>Ga0181517_10006299_pt1 | contig 10210 bp, 10 predicted proteins | sample PEATcosm2014_Bin_31_FD_119748 | JGI IMG/M metagenome (GOLD analysis project Ga0181517, IMG submission 119748) | Peatland microbial communities from MTU Mesocosm Facility, Houghton, MI, USA - PEATcosm2014_Bin01_30_metaG | ecosystem: Environmental > Terrestrial > Soil > Wetlands > Peat | place... | reverse complement strand
GTCGAGCAGCGCCAGCGGAACGCGCGTCGTCTTGCCGGCGCCGGGCGGCGCGACCAGCACCGCGCGCATCCCCGCGTTCAGCGCGGCGACGAGCCGCGGCAGGACGTCGTCGATCGGCAACGGGTCGGCGAAGGCGCGCATCGCGCGCTTGATTGCAGCCGGCGGCGGCCGAAGCAAGCGCCCCCTCACCCCTTGCGGCGCGGCCGCCCGGGGAAACGAAGACGCGCATGTACTGCGAGTCTACGTTAGATTTTTACAATCCTCGCGCGTCATGCCAGGCCATGACGCGCGGACGTTGCAGAGGCTTCCCGCCCTGCAATCGATTTGGGTTCCCCGGACTGGCGCGCCCCTTGCGGGGGAAAATGGCCAGCGCGAGCCTGCCGGATGAGGGGCCGGCGCGCCGGCGCCTCGCGGCGCCATCCCCCAGCCGCCTACCAAACACGCTGACAGAGCGGCCGGCTTCCGTCGTTTGGCATGCAACCACGGCATGCGTCCCATGCATGGATGACGCGCTGCAGCATTGATTGTTGTGCGGCGCACCATCATATTGAAGCCGGCTGGAGAGACGCCATCGGCAAGGGGCTCGCGCCGCGTGAGGTCGCGCGACCGCCAACCCCATGACACGAGAAGGAGCCTGAGATGGCTTTTGAATTCGTTCGCCACTATCTCGAAAATCGTCGCGTGTATTTGAGGACGCTGCGCGAACTGTCGTCCTGCACCGATCGCGAGTTGCGCGACCTCGGCATCGAACGCGCCGACATCGAACACATCGCTCGGCAGTCGGCGCGGGGCTGACGTCCCCGCCGGCCAGAAGCTCGGCGGCCCGGCGGCGGGCCGGGCAAGAACCGATCCGCGGGCGCGACCGTTGGCTGCGACCGAGAAAGGTCTTCGCGTCAGCGTCAATCGGGCGTTCGAGGATCACGGCTACGGTGCGGAATCCCTGATTAAATGCACTATCGCCGCAACGCCCGCGGCGGAGGGTCGCCGGTTTTCCGTCCCTGCCAAAAACGGGGCGGGATATGGCGATCCCGCCCCGAAAAATCGGTCGCTTACTTGATGGCGCCCGACTGTTTGTGAATCTTGATGAACTCCGCGACATTGTCCTTGTCGACCAGCGGGCAGTCGATATCGGTGTCAATCTGGGCGATCTTCCCAGTCAGGAGGTCGTGGGCGACGCTGATGTTCTTCGCCGCCAAAGCGTAAGCGTTCTGCAGCGAAGTCGACGTCATTCTGCCGGCTTGAATCAGCAGCATCGCCTCGGCCGTGCCGTCAACGCCATAGCTGAGAATGTTCTTGAACCTCGGGTCGTCTTTGATGACTTCCAACGCCCCAGCGGCCATGTTGTCATTCATCGAGATGATGGCGTCGATTTGGGGATTGGCTTGCACCCAGTCTTCCATGTAGCGCATGGCTTCTTCTTTGTTCCAATGCGCAATCTGCTCGCCGACGATCTTGACGTCCGGACGCTTGTCGAAGAACTCCTTCTGCCACGAAAGGCGACGGGCGTCGGCGTGCATGTTGCCGGGAGGTCCATTCAGAACGACGACCTTGGCGTTCTGCGGCACCTGCGTGAGCGCCAGGCGTGCGTTGACGGCGGCCTGCATGTACGGATCGGCGTCAACCGACGACGACCCGGGGATATTCTTGATGCGCGCGTTCGTCGTGATCACCTTGACGCCGTCCTTGACGGCGCGTTCGACGTATGGACGTTGCGCCTCGCCATTGTTCGGCTGAACAATGATCAAGTCATATTTGTTGGCGACGGCGTTCTCGATGAAGGCGTTCTCTTTGGCGTCGTCAGCCTGAGAATCCATCACGTCGACTTTCAGATCAGGATACTTCTTCGCCTCGTCTATGATGCCGTTCGCCAGCCATGCGGCGAAGGAATCCGCCTGGGCGCGAGCGATAAACGCGACCTTGTAGTCGCGGGCCTGACCGACCGTTGCGGTCGCCAGGCACACGGTTGCGACAGCCGCAAGGGCTCCGATTGTCTTCAGAAGGGTTTTCACGGGTGTTTCCTCTTACGTTGGTTACCAGAGAAAGGGGACCAATCAGATGATATAATCCCCCGCCGTTTTCCACACTGATCGTATTATGACTTTTCCTCCTTTGGTTCTTTAGATGACTTCGCTGCGCCCAGCGTCTTCCTGGTGCGGTTCAGCTTGGCCCACATATCGTACCCAACAGCCAACGCTATGATTGCGCCCTTGATGACTTGCTGTAGGTACGAATCCACGCCCGTCAGGTTCATGATGTTGTTCAAGAAGCCGACGATAAACGCGCCGGCGAGCGTTCCTCCGGCCGTTCCGAGACCGCCGGAAAAGCTCGTCCCGCCGATGATCGCCGCTGTCAGCGCTTCGAACTCATAACCCTGGCCCGAATTGGGGGCGCCGACATTGGTTCGCGACATCAACAGGATGCCGGCTAAGCCGACAAAGGCGCCGTTGATCAGATAGGCCCCGATCTTGATCCGTCCGATATTGATGCCTGACGCCCTAGCAGCCTCCTCGTTTCCGCCCACCGCGTACAATGAGCGGCCAAAGCTGGTGTGACCAAGAATGTACCAGGTCAAAACGCCGACGATGACCATAAAGATCACTGGGATCGGTATGAACCCAACCATCCCTTGACCAAACCAGATGTAATCGCCAATTTGATAAATATTCTGGCCGCGGGTGAACAGCAGCGCGCATCCCCTGGCCATCGTCAGCATCGCCAGAGTCGCAATAAACGCCGGAATGCGGACGTCTCTAACCATGACTCCGTTAATATAATTGCATAAAACACCGAACAATATTCCGACACCGAAGGAAACAGCCATCGATCCCGTTTGCTTGTAGACGTATACCGACATAACGCCTGCCAGGGCCAGAACCGATCCACAAGACAGGTCAAGCAATCCCGCGATGATCAGTAATGTTTCGCCAAACGCCAAAATCGTCGTAACGGAAATCTGGGCGGAGATATTCGCGATGTTTCGCGTCGAGAAAAAATTCTCGTTGAGCGCGCCACAGACGATAATCATCACGACCACAACCATGTAAATGGAGTATCGCGACTTTACCCTTTGCCAGGTGTCCCTTGTTATTAGGCTATCCATCGTCCTCGCCTTTGCATCTCTTCCGCCCGCCGCTGTATCAACCCGCGCTGACGATATTCATCGCATATCGCATGATCTTCTCTTGAGAGAACTCCGTCCGTTTAAGTTCTCCAGCTATTTGTCCCTCGGCCATAACATATATACGGTCACACATGCCGATCAGTTCGGGAAGTTCCGAAGACACCATAATGATCGACTTACCTTCCTTCACAAGGTTCGTCATCAACTTGTAGATTTCAAACTTTGCGCCGACGTCGATTCCTCGAGTCGGCTCATCCAGAATGAGAATTTCCGGCTCCCGCAGCATCCACTTTGAGAGAACGACCTTTTGCTGATTCCCACCGCTCAACGTACTGACGGGCACGTCAATTGATGACATCTTGACATTGATTCGGCTGCAAATTTCTTTGACCTTACTCCTTTCCTTTGCTTTATAGAGATGACCGTTTCGGAAAAATTGCTCCATCGACGCCAGGGCGACGTTTTCTTTGACGTCTCTGACCGGAACAATACCGAAACGTCTCCGGTCCTCGGAAAGCATCACAATGCCGCTTCTAATACTATCTTGAACTGTCTTTAACTTGGAAGGTATTCCACGAACTTTTATGGTCCCTTGAGTATGCTCATCAAGACCAAAGAGCGCCCTTACCGTTTCTGTGCGGCCCGCTCCGACAAGTCCGGCGAAGCCGACGATCTCGCCCTCTTTCGCATTGAAGGAAACGTCGTTGAATCCGCTCGGGCCGCTGAAGTGTTCCACTTCCAGAACCACCTCGCCGTGAGGAACGTTTTCTTTCGGATACCCCTGCCCGAGGGCGCGCCCGACCATCAGGGCGATAACGGAGTCAATGTCGAATTGGTCCTTGGGCCGCGTTTCGACGACTTTTCCGTCGCGCAGGACTGAGATTTCGTCGGCGATGCGGAAGACTTCGTCCATCTTGTGGGAAATATAGACAATGGCCTTGCCGCGGGCGCGAAGGTCGGCAATCTTATGAAAAAGGATTTCAATTTCTTTGTTGGTGATGGAAGAGGTGGGCTCGTCCATGATAATAATATCTGCGTCGCGAGAAATCGCTTTAAGGACCTCCAACATTTGCAGATTGGATATCGACAGTTCCTTCAGCTTTGTATCTGGATCAAAGTGAAGCCCCTCCTGCTTGAGCAATTGAAGCGTTCTTTCTCGGATGGATTTCCAGTCTATACGGCCGAGCATTTTCTTCGGCCAACGTCCAACAAATAGACTTTCTTCAATAGACATTTCAGGCATATAGTTCAATTCCTGAAATATCATAGAAACGCCGAGTTCGCTCGCTTTGATCGGCGATTCGACTTCAACCTTTTCACCGCGGATAAAAATCTCTCCGCTATCCTGTTGGTAAATCCCATTGATGATTTTCATCAATGTCGACTTGCCGGCGCCGTTTTCGCCGCACAACACGTGAACTGAGCCTGCCTTAACTGAAAAGGACACGTCGTCGAGCGCCTGCACGCCGGGAAACGATTTGCTTATGTGCTTGACTTCAAGAACGTTATTTTGGGCCATGCCCTCCTCCATCCGACGAGCGTAGCTATTCATGGCGCTGTGCTTTGATCTCGCTCAGGTCAGGCGGAATGGCGACGGCGGAATTGCCGTCCGGCCGCGGCGGAGGGCGTCGATAAGAGGTCGTCGTCGCCGCGCTTGCGCCGGCGAAAGGCGTCTTCGCCTTGCCCGCGCCAATGACGCAAACGTCGACGCCCCCCGGTCGCCGGGCCGTGCTGCGGGCGCTGCTGTCGCGCTCGATCAGACTATGGGCGGCGTATCCGTGACCGCGCACGCGGCCGCAACCGTCGACGACGACAGCGTTGGTCCCCTGCGTTCCGCAGTCGACTCCGATAAACATTGGGCCTTCCCTTCCACTTCCGCCTGTCGGATCCTCTTCGACGCCGCTGGGTCGGCGAACCTCCTCTCAGCCCGGAACGCCGTTGGCGTTCTCCCAATCAGTCGCCTGAAATTCCGGTTGAAGGTAGAAAGAGTGTCGTATCCAACTTCGAGACCGATCGTTGTGATCTGGTATTCAGTCTCCACCAAAAGCTGACAAGCCTTGTAGATCCTCAGATGGTTTATATATTCTACGCATGTACACTTGATGTGTCGTTCGAAAAGCCGTGAAAACGCCGGCAGCCCCATGTCTTCAACCTGAGCTGCCTCGCGGCACGACAAATCCGAACGATTGAAATTTTCTGCGATGTAAGCCAGGATCCTTTCGAGCCGCTTGGGCTGGGCGCATTCGTGGTCCGCGCCCTTGAGCGACAGCGACTTCCGCTCGCGATCCTCCTGCAGAATCCTGAGCAGGCTGAAGAAAAGCGCCATCCGCTCGAAGCCGTCGGCGGTCAGCAGCGCCTCCATCCGCTCCGCGCCCTCGGCCGACGCCGCCGCCGAGAATTCGATGCCGGCCCGCGACGCCTCGAGGAGTCCGGCGAGGCCGCCGCAGTCGGAGAACCCGGCGACGCAGCGCTCGGCGAAGCCGGCGCTCAACTGCAGCACCAGATCCCGCCCGACGACCTGACCATCCCCGTCGCGGTCACTGGCGCCGGAAACCCACATGTGCGGCAGGTTCGGACCGGTCATCACCAGATTGCCCGGGCGGAATTCGCCGGCGTAGGTGCCGACGTAGAAATGTCCGCTGCTGCGGCGGATCAGATGCAGCTCGTATTCCGGGTGATGGTGCCATCCCGAGTAGGCGAACGGATAGTCGTGGGCGTAGACGCGAAACGTCCGCTCGAGCGGCGTCTGGATCACCTCGAGCACAGGCTTTGCATTCATGATGCGAGCCTTCCTCCCGTTTTCCAGCGGCGCCCCGCGTCGAGTCTCTTGTTCAGAACGTGATCTGAATTTTCACGTCCGACGAATTCTGCTGCGCGGCGCGTTCGAACGCCGCGACCGACTGGTCAAACGGATAGCTCGCCGAGATCAACGGCTTGAGATCGATCTTGCCGGATCCGAGCAGCGCCAGCGTCCGCTCCCAGACGTTGGCGTAGCGGAAGATGCCGGTGAGGCTGATCTCCTTGACCTCAAGAGCGACGACGTCGAGCGGAACGCGATCCTGCGGCATGCCGACGAGCACCACGCGCCCGCCGCGGCCGACCACGTCCATCAGATCGTCGAACGCGCGCGGGCTGCCGCTCGCCTCGAAGAACAGGTCGGCGCCCCGTCCTCCGGTCTGCGCCGCCACGACGTCGGCGAGCTTCTCCCGGTTGAGGTCGACGGTGACGATGCCCGGCCGGTCGGCGACAAGATCGAGCTTGGCCTTGGCGACGTCGCTGAGGATGACCTTCGCGCAGCCGCTCGCCAGCGCCGCGAACGCCACCATCATGCCGATGGTGCCGGCGCCGGCCACGACGGCGACGTCGCCGGGACGGATGTCGCCCTTGAAGGCGGCGTAAACGCCGATCGCCAGCGGTTCGACCATGGCGCCCTCGGCAAAGCTGACGTTGTCGGGCAGCCTATAGGTCAGCGCCGCCGGGTGGACCACCTCCGGCGTCAAGCAGCCGTGAATCGGCGGCGTCGCCCAGAAGCGCACCGACGGGTCGAGGTTGTAATGGCCCTCGAGCGTTTGCCGCGACGCGAAGTCGGGAATGCCCGGCTCCATGCAGACGCGATCGCCGACCTTGAGATCGGCGACACGCCAACCGACGGCGGTGACGACGCCGGCGGCCTCGTGGCCGAGGATCATCGGCTCGTTGACGACAAAATCGCCGATCCGGCCGTGTTTGTAATAATGAACGTCGCTGCCGCAGATGCCGACCGCCTTGACGGCGATCCGGACCTCGTTTTCCGCCGGCTCAGGCGTCCCGGGGACTTCTATGTCGCGAAGACGGATATCGCCAATACCCTCAAGGACGACGGCTCTCACCTTCATAACTTTTCCTCCCGAGCCGTTTACATGAATTCTGTGGAGAGCTCGCTCCGCCCTACGCAGCAGAGTATGCGCGCCACGGATTATCCCCGCCAATCGGATTCGACAAATGTGTGTGCAAAATTTTACATTCTTGGAGGCAGTCAGCGGGTTGGGGTCCGCTGCCGCCGACGATTCCGGATCGGCCGTTCGCTCATCCGAGCGTAAAGCGGCTCTCTGACGCCGACAAAAGAGCGAAAGCGGCCGGAGCGGACGGCGTCCCTGGGATTAGGGAATTAGGGAATTACGAAATTACAAATTACGAAATTACGGTGACAGTGCATTCTATTGCCCCGGCTTGAGCGGTCTGCTATCGGGAAAGCATGTCCCGTCTCGCTCGCCTCGTCGCGCCCGGCCTGCCCCACCACGTCACCCAACGCGGCGACGGCGGGCGGAGGGTGTTCTATTCGGACGACGACTACGCCTGCTATCGCGACCTTCTCGCCGCGGCGGCGGCGGAGGCGCGGGTCGCGGTGTGGGCGTGGTGTCTGATGCCCAATCATGTCCATCTCATCCTCTGTCCCGACGACGAGGACGGCCTGCGCCGGGCGCTGGCGCGCGCGCATCGGCGTTACGCCGGCCTCGTTCACGCGCGCCAGCGGCGGACCGGGCATTTCTGGCAGGGGCGCTACGGCGCGGTGGCGATGGACGAGGACCATCTCGCCGCCGCCTACCGCTACGTGACGCTCAACCCGACGCGGGCGCGTCTGGTTGTCCGCGCCGAGGATTGGCCGTGGTCGAGCGCCCGCGCGCTGCTGGGGCTCGGCGAAGATCGATTGACCGACCTCGCCCCGGCGCGCCAACGTTTCGCCCGCTTCGCCGACCTGCTCGACGGCGCCGAGGATCGCGAGGCGACGGCGCGGCTGCGCAAGGGCGAGACGGTCGGCCGGCCAGTCGGCGCTCCGGCCTTCCTCGCCGCCCTGGAGGCGCGCAGCGGCCGCCGCCTGGCGCCGCTGAAGCGCGGGCCGAAGCCGCGCGGCGCGGAGAAGGGTTAAGCGCCTTGTCAAAGTTACGCACTGTCAATGTAATCGCGTGATCGTAAACCCGCCTTGCCATCGCAAGGGCGAATCAAAGCGATTGGGCATGCCCCCGGACGAAATCATCATCGAAATCCAACGGATCGGCGCGATTTTGCGCGTCGCCGCCGTGGACGTCGCGACAGGAACCGAAGTCGTGTTCCAGGCCCCCGCCTCGGCCAGCCGCGCCTCAATCGATCGCCTGGCGGCCAACAAGCTGCGGTACGTGATGGACAAGGCGGCGACGCCTAAAGCCTAGCGGTCGGCGTCGTCGACAAAGACGGGTTATGACGCCGAAAGTCGTCGGATTGCGGCGACGGCGCACGCCGCCGGTCGCGGCGCGCCGCGGCTTTGGCCCGCGCGGCGGGAGCGCGGCGCGAAGGCCGCTGCGGCCCCAAAGCGGCGAGGAACGCCGCAGCGCCGGGCGGCTCCCTGGCCCGCCCTCGCGCAGCCGGCCCCGTCGCCTGGCCGCCCGGAACCGCAGGCGCGGCCCACGTCCGTAAGCGGCGCCCCTGCCCGCCTTTGCCGCCGTCGGCGACGGGATCGGGCGAGCCGGGCGCGACAAGGCGAGCCAGACGGGGCGTCGTCTCGACGACAGGCCGCCGAGCTCGCGGCGTTGGAGCCCCCTGTCGACGCCCGAGCGCGATCTTTCGCTTCGCCGCCTCGGAACTGCCCAGCTTTTCGGCGACGCTGGGTTTGACTGCGAGACGACGCCCGACGGCTGGGCCCCTTTTTCACGATCCAACGAAGCGGCGAGCATGCGGAAATGCGCGATTGTCCTGATGTCGTCTCTTGCGCTCGCAGGTTGCGGCGATCCCGCGCTGTTTGCGCCGATGGAGCCGACGCGGGAATCGCTCGCCGCGGCGCGGCGGTCCTTGAACGACACGGAAAAAGACGCGATTTCCGCAGCCGTCACGCGCAAGCTGGGAGAGCGGCCGCGCCGCGACTTCAAGTGGCTGCCGCTCGTCGTCAGGACGCACGACCGGGTGACCGATTATTGCGGCCTGGTGAGCGGGGACTCCGTCGTCGGCGAATACAATATCCACGACGCCAACGCGGAATTTCGCGATTACTATGCCCAGCTCACGCTTGATCGTCGCGGCAAGCTGTCAAACGTCAATGTCGTCGCCATCGGCAACAGCCGCAGCAAGGCCATCCCGACCACGGTCGACTCGATCTGCATGCAGGGCGGCTACAACGTATTGCAGTAGTCGACGGCGCCCATGTGCGGGCCAGGGGCGGCGCGGCGACGGCGATGGGGTCGCTCGGCCCCCGCGCCGCACCCCCTGTCGCGAACGCGAGCGTCCCGACGCGGGTCGACCGACGGCGTCGATCGCCCAGCCTCGCCGTCGCCGCCCGCGTCGCCGGCGCAAGACCTACATCTCAATGCGGTAGACGCCGAGCGCTTCTTCGAGCTGCCGCTCCTCGTAGCCGAAATGGGAGGCGACGGTTCGTGCGAAGACCGCGAAGATTTCAGCCAACGAAGAGGCGGCTGCGGCGGCGGGATCGTGGGCGATCGCCCGCGACGCCGCCTGCAGCCGCTCGGACAGGGCGTGGATCGTCACGTGCTCCGCTTTGAGACGATCGAGAACCGGCCGCAGCCCTTCGTTCCGCCGCAGGCGCGGAAAGAGGCTTTGATCTTCGATCGTATGGTGCATCTCGAGCAGTTGGCACTGGCGGCCGCAGAGAGTCCCGAAGATTCGGTAATTGTCGATCATCGTCATCGCCGCGACGCCGTCAGCGACGTCCTCGGCCGTTCCCAGCCCGGCGAGAAAGCGATCCAGGGCGTGACGAACGGCGGCGATTTCGTCGAGGTGATAGCGATGGTAGAGGCCGAGCCGCCGCCCGTGCGCCCGCTGCGCCTCGGTGGCGCCCGGAATCGGCGGCGCCTGGGGCCGCGTCGCGTCGTCGAGCAACGCGATTCCCTCGATCCCGCCCGCTTTTGCGGGATCGGCGGGAGCGGCCGGGGTGGAGCGTCCAGGCATGGCGGGATTCCTCGCATGCGGCCGCAGCCATTGGGGTTGGCCGGGCGGGGTTCGGATGCGTCGATCCGGCGAGACGCCCAACCGCGCGCCGCGTCCAGGGACTTACCCCGCCATGATCATCGCCGCGCCGACGATCCCCGGCAAGCCGACGAAACGGCGAAGCCGATCCTTCACGGC
>Ga0181517_10006296_pt1 | contig 10212 bp, 6 predicted proteins | sample PEATcosm2014_Bin_31_FD_119748 | JGI IMG/M metagenome (GOLD analysis project Ga0181517, IMG submission 119748) | Peatland microbial communities from MTU Mesocosm Facility, Houghton, MI, USA - PEATcosm2014_Bin01_30_metaG | ecosystem: Environmental > Terrestrial > Soil > Wetlands > Peat | place... | reverse complement strand
GTCGAGGGCGAGGGAACCGCCGAACTGCTCGACGACGGCTCGATCGAGATCGAATTCGCCTACCACAACGGCGACGAAGCCGTTCTCAAGGCGAAACGCGATACTTCTTCAACAGCCTGCTAGTACCAGCAGCACAAACCTGCGGCAACAATATTACGAATGGTCGATCTAGGATGCACTTCGAACGATCTTGAGTGTTAGCCTCGTATTCTACAATAATAGGATTGTGTCGGTGCGCGTCTTCCGCGGTTGACCAACCTGGCCATGGTTGATGACTTCCAATGTCTGGGTCGTTCCAGCTGCGGACCAAGTTCAGACGTCGATGCCTAAAAGCGTACCACGATATTGCGCTAGTCAACAATCCCAGGATCGATAGAAAAAGGGAGATCGTTGAAGCCAATAGTATGCTAAGCCAAAATAGCCAGCCCAAGAAATCCGTATCAGACATTCCACCTAGCACCTGTGCGACATGCGACAATCCAGTCATATGTTCGAAAGGTGCCGTTATGGCCGGCAGTCCGTGTTTGAATTCGACTGCCAATCCAGCAATGCCGAGGAATCCAGCGCCAGTATTGAGCCGCCAATGTTCGCGCATCGTTGCCTCCGTAATTCGGCGACCGCTTTTGCGAACAGGTTGGAGCGTTGGCTAGATTCGATGTCGCCTTTTACGGTGGCGCGATCCCTTGCCGCCTACACAACTCGTTGTCACCTCCAGCTCGCAACGGTCAATTCTCAGCTAGCAAATCGCGATGGTCCGGTCAAGTTTTTTTTATTATATATCAGTGTGTTATGAGCGTTTGTTGTGACCTCCATCATTTTGCTTGCAATGAAATAGCCAGAAACTTTGCCCGCAAATTGACATGATCAGCAAAATGCGCACAAATTCCTCGTCAAATGTTCCACGTATATCGGCCGGAGTCGCAATGTCTGAGGATTATCAAAAGTTTACGCGCGAACACCTCGGCGTTGTAATTCGTCGATTGCGCGATAATCCCCAGGAATTGATTCGCGTCAAAGGCGCGTTGAAAGATAATCATGCACGAACTTTAGTGCGCGATGTTAAAGGGAACGGGACTAACAGAAAGCCGGATCGAAAAATCGATCCTGTGTATATAGAGGCGGTATGTCGCGTCGCATTCAGCAGATTCGGTTCGGATATTTACAATTCAATAATTACGGCAGCGGTTCCAGATTTTCGATCGCAAGAATTACTTGATAATATGATCGGTAACTATCACGGATACTGGCCAGCTTCTGAGAGCGGGCGCTTTACAAAATTTGCTCTTAAGATAGGCAAGGACGACGGAGCGTACTGGGTCGAAACAACGACCAGGGACCAGGAACACGAATTCCAGCATTTCGGTTACGCGTTCTTAATTCGAAAGCGCGTCCACGTAATAGCCGTCAGGGAATACGGAATTCGCACCATGATAATTCATTATGAGGAAGTGCCGGCACGACATCCACCTCGTGGAATAATATGTAATATTTTGCAAAGCAAAGACAATGCGAAGTCGGGTGAAATATTATATGCGGAACATTTCTTAGCAATTCACGAGAAAGATCGTAGATACTCTAGCGGGATCAAAGATATTGAGATTCAGCAAAGTCTATATAGCGACCGCAATAGAGATGGAGTGATTCGTGTAGAATAAGGTGCCTTCGTGGAATGCAATCGAAGTAGTAATAATTCTGTGGGGTCTGACCAAGTGAGCGAGGCGACAGAGAATTGTCGTTCAAGCTATTGAAATTTGGTCTTCTTGCCCAGAGACAACGCTGCATTCGCTCGCCTGCCGAAATCGGGACAGAAAATGGTGCCTAACCCGTTGAAATCGATTTATCCCGTTACGGGTTACGCCGCGCGTCGATCACAGTCGTCGAGCCGAGGGCCACGCGCCGCGTACCGAGCCGCGCGCGCGACGGAGAATTGTTTCGCAAGCCATTGAGGTCAGCGCCACGTGCCGCAAAACGGCACCCTCGACTATCCCAGCCCCGCCGGCGCCGGCCCGCCGCTGGCCCAGTCGAGCAGTTCGATCGTGTGCACGACCGGAACGGCGGTTGCGCTGGCGATCTGAGTCAGGCAGCCGATGTTGCCGGCGGCGACGACGTCGGGCTTCAGCCGTTCGAGATTTCCGATCTTGCGCGCCCGCAGCGCCGCGGCGGTCTCGGGGTGGAGGATGTTGTAGGTTCCCGCCGAACCGCAGCAGAGGTGGCTCTCGGCCGGCTCGCGCACCGTGAAGCCGGCGCGTCGCAATAGCGCCTTGGGCGGCTCGACGATCTTCTGGCCGTGCTGCAGGGTGCAGGCGGCGTGGTAGGCCACGACCAGCGGCTTCGGCGCGGCGAAGGCGAGGTCGAGGCCGGCGACATACTCGGTCACGTCACGCGCCAAGGCCGCGACCCGCGCCGCCTTGTCGGCGTAGACCGGATCGTCGGCGAGCAGCGCGCCGTAGTCCTTGATCGTCGCGCCGCAGCCCGACGTCGTGACGACGATCGCCTCCAACCCCTCGTCGATCAGCGGCGTCCAGGCGTCGACGACGGCGCGCATCTGGGCGCGCGCCGCGGCCTCGCGCCCCATGTGATGCAGCAGCGAGCCGCAGCAGCCTTCGCCCGGCGCCGGCGCGACCGCGACGCCGGCGCGCGCGAGCAGGCGGGTCGTCGCAGCGTTGATCTCGGGCGCCAGCACGGCCTGGGCGCAGCCGGTCAGCAGCGCGACGCGGCGGCGCGGCGCGGCGGCGCTGGCGACAGGCGCGGCGCCCGCCTCGACCGACAGATGCGGGCGAGGCTTAGCCGCCAGCGCCAGCATCGCCGCGAGCTGCGGTCCGACGCGCGGCAGGGCGGCGATCAGCGGCGCCAACGGCCGCGCCATCGCGCCGAGCCGCAGGCCGAACGCGAACAGCGCGCGCGAGGGCAGTACGCGCGCCAGCACGGCGCGCATCAGCCGGTCGGGCAGGGGCCGCGCGTAGCGCGTTTCCACCAGCACGCGCGCGTGGTCGATTAGTCGACGGTATTCGACGCCCGACGGGCAGGTCGTCATGCAGGCGTTGCACGACAGGCAATGGTCGATCGGCCAGACGTCGTCGTCGGTCGGCGCCCGGCCGCTCTCCAGCAGATCCTTGATCAGATAGATGCGCCCGCGCGGCGAATCGCGCTCGTCGCCGGAGACGACGTAGGTCGGGCAGGTGGCGGTGCAGAAGCCGCAATGGACGCAGGAGCGCAGGATCTTCTCCAGCGCTTGGGCGCCCGGATGGGAAAGCTGCTCGGGGGTGAAGTGCGTCTGCATCGGCCCTCAGTCCCCGACCAGAAAAGCGCGAGACGACTTGCGGAGTTGCTCCTTGTTTGCTTGGCGGAGCGAGGCGCGCGAGAGATTCGAAGTCAAGGATGCGCCGGAAGGCGCACCGCCTTCGGCGGCGGCCCTTCGGGCCGTCCTTGAGTTCGAATCCCTCACGCGCACAATCGCCTCCAAGCAATCAAGGGCGGTTCTAGCCGCAGCCGCGGCCGGCGCTTCGCCTCGCTAGATTCCCGCGTACATGCGCCCGCGGTTGAACACGCCGTCGGGATCGAAGGCCGCCTTGACTCGCCGCGTCAGGGCCACGAGCGCGGGAGGCTGCGGCTGGAAGACATCGATCGCCGCGCGCATGGCGTCCGGCGCGCGCGCGAGCGTCGCGTGGCCGCCGAACGGCGCGAGCGCAGCGCGCACGGCGGCGGCGTCGGCCGGCGTCGGCTCGGTGGCGAGCCAGACGAGGCCGCCGCCGCAGTCGAAAAGATGCGCGCACGCGCGCGGCCCGAGCCGGGCGAGGAATTCGACTGCGCGCGACGGCTTGACGCCGACGCGCCAGACCGCGCGGTCGCGCGGCTCGGCGAGAAACGCGGCGTCGCGCACGCCGCGCCACAGCCGGCGCGAATCGTCGCCCTTCAGCACACGCTCAGGCCCGAATTCGGCGAGCAGCGCGAGCAGCTTGTCGGCGCGATGGTCGACCGAGGCGGCGACGCCCTCGACGCGCAGGAACGTGCGCGAGAAGTTGCGTCCCATGCCGGGCGACAGCATCGCCGCGCCACTGACGCCGTAGGGGGAGCCGAGCGCCGCGGTCATCGCCGCTATCGCCCGCGCGTCGTCGAGGCGGCGGATGACGATCGTCGCTTCGCTCTCCGGCCTCGGCAGCAGCTTGAACGTCGCTTCGGTGAGGAAGCCGAGCGTCCCCAGAGCGCCGCAATTGAGCTTGACCAGGTCGAGGCCGGCGACGTTCTTCATCACCCGACCTCCGGTCATGATCGCTTCGCCGAGGCCGTTGACCAGCCTAAGGCCGATTAAGCTGTCGCGCGCCGCCCCGGCGCTGACGCGGCGCGGGCCGGAGGCGTTGGCCGCGACCAACCCGCCGATGGTTGGCTCTCCGCCGCCGTAAAGCGCGCGATGATCGATCGGCTCGAACGGCAGCATCTGGCCATGCGCGTCGAGCGCCGCCTCGATCGCCATGAGCGGCGTTCCCGCCTTGGCCCGCAGCGTCATCTCCGCCGGTTCGTGGAAGACAATCCCGTCGAGCCGCGCGCTCGACAGGCGCCGCTTTCCCTCCGGCGGACGGCCAAGACCGGCGCGCGAGCCGCCGCCGACGATGTCGAGCGTCTCGTCGCGCCCGCGCGCCTCGGCGACCATCGCTGAGGCTTCCGCCTCGTCGCTCGGCGTCAGCGTCGCGACTTCGTCGGCGATCACGCCCCTCTCCCTTCGAGCGGGAACACCTTGGCCGGGTTGAGCTGAGCGGCCGGATCGAACGCGGCGCGCACGCGTTTTTGCTGGGCGAGGTCGGCCGGGACGTATTGGCAGGACATCAGGTCGCGCTTCTCGATCCCGATGCCGTGCTCGCCGGTCAGGCTGCCGCCGAGCGCGACGCTCATCTTCAGCACGTCCATTCCCGCAGCTTCGGCCTTCTGCTGCTGAATGGGGTCGTTGACGTCGTAGAGGATGAGCGGATGCATATTGCCGTCGCCGGCGTGGAAGACGTTGGCGACGCGCAAGCCGTAGCCGGCGCAGATCTCGCCGACCCGCTCCAGCGCCTCGGGCAGCCGACTCGTCGGCACCGTGCCGTCCATGCAGATGTAGTCGGCGACGCGGCCGGTGGCGCCGAAGGCCGACTTGCGCCCCTTCCAGATCTGCGCGCTCTCCATCGCCGACATCGACTCGCGCGTCACGCGCACGCCGTGCGTCTTGGCGATCGCGGCGATGCGGGCCAATTCGGCCGCCATCTCGGCTTCGCCGCCCTCGACCTCGACGATCAGCATCGCCTCGACGTCGAGCGGATAGCCGGCGTGGGCGAAGTCCTCGCAGATGGCGATCGCCGGCCGGTCCATGTATTCCATCGCCACCGGCACGATGCCCGCGCCGATGATCGCCGCCACGCAGCGGCTCGCGTCGGCGCAGGAATCGAAGCCGAACAGCACCGGCCGCGCGCCCTCGGCGGCGCGGATCAGTTTGACCGTCGCTTCGACGACGATTCCGAGCTGCCCCTCAGAGCCGCAGACGAGACCGAGCCAGTCGAGGCCGGCGGCGTCGAGTTCGGCGCCGCCGAAGTCGAGGATGTCGCCGTCGAGGGTGACGAGCCGGACGCCGAGCAGGTTGTTGACCGTCACGCCGTACTTGAGGCAATGCGCGCCGCCCGAATTCATGCCGACGTTGCCGCCGATCGTGCAGGCGAGCTGCGAGGACGGGTCGGGCGCGTAGAAGAAACCGTCGGCGGAGACGGCTTCGGAAATGGCGAGATTGGTGACGCCCGCCTCGACCCGCGCGTAGCGGTCGACGAGGTTGATCTCGAGGATGCGGTTCATCTTCGACAGGCCGAGGACGATCGCGTCCTCCTGCGGGATCGCGCCGCCGGAGAGTGAAGTGCCGGCGCCGCGCGCCACGACGTTCACCGCGGCGTCGCGGCAGAACCGCATGACGCGCGCGACCTCGTCGACCGAACGCGGCAACACGACCGCGAGCGGCAGGCGACGGTAGGCGGTCAACGCGTCGGTTTCGAACGCGCGCCGCCCGGCGAGGTCGGCGATCAGGCCGTCGGCGGGCAGGATCGCCGCCAGGCCGGCGAGGATCTCGCCGCGCCGCGCGAGGATCGTCGGATCAGGCGGCGGAAACGCAATCTGCGTCATGGCTGGCCTCGAAGGAGGAAATCGCGCGCCGCGTCAGGCGCGCGCCCGTGTGCGTCATTGTCCCGGCGCCACCGGAATGATCCACGGAATGACGTATTGCTGCAAGGCCACGAGCAAGCCGAAGATCAGCGTCAGGATCACGCTATGGGGGAAGGTGCGGGCCAGCACCTCGCCTTCGCGTCCCTTGAGCTCGGTCACCGAAACGCCGGTGGCGATGTTTTGCGGCGAGATCATCTTCCCCATCACGCCGCCCGACGAATTGGCCGCGGCGAACAGGACGGGATTGAAGCCGAGCTGTTTGGCGGCGACGACCTGCAGATTGCCGAAGAGCGCGTTGCCCGAAGTGTCGCTGCCCGACAGGAACACCGCAATCCAGCCGAGAAACGGCGACAGGATGACAAACATCGCTCCGACCGACGCCACGCCTTTGCCGAGCGTGTAGGCGAGCCCCGAGTAGTTCATCAGGAAGGCGAGGCCGACGATGAAGCAGACAGTGACGACCGCGAGCCAGATCTGCCGCGCCGTGCGCGCCAAGCTGGCGAGGAAGCCGTCCAAGCCGAGACCGAAGACGAGCGCGGTGATCAGCGCCGCGACGAGAATGCCGGTGCCCGTGGCGAGCGGCTGGAGCACCCACACCGCGGCGTAGGGTTTGTTGTCGTAAAGGGTGATCGAGATCGCCTTGTCGAGCCCTGGCCAGGGGATGGCGACCTGGCCGATGGCGAAGACCTTGAACCACGTCCAGACGATGACGACGGCGGCGACAATCAGCCACGGCGCCCAGCCCTGCCATGCCGGGGTCGCGTTCGTCTGCGCCGGCTCCGGTTCGGAGCGAAGAATGGCGAATTCGGGGTTGGGGGCGGGCCGCCACAGCTTGAGGAAGCCGAGGGTGACGACAAGCGAGCCAAGCGAGGCGAGCACGTCCGTCAGGGAATAGTCGATGTAGTTGGCCGTGACGAACTGGCAGATCGCGAAGCTGCCGCCGGCGACCAGCAGCACTGGCCAGAGCGCCTTGACCGAGCGCGCGCCGCCATAGGCGAAGATGACGTAGAACGGCAGGATCACCGCCATGAACGGCAGTTGTCGACCGATCATCGCGCCGAGCGTCGCCGCCGGCAATCCGGTGACGCCGCCCAGCGTCGTGACCGGCGCGCCGAGCGCGCCGAAGGCGACCGGCGCGGTGTTGAAGATCAGGACATAGACGAGCGCCTCGAGCGGCGGGAAGCCGACCAGGATGAGCAGCGAGCCGGTGATCGCGACCGGCGTGCCGAAGCCGGAGACGCCTTCGAGCAACGCGCCGAAGCAGAAGCCGATCGCCACCAGGACGATGCGGCGGTCGTTGGGCAGATGGTCGAGCGTCCAACGGCGGAAGGCGTCGAAGCGGCCGGAGGTGACGGCGATGTTGTAAAGCAGCATCGCGTTGAACACGATCCACATCACCGGCCACAGCGCAAAGACGACGCCGTTGAGCGTCGCGTCGAGCGCCAGTCCGACCGGCAGTCGCCACAAACCGACCGCGATGACGAAACCGACGACGAGGCCGGCGAGCGAGGCCTGCCAGGCGGGACGGCGCAGCAGCCCGAGGAGAACAAGCACCGTCAGGATCGGCAGGCTGGCGGCGATGAAGGACAGGCCCAGACTGTCCGCGACCGGCGTCAAGAGTTGTTGGAACACGCGCGTCCTCCCCGTTTTCGACCGACCTCTGCGGGTCTTGGCCGGCGCGCTCTCTGCGGAACGCGGACTCGGCGACGCTAGTCGCCCCAGTCTTCGTGGTCAAACGACGTAGATCATTGGCGGAATAGGGGAAATCAAATTGATGAGATCGCCTCGCGGCGGCGAGCCTGGGCTCAAACGCGCCGCGTCAGCCCCAGCGCCCGCGCGATCACGCGGTCGAGGACGCGCTTGGGCAGGAGCAGGGGCAACGTCCAGTTGACCAACCGATTGCGCAACACGACGTAGCGCGCCCGCGGCTTCGCGGCGGTCAGCGCAAGATGGATCGTTTCGCCGAGGCGCTCGACCGGCAAGCCTTGGCGCCCTCGTTTGACGAACGCCGCCTTGAAGCGCTTCAGCACGGGGCCGTAATCGGTGTCGGCGTAGGCCGAGTCGTCGGTGGCTTCGGCCTTGTCCCAGATCGGCGTCACGATCGACCCTGGACCGATGACGATGACGTCGATGCCGTAGAACATCAATTCGCGGCGGAGACTGTCGCTGAACGCCTCCAGCGCGTGCTTCGACATTGCGTAGTCGCCGAGGAACGGCGCGGCGATCCGGCCGGCGACCGAGCTGATGTTGACGATGCGCCCCGGGCCGCCGGTGAGCGAGGAATCGGCGCCGAGCAGAGGGATGAAGGCTTGGCTCACCGTCACCGCGCCGAGCGCGTTGACCTCGAACGCCCGGCGAATCTGGTCGATCGGCTGATGCGCGAGCGGTCCGCCGATTGCGAGGCCGGCGTTGTTGACCAGTCCCTTGAGCGTACGCCCGCCAAGCTTGACGCGCGTTTCGTCGGCGGCGCGGTGAACGGCGGCGATGTCGGTGACGTCGAACAGCAGCGGCTCGACCGCCTCGCCGAATTCCTGGCGCAGCGACTCCGCGTCGGCGACCTTGCGTACGCCGGCGAAGACGCGCCAGCCGTGGCCGACCAGGACCTTGACCGCGCTGCGGCCGATGCCGGTCGACGCGCCGGTGATGACTGCGTCCAGGGACATGGATGGGTCCATCCTCGAAATGCGGCCGACGCTGCAGGCGAAGGAGCGGCGCCGCCTAGACCGCCACCGGTTGCGGGATCATGCCTTTGGCGCCGAACACGCGCCGGTAGCGTGCGATTTCTTCGGGCGACCCGAGCACCTTGTTGGGATTGTCGGAGAGCTTGACCGCCGGCCGCCCGTCGACGTCGGCGACTTTGCAGACGATCGAGATCGCCTTCAGTTCGCCGTCGATCCCGTCGGTTGCGCAGCCCTTGAAGTCGTTGGTGAGGTTGGTGCCCCAGCCGATCGAGACGTTGAGGCGGCCGCGCAACGCCCTGACCGCGGTTTCGATCGTGTCGATGTCCATCGCGTCGGATAAGACGAGCAACTTCTCGTGCGGATCGCGCCCCCGCTTGCGCCACCAGGCGATCAGCTCGTGCGCCGCCGCCAGCGGCTCCTTCGAATCCGGGCGGGCGCCCTTCCAGTCCGCCACCCAGTCGGGCGCGCGCGACAGGAAGTCGGTTGAGCCGAAGCAGTCGGGCAATACGATCAGCAGGTTGCCGCCATACATGCGCGCCCAGTCGCGCAGCACCTCATAGGGCGCTTGTCGCATCGCTTCGTCGTCGTCGGCGAGCGCGGCGTAGACCATCGGCAGCTCGTGGGCGTTGGTGCCGATCGCCTCGAGGCCGGTGTCCATCGCGTGCTTGATGTTCGAAGTGCCGATGAAATTGTCGCCCAGGCCCTCCTGCAGCGCCTCGACGCACCAGCGCTGCCAAAGAAAGCCGTGGCGGCGACGGGTGCCGAAATCGGAAATCTTCAGCGGACCCTCGGCGGCGAGCGCGCGCAGCCGTTCGACCTTGGTCCACAGCTTGGCTTTGGCGCGCGCGTAGAGCACGTCGAGATTGAAACGGCTCATGCCGCGCATGGCGGCGCGCGCGCGCAGCTCATTGATGATCGCCAGCGCCGGAATCTCCCACATCGTCGTGTGGGTCCATGGACCAGCGAAGCGCAACTCGTATTGTCCGTCCTTGCGAGTCAGTTCGTATTCGGGCAGGCGGAAATCGGCCAGCCACTCCATGAAGGCGGGCTCGAAGATCTGCCGGTCGCCGTAAAACGTGTTGCCAGCGAGCCAGATCAACTCGTTCTTGGCCAGACGCAGCGAACGCGCGTGGTCGAGCTGGTCAATCAGCTCGCGCTCGTCGACGACGTCGGCGAGCCGGACGTCGATCGAGCGGTTGTAGAGCTGGAAGGCGACCTGGCGGTCGCGATGCAGCTTCCAGATCATTTGCTGCATCAAGAGCTTATAGAAATCGGTGTCCAGCAGCGTCCGCACGATTGGGTCGATGCGGAATGTGTGGTTGTAGACACGCGTGGCGATATCCGGGATCATGCTACC
>Ga0181517_10006295_pt1 | contig 10212 bp, 6 predicted proteins | sample PEATcosm2014_Bin_31_FD_119748 | JGI IMG/M metagenome (GOLD analysis project Ga0181517, IMG submission 119748) | Peatland microbial communities from MTU Mesocosm Facility, Houghton, MI, USA - PEATcosm2014_Bin01_30_metaG | ecosystem: Environmental > Terrestrial > Soil > Wetlands > Peat | place... | reverse complement strand
CTCCGAGAGAGCTCGTTTCCGGCGGTCCGGGTCCATCCCCGGATCCTGGAGACGGGTGAGGTTGATCTGGAGGGCCGCCAGGAGCTGAGCCGTGCTGTCGTGGAGCTCCCGCGCGATTCTCCGGCGCTCATAATCCTGGGTGCGCAGTAAATCTCTGGAGAGTTGACTCAGGCGGGCGTTGGCCGACTGAAGCGCCTCCTGAGCTCGTTTTCGCTCGCTGACATCGGTGCAGGCTCCGATCCACCCGCGGACGCTTCCACCGGCCCGCTTCACCGGGACGGCGCGCACGCTTACGTGCCGGAAGTCTCCATCGCTCTTGCGAATCCGATACTCCGTCTCATAAGTCGATTGGTGGAGGACCGCATCGGACCACAGAGCCACGGCTCGATCGCGGTCTTCCGGGTGAAGCGAATCCAGCCACTTCCATCCCTTCACCTCGTCTTCGCTTTGGCCGGTGAAGGCCTGCCAGGAAGGGGCGTCGGTCATCATGCCGTTCGGATCCGCGGTCCATACGATCTGCGACGTGGCGACCACCAGGGCGCGGTATCGCTCTTCGCTGTGACGGAGGGCTTCCTCGGCCCGTTTGCGTTCCGTGACGTCCCGGTTGATTTGCAAAATGACCGGGGGCTTGCCTTCGCGATCCCGCTGTAGCGACCAGCGGCTCGCCACGGTAACTGCCTGGCCGGTCCGCGTCGCATGGGTGAGCTCGCCTTGCCATTGCCCCTCATTTTGCAGAATGACTGCGATCTCATTCATCGGAGCGGGCAGGATGGTCCGCAGCAGTTCGTGGACGTTCGCGCCTATGGCCTCATCCGCCCGCCAACCGTAGATCCCTTCCGCTCCGCTATTCCAGAACGAGATTTTGCCTTCAAGATCCGTCACCAGAATTGCGTCGTGCGCGAGTTGCAGCAGTGCAGCCTGCTCGGTTAGCCTCTCCTGGGCGCTCTTCATGCCCGCGGTTCGCCAAAGGACCCGCAACTCTAATTCATCTCTGGATTTTCGCAAGTCCGTTTCGGCCTGAACCCGCTCTGCGATCTCCCGCTCCAGATCGAGTTGCCGCGCAAGGGCGTACGCACGGTTCCGCTGGTTGGCCTGGATCAAGAGGAGGATAGCGGACGCGGCCGCGAAGTAACTGATCGCCACCGCGAGTGCCGCGGGAGTCAGGAACCATCGCGCGCTGTCGTGGCGCACGAAAATGGACTCTACAACGACAAAACCTAAGACGCTGCTTAGCCGCGACGGTCCCACGCCGCCATACCAGGCGGCCACGACAGTGGCGATTAAGAATGGAGCGAAGGGCAGCTTGTCCTGAGCTACTGTAGCGAGCGCTGAGCGCGCCAGCACCGCCAGCGTTACAGTGCCAACCGCGGCGCCGTAGCGTAAGAACGTTGAACGCCCGGCGAATGCTCGTAGTCTCTCCATGACGCGCGCTTAAGCAAACCGTTCTACTTTGCCATCCACCTTGTAGGTATTTAGTATTAAAAAGGCCATTATTTACCTTTTATGCCTTTCGATAGTAAGGCCATGCCGAATGCGATACTAGCCGCATGAGGTCGGATTTCCTTGTAATAACACCTTCACTGAGCTTGTAGCTATTTGCCCAATCAGCGGCGTGCGGTTGGGGGGGCCGCGGAGTCGCGTTTGTGGGTAACGCGTGCGAGAGTGACGGGGTTCCAGCCGATCACAACGGAAGGGATCCCGGGGATGAAGCCCCGTAGTTGGTGACATCGAGCGGCTGCCAGTGAAACCCAGTCAAGCCATTGACAGGAAAGGGCATGCCGCCGGTAGGTTTGCATGAGTTTTCGTGGGCCGCATGCCCATCTGAGCACACGCCCAAAGACCTGCCCTGTCACAGTGCCCCGGGCCCGGCGTTCTTGCCCTGTATCAGGGCACGGCTTTAGACGTGCCGATAGAGGCGCCGGGCTTCAACACCTGTGCCTTAAGCAGATTGAATCCACATAGCCTTCGGAGTTTCGGACGCAGCCACCAGGGGAAGGCTGTAGTACGTCACAGTCAACCTGTTAAACCGTTGCTAATTACATAGTGCATCAGCTCGGCGGTGGTCTTCATGTTCATCTTTGTCAATAGGCGCGCCCGGTAGGTGCTGATTGTGGCCGGGCTGAGATGGAGATCCGCTGCGGCCTGGGCGGTTGTCTTGCCCGAGCCGATCAGCCGCAGCAGCTCAAATTCGCGGTCCGAGAGGCTTTCATGTGGTGGCCGGCCGGGGTCCGGACGCAGATGCGCCGCCAGGCTTTCTGCCATGGCAGGGCTTACGTACCGGTGCCCGGCCAAGACCTGCCCGACTGCCCGTACCAGGTCGTCCGGCGCACTTTCCTTGTGTATGTATCCGGATGCGCCGGCCATCAGGACCCGCGCGCCGTATTGCGACTCGGGATGAGCGCTCAATATCAGCACCGGGAGCTTGGGGCGGTCGCGTTTGAGGTCTTTGAGGACATCCAGGCCGCTTCGCCCCGGCATCGAGATGTCCAATATGACGAGGTCCCAAATCGAGCGCTCCACCTGGTCGAGAACTTCCTGGGCACTCTTCGCTTCGCCGCAGAAGGCTCCGCGGATGCCGCTTACCAGGATGTCCTTCAGCCCTTTCCTAATCAAGGGGTGATCGTCGGCTATGAGTATCCTAATCGCCACGTCCGCCCGCATCTCTGAGCCGCGGTATCCTGGCGGTGACCGTGACGCCTTCCTCCGGTAAAGTGCTGATCGTGAGGCTACCGCCAAGCAGGAACGCGCGTTCCTGCATGCCCAGGATTCCGAGCGATCTGCCAGACCCCATTAACGGCTCCTCAAAGCCTCTGCCGTTATCGTGAATCTCCAGGGACAGATGGCTGTCCTCTTCGGCCAGGCGCACGCTGAATTCGGTCGCTCCCGAGTGCCGCGCGATGTTCGTCAGAGTCTCCTGGAGAATCCGGAAGAGCGCTGTCGCAACCTCCGGCTCGATAGCCAGGTCCTTCCGGGGCAGGCTCAGGGTGCACTTGGTTCCAGTGCGCTTCGCGAATTCCTGCGCAGCCCAGTCCACCGCGGCCACAAGACCGAGGTCATCCAGAATGCCAGGCCGGAGCTCGGTTGCAATCCTCCGGACAGACTGGATCGCATCGTCCACTCCCTGCAGGATGACTTGAGATCTTCTCCTTCGCTCCTTCCCGGCGGGCGGCCGGTCGAACATAGACCTGAGATCCATCTTGATCCCCGTCAAGGCTTGCCCCAATTCGTCGTGGATTTCGCGGGCCAACCGCGTCCGCTCTTCTTCGCGAACGCGTTCCATTCTTGCGCCCACCGCGTGAAGTCGCTTGAGGGAACGCCGCAAGGCGCCCTCCACCCGCTTGCGCTCGGTTACGTCCTGGACAATCCCGATGAACTCCACCAGCTCGCCGGCGTCGTTCAAAACCGGATGGCCCACGCTGTGAAGGTGCCGGATGTGGCCGCCTGGCAGGACAATTCGATAATCCGCCTCGAAATCCTTCGGTTCAGCGAGCATCTGGTTGATCAGCTTCCGGGCAGCCTGGTCGTCCGCATGGAGTCTGGCCAGAGCCTCTTCAAGCGTTGGGAGGCCTTTCTCAGGGTCAAAACCGAAGATGCGATAGTGCTCCTGGGACCAAAAATTGATCTCCCGGCTCGGAATTCTTACCGCCCACGTCCCGATATGGCTCAGCCGCTCCGATTGCGCCAGGTAGAATTCGCTCCGCCGCAGTTGCTCCGCCACTTGCCTCGACTCGGTTACATCCTCGGCAATCCCGACGAACCGGTAAATTTCGCCCGCTGCATCGCGGACCGGGAAGCTGCGATCCCATACCCAGCGCACGGATCCGTCCGGACGGATCACCCGGTAGGTGGTCTCGATGGGCATCGCGTCCCGGCCTTGTGCATAAATCGCTGCCAGGAGGCGCGGCCGGTCTTCCGGGTGTATCGCCTCCACCGAAGAGCGCCAGTCCCGGTAGAGGCTCTCGCAGGTCCTGCCCCAGACCTGCTCGTACGCTGGATTGACATAGAGCACGCGGCCGGCGTTCGGGTCCACCATCCATAACACCTCGCGAATATTCTCGGCAAGCCGCCGGAGCCTCCGCTCGCTCTCGCGTAGCGCTTCTTCCGCCCGCTTTCTCTCGGTGATCTCCGCCCCGATGCCGATGGCTGTCCCATCCGAGAGCCTCACGTTCGTCCACATCGTATCGAGCGTCCGGCCGTCTCGCGCGCGAGGCTTGAAATCCCTCCACTCACCCGTAGCCGCGACAATGAAATCCACTACCTCCTGGCGCTGCCGCGGGTCCGGATAGCACTCGACAAAGATGTCGATTCCACGGTCTCGGATTTCCTCCAAGGTCCATCCCAGCGTGTGCTCCCATTGCCGGTTGACCAGCTTGATTTGGCCGTCGGAGCCAAAGAGGCTGATCAGCAAAGGAACGTGATCGAAGACCTTCTGGAGGATCTCGTTCTGTTGTCTCAGCGCGTCCGTCGCGCGTATCCGATCGGTGATGTCTTCGGCGGTCATCAATAGGCATCTGGGTGACCGCGGGCTTGCCGGGATCAACGATACCGTCGACCGGACCCAGATCACACTCCCATCTTTACGCCGGTACCGCTTTTCGATCTGGAATTGCCGCGGTCCTCCCGTTGTCAGTTGGCTTATCCGCTGCTGCGTAGCGGGCCGGTCGGCTTCGTCCGTGATATCCAGAGGCGTCAATCCCCGGAGTTCCGCTTCGGAAAATCCGGTGATTCGCTGGTAACTGGGGTTGGCCATCAGGAAGCGGCCGTCGATCTCAGAAATGGCTATGCCGACATCGGAATTCTCGAAGATATATCTTCCCCAGGATTCAGGGGAGATGTTCCCCTCGGCCGATTCGTCGCTCGTAGAGCCGCTCACGCTGACTCCAGACCTTGGCACGACACGATCACACCAGTGCCAAATGTCTGAGGACCTGGAACAGTATATACCCGAGCGGGCTTTCTTACAAAAATGTATTAGAACAACTATTAGAAAAACGACAAATTATCAACAATTCGAGAAAGGTTTACGAGTCGCTATGTAGAGATAGTCGGCAGTTTGACGATCAAGAGCCAGAATTCTCCGGTGGAGCGTATTGCTTTCAGGAATTCGTCCACGTCGACCGGCTTAGAAATAAAGCAGTTAGCACGGAGTTTGTAGCCGTTCAGAATGTCGCAATCGGCCTGCGAACTGGTCAGGATCACCACCGGCACGCGGCTCACATGTGGGTGCTCCCTGACTTCCTTCAATACCTCAAATCCGTCCTTCTTGGAGATGTTGAGATCGAGCAGAATCAAGTCGGGGCGGGGGGCGGCTTCGAAACCCGCGGACCGATTGAGAAAGGCCATGGCCTCTTCGCCGTCGGTCGCCACGCTGATTCGATTCGCCACTCTTCCGGACCTGAGGGCCTCGTGGACCAGTTCCACGTCGCCGGGGTTGTCTTCCACCAACAGAATCTCGGCTGGTCTTTCAGATGCGGTCATGCTTTCTCCGACCCCCCGGATTTCAAAATTGTGAAACGAAAGGCGGATCCCACCCCAACTTCTGATTCCACCCAGATCTTTCCACCGTGCCGCTCGACAACCTTCTTGCACACTGCCAGCCCGATCCCGGTGCCTGGATATTCCGCCCGGCTGTGTAGGCGCTGAAAAGCCTGGAAGATGCGGTCGGCATGACGGAGATCGATCCCAATACCGTTATCCTGGACTGAGAATTCCCACTGCGCGCCGATGTCCACCGCGGAGATATGGATTCGCGGGCTCACCCCGGTCCGCTTGAACTTGATCGCATTGCCCAGCAGGTTCTGAAATAAAAGGGTGAATTGCGGCTGGTCCACGGGCAGCGCGGGCAGTGGATCACAGTAGACCGAAGCGCCGCTCTCTTCGATTGACATCTTCAGGTTCTCCATGGCGCCCAGCACAGCCGTTTCGCACCTGATTTCCCGAAGGTCGAGTTCCTTGCTGTTCACGCGGGAATACGCCAGCAGGTCCGTGATCAGTGCTTGCATGCGCTTAGCGCCATCCACCGCGAAATTGATGTAACGGTCAGCCGTTTCGTCCAATTGACCGGAGTATTTCTTGGAGAGCAGTTGGGTGAAACTGGCCACCATGCGCAGTGGCTCCTGAAGATCGTGGGACGCCACATAGGCGAAGCGCTCGAGTTCCTCGTTGGAGCGGGCCAGTTTCTCGGCGTGACGTTGGATGGCCTTCTCCATACGTTTCCGTTCCGTGATGTCCTGAGCTATGCCGGTCATGCGGACCGGTCTGTTCTCCGCATCCCGCACCAATTGCCCACGACCCAGGACATACCGGACTTCGCCGTCCCGCAACGGGACCCGGAACTCCAGGTCGGGCGGACCTTCCCCTGCGAGACACGCCCTAATCCATGCTTGCATGGCAGCCCGATCGTCCGGATGAATTAGACTCTGAAACCCATCGATGGACGGAACAAAGGTATCTTGCGAAACCCCGAAGATACGATACGTTTCAGGCGTCCATGCGCACGCGTTTGCATCCATTGGCAGTTCCCAGCTCCAACTGCCCACGTGGGCGATGAGCTGCGATTCGGAAAGACTTTGTTCTCGCGCCCGCAACGCTTCCTCAGCCCGCTTTCGATCGGTGACCTCAAAATAGGTTCCCAGCACGCCGACAATCACCTCGTCTGCATTCCGAAGTGGGGCCTTGCTCGTCAGAAGGTGAATCCGCGCTCCCGAAGGCGTTGTCTGCTCCTCGTCGACCGCGAGTGTGGGAACCCCACTCTCGATCACGGCGCGGTCACCGGCCCTGTAACTTTCGGCCTGCTCGCGCCAAACCATGGCAAAGTCGGTCTTTCCGATGATGTCTTCGGGCTTCTCGAGCCCGGCGTCCCTGGCAAATGGTGCGTTACAGCCGAGGTACGTCAGATTCCTGTCTTTCCAGAAGACCCGCACCGGTATCGAGTTGAGAACCGCCTGAAGGATCTCCTGCGATTCTCGCAGCGCCTGCTCCGCACGTGTGCGCGCGGTCACGTCGACCGTGACTTCCGCTCTCTGCAGGGTCCCGCCTTCGCGAAAACTCTTGCCCCGGCACAGAAGCCAGCGGACGCTGCCGTTCGGCCAGACCACGCGGAACTGAGCGTCATAAGCCTTGGCCTGCTCCGCGGCAAGGCGTTGCTCGGTCTCGACGCGTTCCCGATCCTCCGGGTGGATCGACTGTAGCCAGCGTTCATGGGTGAGCCACTTTTCGGCTGGCTCATGGCCATACAAGCGGAACTGTTGCTCGGAGGCTCTGGTCTCTCCGGCTTCTCTGCAGCAAAGTCCGATGCCGGCTGCGTCCAGGGCAAACTTCAACCACTCCTGGCTTCGTCGAGCGCTTTCTTCGGCCAACCTCCGCCCGGTGAGATCCTCCACCAGCGTAATGTGGTGGAGCGGCTTCCCTTGCGAGTCGCGCACGATCGCCACGTGGGCGCAAGCCCAGACCTCTTCGCCATTCTTCCGTAGATATCGCTTGTTTATGTTGCCGCTGGAGACTGCGCCCTCGATAAGGGCGCGCTTCAGCTCCAGGCTTTCCCGAACATCCTCCGGGTGCGTCATCGCCGCGAAATTTGTTTGCAGCAATTCCTGTTCGGTGAAGCCCGTGATCTGGCAGAGGTTTTGATTCACCTGCAGGAAGCGCCCGTCCAGGGAAACGACGGCCATGCCAAAAAGCGTGTTGTCGAATGCGGATCGGAAACGGGCTTCACTGTGCCGCAGAGCCTCCTCAGCCGTCTTCCGCTTCGTAATGTCGTGCACGGTCGCATAGACGAGTTGGGCTTCTTTCAGGAACGTGGCGTCTATCAGGAGCCAGCGGTAGGATCCGTCTTTACAGGTGGCGCGGCACTCAAAACCGCTTCCTTTGCCCGAGGCCAGGATCTGTTCGAACTCAGCGGCGGCGGCAGCGCGGTCCTCCGGGTGGACGAAGTCGAACAGAGAAGAGCCTTCCAATTCCGCGGGCGTGAACCCGAGAACTCGTTCCCAGGAGGGGTTGGCACGTTGAATGCGCCCTTTCAAGTCCCAGATGGACATCGGCGAGGGCGAGGCGTAAAAGAATTGATCTAGCGTCGTTTCGGTCCGGACCTTGCCGGTGGCATCGGCGGCCGTCTCGGGGGCTCCCAATGGCTTCGCAACCGCCGCCGGGGCTGGCGTGGCGCCGCTCTCGGGGCTCGCCCCGCACGCAGATTCCTGCGGTCGCGCTCCGAAGATCTCCCGGTAGAAACTGAAACCGGGTCTTCGGCGCATGGGTATGGGCAGCGGCAATTTCAAGGGACTCCAGTCCTTAGACTTCACTGTGGCATCGGCAATGCGGAAAAGGGATACCGTAGAACCCGCAACGGCCCTTGGGCGATACCCTACGAGCCGCCCTCTGGACGAAACGCGCGTCCAGTCCGGCGCTATCTGAAATGCAGGTAACCACCTGCTGCCGTAAAGGCGCCGCTTGGCGCAACCTCATCTTAAGGCCCCCGGCTAGGGGACTTGGGAGGCTTCAATGTTCGATTTTTTGCTCTGGCAACATGTGTCCGATAGAGCGTTGATCGAGTGGCGGGCCGGATCGCTCGATAACACACGCTCCGCCATTATGGAGGACCATCTGATGGTGTGTCCGACATGCCAGCTTCAGTTGGAGGACCTGCTTCCGCGGACGGAGGCCCCCGGGCTTCTCGAATTGTGCGGTGCAAAGCATGCAGGTGCCTCACGATGCCATACCGTCCCGGCTACAGCCGCATAACACACGAGAGAATCGGCCGGTCAGGATATGCGAATGACGCCGCGACCCTCGTCGCCATGCTCGAGCGCGCCTGCTCGGTGCGTGGATTACTGGACTCTCCAGGTTTGAAGAAGCTGATCTCGGGCATCGTCAGGCTGCCCAGTCTGCCTTCCATCTACCTCGAACTCAGCCTGGCGTTGGGGTCTGAGGACTCCTCCGTTAAGCAAGTCGCGAACATCATCTGTCAGGATATGGCGATGACTGCCAAAGTCTTGCAGTTGGTGAATTCCGCTCTGTTTGGCATCTCAAGGAACATCACCAGCGTCGCAGGGGCGGTGACATACCTCGGCATGGAAACCGTGAAGAGCCTGACGCTCAATGTGATGGCCTTCTCGCAATTCCGCCATCCCCCCCTGGCCCGCTTTGCGGAGCAACTAAGCGCGCACAGCCTCCAGGTTGGGGCTCTCGCCCGGGGAATTGCACTATCGTCCCAATTCACCGGCGCCACGGCGGACGAATGCCTCACTGCTGGTCTGTTGCACGATATTGGGAAGCTAGTACTGTCTGACAATCGGCCGGCGGAGTTCCAGGACGCCCTTGAGGTCGCAAGATTAACCGGCGTGACCCACGCCGCCGCGGAGTCACAGATATTCGGCGCGACACACGCGGAGATCGGGGCCTACCTGCTCTGGCTCTGGGGCCTCCCCGCCAGCGTGACCGAAGCGGTTGCATTGCACCACAATCTGGGGCGATCGCCGGGCGGCGCAATTCTCGCGGTTCATGCCGCCGACGCTCTTGTCCACAATCAGACGCGCCCGGAGTTCGACGTTGAGTCTCTCACCCATGCCGGCATGATGGAACAACTGCCCCGCTGGCAGCAATTATGCAGTGAATCAAGCCTGGCCGCAACTACTTAACGGTTCGCTGAATCTCGGCGGACCGCTGAAGATTCTCCGATTGCCGCCGCCCAACGGTCGCTGATCCCGATCGGGTGTCGCCGGTTCGCCGCGATTCGCCGCGAATAGCGTCCGCACCTCACGACGTTGGGTACAATTATCGGCTAGACTGGGGCAAAGATCCCATGTTGAAAGACTTCAGCGGCCGGAGTTCCTTTCGCCGATTGCAGTTCCAGTTGGGGCCTCAGTTCATTGTTTGTATCGACGACTACAATCTCTACGAGGCGACCTGCAGCTTGTCTTGTGAATCGATAGGCAGATCCTCGCCGAGCACACTCCCCGGGGACAGAATGACCGTAGAGAGGTCCGCGTACGAACGCATGATTTTGGCCAGATCGGCAAGACGCGGCTCGTTCATGCCTTTCTCGTGGCTGCCCGGGAAGGCATCCGAGCAATGACGGATGCGCGAACGGTCCAGAGCCGCCTGGTCCGCGTCGTGAATTGCCTCGGTGGGCGGATGAGGCCTCATATCCGCTTGGATACTGAATACCTGTTGGAGCGGGCGCGCCGCCAGACCGGTCTCGCTGATTTCGGCGATCCG
>Ga0181517_10006292_pt1 | contig 10213 bp, 10 predicted proteins | sample PEATcosm2014_Bin_31_FD_119748 | JGI IMG/M metagenome (GOLD analysis project Ga0181517, IMG submission 119748) | Peatland microbial communities from MTU Mesocosm Facility, Houghton, MI, USA - PEATcosm2014_Bin01_30_metaG | ecosystem: Environmental > Terrestrial > Soil > Wetlands > Peat | place... | reverse complement strand
ATACGAGCCGCGACCGTAAGGGAGCGGTGGGCACGGAAGCCGTAAGCACTGCGGCGCGTGTAACGAGGCGGTCGGGACAACGAGCTTGGAATCCGGCGCGCCTGCTTCATGGCGGCCGGCGACAGGAGTTGTTATGCGAGCATCCAAATCAAACGGGACGGGCTTTCCAAAGAACGAACTGGCGTTCAACGAGATGGACCTGGCGCCGGGGCCGGTAGCGGAAGCTCCCACGCGAGCCTTGGGATCGAACGGGACGAACCACCGGGAGGAAGAAGCGGAGCCCGCCGAACTGGATTTCGCTCCCGCCGCACTCGGACGCGAGCGCCGCAAGCGCCTGCGCGTAGGGCTGCATTGGCCGATCTGCCTTTGGCGCGACGTCGAGGCCTCACCGCTCGTCACCACCACGGAGAACCTCAGCAGCGGAGGTTTCTACTGCTTCTCGGACGAGCCTTTCCGCCCGGAGGAACAACTTCACTGCCTGTTGCGAGTCCCGGCGCAAAACCCCGCCGACCGCGAGGACGCTCTCTATCTGACATTCCTTGCGGATGTGGTGAGAGTGGAGATGTCGGAACCCGCCGGCCAATTCGGCATCGCCTGCCGAGTGCGCAACCATCACGTAGCGCAGCGGGAAGCGTGGCCGGCGGTTGGACGAAATGTTGCGGCGGACTGAGGGTGACGCCATTGTAACCGGCCGCTAATGGGCGCCATCTCTACGACGCCTGCCTCTGCCACAGTGCGCTCACCGGAACCGCGTGGAAGTTGGGCCAAAAGGGACCGAACTGGCGCCCGTATAGAGCACGATGCCCCGCCGGAAACGCCGGCCGGCCAGAGCGGCCAGGGCGTGCAGCCCTTTGAAGTCCTGTCCGCTCACCGTCGCGCTGGCCTTCACCTCGATACCCACCAGATTGCCCGCGGCGTCTTCCAGCACCAGGTCTGCCTCCACGCCTGCCTGCGTGCGGAAGTGAAACGCCTGCGGGCGTGCCCGGCTCCAGGCAGTCTGTTTGCGGATCTCCATGATGACGAAGCTCTCCAGCAGCGGCCCCAAAAGCATAGGATCGAGTTCCAGTCTCTGCTCGTTCAAGCCCAGCAGATAGGCGATCAGCCCCACGTCGGTCAGAACCATCTTAGGAGATTTGACCATCCGTCTCCCCATATTCGCGGACCAGGCTGGAAGAAACTGAACCAGGTAGGTGGTTTCGAGTAGAGTGAGGTAGCGTTTGAGGGTGGTCTGGGGCATTCCGAGGCTGCGGGAAAGCTCGGCAAAGTTAGATAACGAGCCGGACCGGGCGGCCAACAACGCCAGCAGCCGCGGCAGCGCGGTCAGGCCTTCGATGTTGGCAAGATCGCGTACGTCCCGCTGGAGAATGGTGAGATACGATCCGAACCAAGCCCGCCGCCGCTCGCCATCGCGCCGCTTCAAGGCCGCAGGGTAACCGCCCGCCAGCAGCCTGGCCAGCGCGTGGGAGCGGTCTTCCGGGCTGTCCGGGGCCTTGGCGGCAAACTTCCCGAAGGCCGCGTCGATGAAATCTTCCTTCACCCCGCCGATCTCTCCTTGCGAGAGCGCCCACAGCGTGAGGATCTCCATTCTGCCCGCCAGGGAGTCCGCCAGTCGGGGCAGGAGCAGTGCGTTGGCGGAACCGGTGAGCAGAAATCGCCCAGGCTGCGGGGCGCGACCCACCCCCGCGTTGATAGCCAGAAAAAGCTCCGGCGCCCGCTGGATTTCGTCCAGAATGACCGGCCCATCGAGGCCGCCCAGGAAGCCAGCCGGGTTCCTGCCGCGCGGCCGAAAGGACCACGGCATCGTCCAGCGTCAGATACCGAGCCGGATGTTTCCCCGCCGCAAGGCGCTTTACCAGCGTGCTTTTCCCGTTCTGCCTGGCTCCGTTCAGGAGAACGACGGGAGTGTCGGCCAGCGTGGCCAGAAGCGAATCGGCAATGTGGCGCTCAATAAAATCGTCTACTCTGTGGTGGATTTTACACCGCACATCGGATTTATTAGCAATGGGCGGGATAATGGAAGCGCCGGTGTTGGGGGAAAATCTCGGCACGGGGAGCCGATGCTGTTCGCCCCATACCCGCGACGCCGCTCTTCTGGCGATTAGGGAAATGTGGCTCCGTCGCCGGTTCTTCCCATACACCCGGCGCAACGTTGGCTATCGAGGCGTGCGCGTGAAAACGTCGCGTCCGTCCCCGCTTGCCCACATTTCTTGAAATGTACCGAACGGTCGGTCATTGTTCAAAAAACTTGCCAACTCCGCGCAAATCAAAGTGGCATCGGATGCTGTTATCTACTGTGCTTCTACCAAGCCCGGTCGGCGCTGTTGCAATGGTGACGCAATTGCAGTTATCTAGCCGAGCAGGGTTTTCCCATGCAAGCGCTGGCGCGTAGGAGTCATCCTTGGCGCATGAACATGGGGGCATTGCCAGCACCCCTCGGCAAATGCTGGGTCGGGCAGACCGTCAGCTCGACAAGACACAACGCTGTGTGGTTGTGAGGTTTGCAAAAATCTATAGAAACGAGTCTACGCATATGAAATCACTGAAGTTTCAGATCCTGAGAAGGATACTTCCTTCTTTTGTCGCTGCGGTGGCCCTTCTGGGCTTACTCGCAATTACCAGCACGGCGAGGGCAGACAACGTGTTGTGCCCAGGTGCAGCGGGCCAAGGCGGGGCCTCCCCCTACACAATCACGTCCGTTGCAGGGCCGCTTGATTCGACGTGCGGCCCTGATAGCGCTGTGCAGATGACCATTCCTCAAGATGGAGACTACGCTAGGCTCGCGTGGAGTTCGGCGAGCGCCGGCTATCCGGCTGGTCTGACGCTTGGAAACCTTCCTCTCATCGTCGCAGGCGTGACAAACTACGTAGGGGATGACCAGCCCTACTACATGCTCGCTTTTACCGACCCCACTGACGGTCTGGGCCAGACAAATGCGAGCGACCAGATCCTCATGATCGAATTTCAGCCGAGCGCCCTTACTGGCAACAGTCTGGATCTCGACCCGAATTCAACAGAGTTCAACCTTTACGACAACACCCAAGGCTTCTATCTCAATGGAGTGCATGGGCAGCAGGACACAAACACAGTAGCCGGCTGGCTCTCGATCGACCACTTTTTAGCTAACGACCCTGTTCAGCAAGTCCGGATTGGAATAGGGTTGGGTGGTGGACCTGGTACAGGCACCTCGGTCACTGTGGACTCGCTGGATATAACGCCTGAGCCGACATCCATCGCATTGCTCGTGACCGTGCTCCTAGGAACAGGGTTCCTGGTGCGCAAGCGCACCTCGTGGACGCGCTAGCGGCAACCAAGGCCGAACCGTTCCGACCTCACTGCCCGCACAAGGCGCACTGGCCATTCGAGACAGGCCGTGCGCCTTCGGTGTGTTTGCCGCAATGCACAACGGAGAACGGAGCCCGATTAACGCAGCGGAGCATCTGCCGCTGGCGGTGCGTCTGCCCTCGTAGGGGGAATAGGGCACGGAACGTAATCTTCAGCGGGCGGCCTGTCCTGACAAGCGGCCCTTCACGCTCTGGCATGGACCGGTCGTTTGCCTCTCCTCCAAAGTCCGCCAAGAGGCCGCCTCCCTGGTTTCCTGTGTCTGGCGCCGCGAAGCCGATGAACGTCTCCGGCGCCGTTCATTGGAATGCCTTTACGCAAGCCTCTGCACGAGCGAAGGGTGCGCCGGCGTGGGAACCATCGCGCACCGGGGGGAACGCCAAACGCAGCCCGTCCACTGATCCGGATTGCTCTGGACACCGACCGCGTCGCGTCAGCCAGGTCGCCATCCGGTCGTTCGCTGGAGGCCGCCTTCAACCTAACCCTCAACTGCAGGTTGTATCTTGGCGTTTCAGGGTTAATCCGCAGCCGGCGCCGACCGAAGATCCTGCCGGATGAAGTTGGACATACGGAACGGGGGGACAGACAGGACGTTTACTTCTTTTCCAGCTCCAAAGGTGCGAAAGAGCTGCCGGTCCGGTTCCCTGCGCTTGGCCCCGCGGAAGCCTCCGGTTTCCCCCAAAGGGTTACGCTGGACCACCGCCGGTTTCGTCCCGTTCCCGGTTCCCAATCCCAAAACCAGGGAAATGGACCCAAACAGCTTCTTATTGTATTGATAGATTGCCAAAACCCGCATTGCATTGGCTTGTCGTTATCCTCCCTGATTTCAATGACTACCGACCGCGGCCGGCAGCGTTGCGGATGTTGGCCCCTGAGTTGCGGCAGTAGCGCGCAGCTACACTCAACCGGAACACTTGTGTACGCTGGCTCGGATGCGGGATCGATCCGTAGCGGTCGGCGCCAAGGTCGCCGTTTTGGGAGAGGTAAGCTTGCTAGGAGAATGTATGCATGGAGTTGCAACGAAGCGTGCCGTGTTTTTGGTCGGCGTGATCGGCTCGCTGCTAATGGCAAACGTAGCGGTGGCCGACCCTTTGACGCTGACTTTCAGCACAGGAGGCGCCGGCAGCAGCGGGGGCATCTTTATTTACTCGGGGACCATCGCGAACGGCTGGGATATCGCCATCGGCGCGTTGACTGTCGCAGGAGACGGAGGGTACGACGGAACCTATGACGTGATCGGGAATGTCGACGGGTCTGTTGAGAGCGATGTCGGAAATCTAACGTTCAACGAGTCCGCCAACACAGTCACAATCGTTGGCGGCGTGACCTGCGCGGGGCTTTCGGCACCCACGTTGGCCTGCAGCGCGGAAGATATAGCAAACGGCAAGGTATTAGCGCCGGATGGCTCAACTCTCTTGCAGGGAACAGGCCCGTTTAGCAACGTCCAAAACACGGGGACCGCGACGGTACAGTTTCTTGCCCCCGATATAAAGGACGCCACCCTACTCGCTAACCTTGCGATCGCGCCCAACCAGTGGGACCTTGCCGATGTCGATATTGCCCCTGGCTCCGGCAACAACTTCCTCGTAGCCAGTGCGACCGTGGTGAACACACACCTGCCTGAGCCGGCTTCGGTTCTGCTGTTCGGCACAGTCCTGCTTGGTGTTACCCACATGCTCCGGCGCCGCAACAGAAAAACATAACTCACTCTGGCGCTTTGAACGAGATTGACGATGGGCAGCAAGATCTGACCGTTAAGAACTGGTGTAAGAACTGGAACTGGAGAACTGGGGGAGAACTGGGGACAGAGCCTAATTTTCAGCGGACGGCTCGCCCTGGCAAGCGACCCTTCACGCACTGGCAGGGACCGACCGCTTGCTTCTCCTCTAAAGTCTGCCAAGAGGCCGCCTCCCTGGTTTCCTGTGTCTGGCGCCGCGAAGCCTATGAACGTCTCCGGGCGCCGTTCATAGGAATGCGGCTCACGTGAGTCTCCACACGGACGAACGGCGCGCTGGCGTGGGTACCATCGCGCACGGTGGGGACGCCAACCGCAGCCCGGCCAACGATCCGGGTCACTTTGGACCCGACGCCACATCAGCCACGTCGCGACCCGGATGAGGTTAGAACGATTCTCACACATACCTGCGAAACCGCTCCTCTGGCGATTAGGGAAATGAGGCGCGTGCGGGAAACGCTCTGGCTGCCCCCGTTTTCCCGGACCGAGTTGTGGCGGGAGCTGCCGCCCGAGATCGCTGATACTGACGGTGAAATCGCCTTGCCCGTGGCACGCGGCGCGAACGCCAAAACGCCCCGGCCAATGATCCGGGGCGTTTTCGATACCAATATCGTCATTTCAGCTACGTGGCGATGCGGCGCCGGGAGCCGTCTTCAATTCCCAGGAATTTGTCGAGAACGGTCCGTCCCCGCTTTCCCCCGTGCCAGAAGCCGTCTTCAGTGCTTCAACCCGGCAAGTCGCGGGGACGTTCCGCCAGTCCCCGCTTTTCGTCCGCGAGTCCGCACCTGGTCACCGCGTGCGCGGCAAGATCACCGGTCGCGAGTTGAGGATTCTCTCCGGGAATTCCGCTTGGAATCCTAAAAATAGGCATCAGGATCCCGGATGAGCTATTGGGTGAGGTTTAAATAAGCACGTAGTATCTTAGACATACGTCCACTTTCCACGCCCTTCCACGTCAGTGGCCGCTGGATTGCACGTTGCTCCCCGTACTCTCGCTGATCGGCGATCGACCAGCGGCGTTGCAAAAGATGACGAAATCACCGCAGTGCCTGTTAGGTTGGCCAGAATCTGGTGCTTTCGTTGCCTGTCACGGAAACTTCTGGTGCTCGAATAAAAGGAAATTGTATGCTTAAACCCAAGGGAACTATGAGGTTGCTTTTGCTGGCAACACTTTTTGTCGTCGGAAGCTCGTTTGCCCGTGCCGACATCTTCAACATCGACTCAAGCTGGACCAAAAATGCTGCAATCAACGGAGATCTCGATACATACACGGGCGATGGAACGTTCAGCTGGAATGGGACGGCTTTTTCGCTTATCGATTTCCAATTCATCGAGACCTCTAGTGAGGTCAACTATGTCACGAGCTACACACCCACGGTGCTTTGGACCGCCAACGCCAATGACGGCGAGTTTTTCGCCGCTAACACGGACCTCGTTATCGGAGACGGCAAATCTGACTGTAGCGGACCTAGTTGTATCAGTGTCATTTTCCCGTCCGCAGTTACAACCGGCTCCACTCTTCTCACGCTCAATGGCACGGGCGGCTCTACGCAAGACCCAAATACCAATTTTGTTAGCGCCACTCTCACGGACATTTATGTCCCCGAACCCAACTCCGTCGTTTTGTTGCTGACCGTGCTTATGGCAGTGGGTTTCATGGTTCGTCAAAAATGCTTCCCCGGCCTGCGAAAAGACCTTCGTGATTCCAACCGGGCCTAAAGCTGTTAGCGCTGGATAGTTTCGGGGGCAGGCAACGCAACCTTGGGGTCGGTGGATCTGTCGGCGTGCACGCTCCGTGCGTTCCCGGACGCACCGGCCTTCCGAGGCCGAATGGCTCCCGGCATTCTCCAAACCGGATCGCCGGGTATGAAGTTTCAGACAGGGCTTCTTAATAGTTGTCTAAGGTCTTAATATCTTTTATGCCTGGCTGGGCGCACACTCGTGAAGTGCTTCAGGATCAGCACGATAGCCCGCCAGGAGCGGTTGGACCACAAATTGCATAGTTACTTCCCCCTATCTGTCATCCACAGAGGATACAGTTATGACTCTCTCAAAATGGACGTTGGTCGCTGGGGAATAGGGGGAATAGGGGACGGAGCCTAAGTTTCAGCGGGCGGCTGCCCTGGCAAAGGTCCTTCCATGCTCTGGCACGGGCGGGTTCTTCACCTCTTCCCCGAAAACAGCAAGAACGCCGTCTCCCTGCGTTTTTGTGTCTGGCGCCGCGAAGCTGATGAGCTTCCCCAGGCGCGGCTCATTGGGACACGGCTTACGCAGGCCTCCACACGAGCGCACGATGCATCGCGCGGGAACCGCCGCGCACGGCGTGGACGCCAAACGTGGGCCGGCCAATGACCTGGGTCACACCGGGCGCCAGCACGCTCACCGGGGCCCCGCAGCGGTCCATCGGAGGCCATCTTCAGCCTGACCCAAGCGCATGGCGCATCTTTTCGTTTCGGAGGCGATCCGCGCACGGGGATCCCCGTCGGATCAGGTCAGAACGATTCTCGCGCACACTCGCGAGCCCGCGCTACTGGTGGATTGGGAAAATGAGGCTTCCTCCCCGGTTTCCTGCCCAGGAACATCGGGGTATCCCGCTGAAACTCCGAGAGGGAAAGGTTCCGGATAAGATTGTCCGTTCCCGGGTTGCCGTCTATCGGGCGCGTCTTGGCCGCCGCGGCTCCATCGTCACAGGATCGGTCCATGCCAATTCGCCAGACGGCGCAACCGACAACAATTTGTTGCCAAACCAACCGACGGCTTTCCCAAGGATGACCCGCGTAGCCACGGAACCACTCGAACAGTGGCTACAAGCTCAGACAGGTGAAGGAATACAGGCCCTTCCCGAAATGTGCTTTTACGAGGCGCCCTCCGCTAAGTGCCCGTAAAGCAATAAGCTTTCCGGATGTTTGTGGCGCAGACACTCGTGTCGAGGCCCGGCCCCGGCGTCGGTCGGATGCCCGGCGGACAGGAACGAGTGTCCGCAGCACGGCAATGCCCTAAGACAGCCGCATCCTGCGGCGCAACGCCGTGCACACTAGAAGGAGCACAGTGCCGAACAGGATCACTGCCGATGGTTCAGGCGTGTGGATCAAGAATTCCTGTACGGCTTCGCCGTTTGCTGCCGAATCACCGGTAACGACGGACCAGTCCGCGGCATCGACCTTACCATAGTTGGCCCGGGCTTGGCCCAGGTCGGTGACAACCGCCTGCGCGAAGACTGGTCCGGAGGCGTCGATCCATGTGGTGAGTGTGTCGATGTTGGGTGAGTTAGCAAACAGAGTGTTGGATGAGTTAACAAACAGAGACCAGGCAGCGACCTGGTACTCTTGCTCCGAAACCTGCAGGGTCTGATTGGCGGCCTGGCCCATCAACCATGCCGCCTCAAGGTAGAGATCATAGGGCGAGAGGCCGCTGGTCGATAGGTCGGTCGACGTGGCGGTAATGGTTGTGCCGTTGAAGGTTAGAACATAATGGCTGGAAATGCCGCCAAACTGAAAATCCGAGATATTGCTGGGGCTGAGTGCGTTGATGTTTGCCTGCCAGGTTGTCGGCGGGTCGATCTCGTCGTTGAAGTCTATGCAATAAAGCGTAAGCAGATCGCCCGTGGCCGAATCCGTTGCTGTATACGGGCTGGAATAGACGTCTTGCCAGATGTTGCTGCCGGGGCTGCCGAACTGCATCGTAATATCCGCGAAAGCGCCGCCAGCGGTTACCAAGAGCAATAGCAACGCAAACACCCACGTCGATCTAGGCATAATTCCTCTTTCCTCCATCGGTTAATCGCGTGCAATCTGCGTTCCATACTTGTACCGATTGACTTTCCAGTCACTTGCACCGCTATCCGGATGTCTTTCTCTCATTATTTGGGGATTTGTGCAAAATCATAGTCGCCCGCGCACGCCCCTGAAGTTGCCGACTGCATCTCAACGGAGCCGAGCGCCGCGGTCGGCAGCGCCGAGAAGGTCCACACGTACAACGAACCGGCCGGGGCAGCGCCGCTACCGCGGCAGCGGCAAGCAGCGGTATGGGAGCGGGCGTGGCTTCATCTGCCAACTCTTCGGCGAAGCACGCCTCCAACCCCCAGCAGGAGGGTGCCAAGCAGAACGATGCTGGCCGGCTCCGGTACCGCCGGGTCTAATGTCGCCTTGAAGTCTACCTGCGTACCGCCGTAACTCGGCGGGGAATTGGTAAAGGGATCCTCGCCATAGGAGAATTCGTACGTATAGAGATCGTCGTTACCGCCGAAGAGATTGATTGGGGTAACTGAGTATCCGGTTTTCGTGGGTTCGGTTACCTTTACCTCAAACAGCAGACCACCGGTGCTGCTGAACGGCATCGCGAGGGTCGGCGAAAACGAGTTGTCGTAATTAAAGTAGTCTCCGCCAGGACCAACACCGCAACAACCCGAATAAGCGGGTGGTTCCACGGCGGCGCCATCGAGGCCTGTAATCGAGCCGGCCTCCGTGGTACCTGTAATTGACAGGATAGGCAAGTAGCCATTACCCCAGGCCGTCCCGGTTGTAAAGGTTCCTGTCCCCCATATACTCGGATCGTCAACGCCCACGTAGCTGAAATCATAGACGTCTGCCTGTGCAGCCCCAACACCCAGCAGCAAAGCAGTTACTGCCAAGAACGCCAATCGGTTCCTCATTGAAAAAATACCCCTTTCTTTCCGGCGGTAATGGTAGTAGCAATCTTTTTGCCATCGCTACACTGGTCCAAGATGGGCAGGTAAATTTCTGATAACAAATTAGAAAATTGCTTTGGACCAGACAGTTGTTCCGGGAGATGCCGAGGTAAAAGTATTGGAAAGGTTGCCAATGATAGGACTAACGTACTATATTCCTGACACCCTCAAACGGTGGTAACCGGCGGGATGCGGCATCCGGCAGTTCTGGGGCCGCCGGCCAACCAGTTTTTTCCGGAAATTCCACCCCATCCGGCGCTTGACGCTTCGGCCTGACCTGGATTACCCTTAACTGTAAGGCATTGATTGATTAATTGTTCAGATGAGAGGTGATTCGGCATGACCAGGAAAATCACCGCCGTCACAGCCCGGACACAGTTAGGCCAGATCCTGGACCGCGCAGTGGACCACAATGATCGCTTCCTGGTGGAGCGAAATGGAGAACCCGTCGT
>Ga0181517_10006289_pt1 | contig 10217 bp, 10 predicted proteins | sample PEATcosm2014_Bin_31_FD_119748 | JGI IMG/M metagenome (GOLD analysis project Ga0181517, IMG submission 119748) | Peatland microbial communities from MTU Mesocosm Facility, Houghton, MI, USA - PEATcosm2014_Bin01_30_metaG | ecosystem: Environmental > Terrestrial > Soil > Wetlands > Peat | place... | reverse complement strand
CCGCTTGGGATATTGCGTCCTGGGCACCATACTTTGCGATTGATCTACCAAGACCCCGGGGTTATCTTCGAGCATGTTGTAATTATGTTTACCGGCTCCCCACCGGCGTATCCCGCTCCTCCCGAGACTAGATCGCAGAGGAGTTGCAGTTATCGATGACTTAGCAGGGAGTCCTGCGATAGTGAGCAGAACAATTGTACGATCGCATCAAAGCGTCGCAACCGCTCACTTACTTAGCCATAACCTTGAAGGCATCAAGATGATCTCTAATCACACCTTCCGAATCATGAAGAAGGACGCGACCAGTCTTCGGGATCGCCTCCGTGTGTGTGACCAAGTATTCTGGCTTGCCACATTCCTGGTAGCTTTCCTCGCTTGGCCTCTAATGAGTTCGGCACAGACGACACATTTCACAAGCACCATCTGGCATTCGCGGGACGGTCTTCCGGAGAACATAGTTCAGGCTCTCGCGCAAGATCGTGAGGGCTTTCTTTGGGTCGGCACGACCGGGGGTCTCACCCGATTCGATGGCGCCCGATTCAGTCCGCTCAATGACGGTGCTGCACCAACGCTCTCTGTCAATAGTTTCTTCTGCCTGCTGCGCTCTCATGACGGAACCATGTGGGCCGGAACTGAAGGTGGTGGCCTGCTTCACATCGCGGCATCTGGGGCCATCAAAACGTATGCCGCCCAGGATGGCCTAGAGGATGCATTCGTGCGTAGCATTTTCGAGGATTCGCTGGATCGCTTATGGGTTGGAACGGATAACGGGCTCTTTCTGAAACAGGGTGAACGTTTGGTACGAGTCGAGCAACCCGGAGCGCATGGGGCCTTGGATGTTCACGCCATTACCGAGGACCACGAGCATCATATCTGGGCCGGCGGTTCCCATCTCATCACTCTTGGCATGGGACAGAATCGGTTGGTTCCCCTACCGGGCGTTTATAGCCAGAACAAGGTGGTGAGCCTTCTAACAGCAACGGATGGGTCACTGTGGGTTGGCACTGCCAGCGGCCTATTGCACCAGGTACATGGCAAGTTTCAGCGTACACCGGAGCTCTCCAGCACAGTGCAAATTCTGCGCCAGACGGGTGACGGCACGATCTGGATAGGTACAGTCGGCCAGGGCTTGTGGGCGTATCGGAATGGACGTTTGGAACGGATCGGCGACACAGGTGTAATTCAGATCCCTACCGTCCTTAACATATTCGAGGATGCCGATCATCGCATCTGGCTCGGTACACAGAACGGATTGGTGCGCCTTGACAGAACGCAGATCAGCCTCATTCCCTTGCCCGGTTCCGGTACTGAATACGGCACAATATCAGGGGCACCGAACGGCGAAATCTGGATGGTTGTCCAGAGTGCCTTCCGCGTCTCTGACGGGGTTCCAACTCCGTTGAATTTCTCCGGTCTCGGAGACACTCCCATACGCACGATCTATCGCGCAAGGGATGGTTCTACCTGGGTTGGTACGGGCGGACGCGGCGCCTATCATCTGGATCACGGCAAGATCGTGCACTATTCCAATGCTTCGAGGAACTACATCACAGGTAACTTTATACGCGGTTTTCTCGAGAGCACCCGGGGCGAGATGTGGATCGCCGCCGACGGTGGACTCAATTGCATCTCGGCGAAAGGCATAGCCCGCTACGGCACTGCTGACGGCCTTGCCTACATCAGCATTAGGAGTCTCTTCGAGGACCACAACCATGATATCTGGATTGGGACCGATCAGGGGCTGAGCCGCTGGCATGCCGGCGCGTTCGTACAAGACGAAGTAACGGCAGCTCTCCGCAGGGAGAAGGTATGGTCCATACTGGAAGACCGCCGCGGCATCATGTGGTTTGGCACCAGAGATCACGGTATCTTCCGATATCGCGATAACGTCGTTGAACATTACTCAACCTCACAAGGTCTTGTGAGTAACACCGTCTACCAGATGCTTCAAGACCGGACGGGACGTTTCTGGATGTCCAGCGCGGAGATGATCTCCTCTGTTCCCGAAGAGGAGATGGACGGTGACCCTCTACACCGGAATCTCCCTCTCAGTGTCACTCTTTATCGAATGCCATACGAGACGAGTGGAGTTCAACTCTCGGGCGGTCGAATGTCTACAGGCTATCTAGCTCCTGACGATACTGTGTGGTTCGCCAGCGATCATGGAGCCCTGCACGTCATTGCCAGCGAAACTGTTCCCGAGAACTGGCCTGTCATGAGGATTGTGGGATTGTCTCTGGATGGCGTAAATCTCGCATTGACAAATGGCCTTCAGCTGCCTGCCAGAGGCAAGCGTCTTGCCTTTTCGTTTGCGCCGCTTTTCCTTGGTCAACAAGTGGGCATTCGATTCCTTTATCGGCTTGATGGCTTCGATAATAGCTGGATTTCATCGGGTTCTGGCCACTCTGCAACTTATACCAATCTTCCTGCGGGGACTTATCGCTTCCACGTCCGTTCGTTTGATGTTAGTCATCCCGGGTTTTCCACGGAAGCAACTCTTGACTTTACGAAGAACCCCTTCATTTATCAAACGTGGTGGTTTCGCCTCCTATTCATCGTGGCGCTACTTGGATGCATATTACTTGTCTATACCTTGCGGCTCAGAGGAGTTAGAAGCCGATTCGCAGTGGTGCTACAGGAACGGAGCAGGCTGGCGAGGGAGATGCACGACACGGTCATTCGCGGCTGCATAGGCGTGTCGATGCTTCTAGAGGGAATGGCGACCCAACGAGAAGGCAAATTCGAGGATGACGATCTCCTCGATGTAGCCCGGGAGCAGTTGCGGACGACAATTAGCGAGGCGCGACAGGCTGTCTGGGATCTTCGCCGTAGCGATGAGGAGGAAATCGATCTACCCCACTCATTGGCCGTGCTCGCCGAACAGGCCACGCAAGCATTCGGAATCCCGGTCCTATGTGAGCAAGTCCATCCGATCAGCGGGATATCGGGATCGACAGGACACGAACTGCTAATGGTCGCCCGAGAGGCCATCGCAAACGCTGGCTCGCATGCAAAACCAGACTGGATCCGAATCTCGGCTTCAGTTGACAACAAGGATCTCACACTAATCGTCATCGACAATGGCAGTGGCTTCTCTCAATCGACACTGCTCAATGGGGCAGACGGGCATTTTGGCTTACTGGGCATGCGTGAGCGCATGAGTCGTATCGGTGGGACTCTCGCGATTCAAAGCGCGAAAGGTAGTGGGACGGTGATAACGATGAAGCTACGGCATGCGACCGTAGAATCCCACGCCCGCGGTCAAGGTTTAGGGGAGATTCTTAAATGAAAGATGAGACAAGCATACGTGTTCTTGTAGTTGATGATCATCCCGTTACACGCACAGGCATCGCAGTTATTTTGCGGTCGCAGCCAGATATGCAGGTTTGCGCACAAGCCGGCACTGTGAAGGATGCTGTAAGGCTCTTTGAGGAGCACAATCCCGATCTTACTTTAATGGATTTGCGTTTGCCGGATGGCCACGGAGTCGAAGCGATCCGGCTCATTTGTCAAAAGAAGCATCTTGCTAAGATCATCGTACTGACCACATATGAAGGAGACGAGGATATCCACCAAGCGCTACAGGCTGGAGCGATGGGATATCTCATCAAGGGCATGTCTCATGATGTTCTTGTAAAGGCGATCCGAAGAGTGTACGAGGGGAACAGATTTCTACCGCCGCCGGTTTCGCAAGCGCTATCCTCGCGCTTCTCGGGCTCAGAGTTAAGTCAACGGGAACGTGAAGTACTTAGCCTGATGGTTGCCGGCAACTCCAATCGTGAGATCGGCGAGAAACTCCACATAAAAGAATCCACTGTTAAGTCGCATATTACACTCATCCTGATGCGGCTTGGAGTCACTGACCGGACCCAAGCGGTCGTGGAGGCATTAAAGCGGGGATTAGAGCACCTTTAGGTCAACATTTTGCAAGTGCATCACCGAGCTTCCACTTCGATTGTTCTGGGGAGATGCAATGCCGTTGCAGATATTGATTTTGTGACGCTAACAATGGACATTCCCTCGCGATTGCCCAGGGGGACAATGAAGTGACATTCTGGGCTCAGATCGCGCCGCTTTCTGTTGTCGGTTTCTCTGCGTAGCCCTGTTTCTAAATCTATACCTTCTAATACAGAGCAATCCATAGAACGTTCTGCATCCTGCGTAAAGCTCGCCTGGCGGAGACAAGGTGGGCAGGTATGGAGCTGTCCAAGAACGTCATGTTCAGCCTGCAGCTTTCTGTAAAAGAACTCCGACTTTGGCATCCAGATTCCGGGCCAAATCGAGCGCATCGGGATTCCCATAAGGGGCCAGGAGACTGGCCATCGAGTCATAGGAAATGTGCACGCCATCAGCGCGCTCATCCACGAGGACAGTAACCGGAGCGTACGAGCCAGCATCTGGAACGTGCTTCGCCATTTCCTTCATGATGAGAGGATTTCCAATGACGAGACGAATGATTCTGGATGAGTGGCGCACGGTTCCCTTGCGAACAACCATCCCGTGATCGAATTCAACAAATTGCATCAGGCCTGTCTCGCCCAAGGCGGGCAGAATCGCAGCTTCTAAATCGGCTTCAGACGTTGCAGTCTGGATCGATTGCCAGAGCTCCACCATGTTCGGGTGGCCTATTGCCGCCTTGAGATCTGCAACGACAACGTCGAATGGCTTCGGAGAGATTACTGTGAACCGCTCCATCTCGACTTTTCTAATCATTCAGGCTCCTTTCAATTCTTCCGGGCAAAGGCTAGCATGCAACCTGGTTTCCCAATCCCAAGATCTCCTTGACATGCACCAGAGTAGTGGTGGGCCGCGGAACGCTTCAGGTGACCATCGAAGTAGAAAGCTGTTGACGAGCTCTATATATGCGGGACTTGACGGCTGGCTCAGAGATATTCAGCGCTCGGCTAATCTCCCTAGTCGACCATCCGTGTGATATTCGCATCCGGATTGCCTCGCGCAGATGCGGACGAAGGCGACGGATCGCGCGCAGAGTCTTCAGTTGACACTGATGTAGAACATACCGTTCCTCCGGATTCGGGGCAGGGTCCTTGGGATCGAAGAAGATCGTTTCACATCGATCATCCGGTTGAGTGTCGAATAACACTTCGGGACGAACACGTTGTTTGCGAAGGACCATGAGAGCAGTGTTGACGGCGATCCGAGTTAGCCAAGTGTATATTTGCGATTTACCTTCAAATGTCTTAATCGCCAAATAGGCGCGGAGAAATGTCTCCTGAAGCGCTTCCTCTGCATCGTGTGGATTTCTTGTAATGGAAAGGATCGTTTGAAAAAGGCGTCTGGAATAGGTCGAATAAAGCTCAGCGAAAGCTGCAGCTGAGCCTGCCTGGGCTGCCAATACGATGTCATCAAGTGGCGTTATCACTCGCTCTATAGTCTGATCGAGAAGGGCGGTGCCATTCATGTTGTGCCTCCTCGGACTTAACTCGCTTAATAAATGGAAGACAATGTCCATGCGGCATACTCAGGTACTCCCGCAGCCGATAACTGTTCAGATGTTTCGCATTCACCATTGATCAAAGCTAGCTAAACAGCTGCTCCTGGCATGCACCTGAAGACCGTCTACAGTCAAGATCTCAGATCGTCAAAAAGTGGGACGCTCCAATTGGCCGCGTAGCTGCCGTCGGAGCATCCCGCAATCATCGCAATTCGTGCTTCAGGAATTCGCTTGTCCGACTGTTGGCGAGGTGAGCCGCGGCGGCATTGTAATGTTTTCCGTTATGGCGGGAAAAGGCATGACTCTGCCCCGGATAGCTGTACACCGTCGCATTTGGTTTCTGAGCAAGTGCCGCCCTTATCGCCGCTTGTGCAGCTTTGGAGATGAACTCATCCTCCTCGGCCAGATGCATGAGAATGGGAGCATGAAGCCCATCGACCTCTCCCAAGTATTTGTCAGTATCAGCTCCGTGATACCAGACAGCGGCGTCGATACCGTCGTTGCGCACAGCTGTCATGAAGACCATCAGCGCTCCGAGGCAATAGCCGAGCAAGGCAACCTTGCCGTTGCATTCCGGGAGACTGCGTACTGCGTCGATGGTGTCTTTGATGTCCGTGACTCCGGCATCTCTGTCATAAGCCTGATAGAGGCGAAGACCGTGATCCCAGTCGGCTTGAGAGGTGACGTTCAGGTCGACGCCCGGTTCCTGCCGCCAGTACAGGTCTGGAGCGACCGCTACGTAGCCTTGTTCCGCCAATTCATCGCAGTGCTTGCGGATGTCGGCGTTCACACCAAACAGTTCCTGCAGAACAACAACGGCCGAAGTCGGCGAGGTCTTCGGTCTTGCGATGTAGGCGAGGAATGTGCCGCCCTCTCCTTTTACGGTGATGCGATCCATCATTTTGCCCTCCTGCGGCGGCTATGTCCATACAGAATCTCCGCCGGCCGAGACCGGATCGGCGGAGATCATTTTGTCCGAAAGCAAATGGCTACTCACTGACGGTGGTGGCAGCCTCTTCGATGAGCTTGGCTGTTTCTTTCGGGAAAGACATATAGGCCACATGGCTCGACTTCATTTCGACCGTCTTGGCCTTGGCGCGTTTCGCCATCATGCGCTCCTGTTCCGGATTGATTGATCGGTCTTCGGTCGCCACCATGTACCAAGTGGGCTTGTGCTTCCAGGCGGGATTCTTGACCTGATGGGTGAACGCGTCAGTAGAAATCGGCACCTGTGCTATAGCCATGAACTCCGCCTCATCCCGTGGGATGTCCGCTGCGAAGTCGGCCGCGAAATGCGCCTGGTCTATCCACCAGAGCCCATTGCTGTCCGGCGTGAACGCCTTGGAGGCTTGTGGTACGGCCTGCTCGATGGACGCACAGCTCTCACCTTCATCGAGGGCAAAGGCGGCAATATAGACAAGCGCTTTAACGTTTGGATGATTGCCAGCTTCGGTGATGACGGATCCGCCGTAACTGTGGCCGACCAGAACCACCGGGCCGCCCATCGCGTCGATAGCAGCTTTCGTGTACTTTTGGTCATCAGCGTAGGAAGTTTCAGGGTGCTGTACCACCGACACCTTGTAGCCATCATGCTTGAGAATGTCGGCGACCCTCTTCCAGCCGGAACCATCCGCGAATGCTCCATGCACCAGAACTACGTTCTTAATATGCTGACTCACGATTATTCTCCTTCGGGGTAAAGATCCATAAGGATCCGTCTATTTGTCGATGTCGAACGCATTTGCACCGAGCGGGACGTACATCGCACTTGCAACGTAAAGAGTGACGGCGCTCAGTTGACGTGTGCGGACGTAGCGGCCTCTTCGATGAGCTTGACCGTTTCCTTTGGGTGAGACATATAGGCCACGTGGCTGGCATTTACTTCGACCGTCTTCGCATTGGCGCGCTTGGCCATCATGCGCTCCTGAATTGGATTGATCGACCGATCTGAGCTAGCCACCATGTAAAAAGTGGGCTTGGTCTTCCAGGCGGGTCTCGTGACCTTATGGGTGAATGAGTCAGTGGAGATCGGTACCTGCGATATTGCCATGAAGTGAGCCTGGGCCGGGGGAATGTCCGCTGCGAAGTCGGCGGCGAAATGGTCCTGTTCGATCCACCAATTTCCATTGCTATCCGGTTTGAATGCCGTGGAGGCTTGCGGCACGGCAGTTTCGATCGACGCACAGCTCTCACCTTCGTCGAGCGCAAATGCAGCGATGTACACTAATGCCGCAACGTTTGGATCGTTGCCAGCTTCACTGATAATGGACCCTCCGTAGCTATGGCCGACCAGGACGACTGGACCACCCATGGCGTCGATGGCGGCCTTCGTGTACTTTTGGTCGTCGGCGTACGAGGTCTCTGGGGGTTGCACAATCGACACCGTGTAGCCATCCTTCTCAAGGATCTTTGCAACGGCGTCCCACCCTGAACCATCGGCGAACGCCCCATGGACGAGCACCACGTTCTTAATGCCAGCCGGCGGCGCAGACTGTGCCGCGGCGACATTGTGATTCATCCACAACAGCAGAGATCCGGCGATCAGGGCGACAATGCGCGTACGAACACCATAAAGCTTCTTCATGACGATTCTCCTCTCCAGTTTGGGTTTCAGTGAATGATCGAAGCTCGATGTCTTTACATTCTCGAATTTCTTGAGTTAGCCGCCGTGGGAAGGAAATGAGCGGCACTCAGGGCGCGAGCTTGGAGGAAGCTTATTCGAAGGGGCGATTCATTTACATCCCCATGACGAAGCATTTTGCGATAACTAGATCGAGTTCTTGTGCAATGCCTCGACCGAGGCATTGCGTGTTTGTTTCGAGACGCCCGGCGGCGCTATTACCTGTTCGTCGTTGGAAATTGGAAGATGTACTACGTTACGGCTGGTCTAGCTTAGAGTCGGGAATGATGATTTCGCGACGACCGAAAAGACGCGCATCTAGTGAAAACGCACCGGGACCAAGTAGTGCGAGTGCGAAACAGATGATCGCTAGGTTTAGATGGGCCATGGAGCTAGCAGGAGTTGAAGTTTGGATCGACGGTAACAGTGCCCAGTTTATGATCACGTTTCCGACGGCGGCCAATCCGCAGCAAATCGGCGTAAGAAATCCCACCAAGATTGAAATGCCAGTCATAAGCGCAAGACCACCGAGACACCAACAAGAAGCAGTCTCATGCTCTTGCAAGAATAAGACAACAATACCTTCAGCTGCCGCATTCAGCGCAACAACGAACCTGAGGAGGAGAAGGCCCCCTCCGGGAAACCCGCCTGGAAACGCGGAGAATAGCCTTTGCAGCGGACACCTCCCGTATCGCAGAGATCACGGCAACTCTAACGTAGTTGAGGAAGGCAAAAATGTGATGCCTCGAAAGAGGCATTTTGCTCGGCAAAGCGACGCAGCGGATAGGTCTGGGCCTAAAGACGGATGATGCCACGCCGGAATCCTATTGTCACTGCTTCCGTCCGATCAGAAGCGCCGAGTTTCTCCAGGATGTGTTTCACGTGGTTCTTCACCGTCTCCTCGGTGATGAACAGCAGGGCTGCGATCTCTCCATTCCTTTTACCGATCGCAATCTTTTCGAGAACCTGTATCTCGCGTCCGCTCAGCGATTCGTTTCCGATATGCTCGGCCAGTTGAGCGGCCACTTCAGGTGGCACTTGTCTCTTGCCCGCATGGACTTTCCGAATCGCTTCCAGGATTTGCTTTCGGGGAAGACTCTTCAAGAGATAGCTTTGCGCTCCCGCATCGAGAGCACGTCGGATTTCAGCGTCGCCTTCGAAGGTAGTCAGCACAATCACGCGTGCGCTGGGGAATTGAGCACGAATAGCAATAAGAGCGTCGATCCCGCTCATGTCAGGAAGCCGGAGATCCATCAAAGTGACGTCAGGTCGAAGTTCCTGGAACAATTGGATTGCTTCGCGACCAGTGCTTGCTTCTCCTGCCAGATCCATGTCCGATTCGTGCCGAATAACGGCGACAATGCCAACCCTCATCAACGGATGGTCGTCGACACACAAAACACGAATCTTACCCTCTGCGCTCATTTTGTTTGTCCCGTGCTTTCCTGCTGCTGCCGCTGAACCCCTCTCGCCCAAGCCAACTGAGCCACCAGGGCGTCGAGTTGCCTGAATCGTCTTCGAATGCAATGTGACCAGGAACGACCAGTTCGATCTCAGTTCCTGCACCCGGCCTGCTCCGCAGTTTGAGAGTAGCTCCGATTCGTCTAGAACGCTCGCGAATTCCTGACAGACCCCAGTGACCGTCCCGACCGCCTTCAAGGATCGAGGGGTCAATCCCCCGGCCATCGTCCCTCACAAGTAAGCCGAACTGCGTTCTTGCGTATTGTACTTCGACTTCGATCGTCGCTGCCCCAGAATGAACGTATGCGTTTGCGATTGCTTCCCGTCCAATGCGGTAAATCTCGTTCCGGATCTCGGGTCTGACAACACGCGCGTCTCCCTGCGTGACGACCCGGAACGCGATTGCGTTCTTGCCGGGGAACTCTTGCTTGACGCGCTGAAATACCTCAGCCAAATCATTGTTTTCGATGTCCTGAAATCTTAGCCCTCGGAGTGCCATCCGGCTTTCCTCCGTTACATGTCGCAACGTTACGAGCACGCTTTGCGCAAGGCGTTTCACTGGTGAATCTTCGGCCAATTGATCTTCGGCCAGATCGAGTTGCATTGAAGCGCTTAGAACGCCCTGCAGAAGGGTGTCATGCAATTCACGCGCGATCCTCTCCCGTTCTGCGACTCGCTCTT
>Ga0181517_10006288_pt1 | contig 10220 bp, 7 predicted proteins | sample PEATcosm2014_Bin_31_FD_119748 | JGI IMG/M metagenome (GOLD analysis project Ga0181517, IMG submission 119748) | Peatland microbial communities from MTU Mesocosm Facility, Houghton, MI, USA - PEATcosm2014_Bin01_30_metaG | ecosystem: Environmental > Terrestrial > Soil > Wetlands > Peat | place... | reverse complement strand
GGCGAATTCCTTCCTTCGAGCCTCCACAGATGAGAACCCAGACACATCACCGCGCTGTCCTGATCTTGTCTTTACTCTTGCTCAATTTCGCGGTTGCCCTGACCGCACAGACGGCTACTCCGGACGCACAACAACCTCCTGCCCCGCCGGGAACCTCGACCGATTTTTTTGTCATGCCAGGGTCGGATTTCGACCGTCCGGGATTGGTTCCCCGGGCCAATCTCAATATAGGCATTGGGCATACCTTCGGATTCCTGAAAAAGGATCCCATTGGCGATGAGTTGACCTTTTCTTATACCTACGAGAACGCCGGCTCACACGGGTTTTTCCACACCGATTTTGGAGCACACACTGAAATGCTGGGGGTGATGAAGAACTTCGCTCTGCCACATACCAAAGTGATCAGCGGCTATACGTGGGTGCAATCCGGCCTCACCAGCTTCACGGGGTACGCGCACGTGCTGAATCGGCTGTGCGACAGCGTGGCGCTGGGTGCTGCCGTCCACTTCAACGATCACAATTCGATTTGGGTGCAGGAGTCGTACAACAAGATTCCCACCGTGCCGTGGTACACCACGACAGGCGTTGGCTATACTTGGAGCTGGTGAGACCCGGTCGGCCATGTTTCCAGGAGCCGGATTCAACTCCCTTGAGTCATTGCGATGGGGTGGATGCATTACCACAGCTTTCCTTGACTCTTCTGCCGATTTCTATTCCCTAAAATTCAGGTTCACAGGGCTTGTCGGTAACGACTGCTTCGGCTGATTGGGGGCGGTGACCGCTATGTCTTTGCCCACCACTTCAAAAGTCACATGGTTCACCCACACCTTACCAGATCCTGAAAGAAGAACTCCAAACGAGATGCCGGTGGCATCGTCAGGAACATCAAGAACAACATCGCAGTCACTCCAAGTTTGCGTCCCCTTGATTCCGCGGTTCTGCATGTTGTCGAAGGCAACCATGGTCCTTTCCCTATCAACTCTCATCCATATTCCAGCCCAGTCACCCAGGTTTTCCGACTTAATCGACGCCGTCAAGCGAACACGTTTTCCACCGTAGTTCGACGCATTGATCGATTGCATCAGCGTCCCAAATCCACCGGTCTCCGGCACAACGGACGTGAGATACGCGCTCGGTTGTCCATCGCGAGTCACTGCATCGTCGACACCGGCTCGGTAACTCTCCGGTTTGCTCCCGGCCATGAACCAACCAGACGGCGCGCGGTCTGTTTGATTTGAAGCCCCGGCGAGCACTGGGTTCATGCTTAGGCTCGAAGTCAGCCCGCAGCTTCCTGGAAAACCAATGCAACAAAATGCGAACATCATGCACCCGAGTAGGCACAGATGCTTTGACTGCTTTTCGATGAAGTTCACGATTGAGTCCCCCCTTTCGTTCAACCGACGCCAAATATATTACCGCGTTACCGTCCCAGAGCGTCTCGGTCGGTTTGTCCGCAACTCGGACATTACCCGCGCAAGCGCGCAACGGTGGGTGAAAATCCCGTACCACTCCAGTTCTCCCGGCCCACAAAAAATCCCTCAGCCAACTTGCCGATTAATTCCATCCCTTGGCGCAGAATCATCCTGTGGTTCTCACCCCGGCCCTCAACCTCGACGAGTCTCGAAAGTCAATGAGTGTAACTTGTTGGAGCGTTGTGCCGGCGAAGCCCACCGCTTGGCTATGCCCCCACTCTCTGGTTACCGGAACATCTGCGACTTCATCGCCTGCGCCGCCTACGGCATGCTCCTCGGGGCCATCAAGGATGAAAACGGCACCAAGCTCCTCTACGCCGCCCAGGTCGCCCTCGCAACCCTGCCCAGGGAATCCAAAACCTCCAAAACCCAGGCCCTGGCAGCCCTCGCCGACGGCGATTTACCCCACCCCTCCCCCACTTTTGCTGCAACCCCATAAAAATAAAAGGATTATGTCAAAAAGCACCCGTTTCGACCCCTCCAAACAAAGGACTTACCACCGCATGTTGGCGTATCATGCTCACCGGCGCCAAATGCCACCCGCTCGAATTGTCGCCAAGTCGGAAGTCAGGCTGACCGGCCAGCCGCCGGGGTCGCGCCCTCGCCGAGCATTTGCAGAATCGGGTCGCCCGGCGCCAGGTGAATGAGCAAAAATACCAGCCAAACCACCAGCTATACCACCGGGAGAGTCAACAGAAGGCGCGTGAAAGTCTGCTTCATAGCTCGCTTCAACCATGAACCAAGGCGGAGGGTATAGAGACCTGCCAGAAACACAGATGACCCACCTTGGACGAGCGAGGTTCGGCTTCCGCCTGGTTCTGGGTTGTCGTCGCAGGAACCTCGAATTTGCCCGACCGCAACCCGCAGTGACACGGCATACCAATCCGGGTTACCCTGATGGGGATGCGCGTTCGGCGCAATCAAGGAGCACTTTTACCCCCATGCCTATCCAAACGACCTCGAAGATTTGGCACAACGGCAAACTCATTCCCTGGGAACAGGCGACCATTCATGTCATGAGCCACGTCGTCCATTACGGCTCCAGCGTTTTTGAGGGAATCCGCTGCTATGGGCAGCCGTCGGGCTCAGCAGTCTTCAGACTGCCGGAGCACATGCAGCGCCTTCTCGACTCGGCCAAGATCTACCGTATGACCATCCCCTTTACGCTCGACGAGTTGTGCGCTGCCGTGGTCGATGTAATTGAAGCCAATGGAGTTGCGCCATGCTACATCCGTCCCATCGCGCTCCGCGGCTACGGAGAGATCGGCGTCAGCCCCAACGGATCGCCGATGGAGGTGTACATTGCCAACTTTCCGTGGGGCAAGTACATCAAGGGTACGGGCGGCGCGGACGTTTGCATCTCCAGTTGGAACCGCCTGGCCCCCAACACCATGCCCGCGCTGGCCAAGGCCGGGGCCAACTACATGAATTCGCAGCTTATCCACATGGAAGCCGAGATCAACGGCTACGCCGAAGGCATCGGGCTCGACGTGAATGGACTGGTGAGCGAAGGCTCGGGCGAGAATATTTTCATCGTCCGCAACGGCGTGCTCTACACCCCGCCGCTGGCCAACTCCGCGCTCTCCGGCATCACCCGGGATTCCGTGCTGACCATCGCCCGGCATCTTGGCCTCACAGTGACTGAACAGGCGCTGCCGCGGGAACTGCTTTACATTGCCGATGAAGTGTTTTTTACTGGCACCGCAGCCGAAGTTCAGCCCATCCGCTCGATTGACCGCATTCTGGTAGGCGACGGAAATCCTGGCGAAATCACAAAACAAATCGGCGACGAATTTTTCGGCATTGCCAACGGCCTCAAGCCCGACCGTTTCGGCTGGCTGACGCCGGTCAAGGTGAGTTCCAGCGAGCCGGTTACCGCATAGCTTTCTTCACGTGTTGCAAGCCGGGCGGCCCATTGGGCCGCCCGGTTCTGTGTGTAAGGGAATGTCGGCGGGTGAGCAGAATTCGCAGCAATTGAACAATATCGAACCCTTCAGTGCTTATCATCAAGAAATGCACCCTCGCGCTCGATTTCTCCTAGCCCTGCTCTCTTCGATTGCCACTCTGCTTCTAGCTTTCCTGCTGCCCTCGGCAGCGCCTGCCCAGGCTTATGTGGGCCGCCCCAAACTGATTGTGATTGTGGTCATCGACCAGTTCCGCGGGGACTACCTGAACCGCGACCAGGCGAAGTTCAAGGGCCGGGGCTTCAAGCTGTTCATGGACGAAGGCGCGTGGTTTACCGATTGCTATTACGACTACGCGAACACCAAGACCGCCCCCGGCCACGCGACCATCGGGACGGGTGCATACACTGACGGCCATGGCATTGAAAGCAACGACTTCTGGGATGCATCGCGATCCAGCGAGCATAAAGTCAGCTCGGTTGAGGATGAGCGGTATCAACTGGTGGATCTGCCGGCTGCCTCCATCCCCGCTAATCAGCCCGGCGCTCCTGACACGGCGCTGAAGTACGTTATTGGCGCCTCGCCGCTGAATCTGCGTGCCACTACTTTCGGCGACGAATTGCGCCTGGCAACCCAGGGACGGTCGCGGGTCTACGGCATTTCTCTCAAGGACCGCGCCGCCATTCTTCCCGCCGGTCAATCCGCCAATGGCGCTTTCTGGATCGACACTTCCAGCGGCCAGTTCACCACCTCGACCTACTACATGGAGCACCTGCCGGAGTGGGCGCGGGCTTTTAACGCCAGCGGCCGTATTGCACAGGCAGAACGAGAATCCTTGGTCGAGGGAACCACGCAGTTTTACGAGCTGGTAGGCAGAATGCCGGCTGCCAATCGCTACGAACTGGACTTTGCCAAAGCGCTGATCACCTCCGAAAAGCTGGGCCAGAATGGCGTTACCGACCTGGTGGTTGTTTCGCTCTCGGCTAACGACATTCAGGGCCACCAGTTCGGCCCCGATTCCGACTCGGAGGAGCAAATGATTCTCAGCCTGGACCGTGACTTGGACAGCTTCTTCGGCTGGCTCGACCAGAGCGTTGGCTTGAAAAATGTGTGGCTGGCGCTCTCTGCCGATCACGGGATTGCGCCGATTCCGGGCGAGGCAGCCAAACTCGGCATCCATGCGGCAGCCGTGAACATGCAGGCGGTTTATGCGAGCGTGAACGCTGGGTTGAATGCGCGCTTTTCGCCGGGCAAGAAGGCGGACTACCTGATGCCGGGGCCCGATCTGCCTTACATTGTGCTCAATCGCAAGTCGTTTGAGGCGGCGGGGATCGGCGAGAAGGCTGCGGAGGACGCAGTGGCGGAACTGCTTCCGGGAGCAGTTGCAGGCTTGGCTCCGCATGTCGACGATGCCTTGCCGGCGCAGCATCGCCTACCGCCCGCACCGCAATTTGCTGGTGCGTACACGCGGCTTGAACTGGCGCATGGGCAGTTGCCGCCTTCGGAGTTGGGGCGGCTCTTGGCGCATAGCTATGCCGAGCATGGCAACTGGTTTGTGATGCTGCTGCTGGGCGCTTACCAGATGGAAGGAACCAGTTGGGGAGGCACCACGCACTTCAGCCCCTGGTCTTACGACCGGCATGTGCCGCTGGCCTTTTATGGCGAGCCGTTTATGCCGGGCGAGTATCGCGGGCGGGTGGGTCCGGTTGATATGGCGGCCACGTTCGCCTCACTCGCCGGCGTCAATCAGCCGTCGGCGGCGGTTGGGCGGGTGTTGACGGAGGCCCTGAAGCCGACGCATCCTAACGCGCATTGAACTGGCCAGGCGGCCGACTCGCTGCCGCCTTCCAGCACCGGGAGCGGCTCTCCACGCGGGAGCCGTTCTCGATTTCCCTGCCTCGTAAGTGACTTGTTTCACACAGTTGATGGGCGGCGGGTCGGCACAGGTGCCGGTCATCACTGAAATGGCGTGCGGATAGCGGTACCCGTTGTCTTAGGCCATCCCCTCATCGCGGCCGGGGATCGGCGGAGAAGCGGTATGAACCCCACGCACAAAGCCAGCCGTCGGGATTTTTTGTTGGGCGCGCTCACCGGCGCGGCGGCTTTCGGCATCGGCGGCGGGCCGGAGCTGGCCGCTGCGGCTGAAGCAAGCCCGGTAGCGGCGAAATCCCGTGTTGTCGTTGCCCGCGACCCGCAATTGCGAGGAACCGGTTTCGCAGTCGATTCGCAGCGGATGCTGAGCCTGCTGGATCGTAGCGTGCAGGCGCTCTTCGATCGCGACCACCCCATCGAGGCCTGGAAAATGCTGGTGCGGCCCGGCGACTCGGTGGGCCTAAAGGTGAACGCTCTCGGTGGCCGCGGCATCTCTACCAATCGTGAACTCGTGGCGGCCATTTGCGAGCGATTGCAGCAGGCCGGAATCAAGGCTGGCGACATCGTGGTGTGGGATCGCAGCACGGAGGAGTTGGAGCGGGTTGGCTTTCAGGTTGCCATTGGAGGCAACCGCGTTCAGTGCTATGGCACCGAACAGGTGGGCTACGAGGACGACCTGGCCACATGGGGCAGCGTGGGCAGCCGCCTGTCGAAGATTCTGACGCAGCGCACCAACGTGCTGATCAATCTTCCGGTGCTGAAAGACCACGACGGCGCGGGCGTGACCATTGGGTTGAAGAACATGTACGGCGTCATTCATAACCCGAACAAGTACCACCCCAACGGATGCAATCCCTACATCGCGGACCTGAACATGCTGCCGGAGATTCGCAACAGGATGCGGCTCACCATTTGCGATGCCACAACCGCCATGTTCGAGGGCGGGCCGGCCTACAAGCCGGAACATAGTTGGCGCTACAACAGCCTGCTGGTTTCTCAGGACCCGGTGGCGCTGGATTACACCGGCTGGCAGATCATCGAGCGAAAACGGGCGGAGAACGGACTGAAGACGCTGGCGGCCGATGAGCGCGCGCCAAGCTACATTGCCACCGCGGCAGATAAAGATCATCGGCTGGGTAACTGCGATCCGAAGAAAATCTCGGTGGTCGAGGCGTAGAGGAGCGGAGTTATAGAGAGGTATCAAGATGTTTGGAAAGATGGATAGAGACAGCAGTGAAATTGGCGGTGTGTGCCGCGTTCCAGGAAGTTCGCTTGACCGGCGTGCTTTTATGAAGTGCGCGTTGGCCTCGGGTGCGGCATTGGGGGCTGGCGAATTGGCGCATGCTGCAACGGGCAGCCCGTCTGCAGCCCAGGCGCAGCAGGACGATGCGCGGTTCGTGGTGGAAGCAAAATTCTACGAGAAGCTGGCCAGCCGGAAGATCAAGTGCAAGCTGTGCCCGCGCGGTTGCACGGTAGGGGACAAGGAGCGCGGCTACTGCGGCGTGCGCGAGAATCGCGGCGGGACCTATTACACATTGGTGCATTCGCGGGTGTGCGCGGCGCATGTGGATCCGGTGGAGAAGAAGCCGCTCTTCCATTACCTGCCCGGGTCGCTGGCTTTCTCGCTGGCCACGGCGGGATGCAATGTGAATTGCAAGTTCTGCCAGAACTGGGACATCTCGCAATCGCGTCCGGAGCAGATTCCCGCCGACTATGTTCCTCCGCGGCGGGTGGCCGAGTTGGCCAAGCACTACGCATGCCCGACCATCGCATATACCTACAGCGAGCCGGTGGTCTTCAGCGAGTTCCTGATGGACGCGGCCGACGCCGGGCACGAAGCCGGCATCCGCAGCATTGTGGTATCGAACGGCTACATGCAGCAGGATGCGCTGAAGCAGGCTTACGGCAAGATGGACGCGGTAAAGATCGATCTGAAGTCGTTCTCCGAGTCGTACTACAGAGATGTCGTGACCGGGCAGTTGAAGCCGGTACTCGAAACCTTGGTGACGCTGCGCAAGATGGGCAAGTGGCTGGAGATTGTTTACCTGGTGGTGCCGGGGCTCAATGACGGCGATGCCGAGTTTACCGGCCTGGCGCGCTGGGTAAAGGCCAACCTGGGCGTGGATGTGCCGCTGCATTTCACGCAGTTTCATCCCCAGTACCTGCTAAAGAACTTGTCAATCACGCCGGTCACGACGCTGGAACGCGCCAAGACGATTGCCGACGCCGAGGGCCTGCACTATGTGTACATCGGCAACGTGCCTGGGCACCTGGCCCAGAATACCTACTGTCCGAAATGCAAAAAACTGCTGGTAGAGCGAGTAGGATTTACTGCAAGCAACATGCTGATACAGAAGAGTGCCTGCCCGTTCTGCAAGCACCCGATTCCCGGCGTCTGGCACGTATGAGGCGCAGCGGAGGTTGAACTCGTGAAGAAGAAAGGGAGTTTCAAGATGCTTTGCCTGACGGCTCAACTGATCGCGTTTCTGGCCATTCCGCCGTTGCAGCACCTGGAGGCGGCTGAAGAGCTGAAGGTGAGGGAGGCTGGAGTTGCGGGCGGCTTCTATCCCGCCGACCCCAAGGCTCTGACGGCCATGATGGACGAGATGCTGGCCAAAGCATCGCAGCCGGCGATCACCGACCCGATCCTGGCCGTGGTGGCGCCGCACGCGGGGTACCAGTACTCCGGCCCCGTGGCCGCCTACACGTATGCAGCGCTGAAGGGGCACAAGTACTCGCGCGTGGTGGTGATTGCGCCGTCGCACTATGAATCTTTCGACTTTACGTCGATCTATGAAGGCGATGGCTATGCAACGCCGCTGGGTACGGTTCAGGTGGACAGGGCATTCGCAAGACAACTGGCAAAGATGAGTTCGACGTTCAAGCTATCGACTCGCGGGCACGACGCTACCTCGGCGGGTGCAGAGCACGCGCTTGAAGTGCAGTTGCCGTGGCTGCAGCGGGTGCTGGGCGACTTCACGCTGGTGCCCATCGTCATGGGCGACCAGAGCTACGAGAACAGCCGCGCGCTGGGCGTGGCGCTGGCCAAGCTGATTCATGGCGGCGATACGCTGATTGTGGCCAGCTCCGACTTGTCCCACTACCACCCGTATGACGACGCCGTGACCATCGACCATAAGACGCTGAAAGCGCTTGAGGCTTGGGACTACTTCAGCATGTCAAGGAACTTTCAGACGCGCACCTGGGAGGCCTGCGGCGGCGCGCCGATTGTGGCCGCGATGATTGCCGCCGAGCGCATGGGAGCCAACCAGGCGCGGGTGCTGAAGTACGCCAACTCCGGTGACACTGCGGGAGATCACTCGCGCGTGGTCGGCTACAGCGCCGATGTATTTGTGAAGGCGCACAGCTCGAAGGCGGCGCAGGAGCCGTTTTCGCTGAGCGACAAGGACAAGAGCGAACTGCTGGCGCTGGCGCGCACTTCGGTGGAGCACTCGGTGGAGCAAGGCCATCCTTATCAGCCTGAACCGAGCAAGAGCGAGGCGCTGAACCAGGAGCTGGGCGCGTTTGTTACGCTGCGCATTGACGGCGAATTGCGGGGATGCATCGGCTACACCTCGGCGATCAAGCCGCTCTACATGACGGTGCGAGATACGGCGACTCTGGCCTCGCAACGGGACCCGCGGTTTCGGCCGGTATCGGCACTTGAGTTGCCGCACTTGACCTATGAAGTGTCAGTGCTGTCGCCGCTTCGGCGCGTCACGGATATCGAGCAGATCAAAGTTGGCCAGCACGGGCTACTGATGAAGAACGGCGATTCAGAGGGACTTCTGCTTCCGCAGGTGCCGGTGGAACAGAAATGGAACCGGGAAACATTTCTGCAACAGACATGCGTGAAGGCAGGCATGCACACCGATTGCTGGAAGGACGAGAATACCGATATCTTCATGTTTACTGCGGTGGTGTTTCCCGAGGAAAAGCCGTAAGTTCTCATGTGGCGGATAATTTCGCGGCGAGGCTCCCCCGGAATGCTAGCAGCGCCGGTGCAATGTTGATGGCTGCGCAGAGCCACGCGGTTCTCCAAAAGCCGAATACGGGGATGAGGTAGGTGCTGAGCAGCAGCGCGCCGGCGCATCCGCCCAGCAGATCTACGGCATAGAGCGCGCCCAGGCTGCGCCGGCTGTTGTCTTCATCAAGATAAATCGCGGTTGCATTGGGAAACTGACATCCGCCCAGCACGCCGCTCGAAGCTGCCAAGGCAGGGAAGACACACTGCGCCGCGATCCATGTTGTCACCGGCCCGGTGAGTCTCGCCAACAAGCTGATAGTAAGGATCAGCGCCGGAGCCGCAAGCGCTAGCAGGATCTGTGTGGATGCGAGGGCGCAGATGGTTGAGCGAGGATTCCCGCCTCTGCGGCGGGCGGCCATCCAGCTTCCCACCGCGATGCCCGCCATGCCGAGGCCGATGAGAATCGCCAACTGGTGATAGACGTAACCGTAGATGGATTGGAATGCGAGCAGTAGAAAAATCTGCAACGCCATCAGCGTGAATCCGGTTGCGGCCACTGAGGTAATCGCTGCAACTGGGGCGCGACTCTCGTGGCGCGGCGCAAAGGCGAGGAGGATCGCAACGAGAAGCAGGGAAGCGAGCGCTACGGCCATGAGACTTGTGAAAGGAATCTGCGCAGCGGCGCGGAACCAGCGCGACCAGCCGGTGTTGAACTGCGTACTCCACAACACGATGTTGAAGTAGTAGGCGACAGGCGTGAAATCGCGATTGACCGGCGTTGCGGGCTGCGGCCGCAGTTGCTCGCGCACCTGCTCCATGCGGTCGGGCATCATGCGGAAGGGGATGAAGTACTCGCGCACGTACTGCGTCTTCAGGTTGCGGTCGCGGAGGCGCGCAATCAGCGCTTGAGGGTTGTCCGTGAGAACGGCTGGCTCCGTTGCTGCGAAGAAATGGATTGTGTCGCCGGGGATGGCGACCGTGTAGGGGTAGACCTGGTCAAGCGTG
>Ga0181517_10006286_pt1 | contig 10221 bp, 6 predicted proteins | sample PEATcosm2014_Bin_31_FD_119748 | JGI IMG/M metagenome (GOLD analysis project Ga0181517, IMG submission 119748) | Peatland microbial communities from MTU Mesocosm Facility, Houghton, MI, USA - PEATcosm2014_Bin01_30_metaG | ecosystem: Environmental > Terrestrial > Soil > Wetlands > Peat | place... | reverse complement strand
GCGTTCAGCATCTCGATGGCCTCGTCGGAGTGACCGACGAAGTCCTTGCGATCGACCTTGAACCACGCCGCCGGCATTTGGCTCTTCATGGCCCCGTGGCTGTCCAGCAGCGTCTTCAGCGTCCAGACCCCCTCCTGCGCGACGCCGCGGTCGGCGCGGTCGAGCGACTTCAAGACGATCGTGCCAATCTGGAAGACGCGCTGGATCACCATGTCCTGCGCCCGCTCGGGGTCGAACCCCCTGTCGCGCACCAGCCCGAAGACCTCGAGCGTCTCGTCCTTCAGCCGCGCGAGGATGTTGGATGGGTCGAGGAAACGGATGACGTAGAAGAAGTACGGGATGAGCATCGCCCAGCCCGCCAGCGCGAAGTAGACCGCGAAGCGCACGGCCCAGACGGGGGCGAACTGCGGACCGACGACGTAGTCGACGAAGATGTCGTTCGCCGCGCCGAAGGCCATCAGGTAGAGCATCACCTGGTTGATCTTGTCGCGGAAGAACATATCGATGAGCTTCGGCGTGTGCATGTTCGCCGTGAGCGGGATCGCCAGGCCGATCGTCGCCAGCAGCATCGCGAGGATGTTGTTGTACGCGCGCGCCACCGGGCTCAGCAGGTCGACGAGCTTGGCGTTGTTCTGCCCGGCCCAGCTCAGCGCCGTCGTGCCGGGGTAGCCGAGTCGCCACCACTCCAGGAAGAACTCGACGGCAAAGAAGCTGGAAAACACGGCGAACGCCAGGAAGAGCGAACGCACGAACTTGGTACGCATCTCGTATCACCCTCACCCACCGGCGGCGCGAGAGCTCCGCGAAGCCGAGAGCGGCAGGTTAGTCGCCTGGCTGCGGGCTGTCTCGTCCATCCGTGCACGGGCCCGGACCCGCGCGCCCGCCGGGTGGGCGCCGTCAGCCCCGCACGGCCTCTCTTGCGACCCTGAGCAGCTGCATGCACGACGGGGAGTGCTCCATCCTGAGCAGCTCGCGCCCGAGTCGGGCGAGGTTGCGATGGTCGGCGAACCAGGCGGGGGTCGGCCAGCTGCGGAACGGCGCCCGCACCACCGACTTCTCGGGGAAGTCGAGCAGGTAACCGTTGTGAACGACGCCCACGCCCGACTGGATGTCCCGCGGCGTATGTCCCGGGAACGCGCCCCAGGTGGTGGCCACCAGGGCGTAGACCGCCCCGGCCCAGCAGTTGATCGCGACTCCGCCGTAGCGCAGGCTCGCGACCGTCCGGTCGAGCTCCGGCTCGTACTGCTCGCGCGTCGCCGGGTGCACGAGCATCATGCACGAGAGCGTCCCCCGGCACGCTTCGTTCGCGAAGGTGACGGCCTTCTCGAGGAACTCGACCGGGGTCGTGGCTTCGAGCGCGACCTCGGCGAGCACGCCGCAGAACGCCTCGTGGGTCAGCGCGTACTCGCCGCGCTCGGCGGGCACGTCGGCGACGACGGTCCATGGGATGACGCCGTCTCCCTTCGCGCCCAGCACCTTCGCCCCCGGGTAGGCGCGCAGGAAGCCCTCGTAGCGCTCGGCGGACCCGGGGTAGTAGGCCTTGCGCGGCGGCGTCCGGGACAGCTCTTCATCCACCATCCCCAGGAACGTCTCGCGCTGCAGCCAGCCCCGGGCCACGACGAGCACCTTCGCGGCGTTGCAGTTGAAGCTCGCGTTCTGCGCGACCATGCCGGCGACCTGTCGCGCCTGGTACCTCATGTCAGCCGCCGACCACGGCCCAGGGACGACGAGCACCGGCGTCACGCAGCCTAGCTCCGCGGTGAAGGGGCGGCGGTTGACGGGCTCGTCCGCGGCACGGCGCTGCTCGCGGAGGGCGGGATCGACGCCCCACACCATCGCGTCGTAGGTCCTGTCGGAGCCGGTGACGTGGAGGGTATCGACCTTCGGGTGGTTCGCGAGGTGCGCGCCCACTTCGACACCGCCCTGGACGACGGCGAGGTACCCGGCGGCGATGAGCGGCGCGAACGCTCGCTCGATGTGCGGCCCCAGCCAGGCGTTCGCCGGGTGAATCTTGAGGATCACGACCGCTCCGTCGGCGATGAGCTTGTAGAGGACGTCCATCGGCGCGATCGAGGTCACGTTGCCGGCGCCGAGAACGAGCGCGACCTTGCCCTGCGCGCCGACGGCCTCGCGGTAGGCCGCCCCTTGTGTCGCGGGCATGCCTCGCTGGAGCCACACCTCGCCCGAGTAGCCGGCGAACAGCAGCAGGTCGTGGACGGTCGCCGGGAAGACGCGGGCCACGAGCTGTCCGTCGCGGCGGGCCTTGACCCTGGGCAGGCACGGCTGTCCGCCGGCCTCCAGCGCCTGGACGAAGAAGCGGAGGTTGCGCATCGTCTGCCACGGCCCGGCCAGCCACTCCTCGCCCTCGAGCGGTGAACCCTCCGCGATCCCCTTCGCGCGCGACCCGTCCTTGACCCAGGCCTCGGCGCCCGCCAGCAGCGCATCCATGCACTGCCTGAGCAGGTCGATGCGCCGCGCGACGGCGACCTTGACCCACTCGTCCTTCTTCTGGGCGAGGGCATCGACCCGAGCGTCGACCTCTTCGAGCGGCGTCGGGGGCGGGGACGGAGGCGGCTCGGGGAACGGGGGTGTCGTCATGGCGTCCGGAGAGCGTACTTCACGTCTCCGCGCACGACCGCGCAATGCGCATCCACCAGGATCTGCTGGCTGCTCCCGTGCCTGGCGGTAGTAGTGTGCCAGGCTTCACTCCATGCCTCGTCGCCCCGTCGCCCCCTCGGCCTCGCCCGCCCCCGTCGATCCGCTCGCCCACGCCTTCGACACGGCCGTCTCGGGCGATCGGCGCCCCCTCTTCGCGCTGCTCGCGCGCCGCTCCGGCCTCCCGGGCGTCCAGGCCAACGGCAGCCTCGTCCTTGCCTTCGCGAGCCAGGCGGCCACGCGCGGCAAGCGCGCCGACGGGCTCATCCACGCCATGGCGACCCTCGACGCCGACCGAGCTCCGGGGGCGACCGAGCTCGAGATCCTGCCGATGTGCGGCGTGGCGGCCATCGGGGCGCGCGCGGCGTCCGATCCGAAGGCGGTGCACGAGGGCCTCGAGCTGCTCGAGGCCGCCGCCGAGGACCTGCGCTTCCGTGTGCGCGACGAGGTGCCGCGCGCCCTGGCCCGCATCGGGGCGGTGCGCGGCGAGCCGCTCCTGGAGGAGGTCTCCGGGTGGATGGACGGGTTCTTCCAGGCCGCCGCGGTCCTCGTCGCGGCGACCGACCACGCGTGGCTCTCGACCCTCCGCTCCCCCGACGCTGTCGTCCGCCGACTCGACGAGGCCTTCCGCCTCGCGCGGGGCGCCGACCGCGCGGCCGAGCGGTACCCCGGCTACAAGGCCCTGGTCGACGCGCTCACGCAGACGCCGGGCGTCTTCGCCGCTCGCTTCGGCGCGCCGGTGTTCGATCGGCTGGTCGCGTGGAGCACCGTCAAGGAGCCGATGCTGCGGGACGCGATCACGGGGTCGCTCGGCGGCACGCGGCTGACCAAGCGCTTCGCTTCCGACGTGGCGAGGGTGGTGCGTGCCCTCGCGGACAGCGCCCCCCCGCGCCGAGATCCGAGGACCGACGTCGGCCCGACGCGCGGTCGCGGCCGCAAGCAGGGCCGGCGGGCCTGACGAGCCGGCCGTCACCTCCTCTGCTGCCGTCCACGTTGGGAGAGCCTCCGTCCACCCTGGCCGACCCGCAGTCCGCCCTGGCAGCCCCCCTCCCGGCAGGCCCCCCGGACCGCTGGCGAATGCACTAGCCACGCCACCGGAAACGTTCTAAAGCCACGCGGCGCGGCAGCGTCGATGCCGCGGGCACAACCCGAGAAGGAGCCTCTGATGTTCACCACGAAGAAGCTGGGTCTGATGACGGCCCTGGCCTCCGTCGTAACGTTCCTGTCCACCTCCGCGCTCGCCCAGAACTTCGGCGCGGCAGCCGCAAAGGCCGGCGCCAACGAGTTCGACGCGAAGACCGGGGCCATGGTCGGGGCGGGCTTCGCCATCGGTCTCGGCGTGCTCGGCGGCACCCTCGGTCAGGGGCGCGCGGCGGCGGCGGCTCTCGAGGGCATCTCGCGCAACCCGGGCGCGTCGGCCCGCATCCAGACGCCGATGATCCTCGGCCTGGCGCTCATCGAGTCGCTCGTCCTGCTGGCGTTCGTGATCGCCTTCTTCCTCCAGCAGAAGTAGCCCTCGCCTTCGGGGCCGGCGAATCGACAGGCGTCGAGGCGGGGGCTGTCGGCCTCCGGGGGGATCAGACGAGCGCGCGCGCGGCGTTGAAGCGGGCTTCTTCGCGCGGGATGTTGCGCGCGATGCGTGGGTAGACGACGCCTGCGGGCGGCTCGCCGAGGTCCCACTCCTGGGGCGGATCGATCACCGCGCCCGTGCTGTCGATCACGACGCGAACCCGCGGCCGATCCTGGGCGCGCGGGTTGCTGGACGGCCCCACGACCACGGCCCACGCGCCGGTGTCGAGCTCGACGATGGTGCCGACCGGGTTGATCCCGACCGCCTTCAGCAGGAGCCGGAGCAGGGTGCGGTCGACCGTCGGGTTGTGCGCGAGCGCCTCGATGGCGTCGAGGACGGAGAGGCTGCGCTTGTTGTCCCGCGGCGCGAGCAGGTCGAGCATCGCCCGGGCGAGGTAGACGACCTTCGCGTGCATGAGGGGCGTGTGGGCGCCGGCGTAGAGCGGCCCCAGGTAGGCCTCGCGCTCGAGCCACGTCGTCTCGTAGACGATGACGGTGTGCAGCGCGCTCTGCGCGTTGATGCCGCTCGTGCCGATGGAGATCGCGCCCGCCATCGCCGGGACCTGGCGATCGCGCGCGTCGTCCAGCAAGACGAGCCGGTTGCGGCCATCCTTCCCCGCCAGTCGCACGCGCCCGACGTCGGCGAGCAGCGCCGCCATCGCCATGCGGGCCACGGCCGCCCGCTCGCCCGTCATCTCGCGGCCGATCGCGATCGCGAGGATGGCGGCCTGGAGCGCGCGCCCCGCGTCGTCGCGGTGCGCGTTCGCGAGCGCCGTCAGCCCGAGCAGGCCGGGCCCCTCGGTCTCCGCGAGCCCCACGAGCCCCTGCGCGATGCGCTTGACGCGGTGGGGGAGCACCGTCGTGCCCGCCGCCAGCTCGTCGAAGAACTTGCGCATGACCACGAGCGCCGACGCGTAGTAGTCGAGCGGCCGGCGCTTGCTGGCGGTCCCCCCGCCGCGGCCGCGGGTGGTCGATGCGTCCACCTTCTGCATCGTGACGTTCGGGATGCGCAGATCCTCGAGACGCGGCGCGGCCCCGCCCTCTCGCAGGCATGTCGTGATGGCCTGGGCCGCCGACTTGAGGTCGCCGCGCGTCAGGTTGGGCTCGAAGCGAAGCTCGGAGACGCCGCAGCGGAGCAGGAGCTCACCCAGCTCGGTGGCCGACTCGAACACCGAGCGTGACCCGCGGAGCAGCTGCCCGCATACGAAGACCGTGTCGTCCACGAAGGTGACGGTGACGGTGCCGCCGGCCAGACCGGAGAACTCCTGGAGCACCGCCCGGGTCTGGTCGAGCGTCTTGCCCACGGCGTCGTTGTCGAACGAGTGGATGAGGCCGATCTTCACCAGGCGGTAGATGGCCAGGACGACGTCGGTCCCGCGCTCGCGGATGGCCTCCACGGCGGCGTTGCTCGAGGTCCCGGCGACGCAGCGCTGGAGGAAGCCGCGGCCACCGTCGTGCTGTTCGGTCGTCGTCATCGTTGGCCCTCGGTCACCGCTTGTTCATGGGGGGACGCCCCGAGCGCGACGGGACGGCGGGCTCGCCGCCGGCTGCGTTGGGGGGCGGCGGGTCTGACACGGGCGCTCGACCGCCTCGATTGTCCATGGCGATGAGCGCCGCGGTCGCGGCGGAGCGGACGCGCTCGCTGTTGCGCCACCGGGCGCGCGAGGCCCCCTCCAGCGCCGTGCGCGCGTCGCTCGATCGCCCGCGCAGGCCGAGCATCTCGGCCGCCAGCGCCCGCGTCTGCTCGTGCGGCTCGGTCGGCACGAGGCGGGTGTCGGCGAGCAGGTCGAGGTAGACGGCCTCGGCGCGCGACGACGTGAGCAGGTACAGGGCGTTGAGCGCCTCGCGACGCTCCTCCACCGACAGCGTGTCGAACTCAGGCGACTTCACCCGCATGACGAGGCCGGGACCGGCGACCTTCACCTTGTAGGCACCGATCGACTGCAGCGCCGCGATGCGCACGGCGGGATCCCAGTCCTCGAGCATCGCACGGAGGGCCTGACGGATGCCGGCGCCGGACGACCCCTCGACGAGCCCCAGGGCCTCGATCCGGACGATAGGGTGCGGGCTCTTGGCCGCAGCCTGCGCCGCCTCGCGCGCAGCCGGCGTCCCCAGCGCGACGAGCACCTTCAGCAGCGCCAGGGACGGCTCGAGGTGGCCGCTCGCGAAGGTCGCGCCGATCTCGCCCTCGTGCCCCTGCGCGTGGGCGGAGACGTACTCGAGCAGGTGCTTGCGGATGTCGCACGCTTCCATCGTCGAGGCCGCCGCGGCGACGGGCGCCACGTGGTTGCCGTCGAGCCTCCTCAGCACCGAGATGAAGCGATCGCGGAGCTCCTGCGGGGCGTCGGGCGCGACCGCGGCGGCCGTCAGCCCGGCGAACCTCTGCGGAGAGACGAGCGAGTTGACCAGCGACCCGGTCATCGCCTCGCGCTCGGCTTCGGTCGCGAACTTGGCGACCCCGCCGGCGAGCAGGAACACGAACGCGAGCGCGTCGGCCTCGGCGGCGTCACCGCTCAGCGAGTCGACCGTCGTGCGGAGCGGAGCGGCGACGAGGCCGGGCTCCCCCATGCGGTAGGCCATGACGAACGCGGCGGCCGCCGCCGACGCGAAGCGCTCGCCGACGTCCTCCGAGGACACCGCCAGCCGCGCTGCCATCACGGCCCGTGTCGCCGGGTCGATCGCCAGCACGTCGCCCCGAGGCGCCGCCTGGTCCGGCCGCATGCCCGACGCCTGGGCGGCCGCGCTCGCGGCGCTCCCGCCCGCCACCGCGCTGAGCAGCGTGCGCTGCTTGCTCTCGCGCTCGCCGGTGGCCCCCTTGTGCGCGTTCGCGTACCACGAGCCCTCGAGCTGGTCGGAGGTGTCGAGCTCGACCGCCGCCACGACCTCGCCGCGACGCTTCTCGAACGCCGCGCGCTCCGCCTGGTCGCCCTCGGCGAACGAGTCGGCCTCCTCGTACAGGACGTGGTCGAACTTCGCGTCCCACAGCAGGGTGACGGTGTTGTCCTCGGGGGAGATCTCGCTGCTCGCGTCGGCGACCAGGATGCGATTGAGCTCGGTCAGCTCTTCGAGCCGCAGGCCCGGGAGGATGGCGAGCGCGCGGATGCCGTCGGAGAAGAGCCGGTAGCAGACCTTGTCGAGCGGGGGCTTGGGCTCCCACAAGGCCTCGTCGCGCACCGTGAAGCCGTAGGCCCGGATGCTCCACGCGATGGGCTCGCCGCTCGCCGTGAACGAGTTGGCGAGGTAGGTGAAGGCGGTCTCGAGGCGACGGTCGGCCTCCTTGTGGCCCTTGCCGTACTGCGACCGCGCCTTCATGGCCTTCTCGAGCAGGGTGAAGAACTCGCGCGCGACGGAGGTCGCCCCCTCCGACATCGCGTCGAGGAGCTCCTCGACCTCCGGGACCTCGGCGGCCTCGTCCTGCTCGGCCCCGGTGACGATGTCGGCTTGCCGGCCCGTCGCGTCGGCCCCGACGTCCGTGGCGGCCTCGGCTGCGGCGCGCTCGAGGTCGAGCCGCATCGAGCGAGCATCCGGGTAGCGCCGGTGCGGGTCGAAGTCGAGCGCCCGGTCGATGACCTGCACGAGCAGCGTGGGGGCCCCCGGCATGGCGCGCCCGAGCGACCGGGCCGGCCGCGTCGCCGCGTTCACGAGCCTCTCGTTGTCGGTCTCGCCCTCGTGCACGGACTGCCCGGTCAGCAGGTTGAAGATGGTCGCGCCGACGGCCCAGAGGTCGGTCCGGGCGTCGACGTCCGGCCACCGCCCCAGCGCCTGCTCCGGCGCCATGTACCCTGGCGTGCCGAAGACCGTCCCGGTGCGGGTGCGCTTCGACGGCGCGTCCTCGCGAAGCCGGGCGATGCCGAAGTCGAGCACCTTGATCTTCCCCTGGTTGGTCCAGAAGATGTTGTCGGGCTTGATGTCGCGGTGGACGATCCCCTGCGCGTGGGCGGCCTCGAGCACCGACAGCAGCTGCTGGCCCACCCAGAGGGCCTCGTTCATCGGCAGGCGCCCGCCGTTCGCGTCGGCCTTGTCGGCGACCGAGACCCCCTCGAGCAGCTCCATCACCAGGAACGGCACGCCGCGGTCGTCGACCGCGTCGTCGCGCACCTCGACGATCCCCTCGTGGCCCGCCTTGTTGGCGATGTAAGCCTCGCGCAGGAAGCGTTCGACCACGTGCGACTGCGCGGCGTACTGCGGGTGCAGGATCTTCAGCGCGGCGATCGACCCGTTGCGGTGGGTCGCGGCGTACACCGCGGCCATCCCCCCGATGCCCAGGATCCGGTCGAGGTGCCACTTGTCGCACACCATCGAGCCGACACGGGCGATGCACTCGGCGTCGAGATCCTCTTCTTCGCTTGCGACCATCGGACCTGGTGGGGGCGTGGAGCTTGCCCCCCCTTGAAAGGCGCCAGCATAGCGTGCCCCGCAGCTCGGGCATAGGGTCCGCGCGCAACGACATGCGCAGGCGTGGTACGGAGCCACCCATGCACGACACCGGGCTCGAGCGGCTCGTTCGCGGCGTCAGGCTCCTCTGCCTCGACGCGGGCAACACGGTCATCTTCCTCGACCACGCGCGGCTCGCGCGGTGGGCGACCGAGCGCGGCCTCCCGCTGACGGCGGAGGCGCTCGTCGGCACCGAGGGGGAGGCGAAGCGGCTGCAGGAGCAGGGGGGGATGCTCGACCTCGACTGGGACGGGCGGCACCTGCCGGGGGCCGTCGGCTGGGGGAGGATGGTCGGCACGATGCTCCACCGCGCCGGCGTGCCGACCGACACGGTCAGGGGGTGGCTCGGCGGGCTGTGGCTCGATCACGTCCGGTGGAACCTCTGGTCGCTCGTGCCCGACGGGCTGGGCGAGGCGCTCGAGGAGGCGCGGGGGCGGGGCGTGCGCGTGGCGGTCGTCAGCAACTCGGAGGGGATGCTCGACGAGCTGTTCGTCGCCCTCGGGGTGCGCCGGCACCTGGACCTGTTGCTCGACAGCGGCAAGATCGGCATCGAGAAGCCCGACCCGAGGATCTTCCGGATGGCGCTCGACGCCTTCGGGCTCGAGCCGGACCAGGCGCTGCACCTCGGCGACTCGATCGCGACCGACGTGGACGGGGCGCGCGCGGCGGGGATGCGCGTCGCGCTCGTCGACCCGCACGGGCACTGCGCGGGGAGGGCCGAGGACGTGCCGCGGGTGAGCGGCGTGGCCCAGGTCGCGCGGGCGATGGGGAGAGCGTAGAAGACCCGGCGACGAAGGCGCTCGCCTTCCGTCACGACGCCGTGCCTTGCGGCGGCCTACAGCGCCTTCTTGACGATCGACTCGAGCTCCTCGGCGTCGGTCGCCCCCTCGCGAACGGCCAGGACGTCGCCGGTCCGCGAGATGAGCACGAGCGTGGGCATGGCCGTGACGCCGTACTGGTTGGCCGCCTCGCTGCCGGTGTCGAAGACGATGGGGTAGTCGAGGTGGTGAGCCCGAACCCACGGCTCGGCGACCCCTTCGCGGTCGTTGGTGTCGATGCCGACGACCGCCAGCCCCTTGTCGCGGAAGCGCCGCGCCACCGAGTTGACGATGGGGGCCTCGGCACGGCAGGGGCCGCACCACGTGGCCCAGAAGTCGAGCAGCACGGCGCTCCCCTTCAGATCGGCGAGCGCGACGACGTGCTGCCCTTCGGCCCCGTTGGCGACCAGGGGGAGCGAGAAGGCCGGCGCCGGCTTGCCCACGAGCGGCCCTCGCGTGGCTCCGAACATGCGCGGCAAGATCGCCATGCCGACGACGACGCCGACGACGACGAGCGCCGTGGCGACGCCGTCGCGAGAAGCCGGGCCCTGTCGTCCACGTTCCGCCATGCCATGCCGATAGCACGGGCCGTGGGGCGAAGCTCGCCCGCCACAAACACGCGCCGCCGGCGTCGCTACCGGGACCGCCACCGCTGCCTGAACGACGGGGGCCGCCGCGGCAGCCGTTGTCGCCGCCGCCTTGGCCTTCGCGTTCTTGCTCCTGGTCGCGACCACCTTCGCCGCGT
>Ga0181517_10006285_pt1 | contig 10221 bp, 7 predicted proteins | sample PEATcosm2014_Bin_31_FD_119748 | JGI IMG/M metagenome (GOLD analysis project Ga0181517, IMG submission 119748) | Peatland microbial communities from MTU Mesocosm Facility, Houghton, MI, USA - PEATcosm2014_Bin01_30_metaG | ecosystem: Environmental > Terrestrial > Soil > Wetlands > Peat | place... | reverse complement strand
GTCGATCAGCACCGTGCGAGAGCGGCGTACCCGTACCCCGAGCACCAGGAGGCCGAGACCAGACGAGTACAGCCCCATGACCATCTGGGACAGGAGGCCGCCGAGCGCGGCCAACAGGAACGGTACCTCCAGCCACGAGGGCAGGACGGCCCCGGCCGCCGCCACCGGGTTGGACGCCCCGGCCAGGCCCGGGATGGCGCTGGAGAGGAGCACCCCGACCACGATGAGGACGCTGAGAGAGAGCGTGGCGCCCAGCGTCGTCCACCAAACGACCTTGGCGCCGGCCTCGCGTCGGGGTAGGTAGCGCGAGTAGTCCGCGCTCAGGTTCACCCAGCTGATGCCGCCGCTGGCCACGACGATGCTGAGCCCGCTCAACAGGGCCAGGTGCGAGCCGGGATGGGCGTGGACCAGGGCCGACCAGTGCGCCCGCCGGGCCAGCACGGGGCAGATCCCGAGCGTGAGCAAGCCGAAGGTCCAGGCCACGATGCGCTGGACGGCGACGATGGTGGCATGCCCCAGACGTCCGAGGACCAGCGATATGGACGCCACCGCCACCAGGGCGACGAACTCCAGGGTGTCCGATGCCGGCAGGCCCAGCGTCCTTTCGGCCAGTGCCGCCAATGCATCGGCGGCGATGACCGCCGTCACGGTTTCCCAACCGACCAGGCTCACCCAGCTCACGATGGCCGGGCCGATGTTGCCCGAACGACCGAAGGGCAGCCGGGACAGCACGAGCATGGGCAACCCGGCTCGTTTACCCGCCACCCCGAGCACCCCGACGAGAAGGAACGAAAGCGCCGACCCGACGATGGCAACCACCGTCCCCTGCCAGAGGTCGAGCCCCAGCGAGGCGATTATGGCCCCGTAGACGATGCCGATGATGCCGAGGTTGGCCGCGAACCAGACCCAGAACAGCTCGGCCGGTCGCCCATGGCGGTCCTTGTCAGGCACCGGGTCGAGGCCGCGGCTCTCGACCACCCAGGGACGGTCCGTGGCAGGGTTGGGACGCGCGCGCGTGGAGGTGGACATGGAGAAGGTTTGGTCTGGACTTTACCATCGCTTCGCCTGTGCCTCCTCGGGGCGTCTTCAGGTTGTTCGCACCCTCCTCAGCCCAACGTGGGAGCCTCGAGCCCGCGGGTTAGCCCGCCCGCGGGGCGCTCCGTGGTATCACTGGCCGGCCAGGTCCCGGCGCTCCAGGGCGACGGCGCCCAGGACGGTGGCCGCCGCCCCCACCAGGACGAGCAGGGCAGCGCTGGCCCAATCAGGCGCGGTGGCCGGGGCCGAGGCCATCTGGTGGAACACCGAGGTGTCGAGCAGCCAGTGGTAAGAGCTGGACGCCCCGGCCACCACCTCGATGAGCAGCGACCAGGCCAGGAGGCCGTAGGTGACGGCGCCGGCAGCCCGGGGCCAGGAGCCCAGGGCCAAAAAGCCGAGGCCCAGGATGCACAGGCTGGGGGGCACGACGTTGGCCCCCGCTTCGAGCAGGGTGGCGATGCCCACCCCCGAGCTCTGGGTGGCGGCGCCGGCCCAGGCGCATAGACCGGCCACGAGCCCCCCGGCCACCACGAGGGCGGTGGCTACGCCGGCCCGCCCGGCCAGCCAGCCGGACCGGCGGACCGGTCTCACCAGGAGGTCGTCGAGGCGCCCCTCGGCTTCCTCGGCCCGGGCCGAGCCGACCTGGCCGGCGGCGACGAAGGCGACCATGACGGCCAGGGTCAGGAAAGCCAGTCCCAGATAGGCCTTGGCGCTGCCGCCGCGGGCGCCCAGGCGCGAGAGGGCACGCTCGACACTGGCCGATGTCGTCAACGCGCTTCCCCCTTGTTTGGCGATGAAGCCCTCCAGCAGGGACGTGGCCGCGATGGCGACGGCCCAACCGATGGCGGCGGGGCGGGCCAGACGGGCGGCCAGACCGGTCGGCCCGGATAGGAGCCGGGTGCGGGCCGGGGCGGTCGCCCGGCTCGGCCAGACCCCCGAAGCCAGGTCCCGGCGCCCGGCCAGGTACACGGCCAGGCCACCCAGCAGGGCGGTTAGGGCCACGATGGGGAGCAGGGCCAGCGGCCGGGGGGCGGTCAGGGGCTGGAGCTCTTCGGCCCAGCCCAGCGGGGACGCCCAGCGCAGCCCGGCCAGGCTGGTGCCCGAGTCGGCTACCAGCCGCAACGCGTAGCAGGCGCCCAGGGCTACGGCGGCATAGCCGGCGGCCTGGCGCCGGCTCGACGCCAGCTGGGCGGCCAAGGCGCCGGCAGCGAGGAACATGGCGGCCGGCGTCACCAGGGCCAGGGCGAAGAACACGGCCGGGCCGGGGGAGATGTGCACCTTGGAGGTCTGGCCCACGGCGACGGTGATCACCGCGGTGAGGGACCAGAGCACGGCCAGGCCGGCGCCCAGGCCGCCCAGGGCCTGGGCCGCACCTCCCCGGGGCGTGGTCTGGCCGGCCAGCAGCAGTTCCCAGCGCCCGGCGTCCTCCTCGCCCCGCAGCAGCCTGGTGGAGGTGAGCAGCCCCCAGACGGCGCCGAGCACCATGAGGAACATGAAGCTCTTCCACACCGTGTACCCGGCCACCGTCTGGATCTGGTGAGCGGGGCCGTTGATGGCCGCCAAACCGGTGTTGTCAGCAAAAAGGGCGGCGAAGCGGTCGCGCTGGCCGGCGGTCTTGTAGGCGGCGGCATAGCTCAGGGCGGAGGAGGCCACGGTGAGGCCGAACACGTACCCCCACAGCACCCCGGACCGGGCCGCCCGACGGGCGGTGCGGGCGGCCACTACCGTCCCCGGGCGGCGGGCCGGCACCGCGGTCACGTCCCGGGCCCGTAGTGGGCCAGGAACAACTGCTCCAGGGACGCCTCCTGGCTCAAGAGCTCCTTGACGCCGGCCTGCGCCAGCACTTTTAGCAGGGGCTCGATGGGACCGAGCACCTGGCAGCGCACGACGCTCCCGGTCACCTCCACCTCGCTCACCCCGGGGACGGCGGAGATGTCGGGGACGGGCCCGTCGAACGTGACCTGGACGCTGAGAGCGGAGAGATGGCGCATGTCCGAAAGGGCCCCCATTTCGACCAGCGACCCGCCGCGGAGGATGCCGACCCGGTCGCACAGCGCCTCCACCTCGCTCAAGATGTGAGAGGACAGGAAGACGGTCTGGCCTCGCCGGCGCGCTTCCTGGGCGCATTGGCGGAAAGTCTGCTCCATGAGCGGGTCCAGGCCGCTGGTGGGCTCGTCCAGCACGAGCAGGTCGGCCCGGGACATGAGGGCGGCGATGAGGACGACCTTCTGGCGGTTGCCCTTGGAGTACTGGCGGACCTTCTTGGAAGGGTCGAGGTCGAAGCGCTCGATGAGCTCGTCACGGTAGGCGGCGTCGACCTGGCCCTGCACCCGGCCCAGGAGGTGGAGCGTCTCGGTCCCGGTGAGCGAGGGCCACAGGTTGGTCTCGCCGGGCACGTAGGCGAGGTGGCGGTGCGCTTCGACGGCATGGCGCCGGCAGTCGAGCCCGAACACCTCGGCCCTCCCGGCGCTGGGCTGGACCAGCCCGAGCAGGAGCCGGATCGTGGTGGTCTTGCCGGCGCCGTTGGGCCCGAGGTAGCCGAACGCCTCGCCCGGCGCGATCTCGAGGTCCAAGTCCTGAAGGGCCGTGACGGCGCCGAAATGCTTGGTCAGGCGCTCGGTCCGCACGGCTGGGACTAGCGGCATGGGCAACCTCCTAGAGCTCGCAGGCGCGCCAGCAGTACCAGGCGGCGACCGAGCGGTAGGGCCGCAGCGGGTCGCCCAGGGGGCCGAGCTCACGTTCGCTGGGCATCGGCACCCCCCAGGCCAGGCCGTACCCGCGGCGTACGCCCAGGTCGCCGGCCGGCCACACGTCGAGGCGGCGCAACTGGAAGAGCAGGAACATCTGGGCCGTCCAGCGGCCCACGCCCCGCACCGTCGACAACCTGGCGATCACCTCCTCGTCGCTTTCCCGGGCCAGGCCGCGTGGGTCGAGGACCACGGTGCCGTCGAGCACCTTGGCGGCGAGGTCGCGCAGCGATGCCGACTTGTTGGCCGACAACCCGGCGGCCCGGAGCGTCTCGGCCGACAGGGCGAGAAGGGCAGCGGGGGAGACGTCGCCGTCGAGGGCGAGCACCAGCCGGCCGTGGATGGCGGCGGCGGCCGCCCCGGCCAGTTGCTGGTAGACCACGGAACGCACCAGGGCGCCGAAGTGCGTGTGCTGGGACGGCCGTATTTTCGGCCAGCCCACCACCCGGACGAGCTCGGCCAGGACCGGGTCGCGCCGGGCCAGCTCTTGCGCGGCCGCCCTATGGCTGGTAGCGGGGGGCACGGCTAGCGGCCGCGATGCTCAGCCCGAGACCTTGGCGTAGGGGATGGTCTGGCTCAGCGGCGGGGCGGCGATATGGACGAACTCGCCCCATTTGGACAGCGTCACCGTCTCCCTGGAGCCCTTGGCCGTCGTCACCTCCTGGATCGGCAGGGGGGGGCCCGTCACCGGGAACGTGATGGTGCTCGACAGCGCGGGGTTCGAGCTCGACGCCGCCGTGGCCCACTTGAGGACGTAGACACGCCCGGGCCCCCGAATGGTCTCGGTGGCCACCGTCGTACCCTTGACCTGGGGCAGTAGCGTCGCGATCGATGTGACCCGGATGTCCGTCGCCAGGCTCGTGTACTGGCTCGAGCCCGCCTTGAGGATTATCCATTTGCTGCCGACCTTCTTGACTTCCGCCGAGGTCAGGCCCACGATCTTGGACAGGCCGCCGGGGTTGCCTGAGACGTAGCCGTAGGCCGGGGTCACCACGATCGTCACCGCGTCCAGGCCGGTCGAGATGGACTCCGTCCCGCTCTTCTTGCCCAGGTCGGCCACCACCCTCTCGTCGTCCGCGGCCGTGGTGGACTTCGAATCGACCTCCAGGTGGACCGCACCCTGCTTGGAGATAGCGGCCTTGGCCGCGGCCAGGAGCGAGCTCGTCGTCGGCGCCACCGCCGCCTCGGCACCGGTCGTCGCCACCCCCACGAGGGCGCCTGTCAGGAGCGCGGTCGCCACCGCCGGCGCAACGAGCGCGACCAACACCCGCCCGGCTTGACGGTCAGGGCGGGGAACGGTCCGTCTAACTGAAAAATGCATGTTGGGAACGCTAGTGGGCCCGCTGGGACGCCCCGGCAGGTGACCACGGCCGGCGTCGGGCCGGGCGCCTGAGGGGAAGCGTCAGGAGCGCAAGGCCACTTCGCCCAGGGCCGACAGGGGGCCCGTCACCACCTCGGGGTCGCCCACCACCACCGTCACCAGCCGGCTGGGGGCGAGGTAGCGCGCGGCCGCCTCGTCCACCATCTGCTTGGTGGCGGCGATGACGGCCTTGGGGTAAGCGGTGAGGTAGCCGAGGTCGACACCCCTGATGGCCAGGTTGGCCAGCGTCGTGGCCAGGCCGGGCAGGGAGGCCGTGTCGAAGCTGAAGCGCCCGACCGAGTGGCGCCGCGCCATCTCGAGCTCCTCCTCGTTGATCCCGAGGGTCGCGATGCGCCCCAGCTCGTAGAAGATCTCGACCAGGGCGGGACCGGTGACACCGGTCGCCACATCGGCGGCCATGGTGAACGAGGACCCAGCCCGGCCGTGGCGGACGAAGCTGCGGGGCGAGTAGCTGTAACCGTTGCGTTCACGGATGTTGGCGACGATGCGGGAGCTGAACATCCCGCCCAGGATCTGCTCGGCCAGCGAGGCGGCGGGCCAGTCGGGCTCTCCCAGGCGGGCGAAGCTGCCCCCCATGCGCAGGTTGCTCTGGACGCTGGCCGGCCGGGGGACGAGCTCGAGCGGCCCCGGGCGAGGGGCCGCCACCGGCGGCAGGTCGGCCGGCGGGACCTCGTGCGTGACCGTCCAGGCGGCCAGGGCCTCCTCGGCCAGGCCCACGGCCCGGTGGGGCTGGAGGTCGCCCACGAGCACCAGGTGGGCGCCGGCGGGGTTGAGCACAACGGGGTGAAGGGCGTGCAGAGCGGCGGCGTCGACGCGGCGCAACGCGGCCGGTGGCGGGATGGGGGTGGCGTAGGGGTGGGTGCCGAACAGCCGGCGCCGCAAGGCCTGGGCGGCGACGACGTCAGGCTGGCTGAGGGCGATCAGCGTCTCGTCCGCGGCCCGGTTACGGTCGGCTTTGACCTCGTCCGGCGGGTAGCTGGCACTGGTGATGACCTCGACGAGGAGGGCCAGGAGCTCCTTTAGGTGCTCGGCCAGGACGGCCCCGCTCAAGATGACCCGGTCCTCGCCCACGTGGGCGTCGAGGCTGGCGCCCAGGTCCTCGATGGCCCCGGCCAGCGCCACCCGGTCGTGGCGGTCGGTCCCGGCGAACAGGGAGCGGGAAAGGATGCTGACGGGGGCGGGCTTGCGGATCTGGTCGGCGGCCAGAGGGAGGGCCAGGCGCACCTCGACCAAAGGCACGGAGGGCCGCCGGACGACGAGGGCATGGATGCCGCCGGGCAGGGACGCCTCCAGGAGCCGGGGAGCCGTCGGGGCGACCAGGCGCCCGATAGGGGGCCTGGTGGTGGGCCGGGCGGGGGCCGGCGGGGCGGCCCGCTTGGCGGGGGCTCGCTGGGCGGCCGCGGTCTTGGCGGTGGCCCGCTTGGCGGGGTTGGGGGCCATGTCAGTTACCCGCCGGCTGTAGCTCGAGCACGGCCCGGTGCTGGGAGAGCAGGTCCGCCGCCGCTTCGGCCACGTCGGCCACCTTGACCGCGGCGAGGCGGGAGGCCAGCTCTTCGACGAGCTCGGCTCGGCCGTGAATGGTCTCGACCGAGGCGAGGATGTGGGCACGGTCCATCAGCGAGTCAAGGCTCCTCCACAGGTCGGCCGACGAGGTGTTGACCACCCGGGCCAGCTCTTGGCGGTCCGGCCCGTCCTCGGCCAGCCGCCCTATCTCTTCGTCGATGGCCTCGAGCAGGGCACCGGTGGTCGCCGTCCCCGGGTGGAAGACGATGACCTGGAGCAGTGTCGGGTCACGGACGAAAAAGGCGTCGTCGCCGAACGTCCCCAGCTGGCACGAGACGTCGGTCACGTTGTTGTCCCGGTAGATGAGCCGGGCCCGGAGCCGGCTCGAGTCACCGCCCGCCAGCAGCGAGGCGAGGACGTCGTAGATGAGGTACCGGTCAAGGTCGCCAACGGGGTCGGTCGTCCGGTAGCCGACGGCGAACGCGGGCTGGGGGGCCAGGGGGTCGCGGATGACCCGGTGGAGGTCGGCGCTTGGCCGGGGCTCGGGCCACGGGCCGCGCTTGGGCACACGCCGCCGCCTGATCGAGCCGAAGTAGCGCTCGGCCAGGGCGAAGACCTCGTCGGCGGCGCAGTCGCCCACCACCGCCAGCACGGCGTTGGCCGGGCTATAGAAGGTGGCGTAGAAGTCCTCGCTCTCGCCCACGGTCGCTTCCTCGAGATGGGTGAAATCCCCGTAGCCGTTGTGGGCATTGGGGTAGGAGGTGAAGGCCAGCGCGGGCAGGAGGATCCAGGGGAAGCCTCCGTAGGGACGGTTGAGGACGTTGACCCTGATCTCCTCTTTCACCACGTCGACCTGGTTACGGAGGTTCTCCTCGGAGACCGACAGCGACGCCATGCGGTCGGCCTCCAGGAACAGGGCCAGTTCGAGGGCCGACGCCGGCAGGGCCTCGTAATAGGCGGTGAGGTCGGGCAGGGTGTGGCCGTTCATCCGCCCGCCGGCCGACTCCACCAGCCGGCCGTGCTCCATCTTGCCGACATGGGCCGACCCCTGGAACATCATGTGCTCGAAAAGGTGGGCGAACCCCGTCCTGCCTTCCGGCTCGGAACGGAAGCCCACGTTGTACACGACGGCCACGCCCACGAGAGGGACCGTCCGGTCCGGGACGACCAGTACTTTCAGGCCGTTGTCGAGGACGGTCCGCTCGGCGGGGTGGGCGCGCTTAGGCCTCGTTGGCATGGCGACGAGGCTACCTGGTGGGCGCGCCGGCCTCGGCGCGAACGGGTTTGTGGGCCAGCAACCAGTAGGTCGCCCCGCCGAACGCCAAGCCCATAAAGACGCTGAAGTCCGAGCCGTCGACGTGGTTGGACAGTATGGACACATAGGGCGAGTAGGCGTTCAGCCAAAGAACGGCGGCGACCATCCCGACCGCCTGAGCGATTATCGCCGGCCAGTGGATGCCGTTCTGGCGGAAATAAACGCCGCCGCGCTCATTGAACAGCGCCCCGCTCTCATAACGCTCACCTCGCAGGAGGTAGTCCACGAAATAGATGGCGAACCACGGGCCCAGCCACACGATAATAAACAAAAGGAAATCCGCCAGCAGTTGGCTGAACCGCGACGAGTAGACGGCGTAGGCGGCAAATGCACCGCACACCACCGTGTCGATGAGGACGCAGTGGTTACGCTTGAGCTTGATCCCGAGGCTCTGCAGCGTGACGCCGGACGAATAAAGGTCGACGCTGTTTATGGCGAACAGTTGGAAGATGGCCATGATGAAGTAGGGCCATATGAACCAGCTGGGGAAGACCTGGACCAGGCCGGTGACCGAGGCGATCCCGCCGGCGTGGGCGGGGGCGACGGCGGTGGCCACGGCGGCGCCCAGTACTTCCAGCAGGACCGACGGGATGGCTCCTCCGAGGGCCACGGCGGCCACGGTCCGTTTCTTGTCGGTAGTGGCGGGCAGGTAGCGGGAGTAGTCGCTGGCGTTCTCGGTCCAGCCGAGCCCGCCGGCGGAAATAACCAGGGCCAGGACTACCATCAGGCTGCCCCACCCGGCGCCGTGGGGGGTCACGTGCAGGTTGACCTTTGACGCCGTGATTATCGCCATAATCACGAACAGGACCACGAAGGGGTAAGCCAACCATTTCAGGATTTTCAACATGGCGGCGTGGCCCACGAGAGGCAGTAGGGCCTGCACCAGTACAGCGGCGATTATCAGGACGGCCTTGAGGGCGGTGCCGGCCTGGACCCCGCCCTTGGTGAACATGGCCACCGCCACCAGCACGATGAGGGCGATGCCCTCCACCTCGAAGCCCACCTGGGTGACCCAGTTGAACAGCGACGGCACCCGGTTGCCCCGGGGCCCGAAGGCGGCCCGGCTGACGGTGAAGGCGGTGGTGCCGGCGACCGGGCCCTGGAGGCTGGCCAGACCGGTCAGGACATAAAACAGGTTCCCGATGATAATGATGGGCACGGCCTGGGCGAACGACAACCCGAAGATGGCCACCGCCAGCGTGCCGTACACCACGAACTCGACGTTCCAGACGGCCCCCGCCCACAGGCCGAACAGCTTGGAGGGGGTGCCCCAACGCTCTGCCTCTGGGACGTACTCGATGCCCCTGGTCTCCACCAGGGCGGCGGCGCCTGTCTTGCCCGGGCCCGGTCCGCCCGGGGGGGTTTGTCCCTCGGGCGACCTGCCTGGCCCGTCGTCGTGCGGGCTGGTGGCGTGTCCTATCAGGGCCACAGGGAGGACCTCCTGGTCCGTAGTAGGTGGCGACTTGGCTAGGCGGCGTTCGGGTGAGGCGATCGTTGCACATCGGCCGTCAAGGTGCCAACGGGGCTGTCACTTGCCTCTCGGCCTGTCAGAGTCCGTCATTTGTCCGCCCTGAGCAGGTAGCCTGCGCTCTACAAGAGGGGCCCGCGCGGTGCGCTCGGGGGGCGGACCTGCACTACTAGTAGAAAGCCGAACTAAATGCACAAGCAAGATCCTTCACGACCGGTGACGAGGCGAGGCCGTGGGCGTCCCCGGGCGATGGCCGTGGCCGTTGTCCTGACCACTGGCGCCCTGTGCGCCGGGCTGGCCATCACCGCGCTGCCGGCCTATGCCGACGTGACCAGCAACGACTACACCATCGGCTCCCCGTCGGGAGCCGTGAGCACGGTGGTGGCCACGCCCAGCAGCGTGGCCGCGTCCGGCGCCAGCAACTTCGAGGTGAGCTTCACCGCTCCCTCCGGGCTGGCGGGGGCCAGCGATAGCTATATCACCGTGGCCCCCTCTGAGGCCCTGGTGTCGACCCCGGCCAACATCGACCTGGTCGGTGGGTCGTGCATCCAGAGCGGCACGGCCGGGGCCGGCGGCGCGGGCACGGACCTCAGCTCCGGGATCACCATCGAACTGTCCAGCTCGTGCTCCATCAACGCCGGCAACACCGTCGAGGTGTACTTCACCGCCGACGCCCCGTCCACCACGGGCAGCTTCTATTTCACGGTGGCCACTTCGACCAACGGCACGCTGGCCACGTCCAACACCATCAACGTGGGCACGTCGGCGGGCG
>Ga0181517_10006283_pt1 | contig 10222 bp, 10 predicted proteins | sample PEATcosm2014_Bin_31_FD_119748 | JGI IMG/M metagenome (GOLD analysis project Ga0181517, IMG submission 119748) | Peatland microbial communities from MTU Mesocosm Facility, Houghton, MI, USA - PEATcosm2014_Bin01_30_metaG | ecosystem: Environmental > Terrestrial > Soil > Wetlands > Peat | place... | reverse complement strand
GACTCGAAGAGGGTGTCGACGATGGTCTCGCCGTCGCGGCGGGTGAGGTCTCCGAGGGCGGTTACTCTGTCAACCAGATCGGCTTTGGTCATCGTGTTGTCTCCTTGGGGCATGGGCGCTGTATCTAGCTTATCGCTGATTGTAGATGGGATGCAGGATTTTCGTCAGCGGTGCGAAGAAAAAAATTTATGAGGGGGCGATTGGGGGGGTGTTTTGTGCAAAAAAAGGCGGCACGAACGGTCGATTGTCCGTGCCGGGAGGCCAGTGACGCAACTTGTGGCGGCCAGAGCGGCGGATTTCCCGGTTCTGGCCGCGAACTTTGGAGCGAACCCCGCTCCGGTTCCAAGAGTATCACGCAAACCGGGTGCGGCGGGGGCTCATGCTGGGGCGGTGGGGAAGGCGGCGCTGAGCTGGCGCGCCATCCGGGCGTCGCGCGCGGTGATGCCACCGGCGTCGTGCGAGATGAGCCCAAGTTTGATCAGATTGTAGCGGATGTCGATGTCGGGGTGGTGTTGCGCCGATTCGGCGAGCTGGGCCACGCGGTTGACAAAGGCGATGGCCTCGACGAAGCCAGGGAAGGTCCAGGTGCGGACGAGCTTGCCGTCTTCCAGCCCCCACTCGGGCAGCTCGATCAGCAGATCGCGGAGTTCCTGTTCGGAGAGCGTTTGTTTGGCGGTTGGCATGGGTTCGCCCCTCGGCAGTGGATCGCAAGGCGATGGTAAGCCGCGCTGGGGAAGGACGCAAGCGGAACGACTTCAGAGTTGCCGGGGCGAGGCCCAAGAGGTCACGCCGAAGGTCCCAGCGGGGGCGTGTTCCACCTCGCGGCGCAGACCAGACCATAGCTCGAGCGGCATGTCGAGGAAGACCCTGACGATCCGCGGATCGAACTGTCTTCCGCTACAGCGTGCGATCTCTTCGCGGGCCTGGGTGGGGCTGAGACCCTTGCGGTAGGGGCGGTCGGAGGTGATGGCGTCGAACGTGTCGGCGATGGAGAAGATGCGCGCGCCCAAGGGGATATCCTCGCCGCGCAGGCCGCGTGGGTAGCCGGAGCCGTCGAAGTTCTCGTGGTGGGCGTAAACCAGTTCAGCGGCCTCGCGCAGGAAGGGAATCTTGTGCACCATCTCGTATCCGAGCACGCAGTGCTGGCGCATGGTCTCGGTCTCCTGGGGGGTGAGTTTGCCGCGTTTGAGCAGGATGGCGTCGGGGGTAGAGATCTTGCCGATGTCGTGCAGGAAGGCCCCGCGCGCGATAATGCGCAGCGCTTCCGGGTCGAGGCCGCACTCGCGGGCCAGGGCGATGGTGTAGGCGGTGACGCGGCGGGAGTGGCCCTCGGTCTCGGTGTCGCGCAGGTCGAGCGCGTCGCCCATCGCCTCCAGGGTGATGTCGTAACTTTTCTCCAGGTCGTGCATGGTGGCGCGCAGACGGCTGGTGCGGAAGCTGATGATCTGCTCCAGGTTCTGGCGGTATGCGGCGTTTTGCTTGAGCAGGCGGCCGTGGTCCAGCGCGCGCGAGACGACGTCCAGCAGTTGGGCGCGCTCAAAGGGCTTGAGCAGGTAGTCGATGGCGCCGCGGCGGAAGGCGTTGGTGGCGACGTGGATGTCGTGCAGCGCGGTCAGCATCACCACGGGCACGACGGGGTGGTTGCGGCAGACGACATCGAGCAGGGTGAGGCCATTGGCCCCGGGCATCATCACGTCGGTCAGGACCAGATCGCAGCCTGGGTCGTCCTGCAGATGGAGCAGGGCCTGTTCGGCGCCTGCCACCGCGGTCACGTCGTATCCGCTGCGACCAAGCATCTGCACCAGTACGCCGCGCACCGTGGCTTCGTCGTCGACCACCAGGATGTGTTCCTGCCGCAAGGCATCAACTTCCTGCTGTTCGCGCATGGTTCCAAACTGAGCCGGCGACATTTCCTGCTGCGTCTGCGCATATTCCTGTTGCATAGCCAATGCCCTCCGTCGCATGAGGTTTAGGGTTGGGCTTTCGATTCGCCCTGGGCCGCTCCAGCGGCCGGAGGCAGTCCGGAAAGCGGTCCATGGCGCTGCCGTCGCGCGGCCAGTCGCAGCCGCCGACGGGTATGGGATGTCTATCGGCAGTGCGGGAGCTTCCATCAGCCGCATATAATCGAGTGCAAACCATCTCAAAAAAAGGTGCAGATCACCATGAATCAAGACCAGTGGACGGCTGTGGACCGTTACTTTGCGGAGAGGCTGCTGCCTTCCGATCCTGTACTGGAAGCCGCTCTGGAGGCGAGTGCGGCGGCAGGATTGCCTTCCATCAACGTCTCCCCGGTCCAGGGGAAGTACCTCCATCTGCTGGCCCTCGCCACAGGCGCGCGGAGGGTTCTGGAGATTGGCACGCTCGGCGGATACAGCACCATCTGGCTGGCGCGGGCTCTGCCTGTAGGCGGCCGCGTGGTGAGTCTGGAGCTACAGCCAAAGCATGCCGCTGTGGCACGGGCGAACCTTGACCGCGCGGGACTTTCCGCGAGGGTTGAAATATGCGTCGGGCCCGCGACAGAGTCGTTGGCACAGCTTCTGGCAGAGGGCGCGGGGCCATTCGATCTGATCTTCATCGATGCGGACAAACCCAACAATCCTGCCTATCTGGGGTGGGCGCTGAAGCTGGCTCGTCGCGGAACTCTGATCGTTGTCGACAATGTGGTGCGCGGAGGAAAAATTCTCGATCCAGCCGGCGCGGACCCGGACGTACAGGGAACGCGTGCGCTGTTTGAGTTGTTTGCCGCAGAACCTCGGCTCGCATCCACGGCCATGCAGACGGTTGGAAGTAAAGGGTACGACGGCTTTGCGATGGCGGTTGTCATCGCAGACTGACTCCGCAACGAACGCCGGTCAGGGTTTCTTGGCAGCATCGCGTGCCGCGGCCCGGCTGGCCCGCCGGACGGCGACCCAGCCCTCTTTGGTCACCTGGCGGGAGCGGCCGATGGCCAGGGCTCCGGCGGGAACAGGTTCTGTGATGCAGGAGCCCGCGCCAACATACGCGCCATCGCCGATGCTGACCGGCGCGACCAGCGTGGAATCGGAGCCGACGAAGACCCCATCGCCGATGGTGGTGGTGTGTTTGCGCTCGCCGTCGTAGTTGCAGGTGATGACTCCGGCGCCGACGTTGACGCCCTCGCCGATGACCGCGTCTCCGAGGTAGGTAAGGTGGCTGGCCTTGGAGCCGCGGCCCAGCGTGGTCTTCTTGGTCTCGCAGAAGTTGCCCACATGGGCCAGCTCGCCGATCCTGCTCTGGGGCCGGAGGTGGGCGTAGGGGCCCAGCACCGCGCCGTCGCCAACCTCCGCGCGGTCGAGGATGCAGCCATTGCGCACAACGACGCCGTTGCCCAGGACGGAGTGCTGAAGGACAGAGTAGGAGCGGATGAGGCACTCCGAGCCGATGTGCGTGGCGCCCAGAAGCTGCACGTACGGCTCGATGACCGTGTCCGGTCCAATGGCGACCTCGGCGTCGATGACGCAAGTGTCGGGCCGGAAGATTGTGACGCCCTGGGCCATCAGGCGGCGCGCGGTTTCGGCGCGTAGGGCCGTGTCCAGATGCATCATCTCGGCGATGGTGTTGGCGCCCAGCACCTCGTCCATTTTCTCGGCCTGTAGTGCGACGACGCGCTGTCCGTCGGCCACCAGCAGGGCGGCCAAGTCCGTCAGGTAGAACTCGCCGTGGGCGTTGTCGGTGGAGAGCAGATCGAGCTTACTGAACAGCGCGGCCGTCTCGAAGCAATAGATTCCGGAGTTGATCTCGGGCGCGGCAAGTTGGGCGGGAGTGAGGGATTTCTGCTCGACGATGGCGACGACCTCAGGCTGGCCGGGGGTGAGCCGCAGAACGCGGCCATAGCCGGTAGGGTCCTCGGGGACGGCGGTGAGTATGGTCATGGCGGCATGCTCGCGCAGGTGCAGCTCGCAGAGCGCGGCCAGCGTTTGGGGGCGGATCAGCGGAACGTCGCCCGAGAGTACCAGCAGGTGCTTCGGATGCGGCGCGCCGGAGAGCTCCAGCCAGGCCTTGAGCACCTGCATGGCGTGGCCGGTGCCGCGCTGCTCCGTTTGTTCGACAAACGAGACCCCCGTGGCGGCCACCGCGGCCTGCACGCGCTCCGCCTTGTGGCCCACGATGCAGTAGATCTCCTGGTCGACGGCCAGCTTCTTTGCCGCTGCGATGACGTGCAGCAGAAGGGCGCGCCCGCCGACCTCGTGCAGCACCTTGGGCCGCTTGCTGTTAAGCCGCGTGCCCTTGCCCGCGGCCATGATGGCTACTGCGAAACCTGTCGCTTCCATGTCTCCGCTATCTTCTCACTTATCGCGGCGCATCGTCACGGTTTCATTGCGCGGAGGCGGTTTGTCGCAATCTGAGACAAGCATGCGTCAGTGCGTGGGCAGGGGGGTGTCGAGCAGAATTTTGATGGCTTGCTGGTAGGGCATGGGAGGGACGGGCTGGTAGTCCACGGCGTCGAAGACGAGGCGCTGATGGACGTTTTTGACCATGAGCTCGCGCAGGTTGAGCCGCTCGTCGATGTGGTTGACGATCCAGCGCTGGCCGCCGGCGTTGGCCTGCTGTAGGGTGACGCTGCCGCCGGGATAAAGATGGGCGACGATGCCCCAGCCGATGTTGACGGCCTGGAAAAGATCAGCTTCAAGGTGGACCATGCGGTGGGTGCGCGGGTCGATCCAGACACGGCCCTCCAGGCCAGTGAGCAACTCCGATTCGAAGTTGGGAGGCGACCACGCGGGGTTGGCATTGAAGTCGAGGACGATCAGGGTGGGTCCGCCGGAGTGCTGGCTGGGGAGTTGGGGCTGGCCGGGGACGTAGCTCCAGAGCATGGCATCGGGCATCCTGAGGATGAGGCGGACGCCCATTTGCTTGTTCTCCCGATCACGGCGGACGCGGCGGGCGAAGGCGTCGGGTGAAACGAGCAGGTCGTTGAGGCGCTGGCGTTCGGCGGAGTCTTCCGCCGGGGTGAGTGGGCGTCCGTCGCGCTGGATCAGCCGGTCGACGCTGCCTTCGGGCGTCTCGATCAGGTCGCGCAACTGGTCTCCCTTCTCGTCGATGACGTGCAGTCGATAGCGCAGGAAAGAATCAGGATGCTGGATGACGAGGGCTTCGTTGTTGGCGCAGTCGACAGCCCAGTCGTGGGCGGGCAAGGCGAGCAGGGAAGCGTCTGGGGCAGGCTGCGGCGAGGCGGTCGGACCGGCAGTCGCAAGGACGATGGCGCACGCGAGCAGCAGGGGCCTGGGCCGGGTGCGGCGGCGTAGCGGCGCGGGCCACCGAGGGGGATTATGATGGGAACGGAATGCGGACTGGGCGGCCAGGTGTGCGGTTTTCATCGCTTGATGGGATTGCAGTCTGCCGTCGTTACGGGTTGGATGCGGGCAACGGGAGTTATGGTCCTTCGCCCGAAGGCGAGTGGTGTGTCTGGAGATTTGCGGGTTGTCTTTATCTTGAGTTTAACCCGAGTTTAATGTGAAGTTTGCCTCAGAGCGCTGGGCTGGGTATAGTTCGGCAAGTGCCAGGAATACATTTTTAGTGTCATTGCAGCCAGGGAGAGCAACAATCCGATGAAGCCAGCCGAGGGTTCGACCGTTATTGGCAAGTCCGTCACGATTCGAGGAGCATTGGCGGGCAAAGAGGACCTGTACATGGACGGCGTGGTGGAAGGGACCATCGCGCTGCCGGAGAGCCGGTTGACGGTGGGGCCGAATGCGCGCGTGATGGCGGATGTGGATGCCCGCGAGGTGGTGATCTTCGGGGTGGTCGAAGGCAATCTAAGTGCATCGGGGCTGGTTGAGCTGCGTGCGTCGGCGGTGGTGAAGGGAGACATCCTCGCAGCCAGATTGTCGATCGAGGAGAACGCATGCATGAAGGGACGAGTGGACCTGTTGGAGTCCGTGGCGGGGGTGGGCGCGGCGCGGTTGCCGGGCATGGAGGACTCTGCGGCCGGCGCAGCGGTCTTGAACCTGAGCTGAGCAGGAAGGAGGCCGAACGATGACCAGCTTCTTTGGTGGCAAGGACAGGGCAGGCGGCGCGGCGGCGGGGAACGGGCGCATCTCGCGGCATTCCAGCGGATGGGGCCAACTGCTGCAACGAATGCGCGGCGAGGAGTCGCTGCGCGTTCTGGATATCGGGCCGACGTCGTCGACCAACATTAACTTCATCACTGCGCTGGGCCACAGCATCTACCTGGCGAACCTGGTGGAGGACGCGGCCAAGCGCGAGTGGGTCCTTCCCCAGGAGGACGGCGGCGCTGGATGCTTCGATGTGGAGCGGTTTCTGGCGGCGCACCTGCATTTTTCCGGGCGCGGATTCGATGTGGTCTTGTTTTGGGACACGGCGGACTATCTTCCCGAGGAGTTGCTGGCGCCGGTGCTGGAGCGTATCCACGCGGTGATGGTGCCCGATGGACAGATGCTGGCAATGTTTCATCCGACGGCGGGAGCGTCGGCACTGGGGCGGGCGAAGACGGACTTCCACCGCTACCACCTGACCGATCGAACCGACGTGGATGTGCAGCGTGCGGGGGAGTATCCGATGCTGGCAAACTATTCGAATCGCCAGATCGAGAGACTATTCGGGTCGTTCAAGGGATTTCATTTCTTCCTGGCCAAGGACAATGTGCGCGAGGTTGTGGTTACGCGCTAGCGCCGGTCTCATCCATACTCCTCAATGCGGATGGTTGATGAGACCGGTTCGCGGCCACGAGAGCCGTGAGACGGCTTAAGCGGATAGCTTTCCTGCGGAAGGTTGTTGAGAAAGATCTAAATTAAAACACGATGGCGCGGCGCCCGCCGTGGAGTGGGTGCCGCGCCATGCCTGTAAGCGGTAACTGGCTCCGATAGGGTAGGAGTGATGATGGCTACTTTGCGGCTGCTGCCAGTTTCCTGCGCTCTGCCCAGCGCTTCTTCATGGCCTCTGCGATGCGCTTGCGGCCCTCGGCGCTGATCTTGCGTTTGCGGGTCTTGGCCTTTACGGCGGGCTTGACATTCTTGCTTCCCTTGGGACGGCCTCGCCCTTTGCCTGCCTTCGCGGCGCCGCCGGAGAGTAGTTCGCGTGCCTGTTGCAGTTTCGAAATTTGCGAGTCAATTTCCTCAAGAATACGGCTTACTTCCATGTGTTGCCTCCTGGTTACAATCGGGAATAAACTCCCCGATCTCATTTTTCCGGTGCGTCGTCCGGGATTTTCCGTATGGGTTGCGACCGCTCACTTAGATATGGGTCTCGGGCTAAGTGCGTCAGTGCAAAGAATACATAAGTAGAAACACTCTGGCAAATAAAATGCGCGGCCCATCCGGACGATAGTCGAATTAAGCCGAGGAACAGCCGGAGGCAGTTATTGGCAATGAAATTGCAGGTTGCAGGGAGCATCTTCCCGGGGCGCTTTGTTTGAATGAAATACTGGCAATGGCGTCGCGATGTTAGACTTCATAGCAATGCGACTGGTTCCAATCCGGCTGTGGGTGCTGGCAATCTTGTCGGGCGTTCTGCAGGTGCTGCCATTTCCTATCGCGGGCCCCGCGCCAGTGTGGCGGACGGCGTTCTGCTGGGTCGCGCTGACTCCGCTGTTGATGGCGCTTACCGGTAAAGACACTGATGGGCGGCCTCTTCGCGCGCTCCAGGGCGCGGCGCTGGGGTATGCCTCGGGGTTTGTTTGGTACTTGGGGAATTGTTACTGGATCTATGCCACGATGCATCAATACGGCGGGATCGCCAAGCCGCTGGCGGCTGGGATTTTGGTTCTCTTCTGTCTATATCTCGGGCTTTACCATGCGCTGTTCGGCGCGCTGATTGCTTCGTTTCGGCGTGTTCATCTATGGGGGGAAAACCTGGGAGTGCAAGGCGCGCTTCTGCTCAGTCCCTTCGCGTGGGTAGCAGTGGAACTTGCGCGGGCGCGGATTACAGGGTTTCCATGGGACCAACTGGGCATCACGCAGGTGGACAATCTGCTGCTGACGAGGCTTGCGCCGTATGTAGGAGCGTATGGAATCTCCTTTGTGATTGCTTCGGTGAATGCGCTTTGGCTGGCGCGGATTACGCTGAAGCAACGGCGATACACGCGGCCCGCGCTTGCGGTGGCCTGCGTTGCGATTGTCCTGCTGTCCATTGTCTTTCTAAGACGAATGCAACCTCCAATCCTCGAAGCGACTTCGGCCCATGCGACCCTTGTACAGGAGAACCTTGAAGTTGGCGCTGAGGCGGTCAAGGCTGGGCCTCCACTTACCATGAGTGAGAGGCTGCATGCGTTTTCGGAGTTAAGCCTGTTTCCTCCGGCGGGCGGGGCCTGCGATGGAATCCCTGAGTTGCCTGGAACCCGCTGCGCAGGCACTGTTCCTGAACAACAGGGTGCAGGTCCCGACGGCGCACGTTATCTGCAGCCAACGGACCTGATTGTGTGGCCAGAGGCCCCGAACGACTTTCTTGAGATCGATCCCACCTTGCGCGCAAACGTCTCTAGCGAGCAGTTTCATGCGGCGATCTCCAGCCTGGCGCGGGCGGCCAAGGCTCCGATCATCGTGGGTATGATCGGGGTCGATGCGGACCCACAGGTGAAGCGCGGGTACGACGAATATAATTCCGCCGACTTCATCGCGCCGGACGGCCGTTTTGTGGGACGCTACGACAAGATGCATCTCGTTCCGTTCGGAGAATATGTTCCCTACAAGAAACTGTTCTTCTTTGCCGGGAGCCTGCTGCAGGACGTGGGTTTACTCGATCCCGGAAAACGCAGGACGGTGTTTCCCACCGGAGGGCACACCTATGGCGTCTTCATCTGCTACGAGTCGGTCTTTGGCGACGAGGTTCGCCAGTTTGTGAACTTAGGCGCGGATGTGCTGGTGAATATCTCCGACGACGGATGGTATGGCGATACCAGCGCTGCGTGGGAGCATCTGAATATGGCGCGCATGAGGGCCATCGAGAACCATCGCTGGGTGCTGCGCGCAGCCAACACCGGAGTAACGGCGACGATTGATCCTTATGGCCGGGTCGTAGCTTCCGCGCCGCGGCATATACGCACAAGCCTTCTCGCGGGCTTCAATTATGAGCGCGATGTTACCTTTTATTCCGCGCACGGGGATTTATTCGCGTACCTTTGCGCTCTGGTGGCGGCGGGCGGGTTGGGGTTGGGGTTGTTGCGCAAGACGGCGTTGTGAATGTGAGATATATGGAGTGGATATTCATCGCATTCCTTGTGGCGTCCATCCTGCACATGACAGAGGAGTATTTCTATCCGGGCGGGTTCATGGACTTTATGGGGCGACTCAATCCCAGGTTTGCACCGTTGTTCACGGTGCCGGCGGCCGTTATCATCAACGGCTTCCAACTGTTGCTATGCATTGCCGTAATCGGGGTTGGCAAAAGCCAACTTGTCTTTAGCATGTCGTTGGCCGCTCTGCTCTTCATCAATGGCCTGGTGCATATCGCGGGGTGCTTGAGGGTAAAGGGGTATGCGCCCGGAGTAGTCACCGGCATCCTGCTCTACATCCCTCTTTCGACCTATGCCTGCTTCATCGCCATCAGCTCGCATCGATTAAGCCTTCGCGGAGCGGTCGCCGCCGGTGTATTGGGTCTGGCCTATCAGTCCGTGCCAATCACCTATTTTGGGTTGGTCGGCATGGTCCATCGAGCCTAGAACAGGCCCGCAATCCGAGAGACGATACCGCATGAGCAGGGAGCCGGCGATCACGCCTGCTAGCCGATCGCCTCGTCCCAGTTCTCCAGATAGGCCTTGAAGTCGGCCATGAACCGGCCGGCGTCCGCGCCGTCCACGATGCGGTGGTCGAAGCCCAGCGTAAACCTTTGGATGGAGCGGATGGCGATGGAGTCGTTGCCGTCCTCGTCGGTCACCACCACGGGCTCCTTGTTGAGCCCTCCGATGCCGAGGATGGCCGCCTGCGGCTGGTTGATGATGGGCAGGCCAAACTGCTCGCCGAAGATTCCCGAGTTGGTGAGCGTGAAGGTGCCGCCCATAACCTCGTCGGGCGCGAGTTTCTTGCCGCGCGCACGCTCGGCGAGGTCGGCGATGGCACGCGCGATGCCTAGGAAGTTCTGCTCCTCGGCCTGCTTGATGACGGGAACGATGAGGCCCCACTCCAGCGCCACGGCGATACCGATGTTGATGTTCCTGCTGTAGCGGATGGCGTCGCCCTCCACCGTTGCGTTGACGATGGGGTGCTTGCGCAGCGCGACGATGGCGGCGCGCGTAATGAACGGCATGTAG
>Ga0181517_10006280_pt1 | contig 10224 bp, 6 predicted proteins | sample PEATcosm2014_Bin_31_FD_119748 | JGI IMG/M metagenome (GOLD analysis project Ga0181517, IMG submission 119748) | Peatland microbial communities from MTU Mesocosm Facility, Houghton, MI, USA - PEATcosm2014_Bin01_30_metaG | ecosystem: Environmental > Terrestrial > Soil > Wetlands > Peat | place... | reverse complement strand
GGGGCGCTGAAGCTGAAAGCTCAGGACGCCAAGCATGTGCAGGGCGGGCGGGTTATCCGGGACTTTGGCGAGAATCTGGCGGTAAGCGGATTCGGCCTCGGCGAGTCGGCCGGTCTGCTGGAGTTTGAGTGCGGATTCGAGGGCTTGATCGAGAGTAAGTTCCATAAATCAATTTTCAGCGCAAAGGCGCAGAGGACGCGGAGTCGGCCATGACCTGACGCTGCGGGCCGAAAATAATACGTCTCAGCAGCCAGAGTTCGGAAAACGCGATGGGCCAAACGATGTAACAACTGCCCAAGACCACCGCTATCGAGAAGAGGCCGGAGATTGCCAGTAGCGCCAGAAAATCATTGAGGCTATGGGGCAATTCGCTCGAGTCAAATGGGCTGGGCAACGTCATCAGCATAGCACCAAAGATAATGCCCCAAGCAAACGAGAACACGGCACTGGCGAATGCCACCCATGCGGTGTTCGACCGGCGCAGCATCGCCCCGATCAGCATCAGGCTGGCGATATTCGACGCAAGATAAAGGCCAGCAAGCCATGCGATCGAAGGAAATTCGGACCGGCTCCACGTCCACCCCCCGACGGCCTGCGCACTGACCGGGCTTATGCGGGAAGCCATCAGCAGAAAGCAGCCGACACTCGCGACGAGAACAACCAGCATGCCCAGGACGATTTTACGCAGCAATGTGATCATCACGCCGCCCGGTCCTGTTTCCTTAACGCTTGGCCGCGACTTTGGATCACTTCTTTGCGACCTCTGCGTCTTTGCGGTTAGTCTTTCAGGCGAATCACAGTAACTCTACGGCAACTGCCATCGGCGACGCAAGGCCCATTCGACGGCGATGAGGAGGATGAAGAGGCTGGCCTGGATGGGGAGATCGACGACGGCCGGCCATGCCGGCTGATGGCCGAGCAGGGCCAGGGCCGATCGCGGGAAATCGGCCAGCGGAATCGTGCGCTGTTGAAGCGTGCCGGTTTGCGGATCGGCGCGGATGAGCTGATCGATGAGGGATGTGAAGTCTGCGATCCGGCACGTGTAGCCGCCGGTCTGCTCGGCGATCTTGGCCATCAGGTCGGGATTGGCGGCCAGTTTGGACATTTCGTCGGCGGGAGGGATGACGGTGAAGTTGAGCGTCTGGCGACCCAGTTCCTTGCCGTCTTTGGAGGCGACGAGCTGAATGGAGTATTGGCCGGTGGTGAGATTGACCAGGGCGGCATCGTACATGCCGGTGCGGACCTGCGAGAGTTGCATGGGCTGGGTAGCCAGTTGCGTGGAAGGCGGCGTGCGTGGAGCGGTTGCGCCGGGGCCGGGCTTGGCATTGGAAAGGGTCATGTTGACCTGGGCGTAATTGGTGGCGTCGCCGTGTTCGTCGCGAACCAGGGCGCGAACGCCGACGCGCTGGCCGAACTGGTACACGGATTTGTCCAACAGGCCGATGATGCCGGCGCCCTGCTGGCGGTTGCGGACATCTTCGCCGGCCAGCCAGCGGACCAGTTGGCCCCAAAAACGGTTGTAAGGGCTGGCCTGGCCCAGTCCATACAAGGGGAGATACCAGAGATAGGTTGTATCGGCGGTAAAGACAGCGCTGCGGCCAAGTCCGAAACGCTGCACGGCCAGAACGATCTGAGGCGAGCCGTCGGGAGCGGTCTTGCCGGGATGAGTCAGCAGAATCTGGGCGCCGCTCTTGGCCGCTCCGACGACGACATTGCCGCGCAGGGTTGGGAGATCGTTCTTTGGTTTCATGCCCGCCGAAGTGAACCAATCGGACAAACCCTCCAGGGCCGGATGAGCCAATCCCTCTGGAGTGAGCTGCGGGATGAAGGGTGTGGTTTCCTGCGGCGAGGATTTGTCGCCGACCAGGACGGGAAGCGCGGCTTCCAGGGGCGAGTCCTTGTACCCGCCGGGGCCGAATGTCGTTTCGCCGCCGATCATGAGCAGGCTGCCGCCGTCGGTGACACGCGCGGCGATGGCGGATTGTTGCTCGCGGGTGAGGTAGCTGGAATCGAGATCGCCGATGATGACGACGTCGAATTTCTTCCAGGCGGCCGCTGTGGTGGGAAGGGCGGTGAAGCTGGTCCCATCGACTGTGCCGCCGGCGGCGAAGCGATCCTGCTGAATGCGCAGATAGGTGGCGACCTCGACATTGGGATCACCGCCCAGGGCGCGGAAAAGCTGGCGATATTCCGGCCGGACGCGGCCTTCGATGTAGAGCACGCGGATGCGCGGATCGAGGGCCAGGCCCTGAAACTCCTGGCGGTTGTCGACGACGCTGCGCTCGCCGGGGATGGGATCGATCCAGATGGCGATGCGATGCACGCCGGTGGTCGGCGGGGTGTACGTAAACGGAACCGTCTGCCCGGCCGGTGAGGCGCGGAGGACGAGGGATTGTTTGGTGATCGAGCCGGCCGGTTTGCCGGTGGCGTCGATCTCGGCCATTTGCACATCGACCAGGCGATCGTTCAGGGCGGTCGAGGAGATGTGGGCGGTCAGAGTGGATTGATGGCCGACAATCAGATCATCGGAGGCGTCGATGCTGTCGACGGCGACATTGGGGATGTTGGCGGGCTCGGCCTGATCGGACCCGACGACGACGGTGTTGACGGGATGGGGTGAATTCTTCAGAGCGGCGACGGGATCGGGCGTGGTGTTGTCCTGGCCGTCGGAAAGAAGGATGACGGCGGCATCGGTGCGAGGCGAGCGGGCCTCGGCGGCGGAAATTCCGGCCAGCAGGTCGGTGTTCTGGCCGTCGGCGGTCATGGAGGCCAGTTTGTCGGCGCGATCGAAATCGCGGGCGGTGGTGTCGAAGGTGAGAAACGAGGGGACGAAATGTTCGTTGATGCGGGGCAGTTGGGGTTGAATGGCCTGCCAGATGGACTGGATACGGCTGGGGCCGTTGGGGACATCGGGGAAGCTCATCGAGGCGGATGTGTCGATGACGAAGACCAGCGGCCGGACAGGAATGGGTTTGACGACGAAGCTGAGCACCGGCTCAAAAAGCATGGGAATGAGCACGACGATGGCGGCGATGCGGAGTGTGATGAGAGTGGCGGTGCGAGGGATTCCGAGTCGGGGGATGAGATCGAGATAGAAGGTGATGCAGAGGAGGCCGATGAGGATGGGGGTCCAGACGAGGCCGGCAAGAGGACCGTGCAGAGAGGGGAGCAGGAGGACCAGGAGTGTGCCGGTGACGCCGGTGAGGATGAGGAGCATGCGGACGGCGTCGGCGGTCATTCTCCAGAAGGGGGTGAAGAGTGATTTGAGGATGAAGAGAAACGGGTTGCGCGGATGGGTGGAGGATTTCCAGGGCTTGGTGACGGCGGCATGGACGATGAGCAGGAGGGTGGCGGCGATGCAGATCCACGCCCACAGATCGAGCGGACCCTGGCGGAGCATCTGGAGGGAGGAGTAACTCACAGGGGTATTCTATCGTGATGCGGGCAGCGAGGTGGGCGCCAGGGGAATGAAAACCAGCCGGGTGTCGGGTAACTGTGAATCCGGCGGTCGGGGGTCAGCACTGACAAGTTCGCTTGTGCCCGCGGGCTCCGGCGAGCCCGTTCGAGCCGCCGCCACCAAGGCGGGTTCGTAGGCCGGATCGGTCACGCCGGCCCGATCGAGATAAATGCCGGCGTAATTTCGGGAGCGAAGTGCCGCCACCAGTTGCGGCGGGGGAAGCTGCGCCAGATCCCGATAGGCGATATCACCGGGCCGGCCGCGAACGGCGCCATAGCTCCAGCAGAGCGTGCTGGAATGAAGATATCCGCGGAAGAGATCGTAATCCGCCATTAGTCCCGGCGGTGTGGATTCCGGGAACGGCATGTAGGGAAGCTGAAAGATGCGGCTGCCCCTGGGCACGGCCGATTCGATGGCATGGACGAAATCAGCGTCGGAATTGAACGAATCGGCCGACGCGCGGTAATCGGGCGTCCAGTCGGGGATTTGATCGTAGGCGCTTATCAGAGCGAAGAGAATCAAACAGGCGACAATGAGGCGGCCGAGTTCCGCTTTCGCGCGATAACGCCGACGGAGCAGCGCGATCAGTTCGTCCAAACCGATGGCGGCGGCCGCCAGGGCCAGAAAAGCGATGCAGATGCTCATGCGGTCATAGGCGCGGATGATCGGCGAGACCAGCAGGGAGAAGATGGCGCCGATTCCGCCGTAGGTGGCCAGAAGAAAAGCGGCGAGATTGAGCGTCGCCAGCGGGCCGAGCCAATCCAGAGAGGAATTTGACACAATCGGCGGCCCGGCTTTTTCACCTTTTCCTGCATTCGAGGGTACACGCCGGGCAAATGCGGCGACGGTCTTTATGAGGGCGATCGCCAAAAGCGAAAGAAATCCGATGGCGGCGACGGCGCCGAGTCCGGCGAGATTGGACTCATTGACGTTGGGAAGAAAAGCATCGTTGTATTTATGAAACAGGTGCCGCAGGATCGGGATCCGGTTGTTCGCAACAGGAAGGACCAGATACGTGAATTTCAGCGCGAAAGCTTCGGCGTCGGTGGCTTTGCGCGTGATGGCCGTGGGATTGGCGCCATGATGCATTTGATACAGCCACGTGGGAAGGGTTTGCACGCCCAGCATCGCGATCGAAACCAGCAGGAGCAACCCGGTCTGCGCCAGCCGGCGCGGTCGACGATGCAACACAAAACCGACGGCCCCGCCGATGAGAACCAGATAGGCGCTGAAGAACCCGTAATAAAGTCCGCTGGCGGTCGTGAGAGCGATGACGGCGACGGCGGCGAGAAATCGGCGGCGTGGAATGTCATCCGGCCCCATCAGCCGCAGTGCGACGAGGATCGCCAGGGGAAGCATGAAGTACGCGCTGAGCATCAGGTGGTCCTGATTCTGAAAGAAGTGATACGGCGCCAGCGCGAAAAGGACGGAGATGGTGACGGCGACCGCCCGCGAAATGCCGAGTTGGCGCAACGCAAGCAACGCCGTGATGGCCGCCAGCGGATAGCCGGCCAGATAAAAGATGTTGACGGCGACGGCCCAGTTTCCGGTCAGGAAGCACAACAGTTTCAGTGTGACCAGGTGCAGGAGGTCGCAGTTGGGAAGATCGACAAGATCGGCGCCGGCGGGTGCGCCGAGAAAAGGATTGTGAAACCAGCCGCCGGTGTCCTGAATGGTCTTGGCGAAGGTAAGATAGTACATCGTGTCGCCGCCGGCATAGTGAAACGGGATGTCAAGGCGTTGGGGAATTCCAGCGACCACGAAGAAGCCGAACAACGCCAACACCGCCGCCAGCACGGCGTCACGGGGGACATAGCGCCGGCCTGGGGCACTGGCGGGGCGGATTGAAGGGGGCGATTTCTTCATGGTCGCGACGGTAAGGGGAAGAAGAGCAGACGGCCGTCGTCGCTGACGATGGGACTATGCCCGCAGACAGCTTGAAGTTGTGCGACCAAGTCTGGCAACTGCGGCCGGTCGCAAAATGTGTCGACATAGATGCCGCGGAAATTCATTTCGCGCAGCTCGGAGATCATCTGTGGCACAGGATGCGACGCGACAGCCGCAAGCCTGTTGGCATTATCGCGGCCGCGCATTGCGCCGTAACTCCATTTCAGGGTGTCGGAGTGAAAGTATCCGCGGAAGAGATCGTAATCGGCCATGCGTCCATACGGCGTGGCTTCGGGGAACGCGACGCCGGGAAGCTGAAAGATCGCGGCGTCGCGGCCGACGGTCGATTCGATTTGCCCGGCAAAATTCCGGTCCGAATTCCAATGCGCGGCGATGGCGGGCTCGTCGATGCCGAGGCCGGGAATCTGCTCATAGATCGCCGCGGGCAAAAGCAGGGCCAGAGCGGCGATGGCCCATTTGCTTGTCGATCGAGATGCATGTGCCGCAACGAAACGATCGACGAGAATCGCCAGGGCACAGAGGGAGAAGAAGTCCAGGCAGATGCTCAGGCGGCCCCAGGAGCGAATCATGGGTGTTACCAGGAAGGCGAAAATGGCGCCGAATCCGCCCAGCGTTCCCAGCAGAATGCCAGCGACGGTAAATGCCGCCAGCACGCCCAGCGGCCGGGCGACATGAATGCCGGCACAACCAGCCAATGCGACACCCAGCAGGATGAGGATGCCGGCAGCAGTCAGGAGGCCGACGCCGGCGTAACGCGATTCGGACGGCCAAACAGTCCGGTCGTATTCTCGGGTGATGCCGGCCAGGCCGGGAACGCGATCGCCCACCACCGGCATCAGCAGGTAAGTCAGCCGCAGCGCATAGACTTCGGATTCGCCGCTGAGGCGGATGTCGGCCTGCGGATTGGGCCCGGCGGTGGCTCGATGGTACAGATTCGGTGCGGTATTCAGCAGAATGCCGATCAGCAGGACCACCAGAAAGAACGCCGGCGCTGACAGGCGATTCCATCGCCCGGCGCGCAGCGCGCCCAGACCGCCGCCCAGTGCGATGAAGAACCCCACAAAACACGAGTAGTAGATGCCCGTCGACACCGTCGCCAGAAGGATCAGGGCAGCGAAAATCAACCTGCGCCGCCCCGTTGAACCGCCCGGCGAAAAGTCCTCGCCGTCGGCCAGCCGGATCGCGATCGCCAGTGCGGGGGGCAGCATGATGTAGAACGCCAGAAACATGTGCTGCATGCGAAAGAAGTGATACGTCGACAGCGCAAACAGCGTCGCGGCCGCCGCCGATGCCGCACGGGAAATCTTCAGTTGTCGCAACGCGGCCGTCGCCGTGACGGCGGCCAGCGGGAATCCAATAAAATAAAAGAGGTTCAGCGCCGTGACGAAATTTGTTGCGCACAAGTTGCAGAGCTTCAGCCCCAGCAGATTCAGATCATCGCACATGGGGTAGTCGAGCATGTTCATCCCGCCCGGCGCGCCCAGCAGGGGATTGCCAAAGAACCAGCCGGTCTGGCGGATGGTCTTGGAACAGGTCAGGTAGAAGAAGTAATCGCCGCCGGAATATTGAAGCGGCAGGCTCCAATGCGAAAGTCGCCAGAGACGCAACACAGTTGCGGCGACGATCGACGACAGGCCGGCCGAGGCAAGATAAGGCCATGCCGAGCTGAGAAATTTTCGGCTGGCGAAAGTCATGGGGCGATCGTGAAAAAGAGGAAGCGGTGCTCGGCATCAGTGCTGTGCAGTGCCGGCGAGCCGGCGGCGGAAGCGAACGCCGATTCCAACGCGGGCCACGCGGCCGGATCGTAACCATACAGATCGATCCAGATGCCGGCGAATCCCAGCTTGCGAAGTCTGGGAATCAACTCGCCCGGCGGCAGGGCCGCCAGCTTCTGATCGATGGCATCCTGCGGCCGGCCGCGCATTGTGCCGTAGCTCCACCGCAGATTGGTGGAATGGATGTAACCGCGGAACGGATCGTAGTCCTGGATGCGGCCGACATAGCCGGCTTCGGGAAAGCTGACGTAAGGAAGCTGGAAGATCATCGACCCGGCCGGGACGGAACGCTCGATATTCTGTACGAACGCCTGGTCGCGTCCAAAGTCGGCAAGCTGTTGCTCGCGGCCCTGGGGAGCGCGGGGAACCTGGTCGAGCGTGGCGGCGATCAGCACGCCGGCCAGGATGAGCAGGCCGACAGCGCCGCGGCCGCCCGACTCCAGCGGCTGAAGTATGAAGCGGTCGATGAGCATCCCGACGGCCGCGAGGGACAGAAACGCGATGACAACACAGATGCGATCGTATGAACGGATGAGCGGAGATATGAAAACCGCAACGAGCGAGCCGACCGCGCCGGTGGTGGCCAGCAGGATACAGGCGAGATTGAGAGCGGCCAGTGTGGCGAGGGTGATAGGTCGGGCGGCTGATGAACCGGGCTCTTCTTGCCGAACACCGGGCGAGGCGGAAAGAGCGGGGCGAGCGGCGGCCAGCAGGGGGATTGCCAAAAGCACAAGAAACCCGATCGTCGCGAGAAACCCAAGGGCTTCGGATCGGGATTCAATTGTGTAAACCTTCTGGGCGTTGCCTTGGCTGCTCACCATCGAGCGCACCTCGTCGGAAACCTGTTGATCGTAACGGCCGGTGATCGCACCGAGGACCCCAAGGCGATGATCGTCGGCGGGAAGCAGCAGGTAGGTCAATCGAAGGGCGAAGACCTCGGCCTCAACGGGCGACCGGGCGGCCGCGTCGGTGTTGGTGCCGTTGCGGTACACATACCACATCGTCGGAGCGACGTTGAGGACCAGCACAATCGCCGCCACCATCGCGAGAATTCCGGCCGACTTGATCGGCTCCCACGACCGCTTCGTCGCCGCTCCCAGCAAGCCGCCGATCACAATCGTGAATACGCCGAAAAAGCCGTAATAAACGCCCGCGCAGAGAGTCGCGGCCACAATGAACATTGCCCAGCGGCGGCGTCGGGCGGCGTCGGGATCACCGTCAAAACTGATGCCGCCGGCAAGCTGAGCGGCGATCAATACAACCGGCGGGATCAGCGCGTAATTGCTCAGATAGAGATGGAGTACCCCACGGTAGAAATGGTAATGCAAGAGTGCATACAGCGCCGCGCAGACAGCGGCGGCGGGAGTGGATATTCCCATGCGGCGAAGCGCCCACAGGGCCGAACAGGCGCACAGCGGGAACGACACCAGATAGAAGAGCGTCACCCCCGCGACGGCGTTGCCGGTGACGCAGGCGAGGACCTTCAGCAGCAGCGTGTTGATGACATCGGATTGGGGATAGTCGTAATAATCCGCCTCGCCCGGCGCGCCCAGGAATCGGGCGTGATACGACCAACTGGAATCGATCAGGTTCTTTGCCCCGGCCAGGACGCCCAGTGTATCGCCGCCGGCGTAGCTGATCGGCTCGCTGAGGCTGTGCTTCCAGATATCGTCGTGCGCGATGACGACCAGGACCGGAAAGGCGCCGGCAAACAGATAGGCCAGCAGGCTCACACGGGCGGCGCGGCGGAGTTGACGAGCGGGAGCGTGCGGCATCATGGGAAGCTGTCGCTATCGAACCGCCGACGATGGTATCGGCCCGGCGGCTGATGCGAAAGCGCGGGGAATCGTAAACGCGATGATGACGCCATCGGTGGCCTTCTCTTTCCCCCTCGCCCTGTACTCAGGGAGAGGGTTGGGGTGAGGGTTCTTTTCTCGACGCGGCCACGCATTACACCCCTCACCCTATCCCTCTCCCCGCGTACAGGGAGAGGGGACAAGAGGTAATTCGCCGATCACCTCATGCACCAATGGCAGGCGCATCGCGAAGCCCGCGCCGGGTGGATATACTCCATGCTGGCTAAAGTTGAAGACGAGCGGCGGGGAATGGCCATCGAGGTGAACAGGCGTGAAAGTATTGATCCTGTGCGGCGGATTGGGAACGCGGCTTCGCGAGGAAACGGAATACCGGCCCAAGCCGATGGTGGATGTGGGCGGCCGGCCGATCGTCTGGCACGTCATGAAGTGCTTTGCCCATTACGGGCTGAAGGATTTCGTCCTGTGCCTGGGCTACAAGGGGCAGATGATCAAGGAGTATTTCCTCAACTACGAGGCGAACAATTCCGATTTCACGGTCCAGCTTGGACAAAGGCACGCCATACGCTATCACGGGGCGCACCACGAACAGGACTACAGCGTGACCTTGGCCGACACCGGCCAGGAAACCATGACCGGCGGGCGAATCAAGCTGGCGTCGCGCTACGTGGACGACGACACGTTCATGGTGACATACGGCGATGGGCTGTCGAACGTCAACCTCGCGGACCTGGTGGCGTTTCACCAGAAGCACGGCCGGCTGGCGACGGTGACGGCGGTCCGGCCGTCGTCGCGGTTCGGCATGCTGGATGTGGATGGAACCGGCGCCGTGAAATCCTTCGCCGAAAAACCAACGCTGGACGGCTGGGCCAGTGCGGGATTTTTCGTGTTCAATCGCAGGGTTCTGGATTATCTGGGCGGGGCGGATTGCATCATGGAGCGCGAGCCGCTGGAGCGCCTGGCGCGCGAAGGTCAACTCGCGGCGTTCCGGCACGAGGGATTTTTCTTCGCGATGGACACGTATCGGGAATACAAAGCGCTCAACGAAATGTGGGACAGCGGGAAAGCTCCGTGGCGGGTGTGGGGGTGAATGGCTCCAATCTACGATTGATTGTGCGTGTTTTCTTCCTTGGCGTCCTGGCGTCTCGGCGGTTGGATTTCTCCTCGTCCCGCGGGTAAGCGGAAGGTCACGTGTTTGTGGCCGAAATAGGTGGCGATGACCGTCACGATGATGATGATCGCCTGTGCGGCATAGCCGGTGAAGCGGCCG
>Ga0181517_10006277_pt1 | contig 10226 bp, 8 predicted proteins | sample PEATcosm2014_Bin_31_FD_119748 | JGI IMG/M metagenome (GOLD analysis project Ga0181517, IMG submission 119748) | Peatland microbial communities from MTU Mesocosm Facility, Houghton, MI, USA - PEATcosm2014_Bin01_30_metaG | ecosystem: Environmental > Terrestrial > Soil > Wetlands > Peat | place... | reverse complement strand
TCTCGGGTTGAAGTGCGGAGTTTCTCGGGTTGAAGTGCGGAGTTTCTCGGGTTGAGGTACGGAGGTTTCCCGCCTACCGCGCCAGCAGCGACGCCACCACTTGTTGAACGTCTAAAGAACATCTTAAAAACCTCTAGGACCGCAACGCCGAGCTACTCGCTTATTTTTCAGTAACTTGGCATAAATGGTCTTACTTTCAAGTGCGGTAGATTTTCCTTTCAACTGCGGTGGGTCCCGGCTCGTTGGTTTTTGAGCCGGACTGCTGGTCGCCGGAGACCCCTGGCTCCAGGAAACCCCGCATGCCCAGGCCGACGTGTTCCCGCATGATCTAGCGGCGGGCAGAGGCCGCCAACAGGTTCAGTGCCGTTGTTGAACGTCTTTAAAACCTCTAGGGCCGCAAAACACCGCGTTACTAATTTATTTTCAATATCTTGGAATACAGCGCTTTCCTTTCAAGTGCGGTGATTCTTCCTTTCAACTTCGGCGGATTTTCCTTTCAAGTGCGGTGGTCCCTTCTCATGGTTTTGAGCTGGATTGCTGGTCGCCGGGGCCTGAAGTCCGTCGCGGTCTCCTACCCGTCCGCCAGCAGCGCCGCCACCACATTTCCCCAGGAGATCCGCAGGCCGGCGTAGCGCTCCCGGGCCGCCTGGCCCATGCTCCGGGCCTCCGCGCGGTTCTCCCACAGCCGGTCCATGGCTTCCGCCAGCGAGGCAGCCGTGGGGTCCGCCACCAGGCCGGTGGCGCCCGGTTCCACGAATTCCAGCGGCCCTCCCGAGTCCGTGCAGGTGATCACCGGCTTGGAAGACAGCATGGCCTCCAGCGGCACGTAGCCGTAATCCTCATCCACCGGCGGGAAGACCACCGCCAGCGACCGCGCATAGCGTGCGATCTTCTCCTCTTCGGAAAGATGGCCCAGCCATCGGGCGCGCTCCTCCAGGCCGTGGCTCGCAGCCAGCGCGCGCAACTCTTCCGCGTAGGCCGGTTCGTCGGCCGCGCCGGAGAAGCAGACCACCACCGGTTGCCGCGTCAGCGCCAGTGCCTCCAAGACCAGTTCCTGCCGTTTGGAGCGGTTCAGCCGGCTGGGGAAGAACAGGAAGTCTTCCGCGCCGTCGCCCTCCGCATCGGCGCAAAAAAACCGCTCGGCATGGGGCGGCGGATGGTACAGCGGGTAGGCCTCGATGCCGCAATACCGGTGCAGCCGCCGCGCCACGTTCCGCGAGTTGGCGTAGACCGCGCGCGCTTCCGGAATCAGCTTGCGGTCGGCAGCGACGATGGCCTCGCGCACCTGCGCGCCGATCGGGAAGCGGTGCAGATCCCCCAGCGGATGGCCCCACAGATCGTAGGCCGCGCGGTGCTGGTGTATGATCCAGAGAACCTTGCGGGGGTGCTGTATCAGGTAGGCCGGAAACTTCAGCCCGATCAGCAGGTCGGTGCGCACGCCCGAGCACTCCCGCACATCCAGCAGCCGGCAGGCCAGCATGGAATCGAGGATCCGCTCGGGAGGGTGCCACTGGAGCGGAATGGCGGCGATATCCGCCTCATGGCCGGCCGCCTGAAGCGCCCGGAGCAGCCCTTCGGCGTGGGCCTCCGCGCCGCCGCGCAAAAACGGCACCTGAGATGTGGCGATGAGGATGCGCATGGGGTCACCGTCCGCGGTGAATACGCACCGTCTATCCCTTCCTTCCCACCACCGCATAATCCCGCGGCCCGTAGAAATACCGGTTGAAGCGGCGGGTCACGCTGGCGCCATCCTCGGGGACTTGCCCGGAGGGGTCGCAGGAGTTGAGAAACAGCACATCCACCGGCTCCAGCCCGCGGGATTCCACCAGGAAGCGCAGGGTCTCGCTGGGGAGGGGATGGCGGCGGCCGGGGTCCTGGTAGAAATCGCGGCTGGCCACCAGGAGGTTGTCCGGGTTGGGCGTTTCGAAAATGGCCGTGCCGCCCGGCCGCAGCACCCGCGCCACTTCGTCCAGCAGGCGGACAAGCTGGCGGATGGGGAGCCGCTCCACCATGCGCAGCACCGTGACCGCGCCCAGGGACCCATCCGGCACCCGCGCCAGGTAATCCAGCGCCTCGGCCTGTTCCGCCGGGAGGTGGCGCTCGCGGCACTCCGCCACCATCAGGCGGTTTCCGTCCACGCCGCGGGCGGCGATGCCCTCCCGGCGCAGCAGCTCCAGCCACTCGCCGCGGCCGCAGCCGAGGTCCAGCACGGGGGCGTCGCGCGGCATCAGCGGCAGGTACGCCTGGAGGCGCTCCTGGACTTCTCCGCGGGTGCCGCGCACTTGGCTTTCCAGGGCGGCGTACAGCGGGTCCAGCCCTTCCGGATCCTCCTGGGCGAAGGCGCCGAGAGGGTGCGGCGGAGGCTCCCCATGTGCCCCGCGGGCTTCCTCCAGCCGCCGCGCTTCCTCCAACAGTCGCACCAGGCGCTGCGTGTTTTCCAGGACTTCGCGCCGCAGAAGCTGCAGGCGCTGATCGGCCGCTTCGAGCCGCCGGCCCAACTCTTCTTCCTTCTGGCGCTGCTCTTCCTCGAATTGCTGGAAGCCGTCGGTCTGCTCGCGCACGGCGCTTTCCAGGCCGATGGTGGTGGCGCGTTCCTGCTCGAGCGCCCGCACCTGTTCGTTGAGGCGGGCTTCCAGCATGTTGGCGTGGGAGCGCTCCTGCCGCAGGCGGCTTTCCATGGCGGTGGTGGCGTAGATGCGTTCCTGCTGCAGGCGGCTTTCGATGGCCGCTTGCATGTCTTCCACCGCCTGGATCAAGCCGCCGATGGTGCGCTGCAGCGCCGGGGCATACCAGAACATCAGGCGCTGCATGACGGAGACGGCGATCCCGCCCAGGGCCGCCCGCAGCCCCGGAGGCCGCGGAGGAACCCGGCCGATCTCCCGGCACTCGTTCTTCAGTGACTGCAATCTGCCGCGCAGTTGAGCCAGATCCTCCGGCATGCACGCTCCCGGTTCTCACTATATCCACGAAACCGCCCTGATAAAATGAAGCGCGCTTTTTCACCGCGGTGAACCCATAACCCGACCCCATGACGCCGGAAGAATTGCGACAGCGGATGCTGCGGGAGTTATCCGGCGGCGAGTCCCCCGCCGCGGAACAAGCCATGGAGCCGGTCCCGGAAAAGGTCCACTGGTGCCGCGTGGCGATGAATCGCGAGGCCCAGGCCTTCGTCGCCTCCCTGCCCCGCGGCGAGCTGGATGTTCTGGAGGTCAGCGGAAGCGCCTGGAACGATCCGCGCTTCGGATTCCGCTCCTACCGGAGCTTGGCCTATCCCGAATACGACATCTGCCGGGGACCGTTTCAGCGGGAATTTTGCGACCTGCTGATTCTCGAACAGGTGCTGGAGCACGTCCGCCTGCCTCACCAGGCGCTCTCCCACGCGCTGGCCATGCTGCGCCCCGGAGGAAGCCTGCTGGTCAACACGCCCTTCCTGATCAAATTTCATCCCTGCCCCGTGGACCTCTACCGCTGGACCGAAGACGGCCTGCGCATCCTGCTGGAGGAAGCCGGGTTCACCGCCATCCGGACGGATTCGTGGGGCAATCGCCAGTGCCTGGCCGCCGACATGCTACCGGGGATGGAATGGACTTATTACGACCCCGCGGTGCACAGCCTGGAAAACGAGATCCAGTTTCCCGTCAGCGTGTGGGCCTTCGCGCGCAAACCTGCCGCATGGGACCAGGCGCCCTATAGCCGGCGGCATCCGTCCCCCTTAGCCCGCAGCTTCGGCGTGATGGTGTTGAGCAAGAATGGCGCCGGCCGCATTGAGCGCTGCCTGCAATCCATCCTCGATGGCGGTTTCGCCGACGAAATCGTGGTTTGCGTGGACTCGGATACCACCGATGAAACCGCCTCCCTGGCGCGGCGCTTTACGCCCCACGTGCACCCGATCGCGGTGCCCTCTGCCGGAATCCCGGAATCGGCCCTGCCCGCGATGGTCTCCCACTGCTCGGCCGATTACCTGCTGCGCGTCGACGACGACGAGACCCTGGGCGGCAACTGGGACCGCGCCTCACTGGAAGCCCTGGTGCGCTGCAACGACCTCACCCACCTGATCCTGCCGCGCCGCTGGCTGGTCCCGCCGGGCCCCGATGGCACCCCTGATGGCGCCCCCCGTTTCATCGCCAGCGAACCCTGGTTTCCCGATTACCAGGTGCGCTTCTTCCGCAACGATCCCGAGCTGATCCGCTGGCCCACCACCATCCACGAAACCATCGAGATGAAGGGCCGCGGCATGGTCCTGTTCGACCGCTGGATCGAGCATTACGACCTGGTGTTCCACTCGCGCGCGGAGCGCGAGCGCAAGGCCCGAAACTATCGCCGCATCCGCCCGGAGAAGCACCTGTCGAATTTCTACCTGTACGAGGAGCAGGAAATCGATCTGCTGCCGGCCGACCGGGCGGGCTTCACCGAAGCGCTGGAGATCTACCTCTCCGGCCGCGAGCGCCAAGCCAACCAGGCGGGCGAGCCTTACCGGGCCGGCACGGACATCGGCTTCGAGGCCGGGGGCAATGGCGAAGGATATACGCGCAAGGGCTGGTCCGATCCGGAGCCCTGGGGCCGCTGGACCATCGGGTACCGCGCCGAGCTGCGCATCCTGCTGGAGATCCCCTTCGAAGGCCCCGCGCTGCTGGCCGTGGAATCGGTAGCGTATGTCAGGAGCTGGCATCCCACGCTCAACGTGCGGGTGGTTTGCAACCGGGAACCGCTGGGCGGCTGGTCTATCGAAACCAGCGACATGGTGGAGCGGACCTTGCCGGTTCCGGCCTCCGCCCTGGCCGGCAAGCGGGAGCTGCTCGTGGAGTTTCATATGGACAACCCCGCTTCCCCGGCCGACTCCGGCGAGTTCGGCCTCGACCAGCGGCTGCTGGGCCTGGGCCTGCGCAAGCTGCGGATCAGCGCGGGGGAGTGACTGGGCCGCTTGGCGCGGTGAGCCGAGCGACGACGACGCGTGACGACGGTGCCGATCCGCGGTAAAACGCTACGCTGAAGGGAGGTACGAATATGCCAGCAACTCTTGACTGGTCCGAATGCCCTGCCGTGGAGAGCATCCCCGGCAAGCGGAGCGGCGCATGGGTGTTCAAAGGAACCCGGATGCCAATCTCTACAGTGTTCGAGAACCTTCAAGACATGAACGTTGACGAGCTGGTGGAAGAGTTCGGCGTGACGCGGGAACAGGTCCGCGCTGTTCTGGCGTTTGCAGCGCGCAGCGCCGAAGCCCCAATTCCCCGCCCGTAAACGTCCCATCACCCCAATCCCAGAAACCGGCTGGCTGCCGTTTGGGGATACTGTACAATTCTTGCCGTGGAATCCCGCCTGCGGTTCGCGCTACGGCGTTGGGCGAATTAGCGCCTCATGAGCCTCCCTCACCACCCACAACCCGGTTCTTCGGCGCGTTTCTTTTCTCTCGGATTTGCCGGCCTGGCGGCCCTGCTGGTGACGGTTGCCGTGGGCATGCACATTTACCGCATGTCGGGCATGCCCTTCAACAACTACGACGACGTGGGGATGGGGCTGACCGCCGACCAGGTGCGCTTACACGGGTGGAAAGCCTATTACGACCTGGCCGCGGGACTTGCGGTGTGGCAAGGGAGGGCTTATTTCTACTTCAGCACGATCTTCTTCGTTTTGCCGTATTTCATCCGCCCGCTTCTTTTAAGGGCCGGCCTTTCCGCTCTGTTGCAGTTGGGGGCCACCTGCTCAGTGGGCGCCGTGGTGGGCCTGTATGCGGGATTCCGCAATGCCGCTTTGTGCGTGGCTCTGGCGTGCGCCAGCCTGCCTTACTGGTCCGGGTGGTATCCCATCAACGGTTATCCGTTCGTCTACCATCTGCCCGTACTTCTGTTCTTCGCGGGCCTGGCCGTGTATATCCGCCGGATGCGCGGTTATGGCAAACCTGCCTGGCGGCGGTTCAGCCAAGTTTTCTCCTGGACTGCGTTTTTCCTTTCGCTGTTCTTTTACGAGTCCCTGATTCCCCTGTTTTTTCTGATTGCCGCGACGGTTTCCGCCGCCGAGGCCCGGCGGGCCCAGGGGGCGCCCCATGGCAAATGGAACCGCTCCCTAGCCGCACGGGCCTGGATTCCGTGGTTGTCCGGCTTTGCCGTATGGGCGGCGATCTATCTGGGATTTCGCCGGATCCATCCGGCGACTTACGGCGGCAGCGCGATGACCGGTTTCGGCCGCGGCGAGCTGAGAGACGCGATTACCAGCCTGTCTTACTTTGAGACTTACTCCTTGCCCGGGGCCAATTGGATCGGCAATGTACACCGCTCCACCGATCGCTGGCTGGGCACTCCGGAAAGCCTCGGGTATGGCCGCTTCTTCGTTAAGAACCTGACCGCGGACGGGATGGTTCTCGCCGTATTGATTCTGGCGGTGGTGGGTTTCTGGTGGCTGAGCTTCCGGCGGGAAACCGAAGCGTCGCCGGGCCGCGTGGGGAAAGTGGCGGCGATGGCGCTGTTTTGCGCCGTGCTATCCCCGCTGCCGCTGGAGCTTACCGCCAAATACCGGTCGCTGAAAACGGTTCACGAGGTGGTCCCCTACCTGCCCGGATACTACGCGTTCCTGGCCTGGTGCGTAGTCCTCGCGCTGTCCTTCCCGCTTGCGGGATTCGCCCTGCGGCGCGTCCCCCGGTTGCGGCTGGCGGTAACCGCCCTGCTGGCGTTGGGCTGCGCCGGCATCGGTGCGGCCAATGCCATGTCCAACGATGCCATCTACCGGGAGTACGCGGAGCTGACGGACAAGTGGAAGCTGGTGGATCTCCTGGCCGGCTCCCGCTGGTTCGCCGCGCTTCCCCCCGATTCCGTATTCATGGCATCGCCGGACTTCTGGGAGACCTTCCCCTCCATCTATTGGCCGCATACGGACGAATACTGGAGCGCCTATTTTTCCAGTTGGGCCGGCCGGCCCCTGCAAGTGATCCGCAACCCCAGCCGTATCCCCGATCTGTTGAGCCGCAAAACGCCGGTCTTTTATTGCGAACATCAATGGCTTCCGGGGCGGCTGGATGCGGTGCTGGCGATCGACCCGATCCTGGGGGTTTCGCCCACCGACGGCTATGCCCGGAGCGATTCCCTGCTGCTGATCGCGCGCGCCAGCCTGGCCGACGCGGCCGTGGAATACCGCTCATCCGCGGCCGAGGGGACCCTGCGCGCTCGGATCCCGGGGTGGCGCCGGGAACACGGCGCCTACATCGCCCGGGTGTCCATCCCCGGTCTGATCGTCGGCACGGCCCGCTTATCCGGCCGGGAAACGGTTCCCCAGTTCAGCCAGCCGGTTTGGGATCTGCACTTCCTGCGCGGCTTCTCGGCCGCTACGGAGGAGAGCGAGGAAGGCCATTACTGGCGCTGGAGCGATGGGCCGGACGGAGAGGGAGAGATGGACCTGGTCAACCTGACGTCCCATCCGCTCACCGTGCGTTTCCGGGCGGGCCTGCTGTTCCATCCGGGCCCACCAGGCGCCCCACAGCGCACGGCGTTCGATTTCCTTCTGCCACATGGCTCGGAAACGATCACCGCCGCGCCGGGCGACACGATTGAACGGGTCTGGCAGCTTTCTCCCGGGTCCAACCGGATTCGGGTGAAATGCCACGCCGGCCGGTTTCCCGCTCCCGGCGATTCGCGGTACATCGTCTTTGGCGTCCGGGATTGGTCGGTGGTCCCGGTGGAGAAGCTGTAAACCCCGTTTTCTCCCGGTTGGGTTTGCTGTATTCTAAAATGCGAAAGCCGCGGTAGCAGCCGCGGCCTTCAATATTTTCGACTTGAACGGAAAGGACGAACGGTCTATGATCCCCGCTCGTAACGCTACCACTCTACCTGAACGACCCCTGGCCGTCAACTCCCCCACTGACAATAATCCGACCGACAATTCCCTGGTCCATGAGCGCTGCGAAGCGCGGATCCGCGTAGTCTACGACAAGTCACTGTCGCTAGGCGCCCGCCTGCTCTACGTGGCGCTGGATGACTTCGCTGGTATGAAGGCCGTGGCATGGCCGCAGCAGACCACTCTGGCGGAACGGCTAGGGTGCTCGGAACAATGGATTCGATCGCAGATCCGGGAGCTTGAGAGCGCCGGGTATATCCAGCGTCAGCGCCACCAGCGTGGGGTACGGTACCGGCTTCGATGGCAAATCCCGACCGAAAGCAGCGTTTCGGTGGGAATCCCGACCGAAAGTATAGTTTCGGCCGGAAATAATCCCGACCGAAACCCCAGTTTCGGTCCCACCGAAAGTATAGTTTCGGTCGCAGGCGCCGCATCCTTATATGAACCGGATCAGGAACCAGAACATCGATCGATCGATCGAGCGGCAGCGGTCACGTGGATGCTGGAGGTACTGGCGGAGTACCCAGGGGCCCTCGCCCGGATCGGGTACCCGCCAGACCGGGCGATCGCCACTGCCTGCCTCGACGCTGCCGGATGGGACACCACGGCGATCCGGGACGCGCTGCGGGAGACGTACTTGCGTGGCGGCCGGCGTGCGTGCGCGGGCCAGTCCTGGGGATGGTTTCCAACTGTCCTGAAGAACTACTTTGGGATCGCCCCGCCGGCATGAAAGGCAGCCCGCGCGGAAAGCTCAGTTCAGAACTTCATGCGGTTGGTCCGCCAGCCGCGCTCGATCGAGTTGCGCACTTCCTCGGGCGGGGTCAGCTCGATGATCGAGCCGCGCAGATCGCCGTGCACCGGCACGTAGCGGATGTGCCGCTTGCGCTGCAGATCCGCCAGCCACTTGCGCAGGGTCTTGGCGTTGCGGAGGCCGCTCGAAGAGGACAGCAGGCTCAGGGTGATGCGGCAACTGAAGGTGCCCCATCCCACCGTCAGGCGGCAGATGGAGACCAGCAGGTCGCGCTGCGAAGAGAAGGGCAGGGTGTTGTTCACATCCACGTAGTAGGGGTCGGTAGGCCACTCCGGCGCGGCCGAAACGGTCTGCTCGGAATGCGTGATGATGCCGTCGAATTCGGACAGGTCGTCGCCCACGAAGCGGCTGAGCTTGGAGAGGCCTTCCTGCGAACGGCGCACCGGGATTGGCAGCTTGGCAGGTTGGTAGGTATCTAGGGGGGGGACCACTTCCAAAGCCACCGCGGGGCCCATGGGGCCGCCCGCGCCGCCGAGCTGCACGCGCATTTCCTCGGCGGCCTGCTCCATCAGCCGCTGGCGCTCGATGCGCAGCACTTCCGACATCGATCCCTTCCCATGCAGTTGCGCGATGAGCGCCTCGGGGAGAGGCTTTTTCTGGGACATAAGCGGGCTCTATTCCAAGCGCTCGACGCCTGGCCCAAAGGGCCCCGCGTTGGCGCGATCGCTGCTTTCGTTGAGCTTCACGATGGTTTCGATGGCGGCCTGCATGATGCGCTCGTTGATCTGCCGCACCTGCGCGGTGTGGCCGAGGTACATGGCCGTATTACAGTAATCCACGGCGTCCCGGATGATCCCGTTGGAGGCCTTGGAAACGAGCGGAAAACAACCCGGAGTAAAGACCTCTTCGGGGCCCCCGGCCACGCGCATGCGGAACTTCAGGGCCTGGGTGAGTTCCTGCTCGTCGAGCGGGTCGAGGGTGATGATGCCGCCGGCGGCCCGGCTGCGCAGCGGACGGAAATCCGGCTCGGCCAGGGTGGCGGCCATATCGAGCGTACCGAACAGGGCCACCTGAATGAACTTACTGGAATTGGATTCGAAGTTCAGAATCTCGCGCACCCGCAGCATCTGCCGGCGGGGGATCAATTGGGCTTCGTCGATCAGCAGCACGACCGTGACGTCCTGGCGGTAGAGCGCCGCCATGTGCTCCTGAAATTCCTGCCACTGCTTGGTCTCCGAACGGCGCGCCCGGATGGCGAATTCGTCGCACAGGGTGACCAGCATCTTATTGGTCGTCGTCCAGTGGCTGGGGTTGGTGATGTAGCGGATGCAGTAGGTCTCGGTCATCTCCACATCGCTCGAATACATCCCGAACAGACGGCGGGCCACGGTCGACTTACCCACCCCCGCATCGCCCAGAATCAGGGTCAGACCCTGGCGGCTGTCGATGTTGCGTTGGGCCCGCTTGAGAGCTTTGGTGTGCTGAAAGCTCAGGTACATAAAACGCGGGTCGGGGCTGAGCGAAAAGGGGTTTTCCTTGAAGCCAAAGAACCCGATTTCCTGATCGACCTCGGAGCGTGAGCGTTTGAGCTGGGAAACGGCCGACACGATAACTCGCTTATTTTATACCAAAAGTTAAGACAGTGGAATGGTTC
>Ga0181517_10006276_pt1 | contig 10226 bp, 7 predicted proteins | sample PEATcosm2014_Bin_31_FD_119748 | JGI IMG/M metagenome (GOLD analysis project Ga0181517, IMG submission 119748) | Peatland microbial communities from MTU Mesocosm Facility, Houghton, MI, USA - PEATcosm2014_Bin01_30_metaG | ecosystem: Environmental > Terrestrial > Soil > Wetlands > Peat | place... | reverse complement strand
CAATGAGCCACCGACCGGACCCACCGCCACAAACAGCCACCGCAAGTGGTGGGCGGCGGGGGCAGTTGCAACTCTCTGTGTGCTCTTGCTCGGAGGCATTTACGCCCGGCATGTGTGGGTATCGCGGAACGTACCTCGTGCGACTTTTGAATCCACCCCAACCCCAAAACCTGCGGCCGTTGAAAATCCCGAAGCCAAGGTATGGGTCAATACGAACTCGGGGACCTATCATTGCCCCGGCACGCGATGGTACGGGAGGACAAAAGTTGGGGAATACATGACACAGAAGCAGGCGCGGGCCAAGGGTTATGACCCTGCTGCTAATCGTGCTTGCATGTAGTGCGGAGGATGGAACGGGCTGCCGTGGAAATCGGCCTCAGGAGGATGAAAGAGTGGAAGAAACCGGGATGGCTCAAGGCCTAATCGGCCACGGCCGAATCCGTGGATGCTGCGGCAACGGTGGAGTTGGCGCGGATCACAAAGCTCTGGTCCGTGAAATAGTACAAACCGCCCGTCTGGCCGTAGACTGCCGGATTCCCGAGCAGGGAGAAGCCATTCCAGGTGTTCGTGGCGGCGTTATAGTTGTTGGCGGCATAGGCAAAGGTGTAACCGCTCTTATAGCCAGCCGCAAGGGTATCATCTACAAGGCCCGCTGCAGTGGCGGATACTCCCTGGCCGGATGCCGGAGGACCTAACACGGCAAGTGAGGTTGAGAATCCGGTACCATAGGTGGTGGCGTAGGTCACCTCCGCCGTGGAAATAACGCGCAAACTTTCGATGGCGGAAGCTTGATTGGCCGCAACACGGCTGCGCATCAGACTGGGGATGGCGATTGCGGCGATGATGAGAATGATCGCGACGACAATCAGCAGCTCAATAAGCGAGAAACCCCGCTGGTTAGCACGCATGGCCTATACTCCTCCCCCAAAGCGAGCGCAGCACAAGGTGGTAGGGCTCTGAACCCGCATCGACCTGTCTAGGAGCACTTCAAATACCATCCCCATCATCCTTGCCTAAGCTCTAAATATCTGATAATGCGGACTTTCCTCAACTCCACTTTCCGCATCCTAGCACATGCGGACACAGAGTGGAATAACTATTGACAAAAAATGGCCAATTTGTGGCAGCTCTCAGCGGGAGCGCGCAACCGGTTCCCGGCCCCGGTGAATTAATAGCCTAGCATACTAACCATGAAGGGCCCGTCCGGCGGGCGGAACCGCCGCCGGCCTCCCCGGCGAGTTAACCCGGGCATGTTCCATGGGCTCAACTCGCCGGGGGAATGCTGATGTTCTATCCCGTCTTTTTACGGTACATCCACCTCGGCGCCGTGCCGTTCCGCGGAAAGGTAAGCACTATAAAGAACCGCCATGGTATCGCGCGCCAGTTCCCCACTGGAGAGGGGGGCGCGGTTGGCGGCCATGCTGACCATGAAATCCTGGAACTCCTGCGGGTAGCCGTTTTGCCAGCCTTCGTCAGGCGCGGGATTGCTCCAGCCCTGCTTGGTGCCGAGCTTTTCCGCCAGGTAAACGTCTTTCAGAATTTCCTCCTGGGGGTTGTAGGTTCGAATGGCGTCGATGGGATTCAGATTGCATCGGGTGCGATGGTTATTGGCGACAACCTCCAGCCAGCTATGCACACCTCCCAGGACGAGCTCAGTGGAAAACACGTCGGCCACGGTGCCATCGTCAAACGTGACGTGCACCTGGGCGTAGTCCTCAATATCATCGTAGGTGGTGCGCACGAATCCTGCGTCGCGGTAATTCTTCAGCCGGGTAATTTCATGAGTGCGGCAGGAAACGGTGGCAGGGCGAATGGGCTTGCCGTCATGCGCCTCACCCTCCACCCGCTTCAGGTGGAGAATGGCCGATAGCGGGTGGCAGCCCTTGCCCACCAGCGATCCGCCGCCGGAGAATTTCCAGATGCCATAGTAGGGTGAGTGGGAACCGCTGTGCGAACAGTCGCCCATCATCCACAGAATCTGGCCGCCGCTCTTTTCCACGATCTCCCGTTCCTTGGCGACGGTCGGGGCGTAGATAAAATTCTCAGCATAGCCGAGCTGCTTGCCGGAGGCGCGTGCCGCGTCAAGTATGCGGTCGCAACTGGCCATGGCTTCGCGCAGCATTACTTCCTTGCTGAATACGTTGCCGCGAAAGTCCTCCGTCCCCGGTCCGTAATATCCGGTGAACGGCTTTTCAATAATGACGTGCTTACCACGCTGGAAGGCCGCCACCGCCAGGGGTTCGTGCGTTGAGCCCGGCGTGCAGAGGTCCACCACATCGACGGCGTCGCATAACTCTTCAAAGGAGGCAAAGGCCTTGACGCCATATTCGCGCGCGAACGCCTTGCTGGACTCTGCCGATTTCGCCGTCACTCCCACGATCTCCACTGGCAAGCCATAAACGCGCCGAATCCCCTCCCAGTGAAATCGCGCGGCAAAGCGCGCTCCCACCAATCCCACCTTGATTGCTTCTGCCATTAGGAAACCTCGATGTTGGGATTTCTTGATGGGCGTAGCAAGCCAGCCTCCGCCTGCTACCCCCCGAAAAACGAAGAGATTCTACTACTTCGTTTGTGCTGTTGAGGAGGTAATTCTGCCGTCATTTTGCCGGCAGCAAAACTCCACCCCGGGCGGCACAACCTCCGAATTACAATTGCCCGCCCCACCTAATTCTTTACACGGGCGATCTGGGACCCTTGATGTTATAGGGGTGCATGGCCATGCGCCTCTGCTTTCAAGATGCGAGACGCCCATCGATTCATTGCAAGAAATTACAAGGGGCGCCACACTAGCCCCGCCAGCGGATACGTGAAGCGCGCGAGGGGGCAAAACCAGAGCGGTCATTGGCGCACACCAGCCTCTGCTCTTTCGACCTGCGGTTCGAGTAAACTCTTTTATTTTCATACACATTATGGCTATAATGAGATAAGCCATTTATTTTCATAGACATTCTGGCATATCCCCAAGCGGACATTTTTCCTGCATTTGTTTTCAACAACATCGCGAGACAAGCCCGAATTTTTAATTTCCCCTTTTTCCCAGTGCCGAGCCCGATCCAGCTCGATAAGTCATGTTTTATCAGCCACATACAATTTTCAGTAAATCCCTCAAATCTCCTGTAAGTCCTTGTGCTTTCATATACATTCTGGCACACACTGGCACCTTTGGGGTTGGACGCGCCGACCCAAGAGCGTCCAAGGCTCCCCTCCTGATTCAGGAGAGGCGGCGCGTTAGCGCCGGGGATGGTTACCTGCCACTGCCCGCCGGCTTGTCCCTCCCCAGCATTAGCCTAGCATACGGGCAAGATATGTTGTCAATGGGAAAATCAGCCAATTCCCTGCCGGCAGGAAAAGATTTTGCAATTCCCGCCTTCGATTTCCTACCCGTAGGAAATGGCCGGCGGAGCTAATCCAACAGGATGCTGCTGCTGGTGATGACATGGAGGGCCAAGCAGGAATCTATGAGCGCGAGAACGCCAGCAGAGGATCGATGTCGTGTTCATCGGCGGCGTGCAGGGCCGCGATATAGCGCTGACGCATGGCGCCGGCATCTTGCAGGTTGGTGCTTCCCCATGAAAACCGCTCTCCTCCGAGGCTCATCACGAGAAGGTCCGCCATCAGGCGGGCGTGGCGTCCGTTGCCGTTTGGGAATGCGTGAATCTGTACAAGCCGGTGATGAAAGCGCACTGCGATTTCATCGGGCGGATAGGACTTGTACTCGACCCACGCCCGGGTGTCATCGAGCAACTGGCGTAGCGCAGTGGGAATCTCATAGTAGGCAATTCCGAGATTTCGCTCGCTCGTCCTGAACTTCCCGGCCCAGCGCCACACATCGCCGAGCATATGCCGGTGCAGGGTCTTGATGAATTTTTCGCTCAACGGATCGCGGCGACGGACGAGTGCCCAGTCCTGCGCGTGCGAGATATTTTCCTGCTCGGCTTCATTCAGCTCGCTCCGGTAGGCGATATGTGCGGGGATTAGCTCCCGCATTTCCTCAGGTGTCAGGGGTGTCGCATTTTCCGGCTGGTCGAACAGATCACTCAAGGGTTAGTCCCAGAACAGACGAGGGTTGATTTCGCGCACGATTTCATCGAGCCGCGCTTCGGCGTCCTTGTCTTCCACCTTTTGGTCTTCCAGCAACATCGAGTGCTCGACCGGATCTCGGCGGCGGCGCGCGAAATTGCGTGCCCTGTCTCGGATCATGGCTTCCAGCGGTTTCTTGGGTACCAGCGCGAAGATCAGAGTGCAGTCGAGTGCTTCGGCCACGCGCCGCAAGGTTGCCAGCTCGATGGTACCCTTTGCCTCGGATTGCTCAATGGCGACGACAGAGGGCTGCTTTACACCCAGCCGTCTTGCCAATTGCGCCGTTGTCATGCCGAGCGCCTCGCGGACGGCTTTAATCCATCCCCGCACGGGCGAGCTGTAGCGCGAAACCGGCTCCAACTTCTTGAAGCGTTCGTCAAGGGAGGAACGGGATTGGGAGGCAAGCCGGGCTTTGTTCATAGGTTATGACCTATTTCTTCTCATACGCTAAATAGAGCATAAGCTATCAGTTTCCTGATGTCAATAGATTGCAGGCTATTGATAATGAACTCGTAGCTTAAGGCTGAGGGCCGACTGACGCAGACCGAGCATAGCCTTGCGATTCTAGTGCGATTAGATGACGTGAATCGCAGACCTGGGTTCGCTCTGCGCCACCCGGCCCCGCTTCGGGACAGCCGACCTCACTGACGGATGAGCTGAACATCTCCCCATAGTGTTGCACCTTAACACGCAATTCCGAGTCGGGGATACGCACGTTAACGCTGAAGCTTGTATTGATTTACCGCCGACCATCGCTGTTAGGATTTGTGCCGGACGTTGTGATCGGAAGGAACTTTGACACGTTGTAGGCGGCCTACTACCTATAGGCCGGAAAAGTCCCTCGTGGTAGAAGTGCAACCTCAGACTCCCCAAGTCCGCATCTGGGAAGTTACTGTGCCTGCTTGGAATCATTTGGCTGTCGCCGAACCGCTGATATGGCCTTCACATCCGGATTTGGGTTTACGTGAAATCACGCTTTGTGGCCCGGTGTTTACCCATGAATCTGCGCTGACAGTTCCGAGTACGCGGCCGCGCACGCGGAAACAACCCTCCCTTTGGTCAACGCCACCTTGAAGCGTCGCCTTGCGACCCGGAGTGGAGTTTCTTCAGTGGAAGCGCCGCATACATAAAAATCGATGTATGCGCCACCCAATCATTGGTTGGTTTCCCCGCATGTCATTTCTCCAGTGACTTGAACGCGGAGCGCAGCTTGTCAGCGAGTGTCCCGGAGTCCCCGGCGGGAGCGGCATTCTGCTCCGTCCACTCGCGCACTTCCTCGGCCTCGCGTGCTTCCGCCACTGCCTTCGCGCTCAGGCGGATGCGTCGGCCTGCCGGATCGACTTCCTGTACGATCACCTCGACGTCCGCCCCGACCGGAAGGGCTCGCCGCACATCGCCTTCCTTCGGGATGCCGGTTTCGCTCAAGGGGATGACGCCGGTACGTCCGGGGGCCAGGAAGACGAACACGCCGAAATTCTCGTGCCGCTCGACTTTTCCCGTCAGTCGCGCGCCCGGAACGATGTCCGGCCGGGCTCCCGCAGCCGCCTCGGTGCCCGCCGAGCCTTCCGGAACCAGCGCCACGCCGATCCTTTTCTGCTCGAGGTCGATCGAGAGGATCTCGAAGGTACCCGTCGTTCCTGCGGTGACCTGACCCATCCAGCCCCCCGATCGTCCGGTGGGCTCGAAAGTGGAAGCATGGGCCAGCCCCTCGACGCCCGGCTCAAGCTCCACGAACGCGCCGAACTGCGCCACGCGCGTGACGCGGCCAGGCAGCCGTTGGCCCACTTTGTACGTCTCGCCCACTCTCGACCAGGGGTCGGCGGAGAGTTGCTTCAACCCGAGCGAAATCTTCTGCTTTCCCTCGTCCACGCGCAGGACCTTGACCGTAATCTCCTCGCCCGGCTTGACGATCTCTGCCGGGTTCGACACGCGGGACCACGCCATCTCAGACACGTGGAGCAATCCCTGGACGCCTGCGCCGAGATCGACGAACGCTCCGAAGTCGCGAACGGAGGTGACATGGCCGGTCAGGACGGCGGCGGCAACGATATTGTCTCGGACCTTCGCGGCGTTCGCCCGCTGCTCCTCCTCGAGGAGAGCGCGCCGGGAGACGACGATGTTCTCGCCGCCCTCCTTGTACTCAATGATGCGGAATTGGTAGACATGCCCTTCGTGCGCCGACGCGTCCGTGCCGCGGAGGTCGATTTGGGAAATCGGACAGAACGCGCGACGGCGGCCGAGGCGCACCTCATAGCCGCCCTTGATCTGCCGTTCCACCTTTCCTTCCACCGGCAGGCCGCCTTGAAAGGCGACTTCGAACTGCTGATCGCTCGCGGCCGCCCCCCCCAGCCTTCGGGAGAGCGTCAGCCCGCCTGAGGTTGATACCACCATCGCCTGAACCAGGTCGCCCAGCTTGACCTCAATCTCGCCCGCCGCGTTCTTCAGTTCGGCGATAGCCATGACGGCCTCACCCTTGCGGCCCACGTCGATGAGCGCCACCTCCGGGCCGATCGAGACGATCCTGCCCTCAACGAACTCGCCCTGATCGAGGCGCTTGGCCTGGACCGAAGCCTCGAACATTGCGGCAAAGTCTTCCCCTTGATCACTCACGGCACACTCCTCGTCATGATTGCGCTTCGCCCGCCGGCTCTCATTCCCTCGCGTGCGCACAAACCGACACCCGGCGATTGTACCAGCAGGATCGAATCACAAGAAGAGGGAACTCAATAGCCTGCCAGCAGCAACCAAGCCGGTTCCAGCTCCACATTCGGTATAGCCGGAGCTATTGTGGTTGCACGCAATTCCCTTCCCTTTGCACTATGCCTGGGGAAACGGTAGTATCGCGTTTATGACGGATAAGCAGGCGGTAATTGACGCGCTTCAGAGACTCCCGGAAGGCGCGACGCTGGAAGAAATCAGCGAAGAGTTGCGCAACATGGCGTCCATCCGGCGCGGACGTGCAGACATTGCGGCGGGCCGCACCAAGACTCACGAGGAAGCGGAGAAACTGCTGGAGTCCTGGGCCACAGCATGGAATTCAAGATAGTCTGATCAGATGCGGCGATAGCCGACCTCCAGGACATTTGCTCCTACGTCGCCCAGGACGACCCGCAAGCAGCCCTCCGCTTCGGGCGGGGCATCCTCGAACACGCACACGTTCTGGAATCCTTCCCCTTTATTGGGCCCACCTATCCGCGCGGCGCGAAAGGGGCGCTGCGCGAAATCGTCTTTCGTTCCTACCGGATTTTCTACGACGCCGGCGAACCTTTACACCGCGTGGAGATTCTTCACGTCTGGCACCTTAGACGTGACGAGCCGGAATTTCCAAAGGGCTAGGCATCAAGAAGCCACAGTGAGTGATTTGCTGACTGCGGACTTTTCTTCAATGGACCGGCTCCAATGACCATTGCGCCCCGGCAATCCTTCTGCCTAAAGTGCAAGGGCCCACGGTCAGAGACGCCTGCGGCGGGGCGGTGTCGAACCGGAAATGTGGCAACTCCAGTCTCCCGCCTCTGACGGAGATACCCATTTTCCCCTTGTTCCCCTGTCGAAATCACTCCTTTTCACACGTCACCCCCATAGAGGCGGCTTAGCGGTCAGACTTCGCGAGCCAAGGAACACGGAAAAGGGCATCTCGGGATGAGCACACCCCCGCTCGTGATCACCCTGCCGGTCGCTTAACCGCCGCTGTGGTCTATCCCGTAGCTTCTGGGCGTTGGGTTTGGATCGCGGGGTACCCGGAAAGTGGAATTTCGGACTTGGTCTGGCTTGAAGCAGGGGCGGCGGCCTTTATCCCGACCTTATCGGGACGCCGCCAGCTGGCAGGGTAAACTCGCCGCTATACGGTCAAACCGAGACACGCCCAAATTCAGGAAGTGCCAAGAAGTGAACTATGGGAGTATTATAAGGGGGGTCAAAGTAACCTCCTGAGGGAAGGCAGCACGGCATGAGCCCGGGCAGCGACCCAGGTGAAAGAAGGATTTGTGGCAGAAGAAAGACTGAAGATTGCAGTATTCATTGATTTTGACAACATCCAGATTGGCGTCAAGGAGACTCTCGGGAAGGATTTTGACGTTTCCATTGTTCTCGAAGCGCTTAAAGAGCGGGGCGAAGTGGTCAGCAAAGTCGCTTATGGCGATTGGCCGCGCGCCAGCGAATATAGCCGCCAGATGACGCAGCACGCCATCCACATGGTGCAACGCAGTGTGACGCCGCGCGGCGACAAGAATGGCGCGGACATCAACCTGGCGCTCGACGCGCTGGAAATGGCTTTTACCCTCGACCACATCAACACTTTTGTTATCGTTGGCGGCGATAGCGACTTCATCGCGCTGGTGGAAAAGCTGAAGCAATATGACAAGCGGGTGTTCGTGGTGGGCGGGCGCCAGTTTACCTCCGGCATTCTGCAGAGAAATTGCCACGAGTTCATTTCCTACGAGAATCTGCTGAAGACGGGCGGTGACGGGGCTCGCGCGGCGCGCACCCAGCGTACCGCGGGGCGTAGCGCGGAGGGACGTGCGTTGTCCACGGCAATGCCGAACATTCAGCGCGCGCTGCAGATTTTGGCAGAGCGCGAGGTTGCACCGCAGCTTGGCCTGCTGAAAAGCACCCTGCTGCAGCTCGATGCCACGTTCAGCGAGCGCGACTACGGCGCCGGATCGTTCCTGGAATTCATCCAAAAACTCCGCAAGGCGGGTCTGGTGGAAATGCGCCGGACTGATCAAGGTTATCTCGTCGAGGTGGTGGAGGGCGAGGCCGCTCGCGAAGCCTCTGCTGAGCCGACGACGGAAGCTGCCGCAGTGGCGGAGACTGAACCGGTGGCGACGGCCGAAACCCCAACCGCGGAAGCTCCCATCAGTGACGTTTCAACCGGTGAGCCTCCGGTGGCGGCTGTGGTTAGCGCTGAGCCGGCTCCTGCGGTGGTGGCGCCTCTGCCTCCATCCCCGAGCACGGAGGAATCCCTGGCGGCGTTACGACAGGCTTTACCCGGCCATTTTGAGAAGGCACCCAACCGTCCGGTCTACCTGCGCCAGATTCGGCAGCTTTTACGCGCGGCCGGGAGTGCGGTGGACGAGCGGTCAGGATTTCGCGGCCTGCTCGATCTTCTGCACCAGGCCCAGCGCGAAGGATGGCTGCGCTTGCATCGCGACCGTAAGGGCGTGTGGCGCGTCTTCCCCGCCGGCGGCCCGGCTTCCGTAGCGGCGCCATCTCTACCGGCCGAAGTTACGACTGAGGCACCACTGGAAGTTGAAGTCGCCGGGCTGGAACCGGACCTCATTACGCCGGTCGAAACCGACGTGAACTGGGAATCCGCCGAGCTGCCGGAGGAGATCGCCGAGCCTCCGGAGCCAGTCCCGGCCGTGGTGATTGAGGAGGAGGTCGTGGCCGCAGTGGAAGCCGCGCCTCAACGCAAACCACGCAAGCCGCGCGCTCCTAAAGCGGCGGCAAAGACCACCACGAAGCGCAAGGCACCCGCGCGCCGCAAAGCCAAGGAGCCGGGAAAAAGCAGCGAAGAGTAAAAGGGGATCGGGTCATCTTTCCATCGGATCATCGGGTCATTGAGTGATTGGGCGATTTGCGAAGTCAGCAAATTGGTTTACCTCAGTGAGAAGACGAATCGATTTGCTTGGCCGAAAGGTTTTCAATGACCCGATGGCCAGATGATCCGATGACCCGATCCCTCAATGGCCCGATCTCTTTATCGTTCTTCCAACTCCAGCACCGCGATGGTGTCAAGATCATCGCGGGCGCTTGAGGGGATTTTGAGAACCAACCCGCCACCTGCTTCCGAGACTTCTCCCCGGCTTCCATCTTTCAAGAAATGTGCGGCCTTCACCTTGCCTGCCAGTGACGGGAGCGCCAGGGAAGCATCCTGCCAATCCAGAATGTGAACGTATACCTTGTTCTCCTGTCAGTTTTCAGGCATTTTTCCACCATGCTGTGACGGCGGAAAATCCGGTGGGGCGCATCACATCAACCCGCACGCGCGTGGGATGCTTCTCTTGAAACTCCATGCGAAGAGTGGCTTGCTGCCCCGGTAGGAGCTTGGGAAGCGCCATCGAACCCTGTTCCATGGGCAGGTCGTCAAATCCGAAGACAATCCAGCGCAGGGTATAGCCTTCCAGTGTATAAGTGGGCAGAGCCTT
>Ga0181517_10006272_pt1 | contig 10230 bp, 9 predicted proteins | sample PEATcosm2014_Bin_31_FD_119748 | JGI IMG/M metagenome (GOLD analysis project Ga0181517, IMG submission 119748) | Peatland microbial communities from MTU Mesocosm Facility, Houghton, MI, USA - PEATcosm2014_Bin01_30_metaG | ecosystem: Environmental > Terrestrial > Soil > Wetlands > Peat | place... | reverse complement strand
CGCCCGGCGTAGCCGCGGCGCTGGCCCGGGTCGACGTCGAGGCCTACCCCGATCCGCGGGCCGCCGAGCTGGCCACCGCGCTGGCCGCCTACCACGGCGTGTCCGCCGGGCAGGTGGTGGTCGGCAACGGCAGCACCGAGCTGATCCGCTTGATCGCCCAACTCGCGCTCGGGCCCGGCGACGTGGCCCTTTCGCTCGCACCTTCGTTCGGCGAGTACGAGCTCGGCACCCGGCTGGCCGGCGCCGAGTTTGCCGAGGTGCGGCTGGTGCGTGGTGCGGGCGGTGCGGCTGGTGGTCCGGCTGCCGACCGCGGGAGCGGCGCGCCGGCCGGCTTCGACGTCGACGAGCCGGCCCTGCGGGTTGCACTTGGGCGCCTGCGGCCGCGCCTGTGCTGGCTGTGCTCGCCCAACAACCCGACCGGAGCGGCGCTCGGGTCGGCGCTGATCGAGCGTCTGGCGGGCGACTATCCCGACACGCTGTTCGTGCTCGACGAGGCGTATCGTGACCTGCTCGCCGAGCCGCAGTGGAGCGCGGCCCTGCTGGCCGCCGGCAACCTGGTCGTGCTGCACTCGTTGACCAAAGCCTGGGGTCTGGCCGGCTTGCGCCTGGGCTACGCCCTGCTCGAGGCGGGGCAGGCGGCGGCGCTGCGCGCCGCCGCGCCGCCCTGGAACGTCAACGCCTGCGCCCAGGCGGCCGGGCTGGCCGCGCTCGCCGATCTCGCCCACTACCAGGGCTCGGTCGGACTCATGCGGCAGGGCCGCGACCGCCTGAGCGCCGCGCTGCGCGAGCGCGGCTGGCAGGTCGAACCCTCCGCGGCCGGCTTCTTCCTGGTCGACGTGGGCGACGCTCCCGCGGCTCGCCGCGTCTTGCTGCGGGGCGGCTGCCTGGTGCGCGACTGCAGCTCGTTCGGGCTGCCCGCACACGTGCGCGTCAGTCCCCGCCTGCCCGAGCAGAACGAGCGCCTGCTGGCCGCCTTTGCCGCGCTCGCTCCGCCGCCACGGAGACCGGCGTGACGCTGCCCCGCATGGTGATCGCCGCGCCGCGCAGCGGCGAGGGCAAGACGACCGTGGCGCTGGGTATCATGGCGGCGCTGCGGCAGCGTGGCCTGCGCGTGCAGGGATTCAAGGTCGGACCCGACTACCTGGACACCGGCTACCAGCGCTTCGCCACCGGCGTCGCCGGCCGCAATCTCGATCTGTTCATGATGGGCGCCGACGTCGTGCGCGAGGCGCTCGCCGCCACTGTCGCCACCGCCGATGTGGCCGTGATCGAAGGCGTCATGGGCCTCTTCGACGGCCACAACGACGGCGTCACCGCCGCCAGCACCGCCGACGTGGCCAAGTGCGCCTCCGCGCCCGTGATCCTGGTGCTCGACGCCAGCCACATGGCGGCCAGCGCCGGCGCGCTGGCGCTGGGCTTCAAGACGTTCGACCCTGAGGTGCGGCTCGCCGGCGTGATCCTCAACCGCTGGAACCCGCGGCGCGACAAGCGGCCGCTCGCGGCGGCCCTGGCGCGTGCCGGCGTCGAGGTCCTCGGCTACCTGCCGGCGGTCGACGCCGGGGCGCTGCCCTCGCGCCACCTGGGGCTCGTGGTGGCCGGCGAGTTGGGCGCCGAGGCGCAGACCGTGGTCGACCGCCTCGGCGCCGAGCTCGCCGAGCACGTCGACATCGACCGCCTGCTCGAGCTCGCCTCCGCGGCGCCGGCCCTGCTTGCGGCGCCGGCGGCGGTCGCGCCCGCCGGCAGGGCTCCTTTCGGCTCCGCCCCTGAGGCGCCGGGCATGCCTGCCGCCGAAGCGCCGGTCGCGCCTGGCCCGCGCATCGCCGTCGCCTGGGACGATGCCTTCGCCTTCTACTACGCCGACAACCTCGCCCTGCTGCGGGCCCACGGCGCCGAGCTTTGCTTCTTCAGTCCGCTGACGGCGGCCGAGCTGCCGGCCTGCGACGGCCTCTACCTGGGCGGCGGCTACCCGGAGTTGCACGCTGCCGGCCTCGCTGCAAACGAGCCTTTGCGGCGTCACCTGGCGGCCGCCTTGCAGGCGGGCCTGCCGGCCTACGCCGAGTGCGGTGGTCTGCTATACCTGTGCGAGTCGCTCGTCGACCTGCAGGGAGACACCTGGCCCTTGGTCGGCGCCGTGCCGGGCCGCGCCGTCATGCACGAGCGTCTGCAGGGTATGGGCTATCGGCGGGCGACGCTGGCCGGCGACTCGCTGCTCGGTGTGGCCGGCGTCACGTTGCGCGGCCACGAGTTCCGCTACTCGAGCTGCGAGCTCGACGAGCGGGGCGCGCCGGCCTACCTGGTCGACGGCGAGCCCGAAGGCTACGCCGCGGGTGACCTGTTCGCGTCGTACATCCACATTCATTTCGCCGGACATCCGACGGCGCTCGAGCACTGGCTCGGCCGTTGTCGCGCCCGCGCCCATCGACCTGGAGGCCGCCCCTCATGAGCACAGCCTTGATCGTCTTAGGCCACGGCAGCCGCAACCCTGTCGCCAGAGAGCAGTTCCTGGCGCTCGTGGCGCAGCTTCGGGCAGCACGGCCCGAGCCCGTCTATGCGGCCAGCATGGAGCTCGCTCCGCCAACGCTCGACGAGGCGGTGGCCGACGCCGTCGCCGCGGGCGCCACCGAGATCGTCGTGCAACCCTGCTTTCTGTTCGACGGCAACCATATCCGCCGCGACATTCCCGCGATGCTGGCGCGGTCGCTGGAGGAGCATCCCGACGTGAGCTTCCGCTGCGGCCGGCCCATCGGGTCCGACCGGCGCATCGTCGAGATCCTGCTCGAGCGTGCCGGCGAGGCGCCATGTCTGGGCTGAAGCCGAGCGAGATCGAGGCGGCCAGCATGACCATCATCGACGGCCTGCTGCCGGCCGGCGACTGGACGCCCGGCGAGCTGGTCGTCGTCAAGCGCCTGGTGCACACCAGCGGCGATCCTTCGCTGGCCGCCGCCGTGCGCTTTCACCCCCAGGCGGTGACCGCCGGCGTGCGCGCCCTGCGGCGCGGCGCGCCCGTGTTCACCGATACGAACATGGTGCGCATCGGCCTGAACGCCGATCGCATCGCGGCACTCGGCGGCACGATCGAGTGCCTGATCGGCGACGAGGCCGTGGCGGCCGAGTCGCGGCGCAGCGGGCGCACGCGCGCCGCGCTCGCCATGCGCGCCTTCGGCGCCCGCCTCGACGGCGCGATCGTGGCGCTGGGCAACGCGCCCACCGCCTTGCGCGAGGTGCTCGCTCTGGCCGCGGCCGGCATTGCACGGCCGGCGCTGGTGATCGGCATGCCGGTGGGCTTCGTCGATGCCGCCGAGTCCAAGGCGGCCCTGATGGACTCCGACCTCGTCTCCATCGCCATCGAGGGCACGCGCGGCGGCAGTCCGCTGGCCGCCACCACCGTCAACGCCCTCTTGCGCGTTCCCCAGGACGAGGCGTGAACGGAGCGTCCGTCGAGCCCCGCACCGGCCTTACCACCGGCACCTGCGCCGCCGCGGCGGCCGGGGCCGCCGCGGCGGCGCTCGCCGGCCAGGCTCCCGGGTCTGTCGCCGTGGAGCTGCCCGCCGGTGAGACAGTGACCCTCGAGGTAGCGTGGCTCGAACGCCCGGCGCCCGAGCGTGCCCGGGCGGGCGTGGTCAAAGACGCAGGCGACGACCTCGACGTGACCGACGGCGTGACCGTGGTCGCCGAGGTCGAGCGACTCGAGGGGGCCGGCCTGGAGTTGACCTTTGCGGCGGGCTCGGGCGTGGGGACCGTGACCCGCGCCGGCCTGCAACTCGCCGTGGGCGAGCCCGCCATCAACCCGGTCCCCAGGGCGATGATCGCCGCCGCCGTGCGCGCGGCGCTCCCGCACGGGCGCCTGCGCGTCACGATCGCCGTCCCCGGCGGCGACGCGCTCGCCGCCCGCACCTTCAATGCCCGTCTCGGGGTGGCCGGCGGGCTCTCGGTGCTGGGCACCTCGGGCCGCGTGATCCCCAAGTCCGAAGAGGCCTGGCTGCGCTCGCTGCTGCCGCAGGTCGACGTCGCCGTCGCGGCAGGAGAGCGCACCGTCTATCTGACGCCGGGGCAGTTCGGCGAGCGCGCCGCGCGGGAGAGCTTCGCCGCCGCCGAGACCGCCATCGTGCAGTGCGCCAACTTCGTCGGCGAGGTGCTCGACCACTGTGTGGCGGCCGGCGTGGAGCGCGTCGTGCTGGTCGGCCACGCCGGCAAGCTCGTCAAGGTCGCGGCCGGCATCTGGAACACCCACAGCCGCTTCGGCGATGCGCGCCTCGAGACGCTGGCGGCGCTCGCCGGCGCCGCCGGAGCGCCGCCCACGCTCATCTGCCGTCTGCTCGAGCTGCCCACAGTGCAGGCCGCCATCGAGCCGTTGGCCGCGGCCGGTCTGACGTGCGTATGGGACGACGTGGCGCAGCGCGCCGCCCAGCGGGCCGCGGCGCGCGTCGCGGGCCGGGCGGCGTCCGCCGGCCACGACTCTCCCTGTGTCGAGTGCGCCGTCGCCGGCTACGGAGCCGAAGTGCTCGGTCGCTCGGTCGGGCTGCGCGCCGCGCGTTCGGCTACGCCGCCCGGCGCGCTCTCAGGCGCGCCGCCCGGCGCGCCCGCCACGGTGTCCGGCGCGCCCGCGAGCGCTACCGGCGCGCCCGTGGCGCTCGAGATCGTCGTCGTCGGCGTGGGGCCCGGCGCAGAGGAGTGGCTCACGCCGGCCGCCTGGCGGCGCATCAGGGGTGCCGAGCTGATCGCCGGCGGCCGCCGCCAGCTCGCTCGCTTCGCGCCGGCCGGCACACGGCAGCTCGCCATGGGGGGCGACGTCGCGGCCTTCGCCGCCGCCCTGCGGGCCCACCCCGGCGAGCGCGTGGTCGTGCTGGCCAGCGGCGACCCCGGCCTGTTCGGCATCGCCGCCTCGTTGCGCCGCCTGCTGCCCGAGGCGCGGCTCACGACCGTGCCGGGGATCAGCTCGGCCCAGCTCGCCCTGGCCCGCCTGGGCCGGCCCTGGCACGACGTGGCCTTCGCCAGTGCCCACGGGATCGGCGTCGAGGCCGTGCTTGGCGTCGTACGCGCCCACCCCCGAGTCGTCGTCCTGACCGACGGGCGTGCCACGGCGCAGGCCATCGCGGCGGCCCTGACCGCCGACGGCTGTTCGGTCGAGATGACCGTGCTCGAGCGCCTCGGCGAGCCGGACGAACGCATCACTCACGGCAGCCCCGAGACGCTCGCAGCGGCCGCCTTCGACGGCCTCGCCGTGGTCTTCATCGAGCGCGACGCGTCGCGCTCGGGGGCCGCTTCAGCAAGAGGAGAGAGATGACCGCAGACCACGCGCCGGGCACGAAGCGCGCCGCCGATCTGGTGCCGCCGGGCCTGGCCGACGACCTGTTCGTACGAGGCCCGGCGCCGATGACCAAAGCCGAGGTGCGCGCCGTGACCATGGCGGCGGCGCGCCTGCGGCCCGGCGAGCGTGCTCTCGACGTCGGCGCCGGCACCGGCAGCCTCACCGTCGAGGCGGCGCTGCTCTGCGGGCCGGGTGAAGTCGTGGCCGTCGAGCGCAGCGCCGCCGCGCGCGAGCTGCTGCGCGCCAACCTGGAGCGCTTCCGCCTGGGCGGCGTGACCGTGGTGGCCGGCGCGGCTCCCGCGGCGCTCGCCGGCCTGGGCACCTTCGACGCGATCTTCGTGGGCGGCAGCGGCGGCGACCTCGCGGCCATCCTGGCGGCCCTGCCCGGCCTGCTGCGGCCCGCCGGCCGTCTGGTCTGCAACACCGTCTGTCTGGAAACGACGGCGACCGCGACCGCGACCCTGCGGCGGCCGCCCTGGGCCTCGTTTGCCTGCTCGCAGGTCGCCGTCGCTCGTGGCGTGGCGGCCGGTCCGTTGCTGCGCTTCGAGGCGCTCAACCCCGTGTGGGTGAGCTCGGCACGCCTCGGGGAGCCGGGCGAAGGCGACGAGTCGATCGGCGGTGCGCGATGAGCGCGACGATCTACGGCGTGGGCGTCGGACCCGGCGACCCGGGTCTGCTCACGCTGCGCGCCGTCGAGGTGCTGCAGGCGGCCACGGCGGTCGTGGCGCCTGCGTCGCGCGCCGGTGGCCAAAGTCTGGCGCTGCGCATAGCGGCGCCGCACCTGCCGGCCGCCTGCGAGGTGCACACCGTGCGCCTTCCCATGACCGAGGAGCGCGCCGCCTTGCGGCTCGCCTGGGACGAGGCGGCGAGCCGGCTTGCAGATCTTGCCGCCGCCGGGCCGGTCGCCTTCATCACGCTCGGAGACGCCCTGCTCTACAGCACCTGGAGCTACGTGCTCGCCGCCCTGCGGCGCCAGGCGCCCGAGGCCGCGACCGCGACGATCCCCGGCATCACCGCCATGGCGGCCTGTGCCGCGGCGGTGGGACGACCCCTGGCCGAGGGCCGAGAGCCCCTGTTGCTGTGGCCCGATGCGCCCCCGAGCGACTCGGCCGCGCTCCTCGCACTGGCGCCCAACGTCGTCTTCATGAAGGCCGATCGTCACCTCACGGCGCTCGCCGCGCTCGCCGAGAGCTGCGGCGCCGAAGCGGTCGCTGTGCGCCGCGCCTCGCAGCCCGACGCTCGTAGCACGCACGACCTGCGCGCCTGGGCCGGCGGCGACGAGCGCGACTACCTGACCACCGTCCTCATGCACCGCAAGGAGCGCACATGATCTGGTTCGTCGGCGCCGGGCCCGGAGACCCGGAGCTCATCACGGTCAAGGGGCGGCGCCTGCTCGAGGCGGCCGACGTCGTGCTCTACGCGGGCTCGCTCGTGCCCGTGGCCCTGCTCGACTGGACGCCCCCCGGCTGTGCCCGCCACGACAGCGCCGGGATGCACCTGGACGAGCAGGTGCGCCTGATGGCCGCCGCCCACGGCGCCGGCCGCCGTGTCGTGCGGCTGCACACCGGCGACCCCAGCCTGTACGGCGCCATCGGTGAGCAGATGCGGGCCCTCGAGGCGCGGGGCATCGCCTACGAGGTCGTGCCGGGAGTCAGCTCGTTCGTCGCGGCCGCCGCGGCCCTGCCGAGCGAGCTCACCCTGCCCGGGGTCTCCCAGACGGTGATCATCACCCGCCAGGCGGGGCGCACCCCGGTCCCGGCCGGCCAGGATCTGGCGTCGCTTGCCGCCCATCGCGCCACCATGGCCGTGTTCCTCTCGGCCGGCCGGCTCGAAGAGACCGTCGCCGCGCTGCGCGAGCACTACCCGGGCGAGACGGCGGCGGCGATCGTGCAGCGTGCCTCGTGGCCGCAGCAGAAGGTGCTGCGCGGCACGCTCGCGACCATCGCCGCCGCGGCGCGCGATGCCGGCATCGACCGCACGGCGATGATCCTGGTGGGCGACGTGCTGCGCAACGAAGGCGAGGCCTCGCTGCTTTACGACAGGACGTTCTCGCACGGCTATCGGCAGGGTGAGCCCGACGGCCCGGGCGGGGCGACGTGATCACGGTCGAACGCGCCGGCGCCGTGGCTCTCGTGGCCGCCTCGCCGGAAGGCGCCGCCCTCGCCCTGGGCCTGGCGCGGCGCTTCGCCGAGCCCGAGCGGGCCACCGTGTGGGCGGCGAAGCCCTATCTGCCGGGCGTGCGCGTCGGCGAGGGCTCGCTGACCGCGCTCGTGGGTGCGCTGTGGCCCGACCATGCCGCCATCGTCGGCGTCATGGCGAGCGGCATCATGGTCCGTCTCATCGCGCCCTGGCTGCAGAGCAAGCTGAGCGATCCCGGCGTGGTCGTCGTGGACGATGCTGGGCGCTTCGCCGTCAGCCTGCTGTCCGGTCACGAAGGCGGCGCCAACCGCCTGGCCGAGCAGATCGCCGCCGAGGTGCACGGCCAGGCGGTCGTGACCACCGGCAGCGAGGCGCGGCGCCGGGTGGTGGCCGGCGTAGGGGCGCGCAAGGGAGTAAGCGAGCAGCAGGTGCTGGCGGCGCTCGACGAGGCGCTGCGCGCCGCCGGCCACACCCGCGCCGACGTGCGTGCCCTGGCCACCATCGACCTGAAGAGCGCGGAAGCAGGCATCCTGGCGGCCGCCGAGCGGCTCAGGGTGCCGGTGCAGATAGTCGACCGGAAGCGCATCCGCGTCTTGCAAGACGCGCTGCGCGAGCCGGGATTCGTAGAAGAGATCACAGGAGTGGCAGCGGTATGCGAACCGGCAGCGATGCTGAGCGGCCTACAGAACCGGCTTTTGGCGCCGAGACTCGCGCGCAATGGAGTGACGGTAGCCCTGGCCAAGGACAGCTGTGGCTTGTCGGCCTGGGACCAGGCGGGCGCGACCACCTGACGCCGGCGGCGGCGGCGGCCCTGGCCGCCGCCGAGGTCGTCGTGGGCTACAAGCCCTACCTGGCGATGGTCGCCGACCTGGTGGCCGGCAAGCGCCTGGTGGCGAGCGGCATGCGCCAGGAGGCGGCGCGCGCCGAGGCGGCGATCGCCGCGGCCTCGGCCGGCGCCCGCGTGGCCGTGCTGAGTACCGGCGACGCCGGTATCTACGGCATGGCGGGACTCGTGCTGGAGCTGCTGCCCGAGGACTCGGGAGTGGCGGTCGAGGTCGTGCCCGGCGTCACGGCGGCGAGCGCCGCCGCCGCTTGCCTTGGGGCGCCGCTCATGAACGACTTTGCCGTGGTCAGCCTGAGCGACCTGCTGACGCCGCTGGCGCTCATCGAGCGTCGTCTCACGGCGGTCGCCGAGGGTGACTTCGTCGTGGTGCTCTACAACCCGCGTAGCGCCAGGCGCCACGAGCCCCTGCGCCGCGCGCTCGCCATCTTGCGCACGCGGCGTGCGCCGGACACACCGGTCGGGGTGGTGCGCAACGCCTTGCGTGCCGATCAGCGGGTGCTCACGACCTCGCTTGCGGAGCTGCGCGAAGAAGACATCGACATGATGACCGTGCTCGTGGTGGGCGACTCAACGACCGTCGTGCGCGGCGGTCGCATGGTCACGCCGCGGGGTTACCCGTCGTGATCCTGGTCCTGGGCGGCACCAGCGACGCGCGGCTGCTGGTCGGCGAGTTGCAGGCGGCCGGCTACGATGCGCTCCTGAGCGTGGTCGGCGACTATGCCGCGCGCCTGGCGGCCGGCGACGGCCTCGCCGTGCGCAGCGGTGCGCTCGACGCGGCCGGCCTCGAGCGGCTGGTCGGTGAGGCTGAGGTCGTCGTCGATGCCACCCACCCCTTTGCCCAGGAGATCTCGGCGTCCGTAGTGGCGGCTGCCACAGCCCGAGGCAGGGCGCTGCTGCGCTTCGAGCGTTGCGCGGGGGCGCTGCCCGAGGGTGTTCTGGGCGCCGCCGACGCCGCCGCGGCGGCGGCCCTGGCCGTGGCGCGAGCCGGCGAGGGCGCCATCTTTCTGACGGTCGGCAGCAAGACGCTGGCGCCCTACGTGAGCGCGGCGCGGGCCGCCGACCTGCGCCTGGTGGCGCGCGTCCTGCCGACCGTCGAGTCGCTGCGGGCATGCGCCGCCGCGGGCCTTGAGCCGCGCGACATCGTGGCCCTGCAGGGGCCGACGAGCGCCGGCCTCGACGCGGCGCTGCTGCGCCACCTCGGCGCCACCGTGCTCGTGACCAAGCAGAGCGGCGTCGTGGGCGGCCTCGACGAAAAGTTGCAGGCCGCCGAGCTCGCCGGAGCCACCGCGATCGTCGTGCTCAGGCCGACGGCCGCGGGCGCCGCGCCCGGAGCAGGCGCCGACGGTGTGGAGCCCACTCGGGCGACGACGTCGGCGCAGGTGCTCGACTGGCTCGCGGCGAGCGGGATCGTGCCCACGCGTGCCGCCGCCGCGACGCCGGCCGCCGCTGGTCCCGGCCTCACCGGCACGCGCAACGCCTCGGTGCGCCGTCTCTCGCGCGGCCTGCTGCAACTCTACGTGGGCGACGGCAAGGGAAAGACGACGGCCGCCGTCGGTCTGGCGCTGCGCGCGCGTGGCGCCGGCCTGCGGGTGGTGTTCGTGCAGTTCGTCAAGGGAGGCCGCGAGAGCTCCGAACTCGCCGCACTGCGCGCCGCCGGGGTCGAGGTCGTGCGTCCGGCTGTGGCCCGCAGCGGTGTGCTCCGCGGGGCTCCCAGCGGCGACGATCGCGCCGCCGCCGCCGCTGCCTGGGCCGCGACGGCCCGGGCGCTCGGCGGTGACGACTGCGACCTGCTCGTGCCCGACGAGCTGCACGCCGCCCTGCGCCACGATCTGGTCTCGTTGCCCGACGTCCTGGCCGGCCTGGCCGCGCGGTCGCCCCACCTCGAGGTCGTCGCCACCGGCCGCGGCGCCGCACGAGAGCTGCTCGACGCCGCCGACCT
>Ga0181517_10006270_pt1 | contig 10233 bp, 8 predicted proteins | sample PEATcosm2014_Bin_31_FD_119748 | JGI IMG/M metagenome (GOLD analysis project Ga0181517, IMG submission 119748) | Peatland microbial communities from MTU Mesocosm Facility, Houghton, MI, USA - PEATcosm2014_Bin01_30_metaG | ecosystem: Environmental > Terrestrial > Soil > Wetlands > Peat | place... | reverse complement strand
TGGCCGCCAACTGACCGGCCGCGGCTCAGCGGGGGGCGCGGTCGCAGAGCAGGGCGTGCGGCGCGTCCGAGACCACGACGACCGGCAGGTGCGGCTCGGCGCCCGCCGTCGCCTCGGGTGCCCTCCGCTCGGCGCGCAGGTGCGCGAGCGCGTCCTCGCTCATCCGCCCGGCCAGACGCTCCAGGCACGCGCGACCGCTCGAGACGCGCACGCGCGCCTGGACCTGACGCAGCGACGCGGCGTCCGGGCTGCCGTCGTCGACCCGGACGCTGGCGCCCGGCCAGGCCATCTCGAGCGTCCAGCCGGCGCCGGTCTCGTCGCCGCACGGCGCGAGCGGGCCGCGGTCGCTGAGGTCGGCGGCTCCGATGGGCTCGGGCGCGTCCAGCTGGCCGGACTCGAGGCTGACCGGAACGACCCACCGACGCACGACGCGCCGGTCGGCCGTCGGCTCTCCGTCCACCACGACCCCGAGCGTGCCCCTCGCGCCCCCTCGGGCGAGCCGGACGGCTCCGGAGGACGGCCCTGCCAGGAGCCGCGGCACGGTGGCGACCCGCCGGGCGCCGTCGGGGTCCGCGCGGTAGAGCACGACGGCGGCGCGCTGCGAGCTCTCGGGGGCGGCGATGAGCCACTCGGAGCCGACCCGCAGCGCGGCGTCGATGGCCCCCCAGGGCTCGCCGTCGACCCGGCGGATCGGCACCTGCGCCCCCCCCTCGTCGACCGCGGCGAGGTCGAGGGCGTGGCCCGGCCGTCGCGTCACGATCAGGGCGTGCGAGGGCTCCTGCCCGACGACGAGCGTCCACGAGGCCGGCCCCGAGCGTCCTAGCCCGAGGTCGGCGCGCGCCCCCTCGGCGCTGCGGAAGGGGGCGGGCAGGACGCCGCTCGACGCGACGGACGCCGTGCCGCCGAACGGTGAGCGCCAGAGCGTGACCCACTGCCCCAGGCCGGACCACTCGCCGGTCGCGGGGCCCCAGGCGTAGATGCGCCCGACGGGCCCGAGGGTCTGGCCGGCGTCGAAGCCGAAGAGGTCGACGTGGACGATCTCGTCGCCGCGGGCGACGGTCGGCGGAGCGAACCGGGCGTCGACGCCGGCCGGGGAGGGGACGTCCGCCATCCGGCACGTCAGCCACAGGGGGGCCGGCGGGTCGCTTCGAAGCGGCACCGAGGGGGCGATCCTGGGGGCTGGCTCGGCCGCGCGCTCGCCCCAGCCGACGCGGATCCAGCCGTCGGCCAGGCAGCCTGCGGGCCCGCACGCCCGCACCCGCGACGGCGCGAGCGGGGTCGGAGCGACGAACCGCGTCCACGTCATCCCGCCGTCGGTCGTCTCGTAGCCGAGCCGCGAGCGCGTCCAGCCGAGGCCGTAGCGTCCGGCGACGAAGGGGGACCCGAGGTCGCGCACGAAGCCGCCGAGCTTCACCGCGCCGTCCCGGTCGATCTCGACGCCGACGACCGTCCCGTCCGCGGCGAGCCAGCCGCCGAGCACCCCCGGCCTCCGCTCCTGCAAGTCGCCCAGCCACACGGCCCGCGCGGCGAAGTGCCGGGAGGCGCCGGTCGCCTGCTCGAGCCTGAGCCGGACCGCCTCGGTCGCCCCGTCGGGCCCCCGCAGCAGCAGGCGTCCGTCGTCGAGGCCCGCGGGCGTCGGGACCGACGCGACCCGCCCGTCCGAGGTCACCGTGGCCGCGCCGGGAGCGTCGTCCAGCCGGGCCTCCCACCACCCGTACGGGCCGGCCGCTGCCCCGCGCGAGGCGACGCCGACGCAGTAGGTGGCCGGGGGGCGCGACGCCGGGATCTCGCCCTCGCACGGCCCGTGGACGAGCAGCGATCCGTTGCCGGTCGGCTGGACGATGCGCGGGCCGCGGAAGGTCCGCAGGCGGCTCACGCGCGCGGTGCGCCGGTCGTAGGCGAGGACCGCGGTCCGGCCGGGAGGCTCGCCGCAGACGAAGCCGAAGCCCCCGGGCTGCTCGGCGCGGGCGAGGTCTACCGCGTGGCAGCGGACCAGGCGGCGGTCGACCGCGTCCGCGTCGAGCGACACCAGCGAGCCGTCCGCCAGCGATATCCTCGCGAGGCTGCCGTCCTCGAGGACGACCGCCGTGCCGTCGCCGAGGGGCCACCCGTCCGCTACCGCCGCGCGCAGCGTCAGCGCGTCGCTGCTCGGGCCGTCGTCCGGGCCTGGCGGCGCTTCGAGCTTCACGTCGTCGCACGTCGCCAGCGGGCTGACGGCGAGCGCCCTGTTCACCAGGTAGCAGCGCGCGCTGGAGGCGGCGGTCGCGGCGGCGCCCGGTCGCGGAGCCCTGACGCGCGGCGGCCCGTCGCGGAGGACGACCGCGTCGGCGGGGATGGCCGGCGGCGCCTCGACCCACGCGTCGCGCTCGACGTCACGACGGACCGCCGTGAGGCTCTGGACGCGCAGCGGGACCTCGAGGTTGACCCAGGTCCGCCCCGCGTCGGCCGTCCCCACGGGGCCGCGCACGTCGGTGAGGGCGATCGCGCGCCAGCCGTCCATGGCCACGTACGGGCCGACGTGCGGGTCGGCAGGCCACGGGCCGAGGTCGAGCGCCGCCCCGGTCGTCGGGTCGAGCGCGACGTGCGCGCCCAGATCGGTCCGCACGTAGACGCGGTCGAGGCCCGCGGTCGCGTCCTCCAGGCCGCGCGACGAGCGGAAGATCGGGCGCACGGGTCCGAGCCACTCGTCGGCCCGGTACACCGTGTCGCCGACGACGAACAGGAACCCGCCGCCGAGGCGGGCCGGGAGCGGGAGCGTGAGCGAGGGGTCGTCGATGGGATCGTCGGCCGTGCGGACCGCGCCGTGCGGGCCCGACAGGAAGCGGATCCCCTGCACGACGCCGCGCGCCGCCCCTGACGCGCTCACGACCGAGGGCGTCAGGGCGATCGACTCGGGCACCAGGCGGGCCCCGCGCACGGTCGGGTCGGCGCGCGCGCCGGGGTCGCCGGGCTCGAGAGGCGGGGCGAGGGTCGGCTTCGGGGCGGGCGACGCGCAGGCCAGCGCCGCCGAGCTCACGACTGCCAGCCAGCGTCTCACGTGTCGATGCTAGCAGGTCGGCGCCGCCCCGACGCCGCCCCGCCCCGGCCGCGCCAGGGCAGGCGTGAAGCTCTCGCGATGGCCTGTCGGGTTTGGTGGTACGTTGACTGTCGTGGGGAACCTTCGCGACCCTTCACGAGACGCACTCTCCGTCGGCGGTCCGGGTGGAATCCACATCCAGGGCGGCAACGTCCAGATCAACGGCGTGCCCATGGCCGGCCAGGTCGCGCCCGCGCCGCCGCCCGCGCCGGCGGTCTCGGTCGACCTGACCCGGGTCTCGCCGCTCATCGGCCGCTACTCGGGGGTCCTGGCGGCAGGTCTGTGCGTGGTCGGCGGCGCGGTGGTGCTGAGCGCCGCGGTCGTCATCAGCGTGCTCGGGCTGCCGTGGCTCCTGCTCGTCGTCCCGGCGGCGCTCGCGGCCGTCCTGGTCGCCGTGGCTGTGGCGGCCGGCAGGGTGGCTCGCGGTCGGGTCACGACGGGCGGCGTCGACCCGGACACCGAGCGGCGCATCCTCGACCTGGCGGTGGCGAGCGCGGGGCGGGTGACGACGACGGCGGTGGCCAGGGCGCTGTCGATGCCGCTGGCGGAGGCCGACCGGGTGCTCGGCGCGCTCGCGAGGTCGGGGCACGTGTCGGTCGAGAACGACCCGTCGAGCGGGGTCGTGGTCTACGTCTTCCCCGAGATCGACGCCGGGCTGGTGCGATGAGGAGGTCAGAGTGAGCAACAACCAGAATCCGTTTGGTCCGCCTGGCCCGCCGTCCGGTCAGGGGCCGCAGCCGCCCGGCAGCGCCGCGCAGCCGGGGCAGGCCGCGCAGCCCGGCTACGGCCCGCCGAGCCAGCCCCAGGCGGGCTACGGCCAGCCGATGCAGCCCTACGGCCAGCAGCCGATGCAGCAGCCCATGCCGCAGGGCTACGGCCAGCCGATGCAGCCCTACGGGCAGCAGCCGATGCAGCCGTACGGTCAGCAGCCGATGCAGCCCTACGGTCAGCAGCCGATGCAGCCCGGCTACGGCCAGCAGCCCATGCAGCCCGGCTACGGGCAGCAGCCCAACCCGTACGGCCAGCCGCCGATGGGCTACGGCGCCCCGGCGCCCATCAACATCGTCGTGCAGAACACCGCGCACGCAGGCTACGGCGGCGGCCTGGTGCGCGTCGCCGACCGCAGCCGGATGACGGCGGTCGTCCTCGCGCTGCTCCTCGGCGCCTTCGGCGGGCACAAGTTCTACCTCGGCCAGACGGTCGCGGGCGTGCTCTACGCGTTCTTCTGCTGGACCTTCATCCCGGCGTTCATCGCGTTCATCGAGTTCATCATGCTGCTCATGATGACCGACCACGACTTCGACCTGAGGTACAACTCCGCGCTGACCCGCTGAGCCGCGCCCGGCTGCGCTGGCCAGGGCGGCCGCGGGGTGCGGCGCGTCCGGTGGGCGAGGAACCATGCATCGATCGGTCGTCTCCCTGTCGCTGATCGTGGCCGCCTGCTCGAGCGCGTCGGGCGGCGGGGGCGCCCGTGACGGCGCGTCGGGGGCGCCGGACGCTGGCCACGCGGGCAAGGCGGACGCGAAGCGCGGCGACGCCTCTGCCCCGCGGGCCGACGCCACGAGGCGGGACGCTCGCGTCGTCGACTCGGCCGCGGACGGCGGGCGCGCGGACGGCGCCGCGAGCGTCAGCTACACCCTGCGCTTCGTCGAGGGGTCCGCGTACCTGCTCTACGCGAGCGTCGGCGGCGGGACGCCCCACCAGGTCCAGCTCGACACGGGCTCCGACGGGCTCTACGTCCCCGCGAGCGTGGTCGGCGCGTCCGCGCAGGTCTCCTCGACCGAGACGTGCAGCATCACCTACATCAGCAGCGGCAGCTCGCTGAGCGGCCACAGCGCCACCGGCCCTGTCACCCTGCTCGGGTCGACCACCACCGGCGACGTCCCCGCGCCGCCGACCACGGTCCCCATGACCTTCTGCGCCGTCGACGACGCGAGCTGGACGGGCGGCATGATGGGGGTCGGCTTCGGGCGCACCGCCTCCGGCCCGGCGTCCAACGTCCTCCTGCAGGTGCAGGACATCGCCGCCGGCCGCATGCGCGCCGGCTACGTGCTGTCCACCCATCCGTCGCCGAACGTCCAGATCGGCGTCACGTCCTCGCGCTCGGCCGGCTTCCAGACCGTGCCGCTCTCGGCGTCGACCACGGGCAACGGCGACTGGGACGCCGACTCGCTCGAGGGGTGCGTCGCGCTGCCCGGCGTGGCCGCGTTCAAGCAGGAGTGCGGCGGGCTGCTCGTCGACACGGGCGTCGCGGAGACCATCCTCTGGGGGCCGACCGACCCCACCCTCGGCGGCCTCGTCGCGTCCGGACAGACCTCCGCCCCGGCGGGCACGGCGTTCGACATCACCACCGAGGCCGGCCCCATGCTGAGCTTCTCGTTCGTCCTCGGCAGCGGGGCCGACACGCCGAGCGCCGTCGACATCAAGAGCGCCAGCGCCTTCTCCGTCAACACCGGGCGCGCGCTCCTGGTCGACTACGACTACCTCTTCGACGCCGAGGCGGGGCTCGTCGGCTTCCAGCGCATGTGAGCGGTCAGGGCGCCGGCGTCCGCGGCAGCACGATGACGACCGTCCTGCCCTGGTGGAACACGGCCGTCTTGCCGCCGAGGCGCGCCGCGTCGTAGTGCCGGTAGAAGGGGAGGCGCTTCCAGGCGTCGCTGTCGTCGAACAGCTCCGGCACGTACAGGTCGATGGCGACGTACCGCCCGCCGACGTACGCCGCGAGCGCAGGGCCGAAGCTCCACGCCGCGCGCTCCTTCGGCGGGTCGGGGTCGTTGTGGATGGCGCCGCCGTAGGTGACGACGAACCGGTCGGCGTCGCCCGGCGTGCGCAGGTCGCGGTCGAGCAGCTTCTCGGCCTGCGCGCGCGTCAGCCGCGCGATCATCTCGAGCGACGCGACGATGGCGTCGTCGCCCGCGTCCCGGACCGCGTCGAGATCCGCGCACGAGGGGCGCAGCAGATCCGGCACGATGCCCAGCTGCCGCGCTCGCTCGCCCATCGCGACGTACTCGCCCTGGTCGGTGGGCGCCTGCGCGCGCGTCACGACCGACTGCTGCTGGCGCACGACCTCGGCCGTCTTCGCGCAGCCCGCCGGCGGGTTCGTCAGCTCGACGAGCAGATCGGACGCGCGCCCCGCGAGCAGGGGCAGGACGCGCTCGGTGAAGCGCCGCGCGGCGGACGGGACGGTCGTCCCCTTCTGCGCGTGCGCCTCGCCCACCGCGACCACGCGCGGCCGGCCGCCGATCGCGCTCTCGAACGCCTCCTCGAGCGAGTCGTACTGGCGGCAGTCGAGCGGACCGCACGGCGTGCCCGCCCGGGCCAGCAGCGAGGCGCTCGAGCCGTCCGATCCGCTGCCTGCGGCCGGCGTGGCCGCGCGGTGGCCGCAGCCGCCGATCAGCGCGGCGGCGAGGAGCACGAGGGGCGAGCGGGCGCGCACGGACGATGGGCTATCGCGACCTCCCGGGCCGCGCAAGCCGGGACGTGCCCCCGGAGGCTACTCGCACGCCACGCGCGTCAGGTCGATCGGCAGCCCGCCGTTCACCCACACGACGTCGTCGCTCACGACGCCGGTCATCCGCGTGAGCCCGTCGACGGCGCCGCCGGGCACCCTGGCCGCCAGCCTGTCGAACGAGTAGTCGGTGACCCTGTCGCCGCACAGGTGCTCGCCGACGCGCCACGACGTCCCCGCGAACGCGAACGATCCGTCGTCCCCGATCCGCCCCGCCGCGTCCTCGACGACCGTCCAGTGGTAGCTGCCGTCGCAGCCGTCCGGCGGCGCGACGTCGTCTCTGCCGCCCTCCCACGACCGCGCGACGATCGACCCCGCGAGCGCCGCCTGACCCGCCGAGGGCTCCGCCACGCGCAGCGTGAAGTCGTAGTAGCCGCCGTGCGGATCCGAGTAGACCTGCCCGCGCCAGGTGCCGCCGATCCCCCGGCAGCCCTGCGCCGGCACGAAGCCGATGGCCGGCAACGCCGCGGCCGCCGTGACGTGGTCGACCGTCGCGGCAGCGGGCTCGACGCGATCGAGCGCGTCGACCCCCGCGACCGCTTCCGGGTCACCCGGTGCGGCGGCACCGCACGAGAACGTGGCCACACACGATACGGCTCCCAGGACCAGCGCGACATGTCTCATGACTGACCTCCCGTCGTGCTCTTCGGACATGCCGCCTCTGCCGAAGTTCCCGGCGCCGAGCACGCGGGGCGATCGGCGCGGCGACACGCAACGTTCACCGGGCCGTCTCGGGGCTGCGGCCGCGTCGGAATAGAAGTCCAGCGTCGTCCGTCATGGTGGGGCCGCCGCGAGCGCGCGCGCCCCGCCCTGGGGAGCCCCGCCGCCGCAAGCATCCTGGAGCAACCGTGCTCGATAGCGTCATCCTCGTCATCTACGGCTGGAAGAGCGTGCAGCCTGGCACCCTCTGCTGGGTGTTCCCGAGCCTCGCCGCCGCCGTGCACGCCGCGCACGCCATGACGAACGCTGCAAGGTGGGCCATCGTCTCGGGCTCTTCGGGCTGCGCGTGCGCCGACGCGGGCGACGACCTCGCCAGGGTGCGGGCCGCGGGCGAGGTCCTGCTCGAGCAGGCCGGCTGACGCGCGCCGGGCGCGGCTGACCGCGCGCGGTCCACGCCGGGCTTGGGCAACGCGCCCGGGTATGTTCTCCTCCATCGATGGCTCCGCGCGACCCCGGTGAGACGCTCGTCGCCGACGTCGCGCTCCCCGTCCCGGTCGCCAGGGCCTTCACCTACCTCGTCCCCGCCTCGCTCGCCGAGCGCACCCGGCGCGGCGCCCGCGTCGTCTGCCCCCTCGGCTCGCGCCGCGTGGTCGGCGTGGTGCTCACGCTGTCGATGGCGCCGCCTCCCCCGGGGGCCAAGGCGCTCGTCAGCCTCGTCGACGTCGAGACGCCGGCCGTCCCCGTGGAGCTGCTCGACTTCCTGCGCGAGCTGGCCGACTACTACCTGGCCCCCATCGGCGAGGTGCTGCGCCTCGCGCTGCCGCCTGCCCCTCGGAGCGTCGAGGACGAGCTGCGCGAGCCCTCGCTCTTCCCCGTCAAGCGCGCCGGCCTGTCGCCTCGCCGCGTCCGCTGGGCCGTGGTGCGCGACGACGCCCCCGCGGCTCCGGCGCTGCGCGGCCAGGCCTCCGCCATCTGGACTCACCTGCAGATCGCCCGCGAGGCCGAGGTCGCGCGCCTGGCCGACACCTGGGGCAACGCGCGCGGCGCCCTGGCCCACCTCGTCACCTCCGGCCTCGTGCGCGTCGAGGAGCGCGTCGCCGTCGCCGACCCGTTCTTCCGCGAGCCCGCCCCCCCCGAGCCGCCGCCCGAGCTGACCCCTGCGCAGGCCGTGGCGGTCCTCCGCCTCGAGCACGCGCTCGCGACCCGGGGCCCGTCGACCTTCCTCCTGCACGGCGTCACCGGGTCGGGCAAGACCGAGGTCTACCTCGCGGCCATCGCCGCCGCCCGCGCGCGCGGATCGGGCACGCTCGTGCTCGTCCCCGAGATCGCGCTGACCCCGCAGCTCATCGCGCGGTACCGCGGACGCTTCGGCGACGAGGTGGCGGTGCTGCACTCGGGGCTGACGGCGCGCGAGCGCCACGGCATGTGGGAGCGGCTGCGCCAGGGCGAGCTCGACGTGGTCATCGGGGCGCGCAGCGCGCTGTTCGCGCCGGTGCGCAAGCTCGGCCTCGTCATCGTCGACGAGGAGCACGACTCGTCGTTCAAGCAGGAAGAGGGGGTGCGCTACCACGCGCGCGACATGGCCATCCTGCGCGCCCACCGCGCCGGCGGCGTGGCGGTCCTCGGCAGCGCCACCCCCGCGCTCGAGACCGAGCACCTGACGCGCACGGGCCGCGCCGAGAAGCTCCGCCTGCCGGGGCGCGCGCGGGCGCAGGCGATGCCGACCGTCGAGCGCATCGACCTGCGGCGCGTGGGCCCGGGGCCGACCGGCGACCGGCGCATCAGCGTCTCGCTCCACCGCGCGCTCGAGCAGACGCTCGCCCGCCACGAGCAGGCCATCGTCTTCCTGAACCGCCGCGGCTTCGCCCCCAGCGTCCGGTGCAAGGCCTGCGGCGAGCTGGCCGCCTGCCCGTCGTGCTCGGTCGCGCTGACCTTCCACAAGGGCCAGGGCGGGATGCTGGCGTGCCACTACTGCGGCCACGCGCGCCGCCTCACGCCCCAGTGCCCCAAGTGCGGCGCCGAGGGGCTGTTCCTCGAGGGGATCGGCACCGAGAAGCTCGAGGAGACGCTCGCGGCGGCGTTCCCGGCGGCCCGCGTCGCGAGGCTCGACCGCGACGTGGCGAGCGGCAAGGGCGTCGAGTCCATCATGGCGCGCGTGCGGGCGCGCGAGGTCGACATCCTGGTCGGCACGCAGATGGTGACCAAGGGCCACGACCTGCCGCACGTGACCCTGGTCGGGGTCATCAACGCCGACGCCGCGCTCTCGATCCCCGACTTCAGGGCGGCCGAGCGTGGCTTCCAGCTGCTCGTGCAGGTCGCCGGGCGCGCCGGCCGTGGCGACGCGAGCCAGCAGGCGCGGGTGCTGGTGCAGACGTACGACCCCGAGCAGCCGGCCATCGTCTTCGCGGCGACGCACGACGTCGACGGCTTCCTCGAGCGTGAGCTGGCGAACCGCGAGGAGCTCGGCTACCCGCCGTTCTCTCGCATCACGCTCGTGCGCGTCGAGGCGACGCTCGAGGCCGACGCGCAGACCGCTGCCGCGTGCCTCGCCGAGGCCGCCAGGCAGGTCGCTGCGCCGGGCGTCGACGTCCTCGGGCCGGCCGCCGCCCCGCTCGCGCGCCTGCGCGGCCGCTACCGCTACCGCGTCATGCTGCGAGGCAAGAACAGGAAGGCGCTCCGGCGCGTGCTCGGCGTCCTCGAGACGGTCCGCGCAGGGCTCTCGTCGAAGGTGCGCGTGGCGTTCGACGTCGACCCGGTGCAGCTGCTCTAGCCGTGCCCGCGACGGCGCGATCTCGGCGCGCCCACGCACGGCGGGTGCCCTCGCACACACTCTTTCCGTGCGGCGACGCACTCTTTCCGTGTGGCGACGCACTATTTCGGTGTGGCGAAGCACTTTTTCCGTGTGACGACACACTTCTTCGATGCAGCGACACACTTTTTCCGTGTGACGACACACTTCTTCGATGCGGCGACACACTTTTTCCGTGTG
>Ga0181517_10006268_pt1 | contig 10235 bp, 12 predicted proteins | sample PEATcosm2014_Bin_31_FD_119748 | JGI IMG/M metagenome (GOLD analysis project Ga0181517, IMG submission 119748) | Peatland microbial communities from MTU Mesocosm Facility, Houghton, MI, USA - PEATcosm2014_Bin01_30_metaG | ecosystem: Environmental > Terrestrial > Soil > Wetlands > Peat | place... | reverse complement strand
CCTCGTATCGTTACCGGGCGGACATGACGCCGGGGATGTACGAGGGGCAGCGGTACGACGGGGTGATGCGCGATATTCAGGGCAATCATGTTGCGTTGGTTAAATCAGGCCGCGCCGGATCGGATGTGATGGCGGCGGACAACGAATTGGAGAAGAAGATGGAAACGAAATTCGGCAAAGCTCTTTACGCAATTCTCTGTGCTGCATCGCCCAAGCTGGCAGCGGACTCCACTCTCAAGCCTCTGGTGATCGGCCTGACGCGCAAGCAATGCGATTTGCGGGCGCTCGAACCCAGACTGCTCGCTATGGACGCCGAGCTTCGCAAGCCTGAGACCCTGGCCGCGATGCAAGCTGCCAAGGACGCGGAATCCGAAGAGGAAACCGAGGCCGAGAAGAAGGCTCGCGAGGAGAAGGAAGCCAAGGACAAGAAGGCGAAGGACGGCGAATCGAAAGACGGAAAGGCCAAAGACGCCGAAGAGGTGTCAGCCGAAGAGAAAAAGAAGCTCGAAGAGCGTGAAAAGCGCCGCGCCGCCGATTCCGAAGAGGAGTCTGAGGAAGAGCGCAAGGAACGCCTGGAAAAACGCGCCAAGGACAAGAAAGCCAAGGATTGCAGCGCCGAGGATGGCATGAAAAAGGCAATGGATGAGTTCAAGGCCGATCTTCGCGCCGCCGACGAAGCCCGCCGCGCCGTTCGCACGGTCGTGGGCGATGTTCTGGCCCAGGATTCCGCCGCCGGCATTTACGGCTTTGCGCTCGACCAGATGAAGGTTGATCACAAGGATGTGGTTGGCGTTCCGGCTCTGCGGGCGCTCTTCAATCTGGCGCAACAGGCGTCCAAGCCTGCGCCGCGTGTGGCGTTCGATGCGGTTTCAGTGGAAGAGAAGTTCACCGGCGCAGGCCGTCAAATTCAAGTGATGTGAGGAGAAGAACATGGGAAGCCCTTTAATCGGAAGTTTTCAGACGCGAGTCAACCTTTACAACCCTTTGGGCGTAGAGGGAGACTTTGCAAGTGCAAATCCTCGTGCGACCGTTCTCACGACTGACGGTGGGGCATTGATCGCGGGTCCGAACGGCGTTACCGTCGGTCAGTTTGCATGGATCGCCGCGGACGGGAGAACGGTTAGCAATTCCGGCCAGTATCCGGCGCTTCCAGATGGATTCGTACACCGTGACCAGCAAGGACTTTTGACGCAATACTTGCAAGGGGCAGGTACACTCATTCCTCCAGGATTCCCGGTCACACTTATGTGGCAAGGCGATTTCCTGGACAAGAATACCGGTCCGTCGTCCATCACGCGCTACAGCACGCTCTATGCGTCGTACATTGACGGCTCGCTCCAGACTGCTGCTGCTACGGCGGGATCGGTTACGGCAACGCTCGGTTCGACCAACACGGCGAGCTTGGGCGCGACGTTCACCGGCACGGCCTCGGTTGCGTCTACCTCCTTAGTTGTGACTGCCGTTACCGGCCTCATCAGCATCGGTGACACGGTGAGCGGTTCTGGCATCACAGATGCGCCCACGATCATCGCACAGACCGCAGGCACCACGGGCGCAGCGGGAACCTACACTCTGAGCAAGGCTGAAACCTGCACGGGTGGAACCGTTACCTGTTTTGGGAATGTCGTCAACGTGACGGCGGTTTCCACATACATCAGCATCGGCGATTCCATCACGCACGCCAGCTATCCGGCCAGCAATACCATCACCGGGCAGACAAGCGGTACGACCGGTTCCGCCGGCGTCTATACGACCGCAGTTCGCGGCACGGCTTACGTGGCATCAGCCGTCGCCGTTCTCACGTTTGGCTACACCGTAGCCGTAACGGCAGTCGGAGCGGGCAGCTTCGGCGTCGGTCAGCCGGTCGTGGATGCTACCACAGGCGCGAACATTCCGGCGAACACGGTCGTGGAATCGCAAATCAGCGGTACGGCTGGATCGACTGGAATCTATACCTTGAGCAATCCGGCAACCGCTTATGCGGCTGGTGACAATCTCACCACGACCGCCAGTGTTCAACTTACCAACTGGTCAGCGTTCCCGCTAGAGGGCACGTCGTCCGCTGTTGGAGAACTTGTACAAATCACAACGTGGGGTGTGTAATGGACCGTCATCTCGAATCAGTATCGCAGAAGTGGGGCATCAATTTCATGGGGGTTGATGCCCAGTTGCAGCAGACCGAAAAGGAACGCGGCGGTCGGCTGGCTATGGATGCTCAACCCGCTCTGGTGACAGTCTCGAACAGCGGCATCCCCGCGTTCTTGTCTACCTACATCGACCCCAAGGTGATTGAAGTCCTCGTGGCCCCGATGAAGGCAACGGAGATCGTCGGCGAGGAAACCAAGAAGGGCGACTGGACTCTCGAAACAACGATGTTCCCGATTGTCGAGTCAACCGGCATGGTTTCGTCCTACGGCGACTACGCTGAGACGGGCATGGCTGGCGCGAACGTGAACTGGGTCAATCGCCAGTCGTATACCTACCAGGTAATCACGCAATGGGGCGAACGCGAACTGGAAATGATGGGCCTTGCTCGCATTGACTGGGCCAACCGGCAGCGGATCGCTTCCGTTCTGACGCTGAACAAGTTCCAGAACAAGAGCTACTTCTTCGGCGTTGCTGGTATTGCAAACTACGGCCTGCTGAACGACCCGTCGCTCTCGGCACCGATTGCTCCCATTCCCGCTGTTACGAACCTGGTCACATGGGCGCAGAAGGCAACCGACACGAATGGCGCGATATGGGTCTACAACGACATCAAGGCGCTGTATGGCCAGCTTGTCGCCCAGGCGAACGGCCTGGTGGAACTCGACATGGCTTCGCCGATGACTTTGGCAATGTCGCCAACCTCGCAGGTGTATCTCACCTTGACGAACAGCTACAACGTCAACGTGCAGGATATGCTCAAGAAAAACTTCCCGAAGATGAAGATCGAGACGGCCCCGGAATACGCAACCACGTCCGGGAACCTCGTGCAGTTGATCGCGGATGAGATGCAGGGACAAAGGACGGCAACCACCGCCTTTACCGAAAAACTGCGTGCGCATCCAATCAAGATCGAACTGTCGAGCTTCAAGCAGAAGCAGAGCCAAGGCACCTGGGGAACGATTCTGTTCAGGCCGTTCCTGATTTCGCAGTTGCTCGGCGTGTGATGGCAAAAAAGGGAAGGGCGCGGATACCAACGGAAGCGCCAATAGCAGTTCAACAGGAGTCGCAGAGATGCGGCCTCAGCGCGGCTTAACGCCGCTCCTTGAAAGGGAATCATGGCAAAGGAAACAGTTCTCATTGGTTGCCGTCTACCGAACGGCCTTGTGTTGCATCACCCCAAGAACCGCAACCTGACCGTGACGCTTGCGGGGGTTTACGAGGCGAAGACTGAAAGCGGACTCTATCTTCCGCCCAAGATGTTTTCTACCACGCCTGTTGACGCTGAGTTTTGGGCCGCATGGAAAGAAGCATACGAGGGATTCGGACCTTTGAAGACGCGGGCTATATTCGAGGCGCATTCAGACCAGGAAGCGCAGTCGAAGGCCAAGAACGCCGAGAAGGTCAAGACTGGGTTCGAGCCGATGAGCAAGACGGCCAAAATTGATGGCGTTGTAATGGAGCCGGCCAATTCGTGATCGCCGTTTTCAATCCCGCAACCTTTATAGGCCGCTACCCTGAGTTCACAGCGGCCTATAGTGCGAATCCCACGCTGTTCGCTTCGATGTTCTCTGAGGCTGGCCTGTATCTCAACAACACAGACTGTAGCATCGTGCAGGATGTGACGTTGCGCGGCACGCTTCTCAACATGATTACGGCGCATATCGCTTTCCTGAGCGGGTTGCTCACCGCTGATGGCCAGCCCCGGCCCGTAGGCCGCGTCAGTGCGGCCAATGAGGGCGCGGTGGGGGCTACGTTCGACTTCACGCCAGCGACGCCTGGTACGGGCGCGTGGTTCCAGCAATCGCAGTATGGAGCGGCGTTCTGGCAGGCGACTACCTGCTATCGCGGCATGAAGTATTTTGCTAACCCGACGCGCGTGGAAGGGTTTACTGGCACGCCGATGGGGACGAATTGGCTCCCGCGTCCGGTATGACGGTTACGCTCTCGATTGACGCTTCCGAACTGGAGCGTGACCTGGAGCGAATCGAGGACGGCGAGTTGCAGGTGCCGACCGTTTCGGCAGTGCGGATTGAATGTAGGGGATGCAAGGCAGATTTTTCTGAGGATGTTCCAGTATGGCTACCAGTGTGAATAAAAAGAGCACACGAGATATGTACGAGTCAATCGCGCGCGCCATCATGCCTAAAGCCAAGAATCGGAAGCAAAGAAAAAAGTTTGAGCGCAAAATTCAACGAATGAGGGATCGTATCTAATGGCTGCCCGCGCAATAGCGATGTCCGATTCAGTGACAGCCAAACTCAAAGAGTTGGCAGCGCGGGCGCGTGGAACGGTGCAAGTGGGTTTCATCGACTCTGACCAAGCTCCGATTGCTTTCTGGAATGAGTTCGGGCATAAGGGAAGGTTCCCTTCCCCGCCACGTCCATTCTTCCGCACAATGGTATCGAACGAGTCCGGCAAATGGCCTCAGATGATGGCTGGCGAGTTGAAGCGTTCCAAGATGGACGGGCATCGGACTCTGGCGTTCATGGGCGAAGAGATTGATGGGGCACTCAAGCAAAGCATTATCGACTTGACCGCGCCGCCGCTTTCTAAAACTACACTCCGTCTGCGTTTCAAATTCGGCAATCAGCCGCAGAACATTCGTGCCCGCGACGTGGTGCAGGCCCAGCGTGATGTGGCAAAGGGACGTAAGTTGGCGACAGGAACTCAAGCAAAGCCGCTGATCTGGACCGGCGATATGCTTAATTCAACCTCCTATCAAGTGAGTCAGTGATGGATTTGCGCTCGATTGCCAACACGGTTACGGACACGGTGAACCCCAATATCTCTGTCACTGTGAAGGTATCGACCGGCTACACCATCGGCTCCGGCCTCAAGCAGGTTCCGAGCTATGCCGATCCCGTCACCGGATTTGCACAAGTCCAGGCTCTTACCGCCGCCGATCTTCGACATCTTGATGGCCTCAACATTCAGGGAGCTACCAAATCAATCATCCTTCGCGGCCCACTCGATGCAATTGTGCGCGTCAATTCACAGGGCGGCGATCTGGTCATCATTGACAGCCAGACATGGCTTACCGTTGCCGTACTTGAGCAATGGCCTCTGTGGTCGCGCTGTGCAATCCAGCTACAGGATGTGAACTGATGAGCGCCCCGATCCAATACGTGCCCTCTATCGCGCTCGACTCAGTGTTCGACGCGCTCGGCGCGTTCATACAGCCGTTCGTGGGAGCCACTCAGATCATCCGCGCACAGGTAAACCGGGTTGCTATGCCGGTTGGAAGTTTCGTTGAACTGACTGAGATTGCAAGCACTGATCTGGAGGTTCCGTATCAGTGGTACGATGGAGTGAATTTCCAGAGCGACATTGTTGGCCCGAAGCGCCTGATGATTCAAGCGGACTTTTACGGAGCGCAAGCGGGCGACTGGTGCGCGGCGCTCAAGACGGTTTGGCGCACGCCTTACTCCACCGCGCAATTCCCGGCAGGTATCGCGCCACTCTATTGCGATGACGGGAACGAATCACCGCTGATTACCGGCGAGGAACAGTACGAGCGCCGATGGATTCTGAATATGCTTTTGCAATACAATCCGATTGTAATTGTGCCTCAGCAAGCTGCTGATACACTCAAGATGAACATCGTTGACATGGCGGACGCATAAGGAGAAGAAAATGACGATCCCGGCAAGTGTTATCGCTTCTGCAATTCCCTCAGTGCTTAGTCCCGGTGGCACGGGTCTGGTGATGAACGGGCTTGTATTGACTGAAAATCCCCTTATGCCTGCGGGTCAGGTATTGAGCTTCCCGCTCACGGGCGGAAGCGCACAATCGGTCGCAAACTTCTTTGGGCCGTCGTCGGCAGAGTACGCGTATGCTTCCATCTACGCAGCGGGAATGGTGAACGGGACTCAGCTTCCATCGGCTATTCTGTTTGCCCCGTACAATGCAGCGGCCCGCGCCGGATGGTTGCAGTCCGGTTCTCTTGCCGGGGTTCCTCTCTCCACTCTCCAGAGCTACAGTGGAACACTGACCATCGACTTTGCCGGCTCTCCGATCACATCAAGCACAATCAATCTGACCGGAGTCGCAACGCAAAGCCTGATGGCGGCGGCGATTCAAGCAGCCTTTACCACTCCTCCTTTTGCGGTGACATGGAATGCCGTCCAAGGCGCATTTGTTTTCACCAGCACACTTACCGGGGCAACGGAGACGATTACCTACGCGACAGGAACGCTCGCGGCTGATCTCTTCTTGACTCAGGCGACTGGCGCAACGCTCTCGCAAGGCGCGGCGGCTGATACGCCCGCAAGCGCGATGAATAACGTCATCGCAGTCAATCGCAATTGGGCGAGCATGAGCTATCTCACAGAGCCAACGCTGACACAGAAAGAAGGTTTTGCCGCATGGTTTAGCGGGCAGAACGGGCAATACGGCGCAGTTGTATGGGACAGCGATGTTCAGGCGAGTGTGCAGAATGCTACTGAGCCTTTCGGAGTCGTTGCTAAAACGAACAACTACAACGCTCTGATGTGCATCGGCGGCGATCCGGCACTCGGTACGCTTGGGCCTTTGGTGATGAATACGGCGGCTTTTGTGCAGGGAATGATTGCCTCTGTGAACTATTCAGATACAAACGGAAGCATCACATTCTCTGGAAAATCGGCAAACTCTGCTGCTGTGTCTCCGACGTGCTCGAATCTGCAAACCTACGAGAATCTTCTGGCAAACGGCTACAGTTGCTACGGAGCCTTCGCATCGCGCAATCAGGGATTCACGTTCTTCTCGAACGGCAATATGCCTGGGAGCGTTCCGTGGGCAAACCTGTTTTTCGACCAGATATGGTTGAACTCACAATTTGAGTTGTCGCTGATCACTCTCTACACCACACTGGGGAAGATTCCTTATGACCCGTATGGGTATGGCCTCGTTCGGGCATCCCTCGTGGGACAGAGCAGCACTTCGGCGCCTGCTGACAATGGTCCGATCAACAACGCGCTCAACAACGGCGTTATTCAGATTGGCGTGACACTTTCTTCGACTCAAGCTGCTGCTATCAACGCTGCTGCCGGGGTACAGAACGCGGCAAGCGCGGTCCAAAACAACGGGTACTATTTGCAGATTCTTGACCCTGGGGCCGAGGCCCGCAACGCTGGCCAGACTCCGATTATCAATTTCTGGTATGCCAGCGGCGGAGCGATTCTGCAATTTTCGATGGCGAGCATCAACGTTTTGTGATGAAATTGTGCTAAAAAGGGGTGACGTATGGGCGGATTTCTCAATGCACTAACAGGCGGAGCGAGCACGATTACCTCTGCGAATTCGGTTGTCAGCATCATCGTGGCGGGACTATTCCCTTCGCCTGTACAGTTGCAGGGTTACTCGACGGATAAGGCATGGGATACTGCGGCTGTTGTGGTGACTGAAACGCAAATCGGCGTCGATGGGCGCAAGACGGCGGGCCTCGTATTCAACGCGGTCAAGCAGACATACTCGTTCCAGGCCGACTCTCCGAGCGTCGCGCTTTTCGAGGCGATCTATGCCGCCCAGCGCGTAGCCCGCGATGTCTACTACATCACGGCGATTGTCGATCTGCCTTCAACTGGCCAGTCCTACGTTTGCAACAAAGGAACGCTGGAGGATTACAACTCGGTGGCCTCGGCTGGTAAGGTTCTCGGCGCACGCGAATTCAGCATAAATTGGGGATCAGTGATTCCGGCATGAAGCGTATTTTGTGTTAGTAGGGCAGGAGTGATTCATGGCGCGTAAGGTTTCGACATACACGGTGGACTCTGAGGGCAGGGATAAAGGCAAGCAATTCCTGCTCACAGAAATGGCCGCGACAAAGGCGGAAGACTGGGCTATCCGAGTGATGCTTGCGCTCGGATCGGCAAACGTGGACATTCCTGACGGTGCCTTGCAGTTGGGCATGGCGGCGCTGGCGGAAATCGGCCTCAAGAAGCTGTTTGCGATTGACGCCGTTTCGATCAGGCCACTGCTCGCCGAACTGATGGAGTGCGTCGAGTTCGTGCCGAATCCGCAGAAGCCAGCGGTCAAGGTGGGATACCCGCTGTTTGAGAGTCAGGTCGAAGAAGTCAAGACGCTGCTCATGCTTAAATGGGAAGTTCTGAAATTGCATTTAGATTTTTCTCTCGCCGTCGGCCTCTCGGAATCACTCGGCAACACACTGGCGGCGGAAAAGCACAAGCCGGGTACGCGAACGTCCCCAAAATAATCGGGGTCATAGTCGGCAGACGATTGGCGACACTTTTGGATCTTCAAACGGTCTACGGGGAAGAAGATGCTCATAACCTTCTCGAAATCATCGCCGTAGATTCAGAAAACGAGAGGGAGTAGACCATGGCAACAGTGATTGACAGCCTGATCGTCACCCTCGGACTCGACAGTAAAGACGTAGACGCAAAGGCTCCCGGTGTTCGCAGCAAGCTCGCCGATCTGGAAACGTCTGCTAAAGGTACAGAGAAGGGTTTTACCGGACTAAGCGGCGCGGTAGAATCTTTCGGTGCAGTTCTCGCCAGCATTGTTAGCGTGGGAGTTGTAACCGCGTTCGCAAAAGACATCATAGAAACAAACACGCATCTATATTACCTCTCTCAGAATCTTGGCATCAGCGCACAGAAATTGTCAGCCTGGGGTCAAATGGCAAAACAGCTTGGCGGAAGCTCTGCGTCAATTCAGAATTTCTTCGGGCAAATTCGCGGTATGTACGGCCAATATATGATGGGCGAGACTCCACCGTTGCAGAAATTATTTGCTATGGTGGGCATCAATCCCATGGCTGCGGCCATGCAATCTCCAGAAGCAACCATGCTGCAATTGGCCGAGAAATTCAAGAAATCTGATACAGGACCAAACCGCTGGAAGGCCGCATCGTTTATGGAGGCCGGGGGATTATCCGAAGATGTGGTAAACATGATATTGCAGGGTCCAGCATGGATTAAGAGCCATCAGAAGGAGCTTGCTGCATTATCCCCGACAGACAGACAGGTTAAGGCGTCTGCCGATCTAACGCAGAGGCTGGTTGTATTATCAACTGCGGTCAATAAGATTGGGAATAACCTTCTCACAGACCTTATGCCGTTGCTCCATAAGATTGAGATAAGGTTGGATGGAATACTGAAATGGATGTTGAAGCACGGAGGGACAACCGAAGCTATTGCCGGAACTGGAGTTGGAGCCTTGGGTCTAATGGGGATTATAGGCTCATTCAAGATACTAAAACCGCTCATTCTAGGCATTGGAACAGCATTTACAGCTATCGACTGGCCCATTCTAGCAGTTATCGGAGCTATTGCTGCTCTGTCACTTGGAATCTATGAACTTCATAAGCACTGGTCATACTTCGTGGAGAAGTGGGATAAATTCAAGATTAGCCCAGCAATGACAGAGGCGGCGAAACTATGGGGCGCTGTCGTCGATAAGATGAATGCTGGAGAACAATGGGTCATTAGCAAGTGGAACGAGATGCAACTGAAACGGGCTGGTATGTCGGGGCTTGCTCCAGGCGGAGGAGTGCATGAGCAAGTGTCACATGAAGAATTGGAAAAGTATCTTATCTCCAAGGGAATGTCGCCGGAATGGTCTGCTGCGTGGGCTGCAAACGTGCAGAGCGAGAGCGGAGGATCAACAAATGCGCGCGGAGACAATGGCCTCGCTTATGGTATTGCCCAATTCCATCCTGATTGGCTTGTGGAATTCAAGCACATGTATGGGATTCCGATGAGTCAGGCGGGATGGAAGCAGCAGGCTGATTTTCTGACTTACATCGCAAAAAACAAGATGGGGAAGGGCAGCTATCTCACGGAAGCGCAGAAGGCTGCGTATATCGTCGCCCACTTCGAGAAACCGAAGGACATAGCCGGGGAATCAGCGTCACGCGGATTGTTGGCCGAGCAATACTACAGAGGTCTTTCTGGGGCAAGCTCTGTTGCGTCTGGCGTGAGCAGCACATCCAATTCGAGCGTTACGCATTCAGATAGCAGCAAGAACGTGCATATCGGCACGATGAACGTGAACCAACCCGCCGCGCAGAGTCGTTCAGTATCAAACTCTTTGCATGGAATGGACTGGATGTTTGCACCTGCATTTAATGGAGCAATCTGGTAATG
>Ga0181517_10006266_pt1 | contig 10236 bp, 6 predicted proteins | sample PEATcosm2014_Bin_31_FD_119748 | JGI IMG/M metagenome (GOLD analysis project Ga0181517, IMG submission 119748) | Peatland microbial communities from MTU Mesocosm Facility, Houghton, MI, USA - PEATcosm2014_Bin01_30_metaG | ecosystem: Environmental > Terrestrial > Soil > Wetlands > Peat | place... | reverse complement strand
GCCGAAGGTCGCCAGCAGGTTCCGCTTGCACTTTTCCTTGCCCGCGAGTTTGCCCGGCCCGTATTGCGCCGCGATGTAGCGATCGGTTTCCGGATTCCATTCGGTGTAATCCACGCCGTGCGTGATGCCGACGAGCGTGTCGCCGCGATCGCGCAGCACGCCCTGCAAGCCGAACCCGAATTCGTCGGTTTGAATTTCCTCCGCGTACTTTTCCGACACGGTCGTGACGAAATCGGCCTGCGTCAGCCCGCCCTTCAGCAAATTCCATTTGCCGAAAAACTCCATCCCGCCGGCCGCGAACAACGCGGGGGGCAAGTCGAAAACGCTGCCCATGCCGGCGTCGAAGATCCCCTGGTAACCGACGTTGTGCACCGTGAAGACCGTCGCCGGCGCGGCCAGCAGCGGGTCTTGCGCGGCGTGCGACCGCAGGTGCACCAGGGCCAACGCGCCCTGCCATTCGTTCGCATGCACGATGTCGTATTTTGTTTTGAGCCCCGCGATCGCCGCGATGACCGCCTTCGCAAAGAAGGCAAAGCGCTGGGCGTTGTCGGGGTGGTCCTGACCGGTGGTCGGGTTCGTGTACAGGCCGTCGCGATCGAAAAACTCGTCCTGCACGACCAGCAGCGGCCGCCACGGGCGGTCGATTTTCGCCGTGAGCAACGAGCCGGCGATTTCCTCGCCGCCGACCGTCGCCGTGAAGCGCTCCAACAAGGGCGTGGTTTCCAAGCCGAGGTTTTTCACGTCGCGATAAAACGGCGTAATCACGTCGACTTCGTAGCCGTTTTCCGCCAGGTGTTTCGGAATCGCATCGCAGACGTCCGCCATGCCGCCCGTCTTCGACAGCGGCATTACTTCACTGGTGACGAATAATACGCGGGTTTTTTTGGCCATCTCGTTCTCCTTATTTTCAACCGCTAGCGGCCAATATAACGACGCTGGCGCCGGCGGCAACCCTGCCGAATTGTTTCATCGAAAAATAACGTTTCGACTCAGCAGCCGCAGCCGCCGTGTTTCGGCCCGGCGGCCTGTGAGGTCGCACCGGCGGAGTCGTCGTCGACGGCGTCGTTGTCGTTGTCGTTGTCGTCGTCGTTGTCGTTGTTGGTGTCGTTGTCGTCGTCGTGGCAGGCGTACAACGTGAACGCGAGATCGGTTTCCGACACTTTTGCCACGACGCCGGCCGGCGTCCAATCCTTGCCGAAGCCTTCGAAGCCGCTCGGGTTGAGAATCATCGCCGGCTGGCCGTTTTTCGTCGCGGAAAAGCCCCAGGTCCACGGCAGCTCATTGTCCATGTCCATATCGACGTAGAACAGGAACCAATAACGCCCGGTCGCCAACGTCGGCGGCTTTTGCGTCTGGACGGTAATATTGCCCAGTAGATCCCACTGGAGGTTCGCATCCGACGCCTGGTAGTCTTCGGACCACACGGGCGTGCCCGATCCCGGGTAGCCGTCGGGTTTGCCGTCCTGGTCCGCGTAGATCGCCGCGTGCAGGCCGCGGGAGTTCTGCGGCGTGCCGGTCGGCGTCGTCGCGGCGACGAGGAACTGGTCGATTTGCCACTCGGCGCCGGCGGGGACGGTGAAATCGTCGGCGAGATACGCCTCGTAGCCCATGTAAGGTCCGAGGAAGGTCATCGCGATGAGACCGCTGCCGGAGTTGTCGTAATCCTGCTCTTGCAGCGTCGTGCACGTCCACGCGTCGTCGTCATCGTCGGGCGCCACGGACCCGCACCCGGCGGCGCAGGCGGCCAACGCTTTGGTTTGCGCCGCGGTCGGCGGCGACGAGCACGAATTGTTGGCGGCGCAATTCGCCCAGCAGGACCAGGCGACGGGGTCGTGCGTTGGGCAATAGGCCATCAAGTCGAGCGCCGGCAGGGTGTACTTCGTTCCGGCCAGCACCCACGGCACGTTGCACGCATAGTATTGGTACACGGTGTGCTGGCAACCGCCGCCGCCCGGATCGGCCGGCAGCAGGCAGGCGTTCAGGCAACTCGTGTCGCACGTCGCGGTGCAGCCGGCGGCGCACTCCCAAAACGGCGAGACGCCCGCGCAGCCGAAGAGGTTGTCGGAAATCGTGCACCAGATCGACAGCCCTTCCTTGTCGATCGCCGCTCCCGTGGTGTCGGTCCAGGCGACGTTGCAATCGGCGGTCAGGCCCGCGGCCGCCTCGTGGCAATTGAATTCCTGCGTGCAAACGTCCGGCGGCGTGACGGCGGGCGGCGTCGGGCCCGAGCCGAAGCTCATCCAGATCGCGTCCTGCCCGAACTGCGTCGCACTGGTCACTTCGGTGTAGGCGATGCGGAAAAAGCCCTGTTCGCCCCAATACGTGCCCCAGGAATTTTTGACGATGAAGCACTGGTTCGTGTCGTCATAGCCGACAATCAGCACGCCGTGGCCCCCGTCGTAGTTGCCCGTGGTGTGCTGATAAATGCCGCCCTTGTAATACATGAAATCGTTGTACACGTTGAAGCCGACGGCGATCGGCCCATAATCGTTCAGCGCCTGTTTCAGCGAGTCCACGTCTTGCGAAACCGAGCCGTTCGCGCCGGTGGTGTACGTGCGCGCGGGGGAACCGCCGCACAATTCGCAGGCGACCTGCACGCTTTCCATGCCTTGCCGATACGGATCGCACGATTCGTCGACGACGCCGGACGACGTCAAGTAGTTCACCGCCGTGTTGAACAAGCCGCCTTCGCAGCCCATGTCGCCGGTGTCGCAGGAGACGATGTCTTGTTCCGACAAGTCGAGCGTCGGCGGGAAATTGCCCTGCCGGATCGCGGCCGACTCCAGGCACCCCACCGCGGCGAACGCCCAGCAACTGCCGCAATTCCCCTGGTCTTTTACGGCCGTCACGGCGTTTTGCGTCCGCCAATCGAGAGTCGCCGGCAGATCGCGCCGCGGCGCCGGCGGGGTCGCCGCGTTCGACCGGGCGAAGGGGATGTGCATCAGCCGCGCCTGGAACTCGAATTCGCTCAGCACAGGCGTGTCTGCCGTCCAATGGGCGCCCTGCGCGCGAATGGCGCGCTGCACGGCGGCCAGCGACTCGTCGGCGGACGCGAGGCCCGCGACGGACGACAAGCAGACGAACACGATCCCGATGACGACGGCGCAGCGTTTCATGTCGGAAATCCCTTCGGCGATCGCAGTTTTATTCCGCGGCGCGAACCGTCGCGGAGCGGCGGCGGCGTTCATTCGACCACTTCGTACGCGTCTCGTTCTTACCCTGCGATCCCGCGGCTGTCAATGAAGCCGCGCCGGCCGGATGCGCCGGTTGGCGTTGCCCGGATCGACTCAGGACGCCCCGTGATGCCGGAAGCGAAACATTTTTCCCGGAAAGCGGACACGCCGGCGGCTCTCGCCGCCGCTTCTGCGTCTGTGTCTGTTTCTGTTTTTCTGTCTGCATCCGGCTCTGGCTCTGCTTCTCGTTTTCGCTCTCGCTCTTACTCTCTCTCTAACGGCCTTTTCGATCGGAAACTCGCGTTATCTCCCGTTTTGGTGAAACAATTCGATTTCGGTCCTCGGCGGGGTTTCGTCGTCAACCGGCCGTGTTCTGCAAATAGCTGAAAACTAAAACGATTGTTCGATTTCTGCCAGATCCTGAGCCGCCACGGGGAAAATCGGCAGTCACCATGGGATCTATTCGTCCTATCGCTCCTGTTCGTTCGATTCACTCGGCAATCTTTCGGGGTCTGCCGCTCGGCCATGATGCACCTGCCGCAGAGATTTCTTGCTTCGCCCTCCGATCTTCGCTAGTGCTCTGTTGCACCTCGAATGATGGGTAGAGTCGCTTTAGACCGAAGTTCCCGGCCAAGAAACTAATAAGTGTCTGATTATTCAGGGAAAGTGCAGAAATCGGCGTTCCCGTTACTGGCTGCACCTGCAGCAATTTGTAGGCGCGTTGCTGCAAGGTCGTCGGTTCGGTCAACTGTTCGAAAGTCGGCGCATCGGACGCGGTCTTGATCCGGCAGCCCCAGGCGTTTGATCGTGCCCCGCACCGCCCGCACGTGGCCTTGCGGCGTCGAGCGCTCAATGCCGAAGACCTCATCCGCCGGGACCAGCTCCTCGCCATTGAGCGACCGGCGCAAGGCTTCGATCGCCGTCTCGGGCAGGCCGGTGAGCGAGCCCAGGGGTCGGTGCTTGACTTTGCCGCCCTCGCGATGGGTGCGTCGAAGCAACACCGAGGTGTAGACCTTGCCGTTGGCGTTTTCCGGGCGACGAATGGAAAGAGGCCATGGCGCTGGTGCTCCGGCAGCCGGCCGCGCGTCAGGCTTGCTGAGACTGACCGCCGCCCGCTGACCACCGCCTACTCCACCATCTTCTGCGCTATCAAATAATCCCCTACAATTTCCGCAACAACCTGATGCCCCGCCGGCGAATAATGCCCCGCGCTGTCCGGAATGCAAAGATCCTTCTCCCGCAAATCCCGGCGGACGAATTCCGAGTACAGATCGAGCCACGCGACGCCGCCGAGGCGCTCAGTGAGGAAATCGTTGGGCGGCTCGCTGGGCCGGTCGTCGAGGGTCACGTGATCCGGATCGAGGACCACGGCGAATTTCGCGCCGGCGGCCCGCGCCTCTTTGCTGAGTTGGGTGATCAGCCCGGCGGTCACGGGCGTGCACGTGAAAACATCCAACTGGATCGACGTGTTCGGCTCGATCGACCACAGCCCCAGCCAGCCGAAAAGGCGCGCCAAACCGAAATGCCCGAGCGATCGGCTCAGCAACACCCGGTACAACGCCGAATGCACCAAACCGCACCGCGGCCGCAGCAGGCGCGCCGGCTCGGCCGGCTTCGGCAGGCGGAGCGGGCACGGCGTGTCCTTGATCAACCACTGGTCGCCGAAGGGGACCATCACCGGCCGCCAGGCTCCGTAGTCCGACATGCGGCAATTGTCACCCACGTCGTTGCCGAAGTAGTGCAGCAGCACCAGATCGGGCTGCGCCGCCGCGGCGACGCGCCGGAAGAGCAGCAACTCCTGCGCCGTGCCGTAGCCCGAAACAGCGGCGTTGACGACCTCGAATTTCTTCCGGCCGGCCCCGCGTTCGTTCAATTTTTGCTCCAGGAATTCGGAATACACGAACCGCTGATCGACGCCCCAGCCCCAGGCCATCGAATCGCCCAGGATCAAGACGCGGAACACGCCGGCCGGCTTTTTCCCGGAAATCTCGTTGTTGCGAAAACCGTGCGAATCCTGCCGAATCTCGATCTGGTGGTCGCGGAACGTGGCCAGATAACGGCCCGGCGTGTTCTTCCAGCCGAGCGTCGGGTCGTAGGTCAGCGTGAAAAAATCCGTGCCGTCGATTTTCAGGTGCGGCGCGTCGGCGACTGCGCCCGCCGCCGCCAGCGCGCGGACACCAAGCTCGGCGACGCCCAACGCGACGGCGATCGCGCCGCACACCGCCGCGGCCAGGAAAAGAGTCCGGCGAGGCAGGGCGAGGGTAAAATATTTGTCGCCGCTCATGGAAAAACCGCCGATCGCGCCCGGCGCGCGTTGCCGCTCATTGGCCAACCGATTCGCTTGCTGGGCGCATGATCTTTGTTTCGTTCGGGGCGTGTCAAGGCGGTGAGGGGCGCTTGGGTGCAGGTCAGGATTTTGAGACAACTGTTGCTTTCTTTCGAATCCCGTACAATCTGAAAGCAGCGCAAAACCTCTTCGCCGGGGATGCAGGCGGTCCCCGGATCATTTTTCAATCGGCTGCAACTGGAGTATCTTTCGTTGACCACCGCGGCCCGGGAGACGCGGCGCATGGCATTGATTCCGATACCGCTCAAACGCGGCCTGCTCATTGTGCGACGCCGTTTGCTCGCCGTCGGCTTCGGCTTGCTCGCCGCGATCGGCTTGGCGGTCGCGGTCGCGCATGTCGAGGGCGAAGTGCGCGAGCCCCCCGGGCGCGCCAAGTTCGCCAACTATCCCAACCGGCACGCCTTCCACGCGCGGGACGAATGGCTGGGCCTGCGCATCAACCCGAACGAAAACCAAGTATACAAAAAGTATTATCGGGACACGCTTTATGCGACGGCGGTTTACAACTCGGACGATTACGGCCGGCGGCGGACCGTTCAAGACGGCGACGATTGGAGTTCCTTCGCGATGTTCGCGCCGTGTTCGTTCGCGTTCGGCGACGGCGTCAATGACGACGAGACCCTGCCGTCGCAATTCGCGCAACGGGTCGCCGGAAAAAAAATTGACGTTTACAACTACGGCGTTTGCAGTTGGGGTCCGAATAACCTGCTGGCGTTGCTGACCGACCCGCGCTTTCCGCCGGGAGTGCGCGAAAAACGGGGCTTCCTGGTTTACACGTATATCGACGACCATCTCGAACGCGCGTCTTTGCGGCGCTCGTTTCTCGCGACCACATCCGGTTTGCGGGTTCCCCACTACGTGGCGACCCGCGACGGCGGTTTGGCGCGCCAGGGCCTCGTGGATCTGGCGCACCCGCCGCACGACACGTTTTGGGAAATCGTCGCCGATCGGCTCGGCTTGATCGGCACGCTGTTTTCCGACTGGCCCGTGCGGCTCACGGACCGCGAGCGCCGCTTCGCCGCGCGCCTCGTCTCGCAGTGCCGGGTGGAGTTTGAGAAACGTTTCGATTCGCAGGGTTTCTTCGTCATTTTTTTTCCGGGCAGCAACACGGTGAACGTCATGAGGCCGTTACTCGAGCAGGGCGGCATTCGCTGCTTGGACTACACGGCCGTCGCGCCCTACGACGCCGACAAAGAAGCCGTCTATTTTCAGCCGGACAGCCATCCGACGGCGCTCGCCTATCGCGTCATCGCCGACAAATTGGCCGCGGATTTGAAAGAGCAACGCGTGATCCCGTGATGGAGCCCGTTTCGATTCGTCTCAAGCGCTATTTTCTGGCCGTCCGGCGACGGTTGCTGGCCGTGGCGCTTGGTTTCGCCATTGCCGGGGCGCTGGGCGTCGCCGCCGTCAACGTGTACGGCGTCGTTCGCCCGGCCTCGCCGAGTCGCGAGTTGACGGTCTACAAAGGCGGCGACCCTTTCTGGAGCGACGACGAGCAGCTCGGCCTGCGCATGAACCCCAACGAGCACCTGCTCCACAAAAAATTCGTGCGGCAAAAACTCTACACCAGCGCCGTCTACCACACGGGTCCGGGCGGGTGGCGCGTTACGGTTCCGGAATCCCCCGCCGACGCGGAAACCTTCGCGATGTTCGCGCCGTGCTCGTTCACCTTCGGCGAGGGGGTCAACGATGGCGAAACGCTGCCGTCGCAATTCGCGCGAATCGTCGCCGGGGAAAAAATCGCCGTCTACAACTATGGCGTCTGCGGCTGGGGACCGAACAACCTGCTCGCGTTGCTGACCGACCCGCGGTTCCCGGCCGGCCTCCGCGAACGGCGCGGTGTTCTCGTGTATTCCTTCATCGACGAGCACATCGACCGGGCGGTGTTGCGGCGCTCGTTTCTCGAGGGCAACGCGCCGGTCCGGAATCCATATTACGTCGTGACGAAGGATAATCGCGTCCGCCGCGTCGGGCTGGCGAATGCGGCCCACCCGCCGTATGCGGGGATGACGTATTCCCTCCTCAACGGGTTGGGGCTGATCGGCACGTTGTTTCCCGATTGGCCGATCCGGAACGCCGATCGGGATCTGCGATTCACCGCCCGAATCATCGCGGAATCCGCCGCCGAATTTCGCAACCGGTTCGACGCGCAGGCGTTTGTGCTGGTGTTTTTCCCGTCCTGCAAAACCACGAAGACGCTGGGGCCGCTGCTCGAACGGCAAGGGATTCGCTGCCTCGATTACACGGAGTTGGCGCCGTTCGACGCCAACACGGACGCGGTCTATTTCCTGCCCGACGGGCACCCGTCGCCGGTCGCCCATCGTCTGGTGGCCGAAAAGTTAGCGGTCGATTTGGCGCAACTTGGGCTGATTCCGTAGGCGCGGCGCGGCCGAATCGTCAGTGCGACTCGGCCGGACGCAAGCCGCGTTCTTCGAGGAATGTGCGCATCTTCTGCATCAGGCGCGATTCGAGTTGCCGCACGCGTTCGCGCGTGACGCCCAGGTGGTCGCCGATTTCCTGCAACGTCAGCGGGTCGTCGGCGAGCAAGCGGTGGTGCAAAATGAACGAATCTTTTTCGGAGAGCATGATTTCGAACTCGGCCAACGCCTCGCGGAAACGCTGAATCTCCTGGTGATCGGCGAGAATCTGGTCTTGCCGATCGCCGCCGCCGGAGATCAGGTCGCCGACCGAGCCTTTGCCGTCGTCTCCGGCGGGCGCGTCGATCGACAGGTCGGGGCGGCCCAGCCGCTGCTCCATCTCGACCACGGTGTCCGACGGCACGTCCAGGCGCTCGCCGATCAGTTGCGGCGTCGCGGCGAAGCCCTGCGATTCCAGCCGTTCCTTCTCTTTCTGCAAATTGAAGAACAGCTTCCGTTGGGCCTGCGTCGTGCCGATTTTCACCATCCGCCAGTTGTTGAGGATGTAGCGCAGGATATACGCCTTGATCCACCACGCGGCGTAACTGGAAAGCTTCACGCCTTTGTACGGGTTGAATTTCTTCACGGCCTGCATCAGCCCGATGTTGCCTTCCTGGATCAGGTCCATGACTTGGATGAAGGCCCGCTGGTATTCCATGGCGATCTTCACGACCAGCCGCAGATTGCCGGTGATCAGGCGGTAGGCGGCCTGCGAGTCGCCTTTCTCGAAGTAGTCGACCGCGAAGTGCATTTCCTCCTCGCGAGTCAACAACGGATGCTTGCGCAGTTCGGCGAGGTAACGTTGCAGCGCGCCGACGTAGACTAGCCCCTTTTCGGGCAGTTCGACCGGGCTTTCGTATTCCTCGTCCAATTCCTCCGGCGCTTCGAAAGCGTCCGGCTCGGCATCGAATTTTTCGGAGACCAGCTCGGGCTCCGCCGCCCGCCGTTTCTTCGGCGTTTCTTCTTTTTTGCCGCTGCCTTTACGTGCCAACGAACCTTCCCTGCTGCTCTTGGTTTGCGCGAGAGCGCTTTTGCTACGTTGAACGACCAAACCCCAGCCCCTTTCTCGTAGATACCATTTAGCCCGGGGATTGTCGATCCCGGGCCGGGAAACTAACATCGGGAAATACCTGAGTTGGCTACGGGAAAAAGCTAAGTGCCGGCTGCCGCGAAATTCTCCGGCCGTCGGGGCGGGGTTTGTATTTCTCGCGGCGTTCCGTTATGGTGTCCGCTCAGATTGCGGCTGGCATGTTCCGCGGAAAGACGGGGGGCGTCCCAGAGCGGGACTGTGTTTTTGCAGTAGACCGGCCGCTTTTCAAGAACAGCGGTTTCGGTTAAAAACGCGCTGGAAAGAACGGTTGCATCAACAGGCGGGCGGTCCGCTTTGGCGGTCGGCTGCGCCATGCGAGCTTTCAGATTATGAAGAAACGACGTTTGGGCAAGACCGATCTGCTCGTCTCGGAGATCAGCCTTGGCGCCGCCGGCGTCGGCGGCCATAACCTTTACCTGAATATCGACGAAACCGAGTCCGTCGCCACGATCATTCGCGCCATTGAACTGGGCGTCAATTTCGTCGACACATCCGATTTCTTTGGCTGCGGCCAGTCGGAGCGGTTGATCGGCCAGATCGCCAAGGCCGTCGGCCCCGGGCTGTTGATTGCCACCAAAGGCGGTTTGCGCTGGGATCTGCAGGGGCGGTTCGTCAGCCGCGACAATAGCCCGGCCTACTTGCGCGAGGCGTTGGAAGCGAGCCTGCGGCGCCTGGGCCGGGAAACGGTCGACCTGTACTTTATCCATTCCTCCGACGGCAAAACCCCGGCGGCCGAGGCGTTCGGCGCCCTGACGCGGTTCCAGGAGGAAGGGAAGATTCGCTGGGGCGGTCTGACCAATTTCGAGTTGGAGCAGATCGAAGACGCGCAGATGGCCGGACCGGTGGCGGCGGTGCAGGCCCAGTACAATTTCTTCGACCGGCGGCCCGATCGCAACGGGCTGCTGGATTATTGCGAGAAACACGGGATCGGCTTCGTGCCCTACGGCTGCCTCGGCTACGGCATATTGACCGGCAAATACCGGCGCGATCTGCGGCTGCCGGACCAGGATTGGCGGAACCTGCTGCCGCTGTTCCGCCGCCGGAACTACGTGCTGGCGGTCTCGCTCGCCCAGCGCATGGCCGAAACGGCGAAGCGCCGTGGCGCGCCGCTGGCGCATTTCGCGTTGCGGTGGGCGCTGCGGCGGCCGGCGACGGCGACGGTGCTGTCCGGCGCCAAGCGCCCCGAGCAGATCGAAGAAAACATCCCGT
>Ga0181517_10006263_pt1 | contig 10238 bp, 9 predicted proteins | sample PEATcosm2014_Bin_31_FD_119748 | JGI IMG/M metagenome (GOLD analysis project Ga0181517, IMG submission 119748) | Peatland microbial communities from MTU Mesocosm Facility, Houghton, MI, USA - PEATcosm2014_Bin01_30_metaG | ecosystem: Environmental > Terrestrial > Soil > Wetlands > Peat | place... | reverse complement strand
GATTCCCCCGTCACAACCCCGAGAAAACCTTGACGGGCCTCCCATTCTGCGGCTCAACGGCAATGGCCGGCCACGCTTTCGCATTGCTCGGAGATCCTAAATCGACTTTGCCGTTGCCCTGGCCCACACGGTTGTTTCGCTTGCGCTGCCCCTTTGAATAGGATAGAAGGCTCTCTTCGTCGTGCGAGAATTGCGAACGCGGCGAAGGCCCGGACCACCTGGTGTCCGGCGGAGGATGAAGAGTGTTTGGGCGCAACAAGGAACGTCGAATCGGAACCCAGCCGCTGCCGACGGTGGCGTGCCCGGTCTGCAAGGGCGTCTCGACTGTCCGCATGTCGGCGCGCGAGGCGAATGTCTGGCATGAGCGAATCAAATCGAGCGAACACGGCGCCGCCGAATCCGTGGATCGTCCGTGTTGGGCGTGCGACGGGAAGGGCCAGATACCGGTCGAACGCCGCAAGTCGCAGATCGGCCACTTCAGCCGCTGACGGCCGAAAACATTCGCCGCCGCACCGGCATTTGGAGCCGCTTCGGGAGCGGGTAATAACTTTACAGCCGTAGACTGGACCACATATAAACGAGGATTATGTTTGGATTTTCAGACCGAGACCGGATGTTGATTTCAAACGGACTATCTCCAGTGGTCGCCGCGCCATGAAGAAAAAAAAGCACGCTTCGTTCGATGCCGTCGAGATGCGCCGCCGCGCCGAGGAGAAGCTGCGGGAGAAGCAGGCCGGCGCCGCCGCGCAGCCCGGCGAGGCGGACGTGAACATGCCGCTTCACGAATTGCAGGTCCGCCAGATCCAACTGGAGATGCAGAACGAGGAGTTGATTGCGTCGCGGGCTGAGATCGCGGCCGGGCGGAACGCCTACGCCGAACTCTACGATTTCGCTCCCGTGGGCTATTTCACTTTGGCGCCCGACGGCGCGATCCGCTAGGTAAATCTAACCGGGGCGGGCCTGCTGGGACGAGAACGCGCCCGGCTGGCCGAATGCTTTCTTTGAAGGGCTTGGGCTGCACTCTCTTGCCACAGCCTACGCCAAAGAATGTCACTCCTTGAAAAGGTACAACCACCAACCGGAGAGCCGTGGGCGGGAGATCCGCTCGCACGGTTCGGAGGCAGGGGGGGGGACCGACGCAAGTCGGTCCTTCCTACCCCCTAGCCATGACGCGGCGTCGTCACGCCCCGCCGAACGATTTGTTCATCTCGCCCCACATCTTTTCGATGGCGGCGGGATCGTCGTTCTTCATGATTTCGAAGGCCTTGGCGCGGGCGCCCTGTTTGATCGCGGCGAAGGTCGAGAGCTTGTAGCTGCCGAGCTTCTTCGCGGTCTCGACGGCGGCGGGGCGCAGCTCTTCGGCGGAGCAGACGCGGTCGACGAAGCCGCAGGCCTTGGCCATGTCGGCGGTGTATTTCTGCGGGTTGTAGGTCATGTCGCGGAAGGCCGGGGGCGGAGTGACTTCATGGAAGATGGCGACCATGCCGGGCAGGAACGGGATGTTGATTTCGATTTCCGGCAGGCGCAGGAAGCCGCGGTCGCCCTGCATGAAGCGGTAATCCATGCACAAGGTGATGATCGCGCCCATGCCCGTGGCGTGGCCGTTGATCGCCGCGATCATCGGTTTCGGGAACGCGGTGACTTTCAGCATGAACGTGTTGAGCGATTTGAGGAATTCGAGCACCTTGCCTTTGTCGGCCATCGCGGTCTGCATCATCCATTCGAGGTGCAGGCCGTTCGAGAAGAACTTCTCGACGCCCGAGGTGATGACGACGCCGCGCACTTCGCGATCGGCCGCGAGTTCGTCGAGCGCGGCGAAGATTTCCTGGTTGAAATCGAGCGTGAAGCGGTTCTGCGTTTCATGCCGCCAAACCATCACCGCGACCGGACCTTCTTTTTCGATTGCCAGATTTGCCATCGGCCTGTGCTCCTTGCTGAAAGTGAAAGACGCCGAGATATTCGCGGGTCGCGCAAAAAAAGACAAGCGGGCGCCGCGGCCCTCGCGCGCACGGCTTTTTGACAGAATCGACAGGATGGATTTCAGGTTTTTTTGACAGGATCAACGGGATCATTTCCGCAACCGCTGGTCTCGGGTCGGATCAACGCGAACGATGGTTTTCGCTGTTCACTGTTCACTGTTCGCTGATCCTGTTGATCCTGTCAAAAAAATCCTCAAGAAATCGCCGCAAAGTCTCACGCACCGCGAATCGCGCGGCGGATTTGGGGCGTCAGACGGGCGAACCACGCCGCGCCCAAAAGCATCGCCACGCCGCTGAGCAGCAGCGTCCGCGGCGCGCCGATCGTTGCGGCCAGCGAGCCGGCCAGCAGCGAGCCGAGCGGCGACATGCCGAGCAGCGCCATCGCGAAGAAGCCCATGATGCGCCCTCGTTTCTCGTCCGGCACGACCGTTTGCAGGACCGTATTGCACGCGGCCGTTTCGGTCATCACCGCGAATCCGACCAGCGTCAGGATCGGCAGCGACAACCAGAGACTGCGCGAGAAGGAAAAGGCGACCAGCGCCGCGCCGAAGCCGCCCATCGCCACGCCGATCGCGGTCGCCAAACCGACGACGTTGCGGCGCGCGGCCAGCGCCAGCGCGGCCGCGATCGCGCCAACGCCCACGGCGGCGGTCAGAAAACCGAACGTCTGCGCGTCGCCGTGGATGATTTGCTTCGTGACCACCGGCAACAGCACGTCGTAGGGAACGCCGACGAGGGCGGTCAGCGCCAGCACCAACAGAGCCGAGCGGATCGGCAGCGAGTGGAACGCGTAGGAAACGCCCGCTTGGAATTCGACGAAGGCCGGACTGGTTGCCGATGCGGCGGGGCGCGCCGCGATCCGCATCGCGCACAGCGACGCGAGCACGGCCACGTAGCTGAGGCCGTTCAGCAGGAAACACGCGCCTTCGCCCAGCGTCATAATCAGCAACCCGGCGACGGCCGGGCCGATCAGCGCGGCGGAGTTGAACATTAACGAATTGAGCGCAATCGCATTCGGCAGATCGTCGCGGTCGTCGACCATTTGCAAAACGAACGATTGGCGCGCCGGCGAATCGAAGCCGTGGATGAGGCCGAGCGCCAAGCTCAGCGCCAGCACGTGCCAGACATGCACGACGCCCGTCAGGGTAAGGGCCGCAAGGATCAGCGCCTGGATCATCGACGCGGCCTGCGTCACGATCAGCAACCGGCGGCGATCGACCCGGTCGGCCACGACGCCGGCGAACGGCGCCGCGAGAAAACCCGGAAATTGGCCGCAAAAGTTGACCAGGCCCAGCCAGAACGCCGAGCCGGTCATCCGGTACACCAGCCAATTGACCGCGATGCGCTGCATCATCGTGCCGATCAGCGACAGGCCCTGGCCGGCGAAAAACAGGCGATAATTTCGCGAACGCATCGCGCGCCAGGCGAATTTCAGCCTGGCAATAACACCTTCCGGCGGGTTGGCGGCGGCCATGTTTGAACTCGGCGCGGCCCGCTCGATCGTCGCAATCGAGCCGGTGCGCCAAGCGCTCCTTTTTGGTTGGCGAAGGCGGCAAATGCGCCGGTCAGATTTTGCACGCGCGCGCCGCGGAAGCAAGCCGAATTCGCTTTCGCTTGACACGCGGCCGACAAAGACCAAAATGAATTTTTGCCGTTCCGCAAATCTTGAGCGAAATTCACGAGCGACCCACGGAGGCGCAGCGCGCATGGCCCACGTCGTCAACGAAGCAGCCGAAAAGATTCTCGACCAAACGTTCCCCGTGCTCGACCACGGTTTCGTCCGCCTGGTGGATTACCTCGGCGGCGACCTGCGCATCGTGCAGGCCGCGCGCGTTTCCTACGGCCGCGGCTCGAAGGGCGAGGAAAAAGACCGCGAGTTGATCGACTTCCTGCTCCGCCACGACCACACCTCGCCGTTCGAGCAGGTCGTGTTCACCTTCGACGTGAAAATGCCGATCTTCGTCGCCCGGCAGTGGATTCGCCACCGCACCGCGCGCATCAACGAGGTGTCGGGGCGCTACCGCAAGATGCCCGACGAGTTTTACGTGCCCGAGGACGAGAAAATTCATCTGCAAAACAAGGACAACCGGCAGGGCCGCGACGAAAAGCTGCTGGCCCCGTTGGAAGTGCGCGCGACCGTTCGCAGCCGGATGGAAGAGCACAACAAGCAGGCGTACGAGCATTATCGCTTCATGCTGAAGAACGACATCTCGCGCGAAGTGGCGCGCATTGCGCTGCCGCTGTCGCTCTACACCGAGTTTTATTGGCAGATGGACTTGCACAATCTGTTTCACTTCCTGCGGCTGCGGCTCGACGACGAGGCGCAACTCGAAATCCGCGAGTACGCCAAAGCCTTGGCCGAAATCGTCAAAATCGTCACGCCGTGGGCGTGGGACTCGTTCGAAAATCACATCCTAAAGGGCGCGCGGATTTCGGCCGACGAGGCGGCGGCGATCAAGAAAATGATTGCCGGCCAGGAAACGGGCTTCAGCGAGGAGCGCACGCGCGAACTGCGGAAGAAGCTGCGCCTGGAAAGTTGATCATTAACCTTCGGTTTCCCGGTGATAGATTTCGACAGGACAGACAGGATCGGCAAGCGCCATATTCTGTGAATGCCGTGAATCCTGAACCTCTTGAAAAAAATACAGGCTCAGCAAGCGGCGCTATTCGACGCATCGCGGATGTTAAGGCAGCGCGAATGCGGGTACGCCCTTTGGTTCATCAGTCGCGCGACGGCGCGAATCACATATTGGGCGGCGTTTGCCGACCAATCGCGAGCCCCTCTCCGCGTCGGGGAGGGGCAGGCCACGCTCCGAGCGTGGCCGGGGAGGGGTCGCGCTTTGCAGCGAATTTCCCGACGCAGGCCCAGGCCGGGCCTTCGGCCTTGACTTTGCCCCGAGCCCGGGCGGATTATCCAAGCAATTCCGAAGCATTTGGCAAAGGGAGGGCAGGATGAAGGCGAGGGCTGTTTCACTGTGGGCGCTGGCGCTTCTTCTCGGGCTGGCCGTCGCCGTGGCGGCATCGTGCGGCACATTCGGCGGATCGAGCAGCAGCGCCGCCGCCGATGACGACGATAATGACGACGCCGCGCCGGACGACGACTCCTCGCCGAGCGACGACGACACGGCGACGGACGACGACGACGACACGTCGCCGGCGGATGACGACGACGACAACGACGACAACGACAACGACGGCGACGACAACGATAATGACGACAATGACGATAACGACGATGACAACGACGATAACGACAATGACAACGACGATTCCTCGCCGACCGACGACGATGACGACGACGATTCCGCCGCGGGGCTCAACTGCAACAACGACGGCAGCGTCTGCACGGATCCCAGCACGGGTTTGATCTGGCAAAACGGCGGGGGCGTCGGAGCCAATTCGTACAACTGGCTGGACGCGCAGAGTTACTGCGAGGGCCTGAGCTGGGGCGGGATGACCGGCTGGGCCTTGCCGGACATCGACGCGCTGCGCAGCCTGATCCGCGGGTGCGCCGCCACGTACACGGGCGGCACGTGCGGCGTGACCGACAGTTGCCTGAGCGATGCGAGTTGTTGGAACGACACGTGCACGGGTTGCAGCTATCTGGGCGGTCCGGGGTCGGACGGCGCCTACTGGCCGCCGGCGATCACGGGCGACCCCTTCGATTGGTATTGGTCGTCCTCGGCCGTCGCGGACCAAAGCGGCGACGCGTGGGGCATCGGCTTCACCACCGGCTACGTCTACGGCGGCATCACGCAGGGCTCCAGCCACTACGCGCGGTGCGTGATGCAGCCGGGGCGCCGCCCGAATACGCCGGGATAACCGATCTTTCGCCGACGCCGCACTCGACAATCCGTTCGACATTTGGTACAATCTTGTCACGGTATCTGGTTCGCGCAGCCTTGAGTCGCCGTCCTTAGTCAGCCGGCGAGAAGCGGAGGTCAGCCGATGCGTTCCTTCAGCAAATACGTTGCGTTCCTGGCTCTATGCACAGTGCTGGTGATTTTCCCCGGCGCCGCCAAGGTCCAGGCCGCCGTTCCGGACGGCGTTGCCGTTTCCGTGATCAATACGGATGCGATGTCGGCATTTGTGGAGAATTTTCCGGGAATTGCGCGAGTGATTCGGTTCAATAAACAGGCGCTCTTCATTCTGGAAGACGGCTTGGTGTGGGAATTTACGGATGTGACGGACGCCGGCATCGTCATTCGGCCCAACAGCCAAATCCTGGCGGTCGTGGCGGAGATGCGGCGCGGCGATTATTTGATCAGCCCGTATACGCAGTCGCGGCAGATCCGCAGCATCGAAATTTCCCCGGAAACCATCTATTTGGCCGCGCCGGTCATGGAAAAGCCGGCCGGGGCTCGCGGCGACAAGGACAAGGACCAGTTTGTCGGGAACGATTCCTGGCCTTTCGACGTGCCGATCATCAACGAGCAAAACATCACGCTGTTCGATTTGCCGATCGACGGCGTGCCCGTGACCCTCATCGCCAACAACCTGATCATCGAGTATTCGGGCAGCCTCGACCTCGGCTACAACTTCAATGTGCTGCCGCCCGACATCGATTACCTGCTCATGGAATTCGATTCGGATTTGGCGGTGACGATCGACTACACGGCGTTGGTGGGCGGAAAACTCAATTATGACTTCAATCTGATCAATATCAGCATCCCTGTTTTCTCGGTCGGTTATGCGACGGTCGACGTGACCGTGGCGCTGCCGACCACGCTGGTGACGGACGGCGCGGTGTGCCTGGGCGGCGGCGTCGCGTTCAATTACGGGTTCCAGGCGGGCGTCGAGATTCAGGAAGGGAATGTCGAGCCCATTTGGGCCTCGTCCCCCGGCAATTTCAACAACCTCGACCCGAGCTACGGCGCCGAAGCCGATGCGAATCTGAAGACGACCGTCAATATCGGCGTCTCCGCGGAAGTCGGGATCCCGGATGTGGTCACTCTGGTTTCCGCGGCCCTGACGCTGGGGCCCTATGTGGAAACGGTCGGCACGGAAACCCCGTGCAGTTGGCAGCTCAATACGGATATCAGCGCCGCCCTGGAGATCGTCGAGTTCACCGGCTTGCTTTGCCCCAAGGGCAAGTGCGACTGGACGTTGTTTGACGCCCAAGTGTATTCGAGCACGGTCGCCTGTAGCGACCTGACGGACAACTGCATTTGCGACTCCGAAGTTTGCAGCAAAGGGTGCTGCAACGGGAAAAGCTGCATGCCGGGAACGGCGGACGACGCCTGCGGCACGGCCGGCGCGGCCTGCGTGACCTGCGGGGCCATGCAGCATTGCGAAAGCGGCAAGTGCGTCGCCGCGTGCGACGCGGGTCTCTGTCCGACCGGGTGCTGCGACGGCACGACCTGCGAACCCGGGACGTCCGCCGGACAATGCGGCGACAAGGGCGCCACGTGCGCGCAGTGCGGCGCGAACGAGATCTGCGCCGGCCAGCAATGCACCGCGGTGTGCGACAAGACGCAGTGTCCGCTCGGTTGCTGCAATGGCACGCAGTGCGAGCCGGCGGGCGACACCAACGAAGCGTGCGGCACGGGCGGCGGCATCTGCAAGACCTGCGGCCCGGGCACGCATTGCTCGGGCGGCGACTGCGTGGCCGGCGCCGACGACGACGACAATTCGCCGGACGACGACACGTCGCCCGACGACGACACCATGGCCGACGACGACACGATGGCCGATGACGACACGGTTGACGACGACACGTCTCCCGTCGATGACGACGCCTCGCCGGCCCCTCGCCACGGCGGCACGAGTTCGAGCGGCGGCTGCGGCTGCTGACGCGATAGTAATTTCGTCTTGACAGGTGGGCGCATGCCTTCCGGAAATTATCGTTGGGGAGTCGACGTAGTCCCGCCCACGAAGGAGTGGTCGATGCACAACCGAGTTATTCGCACGTCCGTTCTCTTGGCGCTGGCCACGGTGCTGTTCCTGGCGCTGGCGAGCCCGCCCGCGGCGTCGGCCGCGCCGATCGATCGCCTCGCGTGGTCGACGGTGCAAGCGGGCGGCAAGAGTTGCGATTTCTTTTCCTGCCCGCTTGGCTGTTGCGACAACCAGGGCAATTGCCATACGGATGAGGACGCCCAATATTGCGGCATCGGCGGCACTTCCTGCAGCACGTGCACGCCGCCGAGCCCCAATTGCATCGAGGGATTTTGCGAGGGCTGCGGCGTGGTGGATTGCCCGACGGGCTGCTGCGACTCCAGCGGTTACTGCCACACCAACGACGACGCCCAATACTGCGGCATCGCCGGCACGTCGTGCGCCACGTGCAACCAGCCGACGCCCTATTGCGAAGCCGGCTTCTGCATCGGCTGCGACGCGGTCATCTGCCCGGTCGGCTGCTGCGACACGAACGGCGTTTGCCACACCGAGGAGTCTCCCCAGTATTGCGGGTATTATGGCGACGCCTGCTCCGCCTGCGCGCCGCCGAATCCCTATTGCTTCGACGAAGGCGTTTATTCCCAATGCACGCCCTGCAACACGCTCACGTGCCCGCTGGGGTGTTGCGGCTCCGACAGTTATTGCCACACCGACGAGGACGCCCAATATTGCGGAATTGGCGGACTCTCCTGCGACACTTGCACGGGGACGACGCCGAATTGCCTCGCCGGCGTATGCGTGGAGTGCGACCTCGTGACGTGCCCGACCGGGTGCTGCGACACGAACGGCGTTTGCCACACCGAGAACGACGCCCAGTATTGCGGCATCGCCGCCACGTCCTGCGGCGCCTGCACCGGGGCGACCCCCAATTGCGACAATGGCTTTTGCGTCGGCTGCAGCAACCAATATCCGTGCACCAACGGCTGTTGCGACACCGATAGCAGCGTCTGTTTCCCCGGCACGAGCAACAACGAGTGCGGCGGCGTCGGCGCCGCGTGCGCGGATTGCACGGGCAACAGCGACTTCTGCCAGAACAACGCGTGCGTGAGCTGCAGCCCGCAGACCTGCGCGAGCGGCTGCTGCGACACCACCGGCGCTTGCCAGGCCGGAACGGCCGGCGACGCTTGCGGCGCCGGCGGAACGCAGTGCGCAAATTGCGCCTTGCAGGACGAAGACTGCGTCAGCCAGGTCTGCGTAACGCCCACGGACGATGACGACGACGACAACGACGACAACGACGACGACAACGCCTGCGGCGCCGATAATTGCGCGGCCGGTTGCTGTTATCACGACCAGTGCTGGCCCGGGATCGCCGACGACAACTGCGGCGTGGGCGGAATCGCCTGCGTCGATTGCACGACGAGCGGCGAGATTTGCCAAGACAATAAGTGCGTCGCCGGCGACGACGACTCTTCGCCCGACGACGACACGTCGCCCGACGACGACTCTTCGCCCGACGACGACACCTCGCCGGCGGCGGACGACGACACTTCGCCGGCTCCGATTCACCACGGGAGCAAGAGTTCGAGCGGCGGCTGCGGCTGCTGACCCCATAGTTCTTCTGGCAACGCGGAAGGGCGCCGGCAACGGCGCCCTTTTTCTTGAATGGCGCCGCGAATTGAGCGCGCCGCAGCGTGAAAAATCAGCGCTTTCGCTGAAATATCCGCACAAGAAAGTTCATTTTTGCGCCCATGTTGCGACGCAGTCGCATCGTCGCCCGTCAAATCGACCAAAATGATAACTTTTTTGTCCGTGATTCACGGCGCGGGCGCGCGGCCGTGTTGGCAAGCTAATTGCTAAGTCAACATAGCGGTTCACCAGAGGGCTGCGATGTATTGCGTGGAATTGCTCAATGGCCGCGTTGTGGAGGTGAACGGCGCCGAATTGAAGCGCCGGCGGGCGGTGATTCGCTGCCTGCTGCTGGAAGAACTCGCCGAGGCGAGCGCCTCGGCTGAGAACGGGCGAGAGGGAAACGCCGGCCGCGCCGGCGCGTCGCGAAAACGCGTTCGCCGCTGAAAATGCGCTGAATCGGAATCATGGCAATCATGGGAATCATGAGACGTAGGCGACGTATGGCGCCAAGTCGCCACCGGCGAGTCGGCGAAGACGACCGATAAGTCCCCTAGGTCCTGCAGGTCCTATTGAGATTTTCGCCGTCGCCTACCGCGCCGTCACAAACCGCAGTACGGCCGCCGCGGCCTGATCGCCGGGTTGGGGCATCAGGACGAACACGGCGATGTGGCTGCGGCCGGGCGCGGTCACGGTGTTCGCCGAGCCGCCGGCCGCGCGGATCGCCGCGGCCATCGCCTCCGCCTCGGGCTGGGTTACGAACGGGTCCTCGGCGCCGCGAATGATGAGAAACGG
>Ga0181517_10006261_pt1 | contig 10238 bp, 7 predicted proteins | sample PEATcosm2014_Bin_31_FD_119748 | JGI IMG/M metagenome (GOLD analysis project Ga0181517, IMG submission 119748) | Peatland microbial communities from MTU Mesocosm Facility, Houghton, MI, USA - PEATcosm2014_Bin01_30_metaG | ecosystem: Environmental > Terrestrial > Soil > Wetlands > Peat | place... | reverse complement strand
ATGCGCTCGCCGCCGTAGATTCGGCCGCGCCAGTGGCTGGCGCCCAGCGTATTGAAGTGCTCGGGATGTTTGTATTTGAGCAGTGCCTCGGCCTCGCCGTAGCCGCGCTGCTGGCGGAGATAAGCGGCGACGGTGTTGCGGCGGTAATGCCAGACCTGTGCGGCCGGGGCGAATCCGATCGTGCAGCCGAGATTCTGGATTCGCCAGATGACATCGACATCGTCGCCGGCCTTGCGGAATTGCGGATCGAAGCCGTTCACCTGGCGCAGCACGCTGGCGGTGAAGGCCATGTTGCAGCCGGGCACGTGTTCGGCGGTGCGGTCATCGATCATGACGTGCGTCGGCCCGCCGGGCGAATTGCCCACGCAATCGGCGATCCAGGAGCCTTCGTCGGGTATGAGATTCGGACCGCCCATGCCGGCGTGGCCGCTGCGCGCCATCGCCAAGCCCAGGTAATACAGCCAGTCCTCATCGGCTTCGCAGTCGCTGTCGGTATAGACGACAACCTCGCCGCTGGCGGCGGCCAAGCCCACATTGCGGGCATGTGAAAGGCCCATGTTCCGCTGGCGGATATTCCGCACCTTCGGGAACTGCAAGAGAATTTCCTGCGTGCGGTCGGTCGATCCATCGTCGATGAAGATGATCTCGTAATTGGGATATTTCAGTTTCTCCATCGAACGCAAACATGATTCCACCGTGCTGGCGCCGTTGTAGGAACAGATCACGACGCTCATGCTGGGCAGTTTGACGTCGGCCGTCCGCGGGACTTTGCGAAACACATCGCGCACGGCCGTGAACGCGGGCTTGGGCGTGCGGTCGCGATGGACCAGCCCGAACGCCCAGTCGTCGATCCGGCAGCCGTTGGTGAACCAGTCGTCGGTGAAGCTGAACACCAACGCGCCGGCCACCCCCTCGTCAAAGGCGGCACTGAGTTGCCGGGGGAGAATTTCCGCCTGCTGAGCTTCGGTCCGCTCGACATGAGTATCGATGCCGTATTCGCCAAGGACCAGCGGCTTGGAGCCGGCGATGTTCTGCAGCCGGCCCAGATAATTCCGCAGCGAACTTTCCTGATGCAAGTAGACATTGAAGCTGACAAAGTCGATGTCGCGCGGTTGGAGATATTCGGTGGTGGGAAAATTGGCGAACGTGAGCAGGCAATCCGGCGCGTTCTGCCGGGCCGTCTCCGCCAGTTCATCCACGAAGGCCGCCACTTTGCGATGATCGGCCAGTCGCACGATGTCGGCCGGGATCTCGTTCACCAGGCTCAGTGCGAAGATCGCGGGATGATTTCCGCACAATCTGGCAGCGCGGCGGACGGCGTCGTGGGCCTCGTTCATGACGCGGCGATTGCCGATGAACAGCAGGTTCTTGGGCCAGTCGATGTCCAGAAAGACCTTCAGCCCCGATTCCTGCGCCAGATCGAGAAACCAGACCGGCGGCACGTGGTAGACCCGCAGCGTGTTGGCGGACAGTTCGACCAGTTGCCGGAAATCGCGGCGGACCTGGTCCGGCTCAGGCAGTCGCACGCCGGAAGCGGCCGGCTCGAAGGGGCCATACGTCACGCCTTTGACGAAGAACTTCTCATCCCCCAGGCGGAAGAACTTTCCATCAACGCGAACACGGTTGGACGGAGGCTCGACGCAGCGTTGACGCCCGGCGGAGACGGCGGTGCGGGGTTGATCGACACGCGCCAGCGCACGCACGTCGGCAAGGTCAGGAACCGATTTGGTCAATACCGACGACACGACGCCTTCTCCACAAACGCGCCATCGCGCACCGTCAACACGCACATCCGCACCGCAACTTAGCGCGCACTACCGGCCAAAAGTTCGATCGTGGGGCGGGCGGCGGAGGATGTTCAGCCTCAACATCATATCCCGTATCCGCCGTGGAGCGCAAGATATTCACATTTGCCCACACGCCACTGCAAATTCCGCGCCAATCCCGCTACCCAGGTCCGATAATCAGCCCACGGGCGTCTGGCGGCCCAGAAACATCCTTCTCCTCCTTCAAACGCATCTCCTGCTCTCCTGTTCTCCTGCTCAACTGTTCTTCCGGCTCTACTTTCCCGCACAGCGCTGGCAGATTGCCCTTCGGCATGCCAAAATGCCCCCCATGCCGGCCGATGTCGATCAGGTTCTGGAAGTCTTCGCCACCGCGACCGAGGAGAACGCGCTCAGTCCACTTCGCAAGTTCCAAGTCGTCACCCTCCCTGAATCCGGGCAGGTCTGGATGACCGGCGACATCCACGACCATCGGTCCAATTTCGCCAAATTGGTCACGGCCGCCGATCTGGCGAACAACCCCCAGCGGCATCTGGTTCTGCACGAACTGATTCACGGCGATCACATCGACCAAAACGGCGCCGAGGACAGTTGGACCACCCTTTTCAAGGCGGCCGAATTAAAGTGCGATTTCCCCGGCCAGGTGCATTTCCTTCTGGCCAACCACGACCTTGCCCAGATTCACGGCGAGGGAATCCTCAAGGCCGGCATGAGCGTCTGCGAAGCGTTCACGGCCGGGATAACCCGCGATTTCGGCGACCGCGCCGCCGCCGTGAACGTGGCGATCACGGAACTGCTCCTGTCATTCCCGCTGGCCATTCGCTGTCCCAAGGGTCTGTTCTTCTGTCACAGCCTGCCGACCGACGCGCAGGTGGATGAGTTCGACTACACGGTTTTCGACCGCGCATTGACCGGCCCGGACTATGCCCGTCGCCACGGTCCGGTCTATCAACTCATCTGGGGCCGCCACATGACCCCCGCTGCCGTCGATATCTTCGCCGACAAAATGAACGCCAGAATCCTCATCACCGGCCACCAACCCCAGGAATTCGGTTTCGCGATCAACGGCCAGCGCCACCTCATACTCGCCTCCGACCACAGCCAGGGAGTCTTCCTGCCGCTGGACCTGGATGTCGAATACGACATGGAGGGATTGCTGGATCGGGTGACGAAATTGGTGGCGCTGGAGGTGTAAGACCGGAACGGCGGTCAACTACGTCGATCGCCGGGATTGCTTGACCCGCTTTCTCTTCGATTTGGCAACTGGCGATACCACGGCATCCGCCACAGGCAGGGCAGCCCGCGCTTGCGCCAATTCATAAAACTCGTGGAGCTTGGCTTGTAGAAGCTTCTTGTCCGGCAATCGAGTCTGGTAATCGGCCACCAACGCCGGCGAAGCCGCTCGGCTGAGCGCATATTCGACTACCTCGTAATCTTTCGTCGCACACAAGAGCACCCCGATTGAAGGACGCTCGTGCGGTTTCTTCACGTCGCGGTCGAGCGCCTCGAGATAGAACTCCAATTTGCCAAGATGCTCCGGCTGGAATTCCGTCGTCTTGAGCTCGACATCCACCAGACAGTTCAGGCCGCGGTGAAAGAGCAGAAGGTCGATTTCAAAATCCCGCCCGCCGACCTGGATGGGGTAATGGCTGCCAACAAAGCAAAAGTCCCGGCCGAATTCGATGAGGAAATTCTTGAGCTGCTCGACGAGCCCGCGGTGCAGATCGGCCTCGCCATAATCCTTGGACAGATTCAGAAATTCGACGAGATAACTGTCTTTAAAGACGGATGCCGCGTCGGGGTGCAATTCTCTCAGCGGTGGTGAGAGTTTTGCCGGAGACAGGGCAACCCGCTCGAAGAGCGATCCGGCAAGCTGGCGTAGCAGAGCGCGGAAGGACCATCGCTCGCGGCAGGCCAGGCGCAGATAGAATTCACGCTCTTCGTCCCGCTTCGACCGGCTCATGATGGCCAGGTTGTGGCTCCACGACAATTCTCGCAACAGTGTTGCGAGTTTTGGTTTGTCGCGATAAGTCTCGTAAAATTGCATCATCCGCCACAGGTTGCTCGCGGAAAACCGCGCATATTGGGCTGGCGCCTGCGAATGTATTCAGCCAGAGCCGCCACGGTTCCCTGACCCCAACCGTCATTCGATATTTTGCGGCTGATGTGCTCGCCAATCGACCAATACAGATCGATCATCGCCGTGTTCACGGCAGCGACCGCGCGGGTCCGGGCCGCCTCGATCAATGCCAGCACGTGATCGAACTCCCGCGGCGATGGCGCCTTCGCCGATACTCGCTTCACGATAACGCGCTTCGGGACTTTCCTGCTCATGCCCTCGATCTCCCTGGCCGCTTATGCCGCCAGCCAGCACGCCGCGACGTGGCCGGGCTCGCCGGTTTTTTGTTCCAGCGGCGGAGTTTCCGTGCAGCATTGGCGCATCACGCGAAGGCTCACGCCGGCGGAATAGGTCTGGACAGTGTCGCCAGCGCCGGCTTCGGCGGCCTTCTGTCGCGTCAGTGAGCAGCGCGGATGGAACGGGCAGCCCGGCGGCGGGTTGGCGGGACTGGGGACTTCACCGGCCAGGACGATGCGCCTGGGACGCGGCTTGGCGCTGGGCAGCGGAATCGCGCTGAGAAGGGCGCTGGTGTAGGGATGTTTGGGATTGGAATACAACTCGCGGCTGCTGGCCTTCTCGACGATCCGGCCGAGATACATCACCGCCACATCGTCCGACACGTGCTCGACGACCGCCAGGTTGTGGGCAATGAAGAGATACGCGATCCCGCGCTCCTGGCGCAGGTCGGCCAGGAGATTGAGGATCTGGCTCTGGATCGAGACGTCCAGGGCGCTGACCGGTTCGTCGCACACGATGAAATCGGGTGAAAGGGCCAGGGCGCGGGCGATACCGATGCGTTGCCGCTGGCCGCCGGAAAATTCGTGCGGATAGCGCGAGGCGTACGAGGGATCGAGCCCGACGCGCGACAGCAGCGAGGCGACCATGTCGTCCTTTTCGCGGCCGGTGGCGATGCCGTGAACCAACAGCGGCTCGGCGAGCATGTTGCCGATCGTCATGCGCGGATTGAGGCTGCCGACCGGATCCTGGAAGACGATCTGCATGTGACGGCGGAGGCGTCGCAGTTCACTGCCGCTGAAGGCGAAGAAATCCAGACCTTTGTATTCGACGCTGCCGCTGGTGGCCGGGACCAGCCGCAGCATCGTCCGACCCACGGTCGTCTTGCCGCAGCCGGATTCGCCGACCAGGCCGAGCGTCTTGCCGGCCGCGATCTCAAAGCTCACGCCGTTGACGGCCTTGACGTATCCGACGGTTCGCGACAGCAGCCCGCGTCGGATGGGAAAGAATGTGTGCAGATCCCTGACGCGGATCAGCGGCGCATCCTTGGCCGGCGGCGGCGGGAACCCAGCCTGCTGACGATATTCGATCGGGGCGACGGGGGTCGTCATGGCGCACCTCCCTCGCCCATGGCCATCGGAATAACCGGCAACGGGACTTCGGTCGCGCGCTGCGATGCCGAGCGGGGAACCGTCGCCGTGGCCTTCGCGTATCCGGCGACGTAATGGCACGCCGCCCAATGCTCGCGCGAGGTTTCGCGCAGATCGGGTTCGGTCGCATGGCATTGTTTGGGAACGCAAACCGTGCCCGTATCGGTGGCGACCTCGACGCCCTGCACCGCCCCGGCCGCCGATGCCCGCGATGCCGCCAAGGCGCAACGGGGGTGGAACTTGCACCCCGGCGGGAACCGGCCGGGATTCGGCACCGTGCCGGGAATCGCCACCAGCCGCGAGGCCTTCACGCCCAGCCTGGGCACGGCCCGGAAAAGCCCCTGCGTATACGGATGCTGCGGATTCTCGAACAGCTCACCAACGTTGGCGTGCTCGACGATACGGCTGGCGTACATGACGGCCGCCACGTCCGCGTTCTCCGCGACCACGCCCAGATCGTGCGTAATCAGCAGGATCGACATGCCCCGCTCCTGTTGCAGCGAGCGAAGCAATTCAAGAATCTGCGCCTGGATCGTCACGTCCAGCGCCGTCGTCGGCTCATCGGCGATCAGCAGCTTGGGCTGGCACGACAGCGCCATGGCGATCATCACGCGCTGCCGCATGCCGCCGGACAGTTGGTGCGGATAATCCAGCAGCCTACGATGCGGATCGGCGATGCCGACATCGCGCATGCTCTTCTCGGCGATGGCGTAGGCCTCGTTGCGGCCGACGTGCTGGTGCAGCGTGACGGCCTCGACAATCTGCTCGCCGATGGTAAACACGGGATTGAGCGAAGTCATCGGCTCCTGGAAGATCATGGCGATGTCTTTGCCCCGCACCTGCTGCATCTCACGCTCGCTGAGAGCGAGCAGATCGCGCCCCTCAAAGAGCACCCGCCCTCCCAGCACATGGCCCGGCGGCGACGGAATCAGCCGCAGGATCGACAGTGCCGTCACCGATTTCCCGCAGCCGCTCTCGCCCACCAGCGCCACCGTCTGCCCCGGATAAATCGAGAGGCACACATCATGCACCGGCCGGATCGAGCGGTGGCCGGTCGTGAAACCGATGCTCAGTTCGGACAATTCCAATAGCGGCTTGGGCATGGGAATCTCAGGTGCGAAGTTTGGGGTCGAGGGCATCGCGCATGGCCTCGCCGACGAGGTTGTACCCGAAAACGGTCAGGAAGATCGCCAGGCCGGGGAAGAGCGCGATCCACCACACGAAAGTTCCGCCGGCGCTGAGCGCCTGGTTAAGCATCCCGCCCCAGCTTGGGTCGCGCGACAAACCAATGCCCAGGAAGCTGAGCGTGCTTTCCAGCAGAATCGCCGAGGCGATGCCGAAGCTGGAGGTAATCAGGATCGGATAGATCCCGTTGGGCAGCATGTGGCGAAAGAGAACTGAACTGAGCGGCAATCCCTGCGAGATAGCCGCCTGCACAAAATCCTGCCGGCGCAGTCGAAGGAATTCGGCGCGGATGAAACGGGCCTCGCCGGTCCAGCTTGTCAGACCGATGATCGCCATGATCAGATACAGATTCGCCCCGAAGAACGCCACGAACGTGATGAGCAGGAAGAGCTGCGGAATCGACTCGAACATCTCGATCAGTCGCATGCCCAGCAGGTCGACCCAGCCGGCGAAATATCCCATCAGCCCGCCAATGGCGATGCCGATGACGACGGCGATTCCCGTCGCGATCAACCCGATGGCCAAGTCGATGCGGCAGGCGTGGATCATGCGGCTGAGCAAATCGCCGCCCAGCGCATCGGTTCCCAGCCAATGGTATCGGCTGGGCGCGTTCAGTTCAGCATCGGGGATGTCGCGTTGGAAATCATACGGAGAATACGGGATCGGCGCCATCAGCTCCCATTGGATTTTGCCCTGACGCCGCATCTCGCGGTATTGTGTGTAATCGACGACATCCGGCGGATGCGTCAGCAGCAGCGCCGCCAGAACGGCGACGGGCACCACGATCAGAGCCCCGAGCATCAAACGACTCGGCGAGCACCGCCGCACCAGGCACACGATCGTCCAGGCGGTCAGTGCCAGCAGGGCGACATCCGGCACGGTCACGTTCTGTAGCATCGGGCTGACAACATGCCCCTCGATTTTCGCCAGGATCGGATGTGTATTGGCCAGCAGCGGCGCGAAGATGCCCAGGACCGCGACAACCCCGATCCACGCCACGCCGAGCCGTGCGGCTGTGGGCGCAAACGTATCGTGAAACACCTGTCGCCAATAGTTGCGCGGCGGCGCGGCATCGGCGATCCCGAGGTTCGTGGGCGAGATTGTCCCGGCCGGCACCGTCACGATGGAGCGGCCTCAAAACTGACGCGCGGGTCGGCCATGGCGTACGCGATGTCGGTCAACAACAGCGAGATCAGCGTCAACACCGACGCCACCAGCGTCAGGGACATCACCATCTGCGGATCCTTGTCGAACACCGCGACCACTCCCAGACGACCCATTCCCGGCAAGGCGAAAATGTTCTCGACGATGATCGATCCGCCAATCAGGCTCGGCAGCAATGTCGAAAAGGATGTGATCAGAGGCAGCAAGCCGTTGCGTAAGACGTGGCGATACAAAACAAGGCCTTCGGGAAGACCCTTGGCGCGGGCGGTGCGGATGTAATCGGCCGCGATATTCTCCAGCATCGCGCCGCGCGTCAATTTGCTGGTAAACGCAAAAGCGGCATACGTCAGACAAACCACCGGCAGCACCAGATGCCACGCCGTGTCCAGCAGCCAGCCGCGATCGAAATGCAAGCCGCCGGCAAACCAAAGCGTCGGCAAGAACGAAAACTGATCGGCCTGCACATCGTGCAGCCCGGCGCTGGGAAACCAATGCAGAATCTCACGATTGCCCAGATATCCCACCAGCATCACTCCCGCCCAAATCTGCGGTATCGACCACAACCCCAGCAGCACCATTCCGCCCCCGATATCGGCCAGCCCGCCCCGCTTGCGCGCCGCCTGAACTCCTGACCAAATCGACAGAACCACAACCAGCGGCAGCGTCACGATATTGAGCAGCAGCGTGATTGGCAGGCTGGCCTCGACCATATCCAACACCGGCTGATGTGTCTGGATGCTCTCTCCCAGATCCGGCAGCTTGAACCCCACCCTCCATGACACCGGCCAACCCGCGCCAGCATCCTTGACGCCCAGCGGCGAGACCCCGTTGAGCCACATGAGATATTGCACGGCCAGTGGTTTATCCAGGCCGTATTTCTTCTGGTAATAGTCGTGAATGGCCTTGCGATAGCGCGGATCGACGGCCCCCTCGCGATTGGCGATGATCGCCGTCATGCCGCCGGGCGACATTGCCATCACCGAAAAGGTAACAATGGTCATTCCCAGCAGCGTCGGGAACATCAGCAGCAGCCGACGAATGATGTAAGTGAGCATCTGGGCCGTCTCCTCGACTCCGAGTCGAGCTACCTCCCGTATTTCTGCCGCGCCGCCTCCACGTACCAAGGAATCGGCATCACCCAGTCCTGCACGAAATTCAGGCCGGTTTTCGACGTCTGAACATTCTCGATCCGCTTGTCGAAAAGCCGGAGCGATTCAGAAACCTCCAAGAACGTATATGGCTGGTCGTCGTGTAGAATCCGCTCGCAGGTATGCCACAAGTCCAGCCGCTTGGGCACGTCCAGTTCCTGGCGCGCGGCGCGAATCGCCTTGTCCAGGTCTGGGTTGGCATAGGACATGAAATTGTCGGCATCTCCTTCGATCTGGCTGGAATCGAACATCTGGTAGATGTCGTCCTCGATGCCCGCCGACCAGCTCAGGCTTATCGCGTCGAAGTTCCGACTCTTGATATCCTGCTCCATCACCGTCCAGTCCGTCGGATCAAGTTGCATGTCGATCCCCGCCTTGGCGTAGTTGTCCTTCACGTAGGTCATCATTTTGTCGAGCGTCTCGTTCTTGCTCCCGTAGGTGAGCTTGAATGACAATTCCGTTCCGTCGGCCTTGGTGAGAATGCCGCGGGAATTCGTCTGTGTGAAGCCCGCATCCTTCAGCAACGAACGGGCCTTGTCTGGATCGAATTGCCAGTCGACCAGCGTCGGATCATCCTGCGGCGACCCGGTTCCAAATGGCCCGCGTGCCGGCTTCGCGTACCCGCTCAGAACCGTTTTGCATAAGCCGTCCCGATCCGTCATCATCGTCATCGCCTGTCGAACCCGCTTGTCGTCGAAGATCGTCGGTTTCCCGTCTTTCTTTTCGTTCCACGCGATAAAGTAGTAGCCGGCGATCGGAGATTGGTACTCGTAATTCACGCTGTGGGTCATCATCTGAGGGTTCTTGAGCGCCAGTTTGTATTCCTCCGGCGTCAGGCCAAGAACGTCCAGTTCGCCATTCCCGTACATCACCATCTCGGTCGATTCCTGCTCGATCTGGTAGAAGACCAGCTTGTCAAAAGACGACGGCAATCCCCAATACCGCTCGTTGCGCACCAGCTCAATTGTGCCCGGACCCGGCTTCCACCCCACCGGATCGGCCATGCGATATGGGCCCGTGCCGATCAGCAGACCCACGCTCTTGTTAAAATCCTCGGGCGCGAACTTCCCATAGAAGTTCTTCGACATAATTCCCTCGCCGCTGGCCAGGTCGAAACTCAGGAAATAGGGCGACTTGAACACAAACTCAACCTTGTCGTCGCCGATCTTCTTTACCGCCTTGACCCGCTCCAGCGCCTGCCTATCGCGCGGCGCGTCGATCTTTGGATTCATGATGAAGTCGTAGGTGAACACGACGTCGTCGGCGCTGAATGGCGATCCATCCGAAAAAGTCACCCCGTGCCGTATCGTAAAATCGATCGTCTCTGCAGGAGGACAATCCGCTTCTCCGCCGATATCGTCGTCCCGGCGACCTTCCTTCATGCGCGCCGCAATGTACGCCTTGCGATCATCCGCCTTGTCCGCCGGCGGACAATCCGACTCGGTGGTGATTT
>Ga0181517_10006254_pt1 | contig 10247 bp, 5 predicted proteins | sample PEATcosm2014_Bin_31_FD_119748 | JGI IMG/M metagenome (GOLD analysis project Ga0181517, IMG submission 119748) | Peatland microbial communities from MTU Mesocosm Facility, Houghton, MI, USA - PEATcosm2014_Bin01_30_metaG | ecosystem: Environmental > Terrestrial > Soil > Wetlands > Peat | place... | reverse complement strand
GTATAGAAGATTTCAGGATCCTGGGTCTGGATTGTCGTGTTGTCGCCGAAATCCCAGGAGAACGATGTGGCATTTCTCAATGATGCATCAGTGAAATCCACGGAGAGTGGAGCAGGGCCTGAATTGGTGGAAACAGTGAAGTTTGCATAGGGCGGGGCGTTGGGGCCTAGCTCCTCTGAAATGTTCCCAAGAACACCGGAATTTACAGAATTTACCAGGGTAAGTTCGTTCAGCATCACACGAGAATAATTAACAACCATTTCATCTGGATAGTTTAATGTCCTGTTTTGGAATGCATCCATATCCAAATCATTGAAATTTGCCCCACTATACATCGCCTGCAGTTGTGGTGGGAGGCCGTTCGTTCGTATATTCTGTTTTAATGTTTCTACATCAGATTCTGTTGGATTGATTCCCATCTGCTGCATCTCTGCGATCATGGGTACCGCTTTCTGCCGTAGGGTTACGTAATCATCAAGTACCATGCTTTGATATTTGTATCGTTCCTTCAGCAGTTGGGTCTGCCATAAAACATCCCCTGCATTTACAGCTCCGCTATATTTTATCGTGGCGTCCTCATAGGCATAGGAATGCGAGATAGTTGTTTCCAGCTGTTCGCCATAATCCTTGAACGGGCCGCTCGGCGTGTCATTTATAGCCGGGAGATAGTAAGGTTCGACAACAACCGGAGCCTGATAATTTGAAACAGGATCGACAGCTACAGCGAAATTGAGATCTGCGGCGACACTGGAACCCAGAGATAATCCCATAAAAGTAGGAATATAGGGGATTGAATTTATCGAACTCCCCGCTAAAGTGGCGGCATCACCCCAGCCGATTGCCATATAATCCATTGTCATTCCAGTTACGAATGCACCGGATTTCCACCACGGCGCCCGGACGCTGATTTCCGTGTCAACAGTGTTTACGGGGGATACCCCTTCATACTGGTAGGTAACGATGGGTGTGCACCCCATTGCCGCTATTGCCTTATCGACGTCATCAGTTGTCTGGGATAATTGATACATTGCATCATCCCCGGGAATTCCCAGCTTATCAATAATTGCACCTATGCCATAATCAGCTACCGTATTTTCAATATCCCCGAGATAATTCTCGAAAATATGTTTGGGCCCCATATTTTGTGCTTCTAATGGTTCGAAGGGGTCACCCATATGGAGGTCGCTAAAGCCTACGGTATTTGTTCCTGATCCTGAAAGGCCGAATTCTTCGTAGTGGGGACTAGTTCCCATCGTTGAACCATGATCGCCGTACAGATATGGTGCTTCACGCGTTTCACTTATACCCAGAGATGCGGTTCCATCCGGTAACAGACTATTCTGTTTCTGGACATCGACAAGAACATTATAAGCTAAATTGAATTGCGGATTGCTGGGATTGGTATAGATCTGCTGTATTGAGAACGGAAGTGTTCCCGGCAGAGTTGTTGTCGGTACAATTACCGTTGCAGTTACGGTTGGCGTGGGAGTTGACGTGGCAGTCCCGGTCACCGTCGATGTAGGTGTTGGGGTTGGTGTTGGTGTTGGTGTTGATGTGGGTGTTGGCGTCGGGGGCACGTATGCTCCCCAGACCGATATTTCTGTGTTCCACTGGGAAATAGCACCATAAGCGTCTGTAACGGTCAGCTGCACGGGATAGACATTTAACTGGCTGTCAGTCGTGGTAAACGTATGGACCGGGTTTTTCTCCGTCGAAGTAGGAGATCCATCGCCAAATTGCCATAAATAGCTTGTAATATTCCCCCAGGAACGGTCGTAGAAATGAACCGTCAGGGGTGAATTCCCTTCATAATAATCGGCAGCAAAACCGGCACCAACAATCGACGAAGGAGGAGCAGTTGGCGAAGCCGGTCCAAAGTCGACATCCTTGTACATATCGGTAGACCCAAATGTGTTGGTAACACCCTGGGCGATGACATAAAACGCGGGTTTCGGGTATTGATGTTCCGTGTTTGGCACCTCTGAAGTCGTCCCGTCACCAAAGTTATAGGTCATTTCTGCGGCACGTTGGGAGAGATCATTAACCATCACTGTTGATGGCGCTGGAGGACCGGAAATCTTTGTGGCGGTGAAATCTGCGACTGGTGCATTGGGATCAAGCCCCCAAAAATCAAACGACTGGGATGATGTTGATGTCCGTCCCAGTGAATCGGTAACAGTCTCATAGACTACATAGTAATGCAGGCCTTTTGAGGTGTCTCCGTAGGTATGGGTGGGATTCCGCTCAGTGGACGTCGCTCCGTCCCCGAAGTTCCAATTCCACTTCACAATATCGCCGCTGGACCAATCGTAAAAAGTGCACGTTGCCGGTGTGTAGTCCTGGGGGCGATCCATAGCCCAGATAGACTGTGGAGCCGGGGGGACGGGCGGTTCAGGAAGAACTGAAATAGTCCCGGTATAGGATGAATTTTGAAAATTGCTGTCGGTTATCGTCTCGTTCACGACATTGCTGCCAATCCGGGTGAATGTATGGGTGGGACTCTGCAGTGTTGAATTGGTCCCGTCACCGAAATCCCAAGAGTAACTGGTGACTGGAGCAGATCCTGCTGTTGAATCATCAGTAAATTGCACCACGAGTGGCGTAATGCCGCGGGTAACATTCGCTGTAAACCCGGCTATTGGGGGAATTGGCGGCAGGACCGATATTGTCGCATTATATGACGAGGTTACAAAATTACCATCCGTAACAGTCTCGTTCACGGTATATTGGCCAAGCTGGGTGAACGTATGGGTGGGGTTCTGCAACGTTGAATTGGTTCCGTCACCGAAATCCCAATAATAACTAGTAATTGGAGCTAGTGACCCCGCTGTTGAATCATCGGTAAATTGCACTGCAAGAAGGACAGGGCCACTGGTAACATTCGCTGTAAACCCGGCTACTGGAGGAGTGGGTGGCAGGACCGTTATTGTCGCATTATATGACGAGGTTTCAAAATTACCATCCGTAACGGTCTCGTTCACGGTATATTGGCCAAGCTGGGTGAATGTATGGGTGGGATTCTGCAGCGTCGAGTTGGTTCCATCTCCGAAGTCCCAATAGTAACTCGTGATGGGAGCAGATCCTGCTGTTGAATCGTCCGTGAATTGCACTGCAAGCGGAACTGGACCGCTGTACGTACTGGCATAAAAATGGGCGCCGGGCATCAGAGCAGGAACAGCCGCTGCAGGTTGACCTGAAATAAAAATCAGAATGCAAACGAACGCCAGCATAAATATGAGCAGGCCAGAGAACGTTGTTGAACGAACCGTAGAACTGGAAGAACCGGTCATTATAATCAAACTCGAATATTTAAATCAATAAAAGAATTATTATCATATAAATTTTTTTAATTTATTTTTTAGCACGAATAGATCCATTATTTAATAATTTTGATTTGAGTTTCCATCGTTTCTATGCTATTTTTTGGATATATCGTCATTATTCATAAAATTTTAAAATTTAAATGGGATAATACGCGGAATTTCAAAATGACTCGAAATTATGCGTAATTCTTTCATTTTGAAGAATAATTGATTCTGTAATGCAGTTATTTCCCGGATTGGAAGTGTATTTTTCGCCTCACAAAAATATTTAGATCCAGTACTTCACTAATTTGTAGTTCGTACTCTGGAAAAAAGGGTTCTGATAAGTTGACGGAACTTCATGAGAAACAATAGGAAAAATATAATTTTTCACGAACTAATGATGTGTAGCAATTATCTCATTTCCCGTGAAGTTATCATCACCGCCGGACCTTAGTCACGGTCTGGATCACCAGGTTCTGGGAAGATACTCTCAAAGGATCGTTCCATCTTTGCCTGTGGCGCTTTTCTTTTCAGGACATCATGGAGAACCCATATTTTTGCCCCGTCCTTTAAGGGGAACAGGTTAATCAAAAGACTCTCGCCGGTATAGCCCCAAAGCTCCACGACAGGTGGCCCTATCCCATATCGCGAATCCCGGAAATAGAAGGATACCCTGGAGAGGGAAGAGTACTCCATTTCCTTTTTTGCGGACCACCATTTCCGGTAAGACAGCCGGTCCTCGGACAAATGGACTTTCTGCGTAACAGAGCCAAGCCAGGTGAACGTAAAGAGGATTACCATGGCAAGATCATCAGTCCACCACATTTCCGCATTACCGTGACCGGAATTTGCCAGTTTATGCTCACCGGTGATTAGCAGCCATAGATAACGGAAATAGGTACGGGGGCCACTGAACCGTAGTGTATAAGGCAGGGTATAATTGACCGGGGTCGCCGTTTGTGGCATGTCTCTTTCCCTCGTGGTAGTATACTAAGGGTGTTCGCCATCCTGTATATAACTGCTACCGGGTCTGGTACTTCACAAATTTTTAGCCACTGCTATAAAAAAACAGTACGATCTAGACAGGCTGCGGGCGCCGCATATGGCAAAATAAAGGCACATTGCCCGCCAAATAAAGAGGGAGCTCCGAGTATTACGCGTACTCAGCGGCACTGAACGACCAGGTTATTCCTTATCGCCCGTATTCGGCGGCCGGGATGATACGGGGTGCAGGTTTTGGTATCCTTTGTCTTGCAGCCGAGTATTAAATAGTCGGTGTACCTGGTCTGGTAGCCCCAGGCATGGATTTGTTTACTACCGGCCAGAAGATGGGGTGTTTTACCCTCTTCGGTATACCAAAAACCAGTTAATCCAATCCCACTCTTTTCCTTTTTGATTTTGTTTGATCATCCTTAGTTTTCTATCATGGCAATATGGACACAAAGCTTGTTTATTATAACGACCTGTTGATTCAATCGACATATTGTCTGGACGTGTCGAAAATTACTGGAATTTTCGATGTGTCGATCTAATCGACACGTTCCCAAAACATGTCGAAAAAATGTTAAAATTTCGACATGTCATTATGGTTCTTTAAGTATTTTCAGAAGAGCCGGGTGACTAAATAATTTCTCCCTCCCGGATTGTTCAGATTTTAAAACCCCCATTTCTTCCAGGGCTTGTAAATATTCTGAAGCTGTCTGCCTCCGGGCTATTTTTGCTTCGACGACATACTGAATTTTACAATATGGCTGGACAAAGATTAGTTCGATAAGTTCTTTTGAATAGATCTGTTTCGGGAGATTTGTCCGGCTCATCGTTATTGTATCTTCAAGCAGTTGGCGAATCGCTAAGACGCGGTTGTGGGTTTTGATTGAAGTCTCTTCAATAGCTGACAGCATAAAGAGTACCCAGGGTTCCCATTCCTGTTTTTCAGTCACATCACGAAGCAACCGGTAATAATCTTTTTTGTGTTCGATGATGTAATGGCTGAGATATAACACAGGAAGATCCAGCAGGCCCTGCTCAATAAGATAGAGCATATTTAAAATTCTGCCCGTTCTTCCATTGCCGTCTTCGAACGGATGAACCGCTTCAAATTGATAGTGAATCAATGCCAGCCGGACAAGAGGATCCAACGCGCTTTTTCGATCCTGAATGTAATTCCCCAGATCATTCAATTTTTCTAAGAGGACATCTCCTCCTTCCGGCGGGGTATATACAACGACGCCCTTTTCCCTGTTTCCCAGTTTTGTATCGGCATTATGGTGCCTGAATTGGACCTCGTGATCAAGCAGAACCTCGCATACCTGCCGAAGCAATGCTGGAGATAGGGATTGCAGTTTAACTAACTCATAACCCCGGCGGAGAGCTGTCCGGTATCGTAAGACCTCTTTTGTTTGAGGATCTATCCGGGCTCCAGGAGGAAGGATTGCTGCTTTGAACAATTTATCTCCGGTTGTAACAATGTTCTCGATTTCCGAACTATCCTGTGCTTCCCGGAGAGGAAGAGAGTTGATAAGAATATCCTGATTAGGAATTAAATTCCCTGCACTTCTCAATGAGGCAAGTGCCCGGTGGGCAACGATACATTTTTTCAGAACCACCTTTGATTCAAGATCGATTGGTGGTGGCAGCGGAGGGAGATTATTGTATGGCCTGGTTCGATCAAACTTCATTACCCTGCTCCTTGAGGCTGTTTACCGGACTACTTGTGTTTCATCTTAATTTTTTAACCATTAATAACTCCGCTTGAAAACCAGGTTCGATATTGATGTTGTCGGATTAATCAAAGTCCTGTCCTGGACGTTCTGACATATTTTCCTCAACAAAGGCATAATGCAACCACCCGAAGACTTGACAGAACCCAGGAATCTTTATCGGCATCTTCAATATTATAATTATAATATATACGAGATGCCCATCGAATGACTTCACATGATCCCTGTGGTTGGTTCGGATCTATTCACACGTTTCTTTCTCTCTCGAAATCCACGTGGCTCACTTCACTAAAAGAACATCATCAACGCTGTATGAATGTTCCGGCGGACGAAAGCCAGATTCTCGCATGGGATCATTCGTTTGACATTCTTCAACGTGAATTAAAACAACTCGTTCAGATCAAGCCTGCGATTCAAGATTATACGATAATTTTCGAATATGAGTTACCCCGGGAACGCGGTCGAAGGCCGGATGTTGTTATTTTAGGTCCTTGTGTTTTTGTTTTGGAGTTCAAGGATTACGCAAAACTCCTGCAAGCCCACAGTGATCAGGTTGCAGCATATGCCCGGGATTTGAAAAATTATCATGCCGGATCTCAATCATATGATGTTCTGCCGATCCTTGTTCTTGCACGAGCAAAAGATCTTATTTCTCGCGATGAAGATGTGATCGTTCTTTCTCCGGATCATATTGCTGATGTATTTACTGTCGAATATTCATTAGAGAGAGGGGCACTCATAGATCCTTCTCAATGGCTCGCGTCAGAGTATTCTCCACTACCTTCGTTAATTTCTGCTGCCCGGACGATCTGGGATAAGCAGCCATTACCCCAGATCAAACGAGCGTTGAGTGCTGGCATTCCAGAGACTATCGCAGAATTGATCTCGATTGCACAATCTGCGAAGGCAAACGATGAGTTGCATTTAGCACTTGTGACCGGTGTGCCTGGAGCGGGAAAGACGCTGGTGGGAATTCAACTGGTCTATGAGAATCACCTGGAAGGTTCCGACATTCAGAATAATGCAGTATTTCTCTCCGGGAATGGTCCTTTAGTGAAAGTGCTTCAACATGCCTTGAAATACAAAATTTTCGTGCAAGATGTTCATGGCTTCTTGAAAGAGTATGGCGGGGATACAGCAAAGATCCCGCATGAACATATCTGGGTCTATGATGAAGCCCAACGGGCATGGGATGCCGAACGGGTCAACGAAAAACGAGGACACGCCACGAGCGAGCCGGAAGATTTCCTTCGCTTGGCAGAACGGATGAATTCGTGGGCTTTGATGGTTGCGTTGATTGGCGAAGGGCAAGAGATCCATCTTGGGGAAGAATTAGGGTTACCGCAATGGAATGATGCACTCGCTAAAATGCAGAAGCAGTGGATCGTTCATTGCCCGGAGAAGATAGCTGAGAATTTTAAATTGGCTAAAAAATTGGTAACGAATAATGTTCTTGATCTTTCTGTTTCTCTTCGGTCTCATTTAGCTGAGGATGTTGCACAATGGATTTCTGCAATTCTTGACGGGGATTTAGGTCACGCTAAAGTCTTGTCTGACCGAGTTAGAGAACAAGGCTTTGATGTCTACATTACTCAAGACATCAACGTCGCCACAAATTATGTGAAGGAACGGTACAAAAGCCAAGAGGACAAACGCTATGGACTGCTTGCATCTTCAAAGGCGAAAAATCTCCCGAAGTGGGGGATTCACAACGAATACAATTACACCAAGAATATGCGAGAAGGTCCGTGGTATAACGATCCCCCGAGCTCGTTTAACTCCTGCTGTGCTTTACGGGATGTTGCAACTGAGTTCTCATGCCAGGGACTTGAACTGGATTTCCCGATCATCTGTTGGGGGGATGATTTTCTTTGGGATGGTGTATGGAAGAGTCCCCCGGCAAAACGTTCAAAAGCGAAAGATCCGCACCGGCTACGCGTGAATAGTTACCGGGTGTTGTTAACCCGGGGCCGGGATGGGTTTATTGTGTTTGTGCCGCCAGAGATTGGAATGCAGAGTACATGTGAGGTGTTGAAAAGAGCGGGGGTAAGGGGAGTTATAAGTATTGTTGAAACCGAGGGAATCGAAAAATTAGGTAAGATGACTAATTGATAAAACGATACTATTCATTTTAAATAAAAAATATCACCAATACCTTCGTTTGTCTTTATAACAATTGTTTGAACATCTCTCAAATATTTTTTTGAAATCTCCATTTCAATATTTTCAGCTGGTTTAAGAGATTCAATTGTTTGTTTTGTGAAAAATTTTCCAGTAATATTTGTGAAACCAATAAGTATTTTTGATAATGGCATTTGACCATTGTTTAAAAGGTTGAATGAAAGGATATTTTCATCATCGTTTAGTTGTATTTTTAAAGAGAAAATTTTCGCTTCCTTTCCCCATTGAACAATTATTAATTTATTTGGAATTAGACTTTCTTTGAAGTAACAAATATGGGGTGCAGCTAAAAATAAAGTAGAACCATATAAATATGCAATCTTTCGAAGACCTTTCGATACAATCGCTGCCATCTCTGGATTAAGACTTGAAACAAATTCATCTGCAACCCAGATTGGCTTTTTTGAATCACATAATTTTGCGATAGCAAACCGGTATTTCTGACCATCTGAAATTTGTGAAGGATCTTTAAGGTAAAGATGTGCTTCGGAGAGGCCAACTGAATTGAGGAGTTTAATAGCCTCTTCCAGTGGCTCATCCTGTTTTATCTGATCAATCAATGGAATAGATGGGTAAGAATTCGAGTCGAGGATCTCAATATCACATTCATTAATATTAGGTAAGATTCCTGTGCAATCCATTTCATCTAATTTTTTAATGGGATTTAACGTAAGAAGTTTAAGGATAGTGCTTTTTCCACTACCGGATGCCCCAGTAAGAAGAACAACATCACCGGGTTCGACAATCAATGAAAAATTTGGAAGGATATTTGATGTTGAATTGCCATTTACAATCCCAAATGCATTTCGGATTTTATCGCATCGTTCACATTCGTATTTTTTTGGATGATAATGAACGTTAACATCCTTAAAAAATATTTTTTCTTTGAGTTGAGGTTTTTTTAATAGTACATCAAAATTTTTAGATCGTGTAAAGTGACGTAATTGCTTTCGAATCTTATTATCAATAGGATAGACAAGGTAAGGTTTTGATTCCTGATTTTTCATAAAGTCATATGAGTCTGTATTTTTTCTCGATTCAAAACTTCCTTTTCCATATTGTGGTTTAATTCCAGAACCTCCATATCCTGAAGTTCTATCGTAATTTATGAATCCAGCATTTTCAAAAAATCGATGATAATCAGTCATTGCTGCTATAACTTCGATTATTTTTGGTTTATATTGATTAACAGCCCAATATTGTTCGGCATATAGGACAAGATGTTTGGCCATTAAAGTACCAATGCCCATACCACGAAATTCAGGATGAATTACGATTCTCGGAACTCTGATAATGCGATTGATTAATTTACTTCGCATTTGTTGTTTGAAATTTGTGTTAAGTAATTTGAATCTTGGACCAGCTACAGCTGTCGCAGCAGAAAGCATACCAAATCCAATAACCCCATAATTCTCAAGTTCAGCTAAAAGAACGGTTCTTTTTCCCACGATTTTATTGAATTCTTTTCCTCGATAATGGAATTGTTCTAAAAATTTGACTTTTTTCCAATCTTTATCATCAAATCTCTCTCTAAAAATGATGTTAAAGGTATGCGGTGGGATGAAGATTGTTTCCTTTTTTTGATATGGTGGGAAGATAGTTACTTTTTGAATTTCTCCGGTATCGGGATCTGTAATTATTTTGTTTATTCGATTATATTCTTTAAAATTGGGTAAAAATTCGAGAATATCTCCATTTTTTACATTAATAAATGGAGGTAATAGAATTTTTTTCCTATTAGCTAATTCAATCTCAGAAACATTACCTCTGGTTTTAAGGATTCTCTTGACTTGTGTTTTCATGTTGATTCACAATGAGATAGCCAATTTTGCCTTTACTATCAATATGAAATCTAAGACCTAAAGGATATCGTTTACTGAATTCTTCAAAAAACTCTCTGATATCTTTCTCTTTTACTAATATATTGTAATCAGATAACAATTTTATTCTGCACCAATCAATTATCGCATCTATATCAATTAGGCCACTTGATGTATCTTGCATTAGTTTACATCCAAATAAGAATATTTTTTCAAGAATT
>Ga0181517_10006252_pt1 | contig 10248 bp, 8 predicted proteins | sample PEATcosm2014_Bin_31_FD_119748 | JGI IMG/M metagenome (GOLD analysis project Ga0181517, IMG submission 119748) | Peatland microbial communities from MTU Mesocosm Facility, Houghton, MI, USA - PEATcosm2014_Bin01_30_metaG | ecosystem: Environmental > Terrestrial > Soil > Wetlands > Peat | place... | reverse complement strand
GGCGCTTGCCCTCGGTTCTGCCGCCATCCATTTCAAATCGAAAAATGGGAGTTATACTCTATCCCATGCAATATGTGATTCTTACAGCGAGTGGCCCGATTTTAGCCGGACACCACTGACATCAACTTGTCGGCGGGAAGTCCTACCGGCACTTTTGCAATTCAGTATTCATGGGTCTTGACCATGCTGCAATAACGCTGTCGTGGAAGGGACTGCGGTGCCTGTTTACGAGGCGGCCGGCGGCGGCACGGTCGAGTATCAGTAGTTGATGCACGATGGTGCATGGAATGGAAGCGAATCTGTTTTAGGGGTTGATTTTACGCCCGCGGTGCCCGGTTCCCGGTTTTACTTATGATTTTTCATAGTTCCGTTGGATTTGGCTGTTTTGGGGTTGGTTTTTGGTCTGTTCCGCTGGATCGAAATAGAGGTTTCAGTGGCGATTGATGAGGGTTGCGCGAGATTTCCACATCGAGGGTTTTGGTGCCCCGTAAGGGAGTTCCGCCAGTTCCGTTGGATTTTTGGTGTTAGTGAACGGAAATAAAGCACTTAAGCTCATAATCCAGCGGAACTCTGATGGAGTTGTGCAATAGAGCGCGAGTAGTTGGCCGGATGGTTTGCGCTGTGGAAAAGTGCCTTCGACCCGCATCAATTCCCGCGAATTCCCGCACCATCCTGCCAAATCCCGCTATGCAATCAAATATGAGTATCCACACCAACCACCTCCCCCTCCATCCGTCGCCCCGGACGGTACACTGGTTCAAGGACCCTTCCCTTCCGGACTTGCGCCTTGCAGCAGCAGCTCTCCAACCTGAATCCCGAACAACGCGCCGCCGTCGAGGCTACGGAAGGTCCCTTGCTCATCCTGGCCGGAGCTGGCTCCGGCAAAACCCGCGTCATCACGAGCCGCATCGTCTGGCTGATCCGTGAAAAAGGCGTCGCGCCCGACTCCATCCTGGCCGTCACCTTCACCAACAAGGCCGCCAAGGAGATGGGCGAGCGCGTCGACCGGCTCCTGGACCACTCTTCCCTGGCCAAGCCCCTCATCGCGACCTTTCATTCGCTCTGCGTCCGCATGTTGCGCCGCGACATCGAGGCTCTCAAGGTCGGCGGCGAGGGGCTCACCCGCTCCTTCGCCATCTACGACGAGAACGACCAGCAGTCCATCGTCAAGCAGATCATGAAGCGGATGGGCCTTGACACCAAGCAGCTCACTCCGCGTACCGTCCTGGGCAAGATCAGTTGGGCTAAGAACCACATGGTCGATCCCCAGGAGTATTACCTCTCTTCCAAAGATCCCAACAGCGAGCGCGTCGCCCACATCTACAAGGGCTACAAGGCCGAGCTGCGCAAGAACAATGCCCTCGACTTCGACGATCTGCTACTCGAAGCCGTCCGTCTGCTCAAAGTCTCCGGCGAAGTGCGCGCGCGCTACCAGCGACGCTACCGCTATCTGCTCGTCGATGAATACCAGGACACCAACCGTCCCCAATACGAACTGATGAAGCTGCTGGCCGGCGAATCCAAGAACGTCTGCGCCGTCGGCGACGAGGACCAGAGCATTTATTCCTGGCGCGGCGCCGACATCCGCAACATTCTCGAGTTCGAAAAGGATTTTCCCAACGCCAAGATCGTCCGCCTGGAGCAGAACTACCGCTCGACGCAGATCATTTTGGAGGCCGCCGGCGCCGTCGTCGCCAACAACCTCCAGCGCAAGGGCAAAAAGCTCTGGACCGATCGCCAGGGCGGCTCGCTCATCGGCTACTACGAGGCTCCCGACGGCGAAAACGAAGCTCTCTTCATCGCCGACAAGATCCAGACGTTTCTGCGCCAGGCAAGCTCCTCCGAAAATGAAAACCCCGTAGGATCCCATTGCGCGGTCCTGTACCGGACCAACTCCCAGTCCCGCCTGGTTGAAGAGGCCTTGCGCCGCTACAACATCCGCTACACCATGGTCGGCGGCTTCAGCTTTTACGAGCGCGCCGAGATCAAGGACCTGCTCGGCTACCTGCGCCTGGTCCGCAACCCGCATGACTCCATGGCTCTTCAGCGGGTCATCAACACCCCGGTCCGTGGCATTGGCAAAACCACGCTGGAAACCCTGGAACGCCTGGCTCTTGAAACCGGCCAGTCCACCTGGGACGCCCTCGCCGCCGCCCTCAAGAACCGCCTCATCCCCAACCGCGCCCTCATGGCTCTGGATTCCTTCCGCCAGCTCATTCTCGACGCCCAGGCCATGATGGACCCCGACTTTGCCGGCAAGCTCTCGGCCGATGTGGCCGCCGCCGCCGAATCGGAAGAGGACGCCGACACCGGCTTCGAGTTCGGCGCGGTCGGTTCAGACAGCCCGGACGCCGCCAGCGCGGAATCCGCCACCAGCTTCAACTTCGGCAGCGAGAACGAGAACCAGCTCCCCCTCCTCGACCCCAGCAGCTTTTCGCCCTTCGCGGCCGCTCCCAAACGCCCCTTCCTCACCATGCCGAAAAAGGCCGGGGTGCCCCAGGTCCCGCTTTCAGGATCGGGGATTTCGAATCCGCCCAACCCCGATTTTGAATCGGACCCGGAAGAGGGGAAAGAGCCCGTGAGCCCCTTCCGCGCTCCCGGCGACGCCGCCACTCTTCCCGAGCTGATCCGCTTCCTCATCGACCGCACGGGCTACATCAAGGCTCTCGAAACCGAGGGTTCGCCAGAGGCCTTCAGCCGCATTGAAAACCTGAAGGAACTGGCCAACGCCGCCCACGATGCCGAAGCCCGCGGCGAAACCCTGGCCGAGTTCCTCGACCACGCCGCCCTGGCCTCCGATACCGACCAGTTCGATCCCGAGGCCCGCGTCACGCTCATGACCCTCCATGCCGCCAAGGGCCTCGAATTCCCGCTGGTCTTTCTTGCCGGCCTTGAGGAGGGTCTCTTTCCCCACTCCCGCACCCTCAACAACCCCGACGAGCTCGAAGAGGAACGCCGCCTCTGCTATGTGGGCATGACCCGCGCCATGAATACGCTCGTCCTCACCCGCGCTCACTATCGCCGCCGCTACGGCAACGACGCGCCGGAAGTGAGCATGCCTTCGCGCTTCCTCGAAGAGGTTCCCAGCCAGTTGGTGGAAAACCTCGGCGGCCGTTCTCCCGCCTGGTCCACGCCCGGCTACCCCAACACGTACCGCGCCGGCCGCAGGCAAAATCCCGCCAGCGAATTCGACGGCCAGCATTACAATTATGAAGACGAAGACCAGCGCCCCCACGCTGGCGGGAGTAGGCAAGTGAAGACTCCGGCCGGACGCTCGCCCGATTCCATCGATAACATCGCCCGCTTCTTCGGCGCCAAAGCCGGAGACCTCAAGCCCGGCGTTCTGCCCCGCCCATCCACCGAGGTTCCCGAGTCGAACGGCGCCGCGGCCCTCAAAAAAGGCCAGCGCGTCCGCCACTCCAAATACGGCGAAGGCACCGTCCTCTTCCGCGAAGGCGACGGCGAAGACGCCAAAGTCACCGTCATGTTCAACCGTCACGGCATGAAGAAGCTGATGGAAAAGTTCGCCAACCTGCAAAAGATATAAACGCCATTGAGCGACCCTGAAAAACCGCGCCACCACGAAGGTTGTCATCCTGAGCGGAGCGCAGCGGAGTCGAAGGACCTGCGGCTGTCTTGTTTTTTCGGCGTTACCAAACACGCGAGGAAAACGCTTCTGTCTTCCGCCCCGCTCGCTCTCACTCCAGCCCGATAATCAAAGGCTTCCTGCCCGTCGCGGCCTGGGCTGGGTTGCGTCCCTCTTCCCATAACTTCTTGGCCTTCTCCTCGCCGTCCAGCACGCGGAAGACGCCTTCGGCCAGCGCCTGCAACTCGTCCTCGCCGGGATAGACCTTGACCGGCGCGACCCACTCCAGGGATCCGCGCAGGAGCTTCACCACCCGCTCCGAAAAGGCCATGCCGCCGGTCAGCAGCACCGCGTCCACCTTGCCCTGGAGCACCGCCGCCATGGCCCCGGCCTCTTTCACGATCTGGTAGGCCATCGCCTCGAAGACCAGCGCGGCCTGCTCGTCTCCCGCATCGATCCGCCGCTCCACCTCCTGCAAATCCCGCGTCCCGAGGTAAGCGAAGAGGCCGCCGTCTCCAAAAATGTGGCGATCCAGTTCCTTCTGCGCCAGCCTGCCGCTGAAGCAGAGCTTCACCAGTTCGCGCGCCGGCAGTCCTCCGGTCCGGTCGGGGCCGAATGGGCCCTCCTCAATGGAATTGCTGTCGATCGTCCGGCCGTCGCGATGCGCCGAGACGGTGATCCCGCTGCCCATGTGAATCACGATCAGCCGCAGCGAATCGTACGCACGCCCCAGTTCCCGCGCAAACCGCCGCGCCACGGCTTTGGTGTTCAGCGCGTGGCCGATGCAGGTGCGCTCGACCAGCGGCGAGCCGGAAAGCCGCGCGCACTCCTGCCACTCGTCCACCGTCACCGGATCGACAATGTATGCGTTCACGCCCGCCGCCCTGGCAAACCGCAGCGCCAGCAGAGCCCCCAGGTTGCAGGCGTGCTCGCCCCGCCGGGCCAGGTACAGCTCTTCCACCATCGCTTCGTCCACCAGGTAGGTGCCGCAGGTCATCGGCGGCAGCAGCCCTCCTCGTCCCGCCACCGCGGCAAACCGTGCCGCCTTGTATCCGGCCTCATCGAGCGCTTTCTCGATCGTCGCGGCGCGATAGCCCTCCCGCGCCACCATCGGCCGCCCTTGAAACCGCGCCAATTCCTCGTCCCCATGGCGCAGGTTGCGCACCATCTCGGCGCCCTCCCGCGTGTAGATGCCGAACTTTGTCGACGTCGATCCGGGGTTGATGGCAAGAACCCGGCTCTTCTCAGTGGTCAAAGGTCACCCCTTCCGGCGAAATCGAGTGTACGCTGCCGCCCCCGTTTCCGGGAGATCGTTGCCGCGGACGCCGGTCGGCCCACGAATCCCGTCAAAAAGCGCCGATCGACCGACGGTCCGAAGAAAAGTAGCCCGGTTCGTTCTTTTCTCCGAATCCTCCGCTTATTTCCCTTGCCATTTCCAAATCCGTGCTACACTCGGTTCAATCGTAGAATTCGATCTGAAGTTCTTGCCTGTTCCGGTTACCGCCTACTCGCAAACTTCCACATTGCATTCGGACGGTAATTCAGTATCAGAGGAGCAACACAATGGAAACAGGCACAGTTAAGTGGTTTAATGACGCCAAGGGTTTTGGATTTTTGAGCCGCGAAAACGGCGAGGACGTCTTCGTCCATCACACCGCCATCCAGTCGAACGGCTTCCGTTCGCTGCAAGAAGGCCAGAAGGTCCAGTTCAACGTGACCAAGGGCCCCAAGGGCTGGCAGGCTGAGAACGTTCAGGTTATCTAGTCCCGGCCGCCTCAGGGTAACCCCCCTGGGCACCTGGTTCGAACTTGAAAAAAGAGGGACGGCAGCGATGCCGTCCCTCTTTTGCGTCTGCTTGAACCTCTGCCCATTCCGGGCCGGTTCTGGAATTTGATCTGCGGCTCATTCACCGAAAACTGATCGCTGACAACTGTCCTGCTAAGCAGCCGGTTTCAGGCTCTTGACGCTCACTTGCGGGATGGCCGGGTGAAGACTCGCCTTGGGTGTATCGTGGGTGCCTAAATATTGCAGGACATCGTTAATTGAATCTTCAAAGCGTCCGCCGGTCTTGTGGGTGGCTTTTACCCCTTTGGCGACAAGCTGACAAACTTCAAAGCGGTTCATTCCCTGCGCGAGCGCGCGGTGTATCTGGTCGGAACGCATAACGAACTCCCGTCAACGTGATGCTGGTTGATTGACGCGTGGGGTGCGGGGCTCGTCCGAAGCGGTGGGGCGGCCGAAGCCGAGCAGGCTTTTCTAATCCAGGTTCATCTCTGTTTTCATTGTACGCTGGATTCGGATGCTGGGACGGCGAGGCCTCCATGCGGCTCAACCGTGCGCGCGCCGCTTTCATCCATGTGAAATCCCTGTTACCATATACGTCACATCTACCCAATTCATGGGAAACCCTGAAGAGATTGCAGCGAAAGAGGTTACAAGTGGCAGACACCACCAAGATTGAAGACAAGCTGGAACGGAAGAAAGTAAAACGCGCCGCCCGCAAGAAAGCTGCCCCCAAGGCGAAACGGACCGGACCGCGCGGTGAAAACAAGAAAAAGCTGAAGAAGTTGGCGCGCGGAGTGTCAAAGCGGTAAAACAGCCGTTCCAAGTTGAGAACACGGTTCCCGCCGGCCGGGCACATGCCGGCGCGGAGCCCCATCCTCCCCCATCCAGATGGCCTCTCTCCTTTCTGTGCGGGGAGTTGGCTGGCCCGGGCCCAAAGTGTCGAGTGGGGAGTTCCATTGGGAATCCTCACCCTTCACTCTGCGGCGAAGGCATCCTGAATCCGGAATCGCCCGCAGCCGACAGGACCCATAACTGACGGGATGAGGAGAACTGCACTGGCTAGCCAACTGCTTGCCCGCAAGTCGATCGATAAGCTGATCCGCGACTCGGAAGAACCCGAGCACGCGCTCAAGAAGACCCTCGGGCCGTGGTCGCTGACCGCGCTGGGCATCGGAGCAGTGATCGGCTCGGGCATTTTTACTGTGATCGGAACGGCGATCTCCGGGGAAAAGTTCGATCTCCCGAGCATCCCCAATACGCCGCTGGTGCACTTCGTCCTCACCCACACCGCTTTGGCGGGACGGCCCGGCGCGGGTCCGGCGATCGCTCTTTCGCTCATCCTGGTCGCCATCGTCTGCGCCCTTACGGGCCTCTGTTATGCCGAACTCGCGTCCATGATTCCCATCGCCGGTTCGGCCTATACCTACACCTACGCCACCATGGGCGAGTTGATCGCCTGGATCATCGGCTGGGACCTGATCCTAGAATACGCCGGCTCCAACATGACCGTGAGCGTCGGTTTCGCCGCCCATGTGGTGGATCTGCTGGACTGGTTCGGCCTGCATCCATCCGCCCGATGGATCTCGCCCGCCTATCTGCCCGACGGGTTGCAGGATTTGGCCGGCAACTGGCTCTATCATCCCGGCTGGCATTTCGGCTTCAACATTCCCGCGTTTCTCATCGTTCTCGTGCTCACGGTAGTGCTGGTGCGCGGCATTCGCGAGTCGGCCAGCACCAACAACGCGATGGTGGGCATCAAGCTCGTCGCCATCTTGATCTTCGTCTTCGCCGTCATCGGCTTTATCCATCCCGGCAACTGGCATCCCTTCATGCCCAACGGTTGGTCCGGCGTGCTCACCGGCGGGTCGATCATCTTCTTCACCTACATCGGTTTCGACTCGGTCTCCACGGCCGCCGAGGAGTGCCGCAATCCGCAGCGCGATCTGCCCATCGGCATCATCGCCACGCTGGTTGTGTGCACCGTGCTCTATGTGGCCGTGGCCGTTTGCCTCACTGGCCTGGTGCCCTGGCAATCGATGGTCGACGACGGGGCGCCGGTGGTCAACGCGCTCAAGAAGCTCTCGCTGCTGCCTGGCGGACATTCGCTCCACTGGATCAGGCTCGTGGTCCTCTTCGGCGCCATCATGGGCATGCTTTCGTCCATCCTGGTCTACCAGCTCGGCCAGTCGCGCGTCTGGTTCTCCATGTCCAGGGATGGCCTGCTGCCCAAGGTCTTCAGCAATGTGCATCCCGTCTTCCGCACCCCGGCCTTTTCCACCTGGGTGGCGGGATTCGTGGTTGCCATCCCCTCCGGCCTCTTCGACATCGGCACGCTGGCCGACCTCTCGAACATCGGCACCCTCTTCGCCTTCGTCCTGGTTTCCATCGGGGTCATCGTGCTGCGCTATCGCGAACCCGAACGCCGCCGCGGCTTCAGGGTTCCGTTTGGCCCGGTCATTCCTGCGCTCAGCGTGATTTTCTGCTTCCTCCTGATGGCCGGATTGCCGATTATCACCTGGTATCGTTTCCTCATCTGGCTGGTCATCGGCCTGGTCATCTACTTCTTCTACAGCCGCCACCGGTCGGAATTCGCAAAACCCAGGTAGATTTACGATGTCGGATATTGAAAGCTTCATTCGCCGCTTGCCCAAAGCCGAGTTGCACTTGCACATGGAGGGCACCATTCTGCCTTCCACCCTGGTGGAGCTGAGCGCTCGCCACGATTCCCGGCCGTTGACCCTGGCCGAAGCCGAGTCCCTCTACCGCTTCACCGATTTCACCGGCTTCATCGAGGCATTCAAAGCCGTCTGCCAGCGGCTCATCGGTCCCGAGGACTACGAGATCGCCGCCTGGCGCATGATGCAGCATCTGGCTGAGCAGGGCGTGGTCCACGCCGAGGTCTTCATCTCCGTGGGCGTCCTCTACGTGAGCCGCAACCACGATCCCGAGGCCTTCGAGCCGATTTTTGCCGGCCTGGAACGGGCCCGCGAGCGCGGCGAGCGCGAACTGGGTCTCTCGATCTACTGGATCTTCGACTCCGTGCGCCACTTTTCCGTCGAGGAAGCCGAGCGGGTCTTTCGCAAGGCTGCCGAACTCAAAGCCGCGCATCCCTCCATCGTCGGCATCGGCCTGGGCGGCGACGAGCGGAGAGCCGGTTCCGAGCCATTTCGCGCTCTTTATGCCGAGGCCGCGCGGGCCGGTCTGCGCCTCACCAACCACGCCGGCGAAACCACCGGCCCCGAGGCCATCCGCGAGGCGCTTTCCATCGGCTCGGAGCGCATCGGCCACGCCCTTTCGGCCATCAAGGACTTCTACCTGATTCAGGATCTGAAGGAGCGCGGCATACCGCTCGAATTGAATCCCACCTCGAACGTTCGAACCGGGGTTTGCCCGTCCTTTGCCGCCCATCCGCTGCGCCGTTACTTCGACGCCGGCCTGCTGGTTTCGCTCAACTCCGACGATCCGGCCTTCTTCGGCTCTGATGTGGCCAACGAGTATCTGCTGGCCCACACCATCCAGGGTTTCACGCGCGAGGAATTGCGCCAACTGGCGGCCAACTCCATTCATGCCAGCTTTCTTCCCGCGCCGGAAAAAGCCGCGTGGCTGGCCCAAATCGACTCTACCAAGTAAACAAATCCCTCGAACGCCATGCCGGACCGGCCAGCCGGATCGGGCGAAACTGCGCTATCATGTCTCTGGGAGGTTGCTGCAAATGACCACTGAATCCGAGCTTCTCGCGACCGCCGAAGAAACCCCCACAGAGGGAAAATGCGGAGCGACCACCCTGCGCGTGATCACCTGGTTCTCGGTCGGCATGGCTGTGGCAGCCGTCGGCATCTTCGTGGGCCGCGAAATTCGCAACCGCTACAAGTTCAAGCGGCGCACCCCCTACGACTTTTACTCGAATGCCGGCGAACGGCAAGCCGGCGAGTTCGGCATGGGCGTCTAGCGCTCGATCTTCAGACAAGTTCGCAAAATGCCGCCCTGTGCGGCATTTTGCATTTGTGCCGGGTTTTCAACGATCTCCCCGGGACGCTCGCCTGCGTTACCCTAAGACCTGATGGGCCGCATCCGCATTCTTCCCGACCAGGTTGCCAACCAGATCGCCGCCGGCGAGGTGGTGGACCGGCCGGCCTCGGTCGTCAAGGAGCTGCTGGAGAATGCCCTGGACGCCGGCGCAACCCGCATACGCGTCGAGGTCGAGGCCGGCGGCCGCAAGCTCATCCGCATCGCCGACGACGGCCACGGCATGAACCGCGATGACGCCCTCCTGGCCTTCGAGCGCCACGCAACTTCCAAGCTGCGCACCGCCGACGACCTGCTCTCCATTGCGACCCTGGGTTTTCGGGGCGAGGCGCTGCCCTCCATCGCCTCCGTGGCCCGCGTCACCCTGGAAACGGCCACGGGCGAAGAGGGCGCCGGAACCCGCGTCGAAATTGCGGGCGGCAAGATTCTCCACGTAGACGATGCCGCTCTGCCTCGCGGAACCACCCTCGCCGTCGCCGATCTCTTCTTCAACACCCCGGCCCGGCGCAAATTCCTTCGCGCCGAATCGACCGAGTTGGCCCACGTCACCGCGCTGGTCACGCACTATGCCCTGGCCCATCCGGAAAAGCACTTCGAGCTGCTCTCGGCCACGCACACCATCGTTTCGGCTCCGCCGGTTGCGCGCACCGCCGAGCGCATCTACCAGATCTTCGGCAAGGAGACGCTGTCCCAACTGCTGCCCGTGGCCGCCGAAACCCCCTTGGCCCACGCCGGCCTGCCCGAGCCGCCGCCCTGGAAGAAAGATCCGGACCAGCCGGCCCGCGATCCCGGCACCCTGCGGCTCACCGGCTTCTACTCCAAGCCGGAGCTGCAAAAGCTCAACCGCAACT
>Ga0181517_10006247_pt1 | contig 10252 bp, 10 predicted proteins | sample PEATcosm2014_Bin_31_FD_119748 | JGI IMG/M metagenome (GOLD analysis project Ga0181517, IMG submission 119748) | Peatland microbial communities from MTU Mesocosm Facility, Houghton, MI, USA - PEATcosm2014_Bin01_30_metaG | ecosystem: Environmental > Terrestrial > Soil > Wetlands > Peat | place... | reverse complement strand
GTCTTTTCCGCGCCATTCTGTCGAATCGCAAGCCGAGCTGGAAGTTCAATATGTCGCCGCTGTTCCTCGAATTTCTGATGGGCGACCGTAAATACGAGTGCACCCCCTGGGGTTCGCCCGCCTACAACATCTTCGGCTGGCAGCGTCCCTGCTACCTGCTCCAGGAGGGCTATACCGATACCTTCAAAGAGCTGCTCGAAACCACCAAATGGGAAGAATACGGCGTAGCCAGCGGCAACCCCAAGTGCGCCAACTGCATGGTGAGTTGCGGCTACGAACCCAGCGCCGTCGTGGAGGGATTCGGCTCTCTTTCAGGCTTCTGGAGCATGATCAGAGGTACGTTCAGCCTTTACCGCGACGAGCACGCGCTCAAGCTGCTCAATGAGCCCATGCCCCACGGCCGAGTTCCATTAGTCCAGATCGCCGAAACCGAGCCCAGCTTGATGGAGACCAGCCGATGACCGCCGAAGTCCAGAAGTACACAATAGAACAGGTGGAAGCCCTGGAGCTGGCTCCCGGCGCGGAGCACGAGGAACTGGAAGGCTGGGTCCCTCAGCTGTCCAGCGAGGAAGACCTGCGCCAGGCCCTCGGCAAAGCCCTCGACTATCGTGGCGACATAACGCTGACTCTGAAAAACGGCGAACGCATCGAAGCCTTCATCTTCAACTCGAAGACCGGTCCCACGCTGGCCGAATCTTTTCTGCAGTACTACACGCCCAGTTCCAATGAAAAGCGCAAAGTAAGTTACTTCGATATAGCCCGCGTAGAATTCACCGGCAAAGATCGCGCCGCCGGCAAGCACTGGGAAGACTGGGTCAAAGCCTACAACGAAAAGAAAGCCGCCGGAGAGAAGAACATAGCTCTGGCTCCGGATGCGTTGGAGTAAGTTAGATACTCCTTTCTATTAGGCTCATACATGCCGTATTGGGAGAGTGTTGAATGGACGCGCAAATCGCTTCTTCCGCCATTGCAATTGTTGGTACTTTAGGCGGAGCCTTGATAGGTGCTTTTTCTCAACGGGAAGGGAAGAGGATAAGCAGGCTTGAACAGAAAGTTGAGCAGTACAGAGTGGAGATTATCGCAAGAATCGCTCTCGAGAGAGCTGCAATGAGTTGGGTGTATAAGGAAAATCTCGCTAATAGCTTGGGCGCAGCTCAGAAGGAGCTTCGTGACAAAGCTGAGGCGATGTGTACGCATCGCCCATCTCTTACTCCCTCCGATGTGGCTCCTAACAACTTGACGATGATTGCAAACAGCGAATAACTTATAACTTATCAATCGTAATGAAAATCTTTCTCACCGGCGCAACAGGATTCATCGGCCATAACGTAGCCAAAGCACTTGCCGATCAAGGCGCTCAGCTTCGCCTTCTGGTCCGCAAAACCAGCAAGCTCTCAAACCTCGAAGGCATCGACGGCGAAACCCACCTGGGCGACCTCAGCGAACCGGAATCCATCCGTCCTGCCCTCGCCGGTTGCGACGCCGTTGTTCACGTGGCCGCCGACTACCGCCTCTGGATTCCAAATCCCGCTGAAATGTACCGCGCCAACGTCGACGGCACCCGCGATCTCCTTCGCATGGCCCGCGAAGCCCGAGTTCCGCGCTTCGTCTACACCTCCAGCGTAGCCACCATGCACTTCCGTACTGATGGCATCGTCATCAACGAAGATACGCCGGTCAAGCTCAAAGATATGGTGGGCCACTACAAGCGCTCAAAATTTCAAGCGGAACAGCAGGCCATCGCCGCCGCTGCGGACGGCCAGCAGGTCATCATCCTCAACCCCACCACCCCCATCGGCCCCAACGACTCCAAACCCACGCCCACGGGCCGCATCTTTGTCGACTTCCTCAACCGCAAATTCCCCGCCTACGTCGATACCGGCCTCAACCTCGTCGATGTCTCTGAGGTAGCCCGCACCCACGTGACCGCGCTCACCCAGGGCCAGCCCGGCCGCCGCTACATTCTCGGCGGCGAAAACCTCACCCTCAAGCAGATCCTCGACAAAATGTCCGCCATCACCGGCATCCCCTCGCCGGCGGTAAAAATTCCGTTCCCCGTAGCCGCCACCTACGCATTTTTCGAGGAGTGGATCACCGGCCGCATTCGAGGCCGCGAACCGCGCGCCACGCTTGAAGAAGTCCGCATGGGCCGCAAGAAAATGTACGCGTCCAGCGCCCGCGCGCAACAGGAACTGGGCTTCCGCATCCTCCCCATCTACCCCGCCATGCACGCCGCCATCGAGTGGTTCCGAGCCAACGGGTATGCGCCGTAATGCCAGTCCTTCTTTGGTAATGTCGTGCGTCATTGATGAATGTTTTGTATCAGGGCCCGACTTCAGTCGTGCCGAAAAGCAACAAAATGAGACCGGGCTTTAGCCCCTGAGGAACCCATGGCCAGAGTCGCCATCATCGCTGCTATGCCCGGAGAACTGAAGCCGCTGGTCCGCGGATGGCGGCGCGAACGCTCGCAAGGCGTCGAACTATGGCGCTGGAAATTCGATGAGGGCGAGTGGATTGCTTCCTGCGCCGGTGCAGGCGTAGACGCGGCAACGCGTGCATTTGCGCAGGTCGAGAAAATGGCAACTCCTGATTTTGTAATTTCCATTGGCTGGGCGGGAGCCCTGACCCTGGCCTTGGAGACCGGACGAGTTTATAGGCCATCCGGCGTGATCGATGCGCGGACCGGAGAGCGGTTTCAGGTCGCAATTTGGGACCAGGAGCGGTGGCTCATCACCAGCCCCATCGTGGCCAATGAGGCGGAAAAGCGGCGTCTTGCGGCAGCCTATAAGGCCGATCTGGTGGATATGGAAGCCGCTGGCGTTGCGCGACTGGCCCAAATGCGCGGCATCCCCTTTTATTGCTTCAAAGGAATCAGCGATGGTTATAACGATCATCTGCCTGATTTAAATAGCTTTATTGCGGCGAATGGACAATTCGAAATGAGCCGGTTTGTGGTTTCCAGCACTATGAGACCCTGGCAGTGGCCCGCACTCATACGGATGGGCGAAAATAGTAAGAAGGCTGCTCAAAGCATCGCCGAATCCGTGCTTGATTTTCTTGATGAACAAAGTTACATCAGAAGGCGTAATGACTATCCAAACTTCTCCGGCTGAAAACCGGCTCGAAGCAAAAATTCCCGCCTCCATGCGTGCCGCCATCTATCGCGGCGTGAACCAGATCAGCGTGGAGACCGTGCCTGTGCCCGAAATCGGCCCCGGAGAACTGCTGGTCAAGATTGCCACCTGCGGCATCTGCGGCACCGATCTGAAGAAAATCCATACCGGCTCCCACTCCGCTCCCCGCATCTTCGGCCATGAAATGGCTGGAACCATTGTCAAAGTGGGCCTGGGCGTAACCCGGTTCGCTCTCGGCGATCGCGTGATGGTCCACCACCACATTCCCTGCGGCGAGTGTTACTACTGTCGCAAGCGGACCTTTGCCCAGTGCCCGGTCTACAAAAAAGTTGGCGCAACCGCGGGCTTTGAGCCCTCCGGCGGCGGCTTTGCGGAGTACATTCGCGTGATGGAATGGATCGTTTCCCTGGGAGGCGTAATCCGGATTCCCGCAGGCGTCCCCTTTGAGCAAGCCTCTTTCATCGAGCCAGTAAACACCGTTCTAAAAGGAATCAAGCTGCTCAATCTTGCCGCCGACGAAACAGTGCTGGTCATTGGCCAGGGCCCCATCGGCCTGATGCTGGCAGCTCTCGCCCGCCGCACCGGCGCGCGCGTCCTGACCTCGGATTTTTATCCCGAGCGCCACGCCATCGCGGCCAGGTTCGGACTCCATGAGCCCATTCAAGCCGGAACTGAAAGCGTGATTGATCGCGTCCGTGCAGCCACGGATGGCCGCGGAGCAGATGCCGTGATCCTGGCCGTGAGCATCGATGCGCTCATTCAAACCGCAATGGACGCGGTGCGCCCCGGCGGCAAGGTGATGCTCTTTGCCCAGACCCAGCACGGAACAGCCAACTTTGATCCAGGCGCGGTCTGCATGGACGAGAAGACCCTCCTGGGCTCCTATTCAGCTTCCGCCGCAATTGAAAACGAAGTCACCGATCTGGTCCTGGGCGGCTATCGTAGCGGCTTCGATTTGACCCAGCTAATCTCGCATCGCTTTCCGCTCGAGCAGGCGGCGGAAGCGATTGAAGTTGCGTCTCACCCCACAGCCGCATCCATGAAGATTATGATTGAGCCTGCACTCGGGGCAGGGGCACTCTAGGGGAGATCGATGCCAAACACGGTAAAAGACGCGATCCTCCGTGGCCGCAAGACGGTCGAATCCGTAGTCGAAGAGGGCCGGAAAAAGGTCGAGGATGTCGTCGAGGGGGGCCTGAATACAGTCGAATCGGTCGTTGAAGCCGGCCTCAACACAGTTGAAACGGTAGTCGTCAAGGGTCGCCAAACCGTCGAATCCGCCGTCAGCCTGGGCCGCAAAACCGTCGAGCACGCGCTTCTCCCCCGGCGCAGCACCATGCAGGCCGCCGTCCTTCATGGGCGTGAAGATGTTCGCATCGAGCAGGTCCCCTTTCCCAAAGCAGAAAAGGGTGAGCTGGTTGTCAGCGTGGGCGCGGCGCTCACTTGCGGAACCGATTTGAAGGTCTTTCGTCGCGGCTACCATGCGCGCATGATCGTGCCGCCGGCACTCTTTGGCCATGAGCAGGCGGGAACGATCATCGAGGTAGGCGAAGGAGTAACGGATTTCGCTCCCGGCGACCGCGTGGTTGCCCTTAACTCCGCTCCTTGCGGGGAATGCTATTTCTGCCAGCGCGGCCAGGAAAACCTCTGCGACGATTTGCTCTTTAACAACGGCGCCTATGCCGAGTTCATCCGCATCCCGGCTCGTATCGTAGCCAAGAATACCCTTCACGTTCTGGACCACGTTCCCCTTGAGCATGCTGCGCTCACTGAGCCGCTGGCGTGTGCAGTGCATGGCTTTGAAGACTCGCGCCCGCGGCCCGGCGATACGGTAGCCGTCATCGGCGGCGGTCCGTTGGGGCTGATGATTCTGCACGTAGCCGCGCTGGCCGGATGCGAAGTCATCGCCGTCGTCAAGCACGATGGCCAGGTGGAGGCGGCTCGCCAGTTGGGCGCCGCGCACGTGGTGCAAACCGGCAGCATTCGCAAGGCGATCGCGGATACGCGCGCTCTGACCCCGAAAAATCGCGGAGTTGATATTGCTATCGAGGCGGTCGGCGTACCGGAGTCCTGGCAGGAGGCTGTTGAGCTCGTCCGCAAAGGCGGTACGGTAAACTTTTTTGGCGGATGTGCGCAGGGAACCCACGTCTCTCTCGATACCAATCGGATTCACTACAGTGACATCACCCTGCGCGCCACATTCCATCACACCCCTGCAATCTGTCGCAAGGCTCTGGATTTGATATCCGGGGGACACTTCCAGGCGCAGGCTTTCATCACCGGCCACGCTCACCTTTACGAACTGAACCGCGTCTTTGAGAAGCTGATGAACCGCAGCAGCGAGATCAAGACCGCAATTGTCCCCTGAGGCGAACCGATGACCCTGGCAACCGAGCAACCGGGCAACGAAGCGGAGGCGCTCAGCGCAGCGGAGCCGTCGAATAAGGACGCGCTCCCCGAGGAGAAGCTCGTCGAACTCGGTTGGGCAGCCCTGCCGCCCTCCTATCGCATCCCCGAGGTAGCGCCCACGCTTGAAGAAGCTCGCGCCTATTGCAAACGCCTTGCCGAGTCCCACTATGAAAACTTCCACGTAGTCTCCTGGTTCCTGCCCAAAGCTCTCCGTCCGCATTTTCACGCTCTCTACGCCTACTGCCGCATCTCCGACGATTTGGGCGACGAAGTGGGCGACCGCTCCGCGGCTTTGGCGCTCCTCAATTTGTGGGAACGCGAACTTGACGCCTGCTACGAGGGCCGTACGCGCCATCCCGTTTTTGTCGCGCTTGCCAAGACCATCCGCGAGTGCTCCATTCCCAAGGAGCCCTTTGCCGATTTGCTCACGGCCTTCCGCCAGGATCAGTTGGTCACGCGCTACGCAACCATGGACGATGTGCTCCAGTACTGCCGCTATTCAGCCAACCCTGTCGGCCGCCTGGTGCTCTACGCCTGCGGCGAAGCGGATGAAGGGCGTTTCAAGCTTTCGGACGCGACCTGCACGGCGCTGCAACTGGCCAACTTCTGGCAGGACGTGCGCCAGGACTACGCTCGCGGGCGTGTTTACATTCCGCAGAAGGATATGGAATTCTTCCGCGTCAGCGATGAGAACATTGCCGAGGGCATCGCTACCCCGGAGTTTTGCGGCCTGATGCGTTGCGAGGTCGACTATGCGCGCGGCTTATTTGAAGAGGGCCTGCCGCTGATCGGAATGGTAAATCGCCATCTGGCGATGGACCTCGATCTCTTCAGCCGCGGCGGCCTTGAGATCCTGCGCGCCATCGAACGGCAGAGCTACGACGTTCTCAGCTCCAGGCCCGCAATCTCAAAGAGCACCAAGGCCGCACTGGCATTCCGTGCCGTCACTGCCAAGCTGATGCCCTTCCTCCGCCTCGGCCGGCACGTTCGCCGAGAGAAGACCGCTTGAGCAAGGAGCGATTAGACGCGGCCTACGCCGAGTGCCGGCTGATCGCCAGGCGCGAGGCAAAAAATTTCTATTACTCCTTTGTCGCTCTTCCAAAACCAAGAAAAAATGCCATCTGCGCCATTTATGCCTTCATGCGCCGGGCCGACGATCTCGCCGACGACGAAACCATCTCCATCGAAGAGCGTCGCAAGAGACTGGATGCATGGCTGAACGAATGGCGCCAGTTCTGCGCAAACCCCCATGCAGAAATCGTTTCCGCAGATCCGGTTTTCATTGCCGTGCGCGACGCAACCGAGCGCTTTCAGATTCCACTCGCACTGCTCGACGAACTGGTAGCCGGCGTTACCATGGACCTCAACCATGCTGCATCAAACTCGGCGCCAGATACCTACCCAGCCTTCGCCGATCTCTACCGCTACTGTTACCTCGTGGCCTCGGTCGTTGGACTGGTCTGCATCCGCATTTTCGGCTACCAGGACCCGAGAGCGGAAAAACTGGCTGAAGAAACCGGTATCGCCTTCCAGCTCACCAACATTCTTCGCGACGTGGCCGAAGATGCCCAGCGCAATCGGGTCTACCTCCCGCTCGAATATCTCGCCGCCCATAAAGTCTCATTGGATTCTCTGCTGCACCGTAGAGCAGGCGCTCCGCCAACAGAGAACGAGCGCGCGCTGCTCAGGGAAATCGGTCGGCGTGCGGAGGGTTATTACCGTTCGGCGCAGGCATTGTTGCCGCTGATCGATAAAGAGAGCCGGCCCGCGCTTTGGGTGCTGGTCGCGATCTATCATGGCCTGCTCAAGCGGATCGAGCGCGCGAACTACGATGTGTTTTCGCATCGGGCAAGCGTGCCGATGGTAAAGAAGCTAGGGATTCTGGCGGTGGGACTGTTAAGGATGGCGTGGGTGCGGGTGTGGGCTTGATCCCTAGTTCAGCAATCAACACAGAAAGGTTTCACGATGAACATTTTCACGCCTCAGAAGCTTCTCACGGCCTACTCCGGTATTCTCACGATTGCGTTTGCATCGGTCATTCTGCTCGGCGCGCGCAGGTCACCGTCCAATGCCAGTTTCGATCAGATCACGGTGCATCGCATCAACATTACTGAACCGGACGGCACCACGCGCATGGTTATATCGGATAAAGCCGAGTTTCCAGGCGCCTTTTACAGGGGTAAGGAGTACCCTCGGGCGGATCGCTATGCTACAGGGATGCTCTTCAATAATGAAGAGGGGACAGAAAACGGCGGTCTTATCTTTGGAGGCCAGAAAGATAAAGATGGAGTTACACATAGTTGGGGACATCTCAGTTTCGATGAATACGAGCGGGACCAGACGATGGTGATGGAGTCGAACAGCGATGGCGACTCGCATCACACCTATTTTGCCTTGAATGACGACGATACGCCTTGGACTATCACGCCGGAAGTCTCCGCAGAGTGGCAGAGTGTGAGTGCAATGCCTCCTGGGCCAGAACGCAGCAGCGCGTTCAGTTCATTGGGGGCGAAATACCCTGGGGGCATCATCAATCGAGGCTACCTCGGGCGTGATCGTGACGAGTCAGTGAGCCTTGTCCTCAAAGATCAGCAAGGCCAAAAGCGCCTCGTTGCGCGAGTCTCTGCTGACGGAACCCCAGTACTCGAATTTCTTGACGCTAGCGGTAAAGTAATACGCACGATCAGTGCAGATTCAAATTAATTGCGATTTGAGAAAGCACCGCACGCGGAGGATGTAAGAGAAATTGACCGGATTGCGGCAAAATCCCGGAAAGACTGTCACGGTTATCGGTGGCGGCGTAGCCGGCATGAGCGCGGCCTGCGCCCTGGCCGAAGCCGGCTTGCGCGTGCAACTCGTCGAGCGCCGCGGCTACCTGGGCGGTCGTGCCAGTTCCTATCTGCATCCGGGAGTGGAAGAGGTCATCGATAATTGCCAGCATGTGCTCTTCGGCTGCTGCACAAATCTCACGGGTTTTTACCGCCGCATCGGTGTCGCGGACCGCGTTCACTGGACTACCGAAATGACCATGATCGAACCCGGCGGACGTCGCTCGCGTCTTGCTCCTTCGTGGCTCCCAGCTCCTTTGCACAGCGCACCGAGTTTTTTAAGCGCGCACGCCTTCACCCTTGCCGACAAACTGGCTCTGGGCCGAGCATTTTCGACATTGATGCGGCCGCTACCAGCCAGGGCAGGGAATCAATCCCTGGGCGAGTGGCTCAAGCGCAATGGCCAAACTGAAGGCGCGCTCAACCGCTTCTGGCGGCTGGTAATTGCCAGCGCGCTCAATGCGGACCTCGATTCCATTGCAATGCCCTACGCAGCCAAAGTGATTCGCGAGCTGTTCATGAATTCTGCCGAAGCGGGAAGCATGGGCATGAGCACGGTTCCGCTGAGCGAACTCTACTCAGGCGCTGCGCAATACCTTACGGACTGCGGCTCCAGCGTTCTGTTCAATACAAATGTGGAATCGGCCTCGTGGGATGAAGAGACCTCGCAGTGGTCGCTCACCACGCGAAACGGCGCGCTCATCTCAGATTTCCTCGTGCTGGCACTCCCGTTTGAAGCCACGGCCAAACTGCTGCCGCACATGCCTGCCGCCGATGGAGCGGATGCGCTTGCGGCCAAACTCGAGCGCCACGAGCACTGGCCCATCTGCAGCGTGCATCTGTGGTTCGACCGCGAGATCACCGCGCTCGATCATGCCGTCCTGCTCGACCGGGAAATCCACTGGCTCTATAACAAGAGCCGCCTCCAGCCCTGGCGCAAAGGAAATTATATTGAGCTAGTAATAAGCGCATCGCGCAGCTTTGCCGAGCTCAGTCGCGAGCAAGCGATCGAGCGCGTGGTGCATCAGCTGGCCGAGTTCTTTCCCGCCGTAGCCGAGGCAAAGCTCAAAAAGGCCGCGCTGGTAAAGGAGATCCGCGCAACCTTCGGCGTTCCTCCCGGCATTGATGCCTCGCGTCCAACCTCAAAGTCCCCCTGGCCCAACTGCTTCCTCGCCGGAGACTGGACGGCAACCGGCTGGCCTTCAACGATGGAGAGCGCAGCCCGCTCAGGCCACTTAGCCGCCGAAGCAATTTGCATAAGCTTCGGAGAACCGAAGGCAATCCTAAATCCCGACCTAAAGCCGAAGGGTCTAATGAGATTCATTGGTTGATGCAAGAAAAGTTGCGATGAGACTTGTGATTTCTCGCCCTTACGACAGAAAAAATCGGAAGGATTGGCACAGCGATAATTTAGCGTAATAGTTTTCTAGTCCCTAGTCCCTAGCCCCTAGTCCCTAAGCCGTAATCCGTACCCCCTGCTTCTTTCAATGCGCCAAAAAATAAACCCCAGTGCAAACCAGCACCGCAGCCGTCCATCGCCGCCGGTCCACATTCTCCTTGAGGAAGATTTTGCCCGCAACCGCATTCGTGACCAGCGTAAGCGAAGCCGATGCCGGCGCAACCAGGCTCAGGTTGAGGTGGTTCAATGCAAACAGTAACGAAAAGAATGCAAGCGCCAGAAAGCTGACGCCGGCAAAAAAGAGCGGGCAGGTGAGAACGGCGCGTATAGCGCCTTTCAGGCCGGAGTGGGCGCGAATCTCATCCAGGTCACCGACGGACTTCATGGCGGCTGCGGTCAGGACTTCTCCTGCGGTGGAGAAGAGTACGACAGCGGCGATCATGGCGGCGGCGTTCCAGGGATTGATGTTCGCGGAGGGAATC
>Ga0181517_10006244_pt1 | contig 10257 bp, 7 predicted proteins | sample PEATcosm2014_Bin_31_FD_119748 | JGI IMG/M metagenome (GOLD analysis project Ga0181517, IMG submission 119748) | Peatland microbial communities from MTU Mesocosm Facility, Houghton, MI, USA - PEATcosm2014_Bin01_30_metaG | ecosystem: Environmental > Terrestrial > Soil > Wetlands > Peat | place... | reverse complement strand
TCGCCATTCAAAGCAACGGCGTGGGTCCCGCGAGCGTCAATTTTGCCACGGCCAGCGGTGCGGCCTACTCCTATAGTTTCTCCGGCGGGCCGATCAGCAACAACGGTCTCACCGGCATCCCCACGACGGTCACGCTGGCCGGCACGGGGAGCGTGACCTTCAGTTCTTCCAACACGTATTCCGGCGGTACCTACATTGGCAGTGGCAGCACGCTCACGGCGGGCAACCCCGGCTCGCTAGGCACGGGCCCCGTTTACCTTAAAGGCGGCAATCTGAGCGTGCTGGGCGGCGTGCCCGGGGTGGTGGAAACCTATATTGACGCGACGGGTTACCAGCCATTTGGCACCAACGCCACCAACGGTTACAGCGCGATTTACTTGGCCCCCCGGGCAGGCTACATCTACGGCAACGACGGGAACCCGGGCCTGAACTATTGTCAGCCGGGAACGACGCCCACCGCCAGCACACCCTGGTCGGACAACCGCACGATCATTTACGACGGCTTCTTTAACTGGCAGCCCACGGCGAGCAATACGACTGACACCCTGAAGATGGCATGGAGTATCGACGACCAGGCTGACGTCTACATCAATAACAACGGCACGTGGGTCGATTTGAACGGTGGCCCAGCGTGGAATAACATCGTGACGCTCAAGAACTTGTCGCCCGGATATCACCAGATCGAGATCCGTTTTTACAATGGCGTCGGCGGATTCGGGCCGTCGCAAAACAACGCGATTCAGAACGGTGCCACCAACTGGGGCAATAGTACTGTCGGCGGCCTTGGTCTTTACTCCTTCGGCATCGGTTACGATCCCACGGGGACGCTGAGCAGCTACACATGGGGCACCACGGTGGGCACGGACTTCTTGCCGATGATCGATCCGGGCAACGGCAGCATGTTGCTCAACGGCAGCGTGGGGGCGAATTATGCCAACGACCTGTATGTCTCTGCCGGGTCGTCCACGCTGAGCGTGAGCATGACGAACAGTTTCAACAATCTCAACCTGGCCGGCTCCTTGCACGTCAGCGGCAGCAACGGCTATTTGAGCTTTTCGGGCGGGACCATCAGCAGCAGTCCCACTATGAACATCGATGGGGGCCTGGTCGTCGCCATCCCTTTCCTGACCGACAACGGCACGACCGCGGGGGTCTTTACCAAGGCGGGGAATGGTTCCCTGGTGCTGACCGGTGCCAATTCATTTGTCAGTGGCACGAGTTTCAAGGTCAGCGGCGGCACGCTGGTGGCCGCTAACGGCCGCAACGGCTCGGCCACCGGCAGCGGCCTAGTGACCGTCAACGCGGGCGTCCTGGCCAGCGATCCAAAGCTCTCGGGCACGATCGGCGGTAACGTAGTGGCCAATAGCGGCGGCCAGATCGCCCCGGGCGGTATCGGCGCGGTCGGCGCGCTGGCTATCCTCGGCAACCTGAGCCTCAACAACGGTTCGACGCTGGACTTCGACCTCAGTGGCGGCAGCGCCGATAAACTGACGATCGACGGCGGGTTGTCGGTCAGCGGTACGGCAAACGTGCTCCTCAGCGCTTTGTCGCCGTCTTCCAGCGCCGCACCCTACATTCTGGCCACATTCGCCAGTGGTTCGGTGAACACGAGCGAATTCAACGTCACGGGCGTTCCCAACGGCTACACGTTCAAAGCTACTTCCACCGATCTGGAACTCGACTACGGCTCTCCCAACAACTCGGTCCTGGGCGTTTCGGCCAGTTTAGTCTCCTTTGGTCGCGTGATGCTGAATCACGTGCCAACAACAAACGTCACCGTCAGCCTTACCGGCGGCACCAGCCAGACGGGCTTCAGCGTCTCGGCTAGCAGCGGGATCACGGCCACGGCAAGCGGCAATGGCCCGGGCGCGATCCCGCCCTCGGGAAGTGTCAGCATCGGATTGACCAGCGCCACAGGATCGTATAGCGGTACCATTCAGGTACAGAACAGCGGCGACGCCGGCACGGGCAACGGCCCCAGCAGCGCCGGCGCAGGACAGGGTAATGGCCAAAGCCCCATCTCCATTTCCGTGAGCGGCACAGTGGTCGACAATCGCGTGGTCACTGCCACCCCGGCCAACTTTGGCTTGGTCCACGTTGGGGCCGCGCTCAGCCAGGGCATCACGCTATCCACGACCGGCGACGACAATCACTACACGCGGGTCACTGTGCCCAATCCAAGCGCGCCCGACGCGAACGGCATGTCGATCACGGGCGGGGCAAACCCCACATTCAACGGTCCTGCGATTAGCGACACGCGCGCGGTTTCCGGCGTCGTCACCACGGCCGGCATTCTCAATGGTACGATCATCGTCGCAACCAGCGGCGAGGGTCTGACGGGCGAGAAGCCTGTCAGCGTGCCGGTGAGCTATTCCGCACAGGTGTTCTCGGGCAGCGGAAACTGGGCAGGCACTAGCAGTTCTTGGAGTGCGAACGGCAACTGGACCGACGCCAACGGTTCTGGCATCCAGGCTGCGCCCGGCAGCTTCGCTGGATTCAGCAATACCGATACGGCCGTCTTCAGCGGTTCGGGTTCCGTCACCGCGATCGACCTGACCGGCGCGAATCCCAGCCTCAACAGCCTCTCCTTCAGCAATTCCAGCTACATGCTCAGCAATGGCAGCCTGACGCTCAACGGCGGCAGCGGCACGGCAAGTGTGACGGTCACAAGCGGGACGCAGACGATCAATACGCCGCTGACTCTTGCCAGCAACACCAATTTCACGATCAATGGCGGGACCTTTCTGCTGAACTCGACGATCAGCGGTTCAGGTGGATTTGCCAAGAGTGGCTCTGGCGGTTTGACGTTACCTGAAGGCAACACCTTGAGTTCGACGGGTTCAATTTCGATTGTCCAAGGTACGTTGACCTCTCCCTTCGGCATCTCGACCGGTGGCGGAGGAATCACGTTCGCTGCCGGTACGACCTTGCAGGGCGGCGAGACTCTCAAGCGGGCAATAACAGGCATTGGAACGGTGACCGCAACCGACGATCTTACTATCGGCAGCTCGAAAGAGGCCGGCCAGTTCAATCAGGGAGGCCCCTCGGGCGTTGGCGGCACGTTGAATGTGGGCGGCAACGCAGTCATCCTTCTGTCCAGCGACACGGCAATTCTTGGTAGCCAGACGAACATTGGCCCTGGAGGTAGCCTGACGGCCTTGAACGGTACGCAGCTTGGCAACCCGTCGTCAGTCGATTCCACGAAGGTCCTGACGGCCGCCGGTAACGCCACAATCAACGCGAACTTTGTCAACAACGGCGTCGTCAACGGGCCTACGGGCACTGGCCAAGAACTGACTTTCACGCAAGCCGTGCAAGGGGCCGGCGCCACGACGGGTAATGTCGAGTACGCCGCCAGCTACAAAGTCGGAAACAGTCCCGATGCCGTCTCGGTGCAAAACGTGCTGTTCGATCCCACGAGTACGCTGGTCATGGAGTTTGCCGGCGATGTGCCGGGCAGCGGCTACGACCAGCTAGACATTTCCGGCATGGCCACGCTCAACGGTACGCTGGATGTAGAGTTCTTGGCTGGCTACACGCCGTCCATCGGCGACAGCTACGACATCCTCAGTGGCAAAACCACCGGCAGTTTCGTCAACCTCGACCTCGCATCGTTGCCGCCTGGGATGAATTGGGATACGTCGGCGCTTTACAGTCAGGGCGTGATTACGGTCACGCCGGAACCTTCTTCGCTTGCGCTGCTCGCCGCCTTCGCGCTTGGACTTGCCGGCTACGGCTTGCGGCGGCGGGCAGCGAGAACCGCGCGGCCAGCGGCCTTCGACCAGCAAGCCGATGCCCCTCCGATTCTGGCATTCCCATCGCAGTTGTCCACGGCCAGCCCGGCACGGCGGGCAGCGTGAACGAGCGCGGCGGCTGGCGGCGGCGAAGACAAACAGCGAGCAGAACCGCGAAGCCCGCAGCCTTCGACCAAGCCGACGATCCGCCCATCGTGGCCTTCCCCTAGCATAATTCGACGGCGAACGCGGCACGGCGGGCAGCTTGAGCCACATGGCCGGGCATCCCCAGCGAAAGAAATGCTCGCCGCGTGCCATAAGGGCGGCAATTAGAGACTGGCGTCCCCGTAGAGTATAATGGCTGCTGGGCGTATCAAAGACAGTACACGTGGATCGGACGCGATGGCCAAAATCAGGATAATGGCGACACTTGGGCGTTTACTGGCCTGGTGGTTATTCGTGGCGATGGCCGCCGACGCCGTGGCAGACGAGTCGCTGCATGGCCCCCAATCCGCCTCCGCGCCGACGAGACGGTTAACTGCCTCAACGGCGAGCACGCCTCCCGGCAATTCGATAAGCCTCGACATCCCGGATACCGGCCAGGAAAAGCGGCGGCCTGATAGCGGTTGGTGTGGCGAGGCGGCAATCCAGATGGCGTTGTCGTACTATGGCGTTTATGCATCGCAGAAGGCCATCAATCATGCCGGCAAGCCTGGGCACCCCGACCTCTACGCGAACGAAATCCCCGTGGCGATGAGGAGCCTGGGCTTGGAGTTCACGGCATGGAAAGGAAATGGCTTGCAGGCTTTCTCCAAATGGGTGCAAGGCCAGCTTGCCGACGGCCATCCCGTCCTGCTGGGCGTGAAGATTTATCCGACTGCGCATCCCGAGTGGGGCCTCGACCATTTTGTGCTGGCGGTGGGCTGTACCAAGGATGCTCTGACGCTCAACACAACGTGGCGAAGGCAGGAGACAAGGAGTTTCACGCTGTTGTCGTCCCAGGACAAGGGCCTGTCATTTGTGAACCGCTACGGCACATTCTACGGCTATGCGATTACCGGCATCAAGGCGATGTCAGCGCCCGATGGCTTCAAGCCGACACGCATCAGGATAAGCCGAAGTGGGGACAAAGAGGTCGAGCTACGCATCACGGCCGAGCACCTGGAGCGGGGCAAACGCTATCGGCTCCTGAGGTTCATGGACTTGGCCACGGCATGGCAGCCCGGCGCGAAAGGCGATCTGGTGCGGTCCTTTGTGGCCGAAGGCGCGAAGGCGGATTCCGTCGAGAAGATTGGAATTGACGATGCCCGACTGTATCGGTGCCTTCCGTCTTCTAATTGACAGCCGCCAAACGCCCGCTGACCGAAACTATGAAGATCGCCACCTGGAACGTCAACTCCGTTCGCGCCCGCTTGGAGCGGCTGCTGGCGTGGCTCCAGAAGGCCCAGAATGAATCTTAAAGTGACGCTCTGGGCGTCCACGCATAAACGAAGCCAGTAGCACCCATTCCTACGGCCTGGGTGACGAAGAAAACGCAGGACACTTAACGAAGCGCCGGAAGTGGCCGATTTGAGACGCCACCTATCCCGCCCAGTCCGCACACATAAGCTCTGCCTGCTCCAAGACCGTCCTGGTGGCCTCTTCCTGCAAGTCGGGCCGCTAGGGCCTGCTTCAACTGGTCGGCCAGCCCTAGGTAGTCGACCACCAGTCCGCCCGGCTTGTCGCGATAGACCCGATTCACCCGTGCGATGGCCTGCATCAGCCCGTGCCCGCGCATCGGCTTGTCGACGACAGGTAATCGCCGAACACGGCCCCGGTGTTGGCGTCGTGTTTTTCGATGGGCGTGCCCGTAAAGCCGATGAACGAGGCATTGGGCAGGGCATCCCGCATGTTGCGGGCCAGCCCGTCGATCAGGTCGTACTGGCTGCGGTGGGCCTCGTCGGCAATGACCACGATATTCCGCCGCTGGGAAAGAGGCTCCATCCGCCCGCCCTTCTCGTCGGGCATGAATATCTGAATCGTCGTGAAGACCACGCCGCCGGAGGCCACCTGGAGCAATGCGCGGAGGTGCGCCGTCGATTCGGCCTGCACTGGCTGTTGTCGCAGCAGTTCGTGGCAGCGCTGAAACTGGCCGAAAAGCTGGTCGTCCAGGTCGTTGCGGTCGGTCAGGGCGACGATCGTCGGATTATCCATCGCCGGGTGGAGGATGATTTGCCCCGCGCAGAACAGTATGGTCAGGCTCTTGCCGGATCCCTGCGTGTGCCAGACCACGCCGCAGCGGCGGTCGCCCGCGGGCCGCGAAGCCTCGACGATGGCTTCACTGAGTCGGCCAACGAGCACCACGTCGGAGAACGATTCCCGCTCGGCGGCCGGCTCGCCGGGGGCGATTTCCGGGCCGTGGCCGATGCCGTAGCCCAGTTCCTCGAACCACGATAACACGGCTTCTTCGACAGTGGAGGTAGTAACGGCAGTCCCCGGCCCGTTTGCGCCCGATGTAACCCCGACGCAGAACCCAGCAAATGGGTAGTATAGTAAACACGTGAGGATTTGCCAAGAGTCTGGCGACGACAATTGCGGGAAAAATGTACCGCGGATTCCCGAGATGCTTGGGCGCGGTACGAAAGCCCCTGAAACCACCTTACCCAGCGCAGTGCGCGCAGTAATTGCGCAGGAAACAGGCGGCGAGAGGCGGCGAGAATTGGCGATGATCGGCTTAATCCAAGGAGAGACCTCGTGCGTTGCTGATGAGCACAAGGTCTTGCCAGTTAGCAGTTTAGGCAAAGCCCAGCGACGGCTGGGACTGGCGAAGATAGGCCCGGTAGGGGTCGAACCTACGACCAAGGGATTATGAGTCCCCTGCTCTAACCACTGAGCTACGGGCCCTAAAACAGCGTTTTTATGGCTGTTTATTGACGTTTCCGAGGTTCGGTATATAATCACGAGTGAGAGCAAGTACACCAGTTTGTACACCTTTCACACGTCTGAATCTCGGAGTCGGAATGTCTAAGAGTATCCGAAAAAACGCTCGCGGAAAAGTGGAGAAGACGGAAAAGCCTGCGAAACCCCGCGACGACTTCCCTCTATTTCCTCATGCTCGTGGTTATTGGGCGAAGAAGGTTAAAGGCATTGGCAGCATATTGCGGGGCAAATGTAGGTGGCGGGCCGCAGTTGGCCAGATCTCTCGCATTGGTGCCCTGCCCAAGTGGGCGATAGCAAGCTGGCACAGCGCCTGCACCGAACATGGCTTGGGGTGGGGCTATGGCGGTGCCAGCGAGCCGCCGTTCCGGACAAAATGACCGTAATCGCGTCTCCGCGCTCCGTGGCCACTCCTCGAAGCGAATGTCGATTGCTTAGCAAACCTTGTGCTGTTCGATAGCCTTCGCCCGCAGATCATCTGGGCGATTTCCCCGCGTCAATCCCTGGCAACCGGCCCGAACCACGCCGCTAGCGCCCGCAGGTGAAGCCTGGCTCACGCGCAGCCGTTGCCAGCGAGGGCTGAAGGCTGGGGCCGCGGCGGTCGTTGCCGCGTTCGATTGCTTCAGCTTCCGCAGAAAGCGATCGAGCCCCCTGTTGTGGGCATAGGCAGTGAGGCTGGCGGGGATTATGCTGTCGGGTGTGGCAGCCGGCAGGAAACAAACTCCCGGCGGTATCACCGGTGGAACGGCCTTCTAGTTCCTGACTGCTGCCACAGTAACCTTACAAGGCCCATAGCAGGCGGCGGTTCGCGCTTCGGTCGCTCACGACTGGATACGTGGGTTGGAATCGCAGCTGTTCGACTTGATTCCTCGGTGTGCGCCAGGGGTTGAACGGCAACCATTCGACGAAAAGTCATTTCCCGGGAGACGTCGCATGACGAGTTCGACAGTTACTCAAACGACACGCTTGGTTGCGGCAACGATGCATCGATTGGTTCTTTCGTTCGGCGGGATTCTGAGTTGGACAGCGTGGGCGATCGTGCCCGTTGTATTCCACGGTTCAGTGCCAGCCTGGGCCACCGAGCCTTCGATCGTCTTCGACAACACTCCGAATTCAAACGGTGGACTTGGGTTTACTGCGTTGCCCCAAGGCGCCGAGGTCACATTGGCCGGAACGAATCGTGTTGTTAATGAGATCGACTTGGGAGTGAGCCGGCAAGGCTCGCCGGGGACGGCTGACTTCGAAGTCTCGTTCTACGCCAACAACGGCGTGGGCGGCCAGCCCGGCACGCTACTTTGGGACAGCGGTTTGTACGAAAATCTGCCGCTTTCCGGCCCCCCGCAGACGTTGTCCTTTTCGGTGCCCTCAGTAGTGGTGCCCAACACGTTCACGTGGGTAGCGCAGATCTCGAATTCACGAGGTTCGCAACAGTTAGCGGTTGGCATGGTGGAAGCGACAGGCACGACAATCGGGGGGTTCGACACCGATTGGTTCGGTGGTCCAGGGGAATGGACAAAGGACCAGGCGCAAAACGAAGCGCGAATCTATGCCGTGCCCGAGCCTTCGACGCTCGCGATCCTCACCGCCGGTGCCATCGCCCTTATCGGCTACGGCATCCGGAGACGAAGGGTAGCGAAAACGGCGAAGCCAGCAGCCTTCGACCCCCAAGACGCCCCAGCCATCCTGGCCTTCCCTTCGCATCCGTCCACGGCGAGCGCGGCACGAAGGGCAGCTTGATCCAGGGCGGCGGGTGGCGGCGATTTGAAGCCACATCAACACTTATTCACATGTAAATATGTCGAATGTCGTCCAGAATTTGAATCCTAAAGTGTTTGACAAACTTGTATGTATTGGGTAGGCTACTCGTAGCCGTAGTGAAGAACCTTGCAATGTAGGTTTGTGTTTCCGTAGCGGATGTTGCGCGGATAACCCTACAAGACCTCGGGAGGCCTGACCATGATGATCTCGGCGAAACGATTCTCTGACGCGGTGCGTGCGCCGCGATGGTCCATGGTGGCCGGCTGTATTCTCTGGGCCGCGGTTGCCAACGCGGCCAACCCAACCACCTGGACCGTGCCTGGCAATTTCTCCACGATCCAGGCGGCGATCAATGCCGCATCCTCCGGTGACACGATCCTCGTCGGTCCGGGCACGTATACCCAAAGTCTGGAGTTTGGTGGCAAGAATATCACTCTGGAAAGCACGGCAGGGCCGGCAAGTACGATCATTCACCCCAGCAGCGGCGGTTGCGTCGACATGGGGCCGGGCGGCGCGCTGATTGGGTCACGCTCACCGGCGGCTTCGCCGATTGGGGTGGCGGCGTGAACACCAACGGCAGCGGCAGCCTCATCCAGGGAAACATTATCACAAGCTGCACCGAGTCGACCGGCTACTACGGCGCGGCGATTGCCGGCAACGGCGCCTCGCCCGTCATCGAGCAGAACATCATCACGAATAACTACGCCGACAGCCAATACCTGTCCGGCGCCGTCTGCTTCGTCAACAGCTCCTCGCCCACGATCGAGAATAACCTTTTCCTGGACAACAACTGCCGTGCGATCAATTTGACCGAACCGCAAGGCAACAATCCGCTGGTAGAAAACAACACCATCGTGGGCAACACGGTCGGTATTCGCGTCGATGCCCGCATTCCGACTTCGACCGATTTGTTTCGCAACAACTTAATTTACAATAACGGCACGGGGCTGGAGATCGATTTCGGCTCGCCATCGAACCTGCCCACCTGGCAATACAACCTGGTCTACAACAACGGAACGAACTATGAGGGCCTGAGTGATCCCACTGGAACGGGAGGCAACCTCTCGGAAAATCCGGAATTTGTCAATTCGGCTTCCGACTTCCGTCTCCTTCCTGGCTCTCCGGCGATCGACGCTGGCACGCTGCAAGGGGCGCCGTCGATCGATTTCGACGGCAACCCGCGGCCCTACCCGGGCAACGCTGCGCCCTCAATAGGCGCCTTCGAAGCCGTGCCTGAGGCGAGCACACTCTCACTTCTTGCCGCTGGCGCCATCAGCCTTGTCGGCTACGGCTTGTGTAGGCGAAGGGCTACGCGAACTGCGAAACCCTCAGCTTTCGACCAAGACGCCCCAGCCATTCTCTCCTTCCCATCGCATGCGTCCACGGCGAGCGCGGCACGAAGGGCAGCTTGATCGATCGCGTCGAAGGCCACGCTTCTGACTATCCATTTCTCATTGTCGACGTGGCCATTGGTCCGTATTCGGCGTCGATGCCGGCCGCGGCTTTTATCGCATGATTTGTTGCGGCAATTCATCGGTTCCGGTGAATTGGGCTCGGCGGGACCAAGCCGCCCGTCATGGGCACCACCGCTGGTCCCCCCGGCTGCAATAAAATTCCTTCCGGGTGTTTGACAAAGCGATGTCGCGTGGTTATCTTGGCTCTTGTTCCAGCAAGGAACCCTACATGTATGTAGGTTGTTCCGGGACACGGGCGGCACGGGTGTGCGGCCCATACGCATGGCAATTCATTGCAGGCAGCGTTGCGCGTAACGAGCACGGTGGCAGCTCCATAGCCCGGCGGGGATCCTATTTACTCAGCGACACCGGCGCGGCTCACCTTGACGGTGACT
>Ga0181517_10006227_pt1 | contig 10277 bp, 7 predicted proteins | sample PEATcosm2014_Bin_31_FD_119748 | JGI IMG/M metagenome (GOLD analysis project Ga0181517, IMG submission 119748) | Peatland microbial communities from MTU Mesocosm Facility, Houghton, MI, USA - PEATcosm2014_Bin01_30_metaG | ecosystem: Environmental > Terrestrial > Soil > Wetlands > Peat | place... | reverse complement strand
TCGGCATCCAGGCCGCGCATCACCCCCTGGCTGTCCGGCAACGAGAAGCCGGCAATGCTGCCGCCGACGCCGCAGGCGACCTGGCCGCGCGCCCTGACGGCGTCCAGCGTCGCCGAGCCGCTGCCCTGGGCCTGCGCGACCCCGGCCGAAAGCATCCCGCCAACAAGGACGGCGCCCGTTACGAGGACGCCCAGCACAGCGGACGATCGGATCATGTTGTCTTTCTCCCAAAACACGCGGGGGCATCCCGCTGGCCGGTGACAATGCGTCGGACCCGCTGTGTGATCAATGGGGGGTTGCGTTTGCCACATGGCATCCCGCTGGTAGGCTGGGTCCCGACACCTACCGCAGGGACCCAGCATGCAAATCCCATGCAAGACCGCCCGCAGCGTCTTCGCCAACCCGTATGGTCGGCGGAGAGGCTCGGCATGCTCCACATGATGAAGCTCGCCGTCGGCGTCCGCGACGTCGCGCATCTGCGCGAGTTGCAGTCGAACCGCTTGGCGCGCGAGGGCAGGCTGCGCCACCTGACCCGCAGCTTTCCCCGCCGCGCCGCGGAGATCGTCGATGGCGGTTCGATGTACTGGGTGATCGCCGGCGCCATGGTGGTGCGTCAGCGCATCCCCGATATCGTCGCGGCCCGCTACGAGGACGGCTCAGCCTGCGCCGCCATCCATCTCGATCCGGAACTGGTGCCGGTCGCGGGCCGGCGCACCCGGCCATTCCAGGGCTGGCGCTACCTGGCGGCCGACGCCGCGCCGCCCGACATCACCGCCGGCCGCGGGGCGGACAACCTCGACGAACTGCCGGAAACGCTGCGCCGCGACCTGAGGGAACTCGGATTGCTGTAGGGGTCCCCATAGGCGCGAAGATAAGCAAGGCCAGGGGCTTTGCCCCTGGACCCCAATCAAGGCGGAGCCTTGATAACCCATTCCTTTTCTTGGCTGCGCAGCAACCCATAATTGAACTTCGATATCATTTGATGGCTGCTGCGCAGCCAAGAAAGTATTGGGATCCAAGGGCCTCCGGCCCTTGGCGGGTCCAGGGCGGAGCCGTCGCGCGAAGGCGCGCAACGGGCCTGGTGGGGCTGGGGGCAACGCCCCGATAGCCGCTCAGGCCATGCCGGCCGCGAGTTCTTCCAGCGCCGCATGGTTGCGCAGCACGATTTCGGTGGGCGAGACCATGTCGATCAACCGCTCCGCCCGCAGACGCGTGAACGTACGGCTGATCGTCTCCACGGTCAGGCCGAGATAATCGGCGATGTCGGTCCGCGCCATCGGTAGCAGGATGTGGCCCTCGGGCAGGGCCGGGACGCAGGATTCGCGCGCCAGCAGGAACGAGGCGACCCGTTCGCGCGCGGTCTTGCGGCCGAGCAGCAGCATCTGTTCCTGTGCCGCCACCAACTCGTTGGAGGCGACGTCCAGCAGGCGGCGCTCCATGGCGGGGAAGTCGTCGATCAGCTGGCGCAGGCGGGGGCGCGAAAAGCGGCAGATCTGGGTGTCGTCGACGGCCTCGGCGCTGAAGGCGTAGCTGGACGAAACCGCGAGGCCGAGGAACGTGCCCATGGTGGCGAAGCCGGTGATCTGCCGCCGGCCATCGGGCAGCAGTTTGAACAGCTTGACGGTGCCGGCGGTGACGTTGAAGAAGTGCTCGGCCGGGTCGCCCTCGGTGATGAAGGTGCGGCCGGCCGACACCGCCATGGGCACCGCGAGGGCGGCCAGGCGCTCGAGGTCCTTTGCCTCGATGGCGGCACAAACGCTGGAATAGCGCGCTCCGCAGGAGACGCACGGCTCCGCCCCGCGCTGGACGGACTGCTGTCGGGCGCGCAGCGTCGTGATCTCCGGCCCCCGGGCGTATTTTTGGTCGGCGTTTGACACCCTGGCACCATAGCATCGCCGCGCCACAAAATCACGGTATGCCGAAATTTTCTTGATCCGTTCTGTTGATGACTTCGCAGCGGCAACCAATGCGGGGATCGGAGGCTGGCGGAAAGCTGTCAGACACTTCTCGTGCCGGGACGGGAAGGTGGTTGACGTTTGTCAAGCCATCCGCAAACTTCCCGGCTTCCGATCGGGTTGCCGCGGACCGGGAGGCAAGTGTGTCAGACACATCCAACGAGGCCGCTGTCAGCCGCGTCATGCGGGTCATTCGTGAGCGGGATATCGAACCGGGGCAGCGGCTGCCGACCGAGGCGGAGTTCTGCGCCATCCTCGGCATCAGCCGCCCCGCCGTCCGGGAGGCCCTGAGCGCGCTTGAAATGCTGGGCGCCGTCGTGGTGCGCAAGGGCAGCGGGCGGGTGCTGATGCCGCTCAACTTCGGTGCGCTGCTGGGCAATCTCGGCGGCCTGTTTGCCCTGAGGGAAATCCGCGTCCTCGATCTGCTCGCGGTGCGCCAGGTGCTCGAAGTCAATATCCTGCCGGCGGCGATGCTGAAGTTCACGCCGGCGACGCTGGCGGAACTGGGCCAGGTGGTCGACGCGATGGAAACGCTCGCCCGCAATGGCCAGCATTTCGCCGCCTACGACCGGCGCTTCCATGGCCTGCTCTACATGGATTTCGGCAACGAGACCCTGACCGGCCTGCTCGACCTGTTCTGGCAGCTTTTCTGCGCCATCGACCCGAACGTGCTGGCTCACAAGGAGCGGCTCGAAGAGACCGCGGACCATCATCGGCGCATCCTGACGGCGCTGCAGGCCGGCGACATCCGCAAGGCGCAGTACCACCTGGAAACCCATTTCTACGACATCGCTTTCGCGCTGTCGCACGACCGCCGGGAGCCGCACGCGTGGGGCGGGAGCGGCTGAAGGGCTACTCGGCGGCGACCGCCAGCACCGCCCCTGCGGCTTGCGCCCAGACCGCGGTGTCGTGGAACACCGCCCCGCCCGCCGGCAGCGCCGGGTCGTCGCTGGTCAGGGCGTTGCTGCCGATGCCGCCCTCGAAATATTCGCTGGGCCAGATGCCTTCCACCACCAGCACGCCGGGTTGCAGGCCGTCGAACAGGCGCGCGTGTACCACCACCACGCCGCGCGCATTGCCCAGCCGCACCCGGTCCCCGTCCGCAACACCCAACCGCTGCGCATCGTCGGGATGGATCAGCACGGTCGGCCGCCCCTCGCGCTTCCGCCCGGAGGCCAGTTCGGTGAAGCTGCTGTTGAGGAACTGCCGCGCCGGCGCGGTCACCAGCCGGAACGGCGCCTCGGGCCGCGCCGGATCGATAGCCGCCATGTGGTCGGGAAGCGCCGGCATGGCGTGGTGGTTCGGCCCGATCGCCGCCCAATCCGGGGCGAAGCGGAATTTTCCGCCGTGCCCGAAGCCGTTGAGGAAATGGCTGTCGGCGAAGCCGGGCTGGACGTCGAGCCAGCGCTGGCGCAGCACGGTCTCGGCGGCGGGCCAGCCCGATGCGCGCAGGGTGGCGTCGATCACCTGCATCGCGGTCATCTCGAACCCCGGATGCCGCGCCCCCAGGCGCGCGGCCAGGGCCTGAAAAACCTCGTGGTTGGACCGGCACTCGCCGGGCGGCTCGATCAGTTTCGGCCCGATCTGGATATGGCTGTGCCCGCCGGCCTGGTAGAGGTCGTCATGCTCCACGAACATCGTCGCGGGCAGCACGACGTCGGCCCAGCGCGCCGTTTCGGTGAGGAACTGCTCGTGCACGCAGGTGAACAGGTCGGGCCGCGCGAAGCCGCGCCGGACCTTGTTCGAGTCGGGCGCCACCAGCAGCGGGTTGCAGTTCTGGATCAGCATCGCTTGCACGGGCGGACCGTCGCGCAGCGCGCGGCGCTCGCCGGTGAGCACGGCGCCGATCCGGCTCATGTCCATCTCGCGGATGGCGGTATCGCGGACGTCGAGTCCCTCGATCAGGGTCTTGTCCCAGTGATAGATTGAGCGGTTGTTCCAGAAGGCCCCGCCGCCCTCGTGCCGCCATTTCCCGGTGAGCGTCGGCAGGCAGGTGACGGCGTGCAGGTTGGCGGCGCCGTTGCGCAGCCGCGAGAAGCCGTAGCCGATCCGGATATAGGCCCGCTCGGTGCGGCAATAGAGGGCGGCGAATGCCTCGATCTCGGCGACCGGCAGGCCGGTGATGGCCGCGGCCCACGCCGGTGCCCGCGCCGCGAGATGTTTCTCCAGGTCAGGAGGAAAATCCGAGAACCGGGTCATGTAGTCGCGGTCGGCGTAGCCGTCCCGGAGAGCCACGTGCATGACCGCGCAGGCCAGCGCGCCGTCGGTGCCGGGACGAACGGCCAGGTGCATGTCGGCGACCTGCGCGGTGCCGGTGCGATAGGGGTCCACCACCACCAGCTTCGCGCCCCGCGTCTTGCGGGCGCGGGTGATGTGGGTCATCACGTTGACCTGCGTGTTCACCGGGTTGCCGCCCCACATCACGATCAGGTCGGCGCACGCCATTTCGCGCGGATCGGGGCCGGTGATGCGCCCCACGCCGGCCAGCCAGCCCGCCTCGCACACCGCCGTGCAGATTGTGGTTTGCTGGCGGGAATAGCGCATGACATGGCGCAGCCGGTTGATGCCGTCGCGCTGCACCAGGCCCATGGTGCCGGCATAGTAGTATGGCCAGACCGCCTCGCTGCCGTGCCGCGCGGCCGCGGTGGTGAACGCCTCCACCACCCGGTCCAGGGCCTCGTCCCAGGCGATCGGGCGGAACTGGCCGCTGCCCTTTTCGCCGGTGCGCAGCAGCGGGCGGGTGAGCCGGTCCGGGTGGTGCGCCCGCTCGGCGTAGCGCGCGACCTTGGCGCAGATCACCCCGGCGGTGTAGCCGTTGGCCTCGGCGCCGCGCACCGCCCCGATGCGACCGTCCGCCACCTCGACCTCCAGCGCGCAGGTCGAGGGGCAATCGTGCGGGCAGACGGAGGCGCGGATGTCCATGGGCTGTCCCCTGGGATTCGCCGCGAATGCTGGACCAGCCGGTGCCCGGCTGGCAACTGATTGATCGCTGGGCCCGGCCGTGTTTGGCTGCGCCCGCGGAGGATCCCGATGCACAGCGCCACCGACGACCTGCTCAGCGACATCTCCGGCCTGTTCGCCGGCGAGACCGACGCGATCGCCAATGCCGCCAATGCCGCCGCCGCCATCCTTCAGCACGTGCCGAGGATCAACTGGGCCGGGTTCTATTTCCTGCGGCAGGGCGAACTGGTGCTCGGGCCGTTCCAGGGCAAGCCGGCCTGCGTGCGCATCCCGCTGGGCCGCGGGGTCTGCGGTACCGCCGCGGCGCGGCGGGAAACCGTGGTGGTGGCGGACGTGCACGCATTTCCCGGCCACATCGCCTGCGACGGCGCCAGCAATTCCGAGATCGTGGTGCCGCTCGTACGTGCCGGCGCGCTGCTGGGCGTGCTCGACATCGACAGCCCCGAAGTGGCCCGGTTCGGCGCGGCCGAGCGCGTCCTGTTCGAAGCCGTCGCACGGGCCTGGGTCGCCTCACTCGGCGGGTAAGCCCGATCGCCCCAGCGCGGGCCAGCGGTGGCGAAAGGCGGCGAGTGCCCGGAGCGCGGTCTGCTGCGGCACGCGAGGCGCGGGCGCTTCGCCGGGCGAGCCGGCCGGCTCGCGCCATGCCCGTGCATCGGCGCCGAGTAGCCGGCAGCGCAGCCACAGCTCCGCGCTCTCCAGGGCGGCGCCGTCCACCATGGCCGGTTCGATCCCGCCCGCCCGGACCAGCAGGTCGCGGGCGAGCGCGATGCGCAGGCCGAGCCGGCCGGGCGCCGGGCAGGGGGGCGGGGGGGCGTCGAGCGCATCGACGCGGCGGCAGGCCGCCAGCGCCGTGGCGCCGAGTACCACCGTTCGCGGCGCCGCGGCGGTGGCTTGGGCCAGGGCCAGCACGGCGGTGGCGGACGGCTCCCGCGGTTCAGCGTCCAGCACCGCGACGACCGTACCGCGCGCGGTGCGGGCCGCCTCCGCGAGGGTGTCGGCGACCTGGTCCGGGCTGCCGGCCCGCAGATAGACGAGGTTGGGCGCCAGGGCGGGGAGAAGGGCGGTGGCCGGATCGGCGCCGTCGTCGATCAGCACGATCTCGGCTTTTGCCTCGGTCAGCGCCGGCGCGAGCGCCGCGATCCGGCGCAGCGTCGCGGTGGCGTCTCGCCCGGCCGGCATGACGAGGCTGAACGCCGGGGCGCCGATCAGCGGCAAGTCGAGCCGGCCGGCGACGCGGCGCAGGCTGTCCAGCGCAACGGCGGGCGCCAGCGGGGCGGTGCCGTCGCGGACCCGGGCCCGCGCCGCGAGCAACGCCGCGAGTTGCCGGAAGGCGCCGCGCAGCTGGTCGGCCTTGCTGGCGCCGGCCTGGCCGGCGAGCAGGGTTTCCAGCCCGGCCCACAACCCCTGCATCTGCTGGGCGGCCGCCTCGAGCGCCTCGCGGTGCTTCGCCGCGAGCGCCGGACCCTGCCGCGCGATGCGCGCAAATACCTGTTGCGAGGCTTGCTCGCGCGCGCTGATCACCACCGGGCGGTCGGCCGGGATGGTGCCGGGGGGCAGGCTCAGGCGGTAGGCGTGCTGGCCATCGCCCATGCCTTGCGCGACGAGGTCGCGGCGGAAAGTCGCCGCGGCGACCGCACCGACGCAAACGTCATCGACCAGGATTTCGGCGACCAGCCGCTGGTCGGGCCGGTCGGACGACCAGACCCAGCCCTCGACGCTGCCGTCGGGCTTCAGTTCCAGGTCGCCGGTGACGCGGTGGGAGGTCATGCTGGGCAGGAGCGGCGCCATTGCAGAACAATTAAGCAGCCGGCACGTGGGCAGGCCAGGTGAAATATCGGTCCACGCCGGGCAGCGGGGACGGGCGCAGCGCTAATTCCCTGACGATGGTCCTCAACCGGAAGTAGCAAAATAGAATAAGATCGTGCGTTCCGATTGCAGCGACAGGGGAGCAGGGCGCGCCGAGGTAGAGTTTGAATCAGTGGGTTGGGATATATCCGTGTGTTGCCTGTCACGCGTGGTGCCTAAAATATCGATCATTGGCCTGCCAAAGTATCGCACGGTGGGTTATTTCTGCTAAAATAACGCATGCTCGCACGCCCGACCCCAGCGATCCGTGAGACGCCCGCGCCGACCCAGGCCCCGCGCACCCTGCGCGAGGCGCCGGCGGTGGAGGGGTTTGCCGTCCATCAGGGCAGGCCGCGCGCATCGGATGCCGGCGAGGCCGACCGGATTGCCGCTCTGCACCGCGCACGTTTCCTCCGCCCGCTCTGTGCCGGGCGCCAGGTGGCGCTGAGCGGCGGCGGCGCGGCCGCCGGGTTGCTGGGCGAAGTCGCCGCCGGCCTGCTCCCCGCCCCCGGGGTCGGCGCCGACGTGGTGCTGGCGCTTGACCCGGTGCCGCCGCAGGCCGTGCTGGCCGCCGCCCCCGAGCTTGCCCAGGCCCTGCGCAGCGGCGGCGTGCTGGTCATGGTGAGCCGCCCCGACGGCACGCCGGACGGCGGCCGCTCGGCCATCGAGGCGGCGCTCGCCCGCAGCTTCCGCCACGTCGTCACCTTCCGCCAATGCGCCGTGGCCGGCACGCTGCTCGCCGACGCGCGCCGCGAGGGCAGCCGCGTCGTCGCGCTGGCTGACGACCCCACGCCGGCAAGCGCGATGGTGCATGTCTGCTCCGCCGAGCCGTTGCCCGATCTCGCCGGCGGCGTGTTCGCGGCCCCGCCCGGGAGCGTGGTCGCCGGCATGAAATACGCCGCCCGTCCGGTCGCGGTGCCCGACCGCCCGGCCGTCGTGTCCGCCAATCCGGTCGAGCTGCCCGAGGAAGTGCCGGGCGAGGAGAGCGTGGCCGAGCTGCGCCGTCGCGCGGTGTCGCTGGCGGAGCGTCTGCTCGAGCGTGACGAGCGGATGCTCGATCTCGTCGCCGAGGCGGCGGATCTCCGCCGCCAGCTGGAGGATGCGCCGACGCGTGGCGACCGGGTCGAGGCGACGCCCGCCCGCCACCGCTGGCCGCTCGCCGACCATCCCGACATGCTGCCCGCGGCGCTCGAAGTCTACGACCGCCGGGTCGATGACGACGCGGTGCTGGAAGGGCGCGCGGGCGAGGCGTTTCTCAAGCGGTTCGAGCTCACCGGCCACGCACCCGCGACCGCCGCCGCCATCGCCGCGCTGAACGCGATGCCGCGGCGGCTGCGCTGCGCCGGCACCGGCGACCTCCCCGATGTCTCCATCGTCATTCCCGTGCATGGCCAGCTCGGCTACACGCTGAACTGTCTGGACAGCCTGTTCCGCCAGGTGTCGCGCCACAGCGCCGAGATCATCGTCATCGACGACCACTCGCCCGACGACACCGGCAAGAAGCTGCCGAAGGTGACCGGCATCCGCTACTGCCGGCAACCGGCGAACCGCGGCTTCATCGCGAGCTGCAATGCCGGCGCGACCCTGGCGCGCGGCCGCATCCTGGTGATGCTCAACAACGACACCCGCGTCGTCGCGGGCTGGCTCGACGAACTGGTCGGCGGCTTCACGCTGTTCCCCCGGGCCGGCCTGGTCGGCTCCAAGCTGCTCTATCCGGACGGCTCGCTGCAGGAGGCGGGCGGCATCATCTGGCGCGACGGCTCGGCCTGGAACTATGGCCGCAGCGACGATCCCAACCGGCCGCAATACTGCCACGCCCGCCAGGTCGATTTCGTCTCCGGCGCATCGATCGCGGTGCCGGCGGCGCTGTGGCACCAGCTCGGCGGCTTCGATGCGCTCTATGCCCCGGCCTATAACGAGGATTCGGACCTGTGCTTCCGCATCCGCGCGGCCGGCTACGAAACCTGGTTCCAGCCGCAGTCCAGGGTGATCCACTACGAGGGCCGGACCGCCGGGACCGATACGCGGGCCGGCGTGAAGTCGTACCAGGAGGTCAACGCCAAAAAATTCCTGATGCGCTGGCACGACACGCTGGCCGATCACCGGGCGAACGGCGAGGCGCCGTATTTCGAGCGCGAGCGCCACGTGCACCGGCGCGCCCTGGTGATCGACGCGACCGCGCCGACGCCCGACCAGGACGCCGGCTCGGTGACCACGGTGCTGAACCTGCGGCTGCTGCAACAGCTCGGCTACAAGGTGCATTTCGTGCCGCAGGACAATTTCCTGTATCAGAAGAAATACATCACCGACCTGCAGCGCGAGGGCATCGAGTGCGCCTATGCGCCGTACGACACCGGCTTCGAATCGTACATGAGCCGCCATGGTTCGCTGTTCGATGTCGTGCTGGTGTTCCGCGCCACGGTGGCCGAGAAGACGATCGCGGTCGTGCGACGCCATGCACCGCAGGCATCGATCCTGTTCAACAACATGGACCTGCACTTCCTGCGTTTGCGGCGCGAGGCGGAGCTTGCCGGTGACGCGGCGGGGATCGCCGCCGCCGCGGCGATGCAGCGGCGCGAGCTGGAGGTGATCGGCAAGGTCGACTGCACCATCACCCCCTCGACCTTCGAGAAACAGGTGATCGCGGAGCTTGCCCCGGCGGCGCCGGCGCGGGTGCTGCCCTTCATGTTCGATTTCGCGGGCACGGCGGTCGGCTTCGCGCCGCGCCGCGACATCTGCTTCCTCGGCGGCTACGGCCATAGCCCCAACGTCGATGCGGTGCGGTTTTTCGTCCGGAAAGTGTTCCCGCTGGTGAAGCGGGCGGAGCCCGGCATCCGCTTCATCATCGCGGGCGCCAATCCAACCCAGGACGTGAAGGCGCTGGCGGCGGACGATGTCATCGTCACCGGCATGGTGGCGGATCTGCGCGGGCTGTTCGACGCCACCCGCGTGTTCGTCTGCCCGCTGCGCGCCGGCGCCGGCGTGAAGGGCAAGGTTGCCACGGCGATGTCGTACGGAGTGCCGGTGGTGACCACCACGGTCGGCGCGGAAGGCATGGAGCTGATCGACGGCGAGCACGTGCTGGTGGCCGATACGCCCGCCGCCTTGGCGGCGGCCTGCCTGCGCGCCTATCGCGACGAGGCGCTGTGGCAGCGCCTGTCGGCCGCCGGGCAGGCGCGGGTGGCCGAGAAACACTCGCTGGCCATGGGACGGGGCGTGCTGGCGGAGGCGATCGAAACCGCCATGCGCCACCGGCTTGGGCTCGACGCAGCGGCCTGACCGTACCGGGGCGCTGCCCCGAGCCCTGCCCGCCCCGCCTAAATATCACGTGGGGATTTCGCGTGGGATCGGCGAATTCGGGTTGACATGGCGCCCGGGCGGGCGGTTTGCATTCGTTATGAACCGACTCGCCGTTGCCATCTTGCTAGGCGTTCTCATCGCAGCCGCCGCAATGCCGAATCTTAGGCGCTACGGTGTCGGTGACGCCCCGGGAGTTGCGTACGTGGCAGACCGCTG
>Ga0181517_10006225_pt1 | contig 10278 bp, 7 predicted proteins | sample PEATcosm2014_Bin_31_FD_119748 | JGI IMG/M metagenome (GOLD analysis project Ga0181517, IMG submission 119748) | Peatland microbial communities from MTU Mesocosm Facility, Houghton, MI, USA - PEATcosm2014_Bin01_30_metaG | ecosystem: Environmental > Terrestrial > Soil > Wetlands > Peat | place... | reverse complement strand
GGTGATGTCAAAGCATCTTCTATATGTAACGACCATTAACCAATTTATAATCTGTGATGTACGTTGGTGCCCGGAAGGGGACTTGAACCCCTATGACCTTGCGGTCTGCGGATTTTAAGTCCGTTTACAACCCTTGAGCACCACCCTGCACAGCCTCGCATAGAGTCGAATAACAGTCACATAATGAATGACATAGAACTGTTATCCACATCGCACACTGTCGCACCAAAAAGCACCAAATCACGGTACAAAGCGGCCCCAAAAGCGGCACCAAGGCTTTTCCGTAAGTATTTTAGAATCGCATAACCTGCGGACTTTTAGTCCGCCACGCCATTGCGTGATCGAAATATTGAGTAAGCACCTAATAATTCTTCAAGATATGGCAAAAAAGCGGCCCCAAAAGTGGCCCCGACTATCGCCCAACTCTGTGCTCAGTTTCCGTGCCGATTCTAATCCCAATCAATGCCAAAGTCACCACAGAATGCCCGGTGAGAATACCAGCCGATTAGCCTGAGCAGCAGGTGTGTCTCCATTATCACGCACGATAGCCAGACGAGGGCCAGCTCGGTTGCGGGTGGGGTGCCGGGGGCGTAGCGGGCGGCATTAAACGACGCAAGATGCGGCGCGGGTATGTCGGGAAGAGAGATTTGATCAATCATTCATCTTGCTTCATACCGCCTGGTCTCTTGCCAACGAACTGGGCGTTGCCTTCACGACCGCACAGCGCGCAATCGAACGGCTGGAGCGTATCGGAATTGTGAAACAGGCGACAAATGCCAAGCGTGACCGCGTCTACTGCGCGCAAGGGTTGCTCGACATTCTCGAAGAACCGGCCAACCTTACCGGCTCTCTTTCCGAATGAGCAGACCACGTTGAACGCTTCTCTTCGTTGACAACGAAGGTTCAAAGCGCAGAGCGAGTGATGAACCGCCGAAGCCTGCTTCCCTGATGCACATTGAGCAGTCCGGCCCGAAGAGCATCCGTAATGGCCTTCTTGGCAATGTCCGCTCGATGCGTTGTCGAGAGAACATCCATGATCGAACGTTCGACCGAGGTGATCGGCATTCCCTCGTGCTGGCTGATCTCTTGCGGTGTGAGGTCAGCGCGATAAATCACGATCCATTCCGGGTGCTCCCGCCGCAGCCGTGCCGACATCGGAACAGTGAGGTTCACACGCGCTGGGTTCACGTCCGAGATGCCGTAGAGCAGCAGGGCCGTTTCATGAGACAGGGCGACGCGCTCCGGTCCCTGACTAGCCTGTGCCCACAGGACAGCTTCGTGGTATTGGGCAAGCCGGTCTGCCGGAAAATGAACGATTCGGTAGACCCCTCTGCTCATTCGCTCCAACCGGCCACGCTGCGCGAGCCGAACCAGTACAGAATCTTGAATCCCCTGGGCGCGCGCGTCTTTGGACGCGAGCAGGCCATCATGCTCTTCGGCAAGTGCGTACAGCTCGTCCATGCGAGTTCGTGGCATGAATGGAGTATGCAACGGCAACGCTGCAATGTCACTATAGTTCTATTATGGAAATATGTTGACACCATTACGACCATCCGTAACTTTCCATCTTCTGGGTTTGTAGGCAGTCAACAGACGCTCGCTTCACAATGAGGGCTAATGGTTAGCTCCGCTGGGACAGGCATTCACTGCGCATAGCGGTTCTGGGGGGGCGGAGGGGGGGACAGCGGACAAAATTCGGCTACTGCTCTCGGCGGTTGTAGCGCACAAACAGGTCTTGCCAGCGTGTGCGAAGATTAAGACTACGGGATGTTCATTTTGGATCGACGGATATACAATGGTTGACGTGACGAAGGCGAACGATTGGCGAACAGATTTTGGCATCGCAAACGTAGGGCCAAAAGTCTTTTTTGCCAGCAAAGCGGAGCTGCAAGCGCCTGACGCGGCAGCATCGCAGAGTCACGTCTTGCGCCGTGCCTTCGATCTACTCAAACTTGACGGGGTTCTTTGTGCCGAGAATATCCCGCTCGTCTACTTCAAAGAGGTGAAACGGATCGAGCCTGGTGAGGTTGCCAGACTTCATCAAAAATTTTGGAACCACGGCGGCGCGCCTATTCTCGTTCTCGTCGCGCCGGATCAGGCTCACGTCTACTCTGGGCTTGTCCCCCCGCTTCCTCAACAGAGCACTTCTGGAAATATCCCTGCACTGGTGAAAACGCTGGAACGGGCTTCTGTCGCAATCAGAGAATTCTTGCCTACCGTTGAGTCCGGCGAGTTCTTTCACCAGCATCCAAAATCGTTCGATCCGGCAAGCCGCGTGGACCGGAAACTCCTCGATAATCTTCAAGCGACTAGGGACAAGTTGGTCGAGACACTTCGCGGCAAGTCAGACGAAGGGATATTGGATGCGTTACTTTGCCGGGTAGTATTTGTTTGCTATCTCTTCGACCGTGAGATTGTTGGCCAGTCGTATTTGAGCGACATTGGATTGCCGAATGCTATGCACTTGCGCGACGTTCTTGGGATAACGCCAAGAAGTAAAGCAAAGAGTCATCTCTATAACCTCTTTCGGAAGCTAGGGAAAGATTTTAACGGCGACCTATTTAGCGGCAATCTTGACGCAGAAGAAAAGCAAGTCTTGTCCTCGCACATCGGGTTACTGGATGATTTTTTCCGTGCCACGAATGTAGAAACCGGCCAGGGTGCGTTTTGGCCATACGACTTTGCGGCTATCCCAGTCGAAGCTATCAGCGCAATTTATGAACGGTTTCTGAAGGGTTCAGAAAAACTTAATGGGGCGTTCTATACGCCACGATTCCTTGCGGAACTCGTCCTCGATCTGGCGCTCTCCAAGTCCAAGTCATTGCTTGGAATCCGCAGTCTTGATCCTGCCTGCGGGTCGGGAATTTTCTTGGTTGGATTATTTAACCGTATTGCTGAAGAGTGGAGGCAGGCAAACTCCAAAGCCAGCAATGATCGTCGCGCACGGGAGCTTCGCAAGGTTCTTTGCAGCCTGCATGGGGTCGATGTCAATCCGACAGCTTGCAGAATCACAGCATTCAGCCTCTACCTGGCTTATCTCGATCAACTTACCCCAAGGGATATCCAGGAGTTACAGCAGAAAGGCCACAAATTACCAACATTGGTCCACTACCCGGAGGCCAATGCTGGTAGAGAAATTGAAGGGAACATCTGGTGTGGTGATTTCTTCGCAAATGACACCAGATATGCCGTTGATGTCGATTTGGTCGTCGGAAATCCGCCATGGGGTAGCATCGCATTACCGGGAACACCGGCAGCGGAATGGTGCGATAATCCCGCTCATCAATGCCCAGTTCCAGACAAGCAGATTTCGGCTGCGTTTGTCTGGAAAGCTCCCTATCATATAGCGGAAAACGGCATAATCTGTCTGGTACTACCGCACGGCACTATTTTCAATCACAGCACTACGGCTTTAGAGTTTCAGCGCACGTTTTTCAAGCGCCACGCGGTTGACCACGTACTCAATCTCGTTGATTATCAGTTCTTCCTATTTGAGGAGGCTCGCCACCCGGCCGTTGTGCTTACCTATAGGAAGTGTGCGCCTGAAAGTCGTCAGCATCCCATCGAATACTGGGCACCAAAGACTGACTGGCTCGTCACGCGGGCTGAAGTAATCACGGTGATGCCGGAGGATCGCTGCACTGTAAGCACGGGGGAAGTATTTGATGACCTGGAGAAAAAGGACGCCCCTCAGATTTGGAAGCAGAGGCATTGGCCAACAGCCAGGGATCGTAGATTGATTGATCGTCTGTCACTCTACCCACGATTACGCGACCATGTACGGCAATTGAGAGAAAAGGGGAGTACTAAACCGTGGGTTATGGCAGTTGGGTTTCAGCCTGTTCGGAAAGGTGACGACCCAGCAAAAGCAGAAAGCATAACCTTGCCCTCAAAGTTACTTATTGAAGCGAAGGCATCGTCCAAGCTCAATTTATTCTTGCTCGCTGATGACTGCAAGACACTTTCCAAAGCGAATTTTACTGTCCGTAGCGGGTCTAACAAGGATACGACTGCTTTCAAATCGCCACATGTCCTAGTAGCAAAAGGCTTTTCAAGTGTCGCTTATGCTGGTTTTGATGTTTCATTTCAAGACTTTCTCAGGGGGATTCACGGACCGGAAAAAGATAGGAATCTGTTGATTTTCTTAACGGCCTACCTTCGTTCTCAGTTAGCGAAATATTACCTGTTTCATACATCTTCCAACTGGGGGATAACACGGCAACAGGTCCACGTAGACGAGCTTCTTCGTTTACCTTTTGCACTGCCGAACGCAACGCTCAATCCCCAGAGATCTCAAGAGATAGTCGAGGAGGTTGCGAAGGTTGTCACCTCAGCGACGAAAGAGGCTGCTGGATTCCTTGTTGATCGTGAAGGTATCGTCCGTGCCGCTACGGACTCTATTGAGAGTTTGATAGACGAGTACTTCGACATACTTCCGATAGAGAAGCTTCTTGTTGATGACACTATACAGGTCATCATCCCCAGTGTGCGCCCCACTAGAAAACGGAAAATCATTCCTACGATCCAACCTACTACTCACGTCCAGCAGAACCGGTATATTGCTAGGATCTGTGAGACACTTAATGGCTGGGCGCGAGGTGGACGCTTCGAGGTCCAAGGACACGCAGCAGTTTCAGACCGGCTCGGTATTGGAGTCGCAGTCCTGAGAAAGACGCCGCTTGGCGAAAAACAGTTTGACAAACCTGAAAACTTCGACGATCTCTTGGTGGCGTTGGCGCGTCTTCGCAAAGTCACAGAACAAAAGATAAATGCCTTCAACCTGATTCGCGGAACAAAGATATTCGATGGAGATCGACTATATCTGGTAAAACCGTTGGGCCATAGATTTTGGACCGAGACAGCGGCTCTGAATGATGCTGACGAAATTGCCGGTTCGATTCTCATGAGCAAGCCACAGGGGGTGTCGTGAGCGTAATCGGCACATCCACTGAGTGGTCCGACTTGATCGATCCGATGCTTCCTGAAATCCTCCATCTGGTTATCGCCAGTTGGATAGAAATGCCAGCGCCAGCGCCTGATGCCAAGGAAGACAGCATCACGGATGCACTATGGCGGACATTGACGCAAAACCGTACCGCTCGTGGATTGATGTTTCAGATTCGTACCCAGGTTGTCGAGTTAGATCCGATGCCTGGAGAGGATCTTGGTCGAATGGATATTGCATTCATTCCCTTGGTTCCACGAGAGGATACCTATTTTTGTCTTGAGTGTAAGCGCCTAAATATTGTAAAGAATGGAATAAAGCAGACATTTGCGTCTCAATACGTTCGGTATGGCATGTTGAGGTTTGTGACAGGGCAATACTCTAAAGCGGTCCATCACGGAGGGATGCTTGGATATGTTCTTGATGGAAATGTTGCCAACGCCATTGCCAATGTTGGAGCCAACATACAGACCCAACACAAAGCATTGCTTATGTCTCCGCCTGGGGTATTCTCAGCATCAACGGTGCTGGAAGGCGATGAACGAGCACGAGAAACTCATCATCAACGCGCTCATGAGACGAGTGTTTTTCGTATCCACCACCTTTTTATGCCCAACTCAACGGCCAAGGTCGTCCAAGAACTCTGATGCCGGAGCGGTACTGGTCACCAGCAGATGGTCGCGGGCGCGGGTGCAAGCAACGTAAAGCAAATGGCGCTCGGTGTTGTAAACGTCCTCAAGGTCGGCTTCATCGGTGAAGGTCTCAGTCCGTTCCTGGAGCGGAATCATTTTATCGTTACAGGCCATCACCACAACTGCCCGGAATTCCAAGCCTTTGGCAAGGCGCATAGTATTGATGGACCGGCGTCTAATCGGCATTTCAATATTCTGAGCGAGAATTTCAAAGCTGAGCGCGTCATCCTTTGCCGCAGCTTTAGCACGGTCCAACTGTCAAGGGTGGAGTAAGAGGAGCGCGACTTTTCAGGTCGCTTCGCCCGTCGGGTGGGCAATCATGGCGCTCCGATCTTGAGGAGCGACCTTCAGGGTGGGAAGACGGGCGCGCGAAAAATGGAGGTCTGCCGTAGAGGCTGTTACGAAACTCGCCTCCGCCGGGCCAAGCAATCGGCGGCATTCAAAACCGGATGCCGCCGATTCGAGCGGGAAAAACAAAATGGGTGGTTAAAACTCATTGTGTGGCGAGTTGAGCCTTCAACTGCTCCAAGCCGAGTACGTTTGCCATGCGCTTCAGGTTGTAGGCCATGACCGCAATGCTCATCTCGGTCTGTGAGCCAGAGACTCCACGCAAAAGAAATCGAGGGTGGCCAAAAATGCGATATTTGAGAGCGGCGAACGGGTGTTCCACAACGCATCGTCGCAATCGCATCGCGGCTGGTGTAGCACGCAGATTCATGCGCTCCAGCGCTTCTTCATATATATGTCGTGAAACCACCCGTTGTGGAGCTAAGGTACATTGAGGTTTCTGTGAACAGTTCTTGCAGTCTGCTGCTCGCGATTGGTAATGGACCGACTGGTCCCTCTTATGAATTCTCTTTCGCTCAAGTCTTTGACCAGCAGGGCATACAAAGCTGTCTGTATCTGGCTGGTAAGTGAACATTGTTCGATCCATCAAAGTCCGACCAGCATGGTTATTTGTTCCCCGCTTGGCCGGGATATATGGAATCAGCCCAGCCGCCTCGCAGACGGCGGCTTGTTCACCATTGGAATAGCCGCAATCCGCAACAATGTTCACCGGCGCAGACGGTCTACCCAGTGCCTTAAAAGCAGCTTCTGCCACCGGCTGTAAACAAGCACTATCGTTCGCCGCAGTCGTTACCTGATGCGTAACAATGAGAGCATGTTCAGCATCTACTGCTGTCTGGATATTGTAGGCAGGAACCTTGCCCGCAGATGTTCGCATCACGCGAGCTTCTGGCTCTGGATGCTGACGCAATTTATTCAGTGCCGCTGGCACCGCAGTAGAATCAACATCGACATTCTGCTCATTATCGGCGGTCTCCATTCGATCCAAGTACCGTTGCAACTCTTCGCGGTCACGAATGCTTGAGGCACTGCTTACAGCGCGAAGCTTCGTGCCGTCGATGGCAATCCATTCTCCCCGTATTAAACCTACGGTGCGGGCAAATTGCACCAGTTCGGCTCCCGCAGCCGTGACTGCTTCACGGTGCATCCTGCGAAACTCCGCAATGGTCTTGTGATCGGGATAGAGTCGGTACAGGAGCCACATCAATTCAATGTTGCGACGGCATTCTGCTTCCAATCGGCGCGAGGATCTGAGTTGGTTCAAATATCCATAGAGATAGAGTTTCAAAAGATCGCGCGGGTCATAGCCAGGACGCCCAGTTTCGGCTGCGTCCGCCCTTTGGAAGCCCAATACGTCCATATCAAGCCTCACCACAAAGGCGTCAATGACTCGGCAAAGATGGTCTTGCGGGATCAGGTCGTCAAGCACCACTGGAAACAAAGTTCCTTGGTCACGCCCTTCCCCCTTAATGAATCCCATAATGATGCCCCCGTTTCCAGGGGCATCATCTCATGTCTTCAAATTTGCTACAAGTAGTTTCGTAACAGCCTCCGTAGCAGACCCCCGAATTGACTTCTGTCCTCAAGCCGCTTTCTTGGCCTTTGGCGGCATGGCCTTCGCTGCTGGCTTCGGTGCCAGCTTTGCTTTCTCCTTCGCGGCGAACTCCTGCTTGACCTTGAGGCTGATGGCGTCCACGTCCACCTTGTATGTGGTGGTAGCATCACGGAGTACCTGTGCGGCGTTCTGCTTGCTGGCCGCGTGTAGGATAGTGATTTCGACCAGCAAACCGCCCAATGCGCTCTCCTCGGCATGGCGCAAATAGGCCGTAAACAGCTTCCCGATAGAGTCGCTGTCCCTTGTCTTTTTGATGCCACGTTGACGGGCGACAATCTCCAAACGGCGTTCGTCCAGTAATGTCGCCAACCGCTCGACCACGAATAGCAGGTCGCGCTTCATCAACCGCACCGGGACCGCTGCAACGATGGCGGCAAGTGTGCGGAGTCCGGTCGCCTGGGCGAGTGCTTCTTCGCGGCGGCGCTTTTGCTCCTCGACATTCGATTTCGGTTCGTATGTGCTGGTCTGCTTCTTCGGGTGATGCACCGGGCAATCTGCCTGTGCGCAAATTGTGCGGGTTTCGCCTCTCTCACTGCCTTCGGAGACAATGGCCTCGGTGGTGTACTTGCACGTCTTGAACTCCGCGCGTGTGGCCTCTTCTTTCGTCTTGGGCTTCTCCTGCCGGACTTCGACATACTTATTGCGCGGTAGCGTGGTGCTGCCTTCCTTCTGTTGACCATAGGCCGTGCTGATTTGTACCAGCTTGGGTTTCGCTGCGATGGTCTGCCGGATATGCGCGTCCAATTTCGCGGCATAGCATTTCGGGTCTGAGCATGAATCCTTCTGCCCTGTTCCCATGTCTGCGAAGAGTAGCTTGTTATGGCCGGTGCGCTTCGGGCAATCGGCGCAAGTACCGGCCTCCGGCACAAGCTGCGCATCTGTTTTTGAGAATGGCGCGGATGTGAGTTCCAACAGAATGTTGTGCTCAATCCACTGTTGCAAATTGCGCACGGGTAACAAAGTGCGCTTCGACTTGTTATTGCTTCCATATTGCTCCTGATAGCAAGCACTGAGCGCCTCTTCCTGTTGTGCGGGTTGCAGCTTCGCCAGTAACAGCGCGTGTCCGGTGCCAATCTCCTCGCGGTAAAACGCATCGACTACTACGGGTGTAAGCTCGGTCAACTTCAAACGAGAGGCCACGAATGCCGGACTCTTGGCGCATCTTGCGGCTATTTGTTCAATGGAGTATTTCGGCTCTTCCAAGTTGAGAAGAGCGCGGAAGCCGTTCGCCTCCTCCATCGGATGCACATCGGCGCGAATCAAATTCTCGACTAACTGAGCCTCCAAAGATTCCGCGTCGGTAAGGTTGACGATACGGACGGGGACAGTTTCGGCCTCGGCCATTTTCGCGGCGCGATAGCGTCGCGCTCCGGCAACGATCTCGAAGCCGTGTTCATTCAAAGGCCGCACTAACAAGGGCGAAAGAACTCCTTGAACGCGAATACTTTCGGCAAGCTCTTTCAATGCGGAATTGTCATAGATGCGGCGGGGGTTGGTGGTGGACTCCGTGAGGACGGCAAGGGGCAGGTCGCGGTATTCGGTGGTGGTGTTCGGGTTCATAGTTGCTCTCCTATTGCGGGTTGGTGTTCCGGTGGTGGAGCGGACGGCATGAGGCCGCCCGCCGCTGAAAAGGATTGGTTAGCTGGCTTTCGCCAGTTCCGGTTCTGCTTCTTGCGTTTCTTCCGCTCTTGGTGTTTCAAGTGCGGAAAGAATGACGGCTGAGGTACGCTGGATAACTTCCAAGCTCTCGGCTAACAGTGTCGCGTTCCCGTGGTATAAGTGGATGTAATCCGCCGATGCACGGCCAGTGTCGAGACCAATGGTTTTCCCCACTACAAAGGCAATCGCCTCGGCCTCTGTCTCGCGTACTATCTTGGTTGTTTCTGTGCGGCGGTCGGCCTTGTGTAACATCTCGTGACTTAGCTCATGGACCAAAGTTGAAAATTCCTCCGCTGTTGACTGACCGGGAAGCAAGACAATCTTTCCGCCGTAGCTGGCTCCCAACGCGGGGGAGATAGACTCCTTGAACTCAAGCTGAATGCCTTGCGCGATAACGAAATCAACCAGCCGTTCCCGCCGTTCGCCCACATCTCCGCTCACCTTGGTTGACAGTTCGGGAAGCTCTTCGCCGTCGGTCTGGCTAACATCGAAGACATAGGCCGAACGGAACCCAACCAATACGCCATGATTCTGTGTGCGTATGTCCTTCTCGGCCTCTTCATCTTTCTTGCGCTTGATGCCGATCACTGGGGCAAGAATGCGGATGCCGCGCTCTCCCTTCTTGACTCTCCGTTTAAGCTGGTTCCACGCATAGAGGCCAGCAACGCGAGTTGCATCCGGCTTCTGCCGTGCAATCTCAAGGATGTTGCCGAATGAGTAATTGTGAAACCTGCCCATCGCTGTTAGATAGGCGGTAAGTCCTTCGCTGTGTCCCTGCTCCAACTGCTCAATCAGGGCTTGCACATTGGCCGCGATTACTTCTTTCGCGGTCTGCTTCTGCTGCGGCTGGTTCTGGGGGGACGTGGTGACAGTGTTTGCGGTGGTGATCGTTGCGCTGCTCATCGGTGATTCTCCTTTGTTGTTGCTCCTGAATTGGGGCAGTGTAGTTGCTAACAACTACGCCTTGGCCCAGGCCCACGCCTGCGGGGGTAGCAACTGCAAGGGGAGGGGAATCTCCC
>Ga0181517_10006224_pt1 | contig 10280 bp, 5 predicted proteins | sample PEATcosm2014_Bin_31_FD_119748 | JGI IMG/M metagenome (GOLD analysis project Ga0181517, IMG submission 119748) | Peatland microbial communities from MTU Mesocosm Facility, Houghton, MI, USA - PEATcosm2014_Bin01_30_metaG | ecosystem: Environmental > Terrestrial > Soil > Wetlands > Peat | place... | reverse complement strand
GCTCTTCGGCTTCGGCATGGCCTCGGCCCACCTCGCGAGCTGCGCCATCCACGTACCGTCGTCCAGCAGCACCGGCGCGCCGTGCGCCGCGAAGATCACGGGCATCCGCCCGCTCGGGCCGTCTCGACTGGTCTCTCGCTCTGTCGCCATGGGCTCTGGTTCCTGCCGGGAACATAAGCACCACCGTGCCAGACGCCCAGTGGCCGTCATTCCGCCGGGGGACCCCGCTCACTCGGACGAGATGCAGCCGCCACCGAAACCCGGCGTCGTGGTGCAGGTCGTCGTCGGGCTGAACGCCGCACAGCTGAAGCGAACGGTGAAGCCCGGCGCGCACGGCGTCGTCGCGTTCTCCAGGTTGATGGGAAACTGGCCGGACGGCGGGCAGCAGCCCGACAGCGTGTCGCCCGTGCACGTCGGGGACGCGCTCCCGCTGCAGGTGGTCGCCGGCGACGCGGCACAGCCCGCGTGCCCGCCCTCGACCTTGCAGATCTCTCCGAGCGAGGCGCAGTCGGTCGGGACGATGTAGCCGATGCAGGTCTGGGCCACGCTCCCTTTGCACGAGTCGGGCGTCGTCGACGGGTCGCACATCGTGGACGTCGCGAGGACGCACTGGGGCGTCGTGCCTCCGTCCGACAGGACGCTCGCGCACTCGCAGTCCGTCGAGTCCACTCCGCAGCCGATGTCGCCGCACGAGTGCACGGTCGCGTAGCAGACGCACTGCCCGGCGTTCATGAAGCAGTCGCCGTCGGGGCCTGGCGCGAAGGTGTAGGGGTTGCAGTCCTCCAGGTCGGTCGAGTCGGCGCACACCGCCGTGAAGGTCGACGGGGCGCACTGGGTCGCGCTCGGGGAGAGCGGGTCACGGCACTCGGCGTTGGCGTTGGGCAACCCGATGGGGCAGTCCTCCCGGCACACCTGCCCCTGCGCAGCGCAGTCGACGATCGTCTGGTACGCGTAGCCGTCGCACGACAGCAGCAGGTCGCCGCTGCACGCCGAGTTCGCCACGGGGGAGCACGACACGAGCGGCGACGCGTAGCACCCGGCGTAGCTCGAGTCCTGCGGGTCGACGGCGCACGCCTCGTCGGAGGCGCAGGTCGTCACGCTGACGTACCCCGTCGTCGTCCCCGCTCCCTCCGACACGTAGGACGGATCGGTGATGACCGGGGCCATCGTGCAACCGAGCGCGTCGTTCCCCTGACAGTTGCCGGCGTAGCTCGTCACCCACTGGCCCGGCGGATACGAGTCCGGCCCGAAGGACGACCAGGAGAACGCGCAGGGCGTCGCGCCGGCCGGGATGCAGCCGGCCCAGGCGTAGGTACGACCGGGGGGCGGCGTGGTCCACGGGTGCTCGGTGACCGTGAAGACGGCGCAAGCCTCGCTCGCCCCGCAAGCCGTCCCCTGGAGCGCGTGGGTCGCGGGGTCGCAGGTGACCGCGGTGTTGCCCTGGCACGTGCCGGGCGTGGGCTGCGGCAAGGCCGTCGAGCCATCCGCGCCGATGCCGTCGGTCGGGTAGACGCAGTGACCACCCCCGTCGGCGCGCCGGGCATCCAGGTGGCGCGCGTCGGCGGAGCCGTCGGTGAGCGCGCCATCGACCGGCGGCTTCGTGGCGTCGGAGACGTCGGCGGAGGCGTCTGCGAGCGCACCGTCGGCCCGGGGCTTCGTGGCGTCCTGCGCGTCGGCCGAGGCGTCGCTCGGCTTCGTGTGCCCCCCGCCGTCGCGCGCGTGGCCGTCTTCCACGGTCGAAGCGTCGCGGGATGAGGCACGGCACGACTGGCAGGCCGCGTACCCCGTCCCCTCAGGGTTGCAGACCTGGACCCCCGTCCCACCGCCCGCGCACGGACACGTGACCTGGACGCCGGGGACGCATTGGGGCTGGGCGCTGCCCGAGGAGCACGCCGTCACCAGACCCGCGAGTGCAAGCAACAAGCAAGCTCCTGCCCGCCCGGACGTCGGGATGCGCCTAGAGAGCATGGACTCCTCCGGTGCAAGCATGAGGCTTCTCGTTCACCGGCGGAAGGGCAGTCTCCAGGGCCACACTCCACGGGGGCACGGTCACGACCGCGACCGAAGGTGGAGCCGGTCGACAGGCGGGACGACCTTCGGCGGAGGCCCGGCTGCCTTTGCTTCTTCGATTCCGCCGTCACGACGGGCCATCACGACCTGCCCGCCTCCGCGCGCTCTCCGAGTCTTCTGGGCATCGATCGGCGTCTCCGGCGCGAGGGCTCGGGGCTCCCGAGGGCGTGGGCGGTCGCGGGAGCGCCCGCCGGAGTGGTCGATGGCCGCCGCGCCGCTCTACCTCGACCGCCGGCGGAGGTCGTCGGGCTGCGCCTGCCCGGACGCGGGGTGGGCGGCGCCCCACATACGCCCACCTGACTGACCGCCGCCGCCGCCAGCCCCCGCGCGGTACAATGTGGCATCGGTCGCCCGCATCGATGTCCTTGCTCTGCGTCCCGGTGGCGACCGATCCGTTGCGAGGGTCAGCATGAAACGAGTCCGGAAGTCAGTCGCCGCCACGATCGTCGGCGGCATCATGGCCACGGCCGTCCCCGCGAGCGCCGGGGTGAGCGGCGCGAACATCGCGAACATCGCCCTCGCGAACGTCGGCAAGCAGGCGTGCTCGACGAACAGCGAAGGGGGGAGCGATTTCGACAGCAGCTGCACGGGCAACGGCGGACAGCCCGAGTACTGGTGCGCCGACTTCGCGCGCTGGGTCTGGGCCGCCGCCGGCGTCGACGCATCGACGCTCGACGCGGCGGCCGGCAGCTTCTACGTCTACGGGCAGGACAACGGGACCTTGCACGACTCGCCCACGCTGGGCGACGCGGTGGTCTTCGACTGGCAGGGCGGCGGGGTCGCGGATCACGTGGCGGTGGTCACGCAGGTGAACTCCGACGGAACGATCGAGACGGTGAGCGGCGACTGGGGCGGCACCGGCAGCACCGAGGCGGGGTTCGCCAGCACCTCCTCCGTGGTCCTCAACAGCCCGGCGTACGCGTCCACCGTGGGAACAGAGCCCACGATCATGGGGATGACCGTCAGCGGGTTCGTCACGCCGGTGGGCGAGACCGCGGCGGCGCCTCCTCCCTACGCCGCGACGTTCGTCGGCCAGTCGTTCCCGCTCGCGTCGACCGCGCTCACCCTGTTCGCGGGCCAGACGATCGCGTCCTACATCGAGATGAAGAACGCGGGCGCGAAGACCTGGGACAAGGACACGCGGCTCGGCACCACGGAACCGCGCGACCGGGCGAGCGCGTTCGCCGACAGCACGTGGCTCTCGACGTCCAGAGCGGCGGCCGTGACCGGCTCGGTCGCGCCCGGGGACAGCTACAAGTTCACGTTCGACCTGCACGCGCCGAGCACCCTCGGGACGTACCTCGAGTACTGGAACCTCGTGGAGGACGGCGTCGCCTGGTTCAGTGACCCGGGTGAGGGGGGCCCGGTGGACAACGACCTCGAGGCCAACATCGTCGTCGTGGCCGGCGTCCGGGGGAACCTCGACAGCGCGAGCTGCAGCGCCATCGCAGGCTGGACGCAGGACCAGGCGTCGCCCGACACGGCGATCGACGTGGACCTGTACTTTGACGCCCCCGTCGGAAGCACCGGGTCAGGGTCGATGCGGGTCGCCGCGGGCAGCTCGCGCTCGGACCTCTGCACCGCCATCGGGTCGTGCGATCACGGCTTCAGCGTGCCCGTGCCTGGGGCGCTCTGCGACGGCAGCGGCCACAAGGTCTACGCGTACGGCATCGCGAGCTCGGGCGCTGGCCCGAACGAGCTGCTGGGGAGCTCCCCCAGGTCCTTCACCTGCCAGACCCCCGCGGCTCCGCTCACTCCCAAGGCGGGGGTCAAGCGGCACGTGGTCGACCAGACGTCCTTCGCGGCCTGGAAGTTCACGAGCCTGGAGGTCGTCGGCGAACCGGACGCGGTGGTCGCGGCCTACCCCACCGCGTCGCCGCTCCCATCGACCCCGACGGTCGTCATCGCCACGGGGGCGCCCGAGGTGTGGGTCATCGACGGCAACGTCCGACGTCACGTCATCGACCCCGCGTCGCTCGCCGACTGGCAGTTCACGGTCGCGACCTGGACGGCGACCAACGTGGACGCGTACGCGCAGGGGGCTGACTGGCCCACCACCGTCTTCCTGATGCAGGGCACAGGCGAGACGGAGGTGTACGTCCTCGACACCGCGCCGAGCACGCCCCCGGTCGACGCCGGCGTCTTCGACGCAGGTGTGGTGGGCAAGGTCATCGACGCAGGGTCGCTCGGTCGGCCGGCCTCGCGAGACGCCACGGTGTCAACGGCCGATGCCACGGTCAGCCCGCCCGGCAGCTCGGGGGGTTGCACGATGGCGCCGACCGCGGCGGCGCGACACGAGCTCGGCTGGTGGCTGACGGGGGGAATCGTGGGTTGCGTCCTCCGGAAGCGATCGCGTTCAAGGACCTCGAGGACTGCCACGTGATCGGAGCGCGGCGACCGCTTCGGCCGATCCTCGGCCTCGAGCGGCGCTAGCGCCGATAGACGACCTGCCCGCCGACGATGGTCGCGACGACCTTCGCCTGGCCGAGGGTGGCGGCGGACACGGCCGAGAGATCTCGATCGATGACCGTGACGTCGGCGAGCTTGCCGGCCTCCAGGGTCCCCTTCTCCGCCTCCTGGAACGACGCGTACGCAGCGCCCGCGGTGTAGGCCCGGAGCGCCTCCTCCACGGAGATCTTCTGCTCGGGGACCCACCCGTCGGGCCGCGCGCCGTCGAGCGTCCGTCGCGTGACGGCGGCGTAGATCCCCTCGATCGGCGTCGCCGGCGCGACCGACCAGTCGCTGCCGAAAGCAAGCCTCGCGTGGGAGTCGAGCAGCGAGCGGAAGGCGTAGGTCGTCCTCGCGCGCTCGTGACCGATGACCGTCTCGGCCCAGCGGCCGTCATCGATCGCGTGGTACGGCTGCATGCTCGCGATGACGCCCAGCGCACCGAAGCGCGGCAGGTCTGCTGGCGACAGGTGCTGGGCGTGCTCGACGCGGAACCGGCGGTCCCTCGGCCCGTGCTCCCGGCCGACGCGGTCGAAGACGTCGAGCACCGTGCGGTTCGCGCGGTCTCCGATGGCGTGGATGATGACCTGCAGCCCCGCCGCGTCGGCCCCCGCGACGCGCGCGTACAGGTCCTCCGGGGCGGTCACGAGGAGCCCCGTCCCCCCCTGCGCGTCGGAGAACGGCTCGAGCATCGACGCGGTGTGAGACCCCAGCGACCCGTCGGCGAAGCCCTTCAGCCCGCCGATGCGCAGCCACTCGTCGCCGCGGCCGTGGGCGGCGACCTCCCCCTCGAGCCGCTGCCACGTGTCGAGCGGCACCACGGCGTACACGCGCGTACGCAGGCCCCCCCTGGTGCGCGCTCGGCGGTAGGCGTCGAGGTCCTCCCAGCTTCCCATGCTCGTGACCGACGTCACACCGTTCGAGGCGACGTACGTCATCGCCGCGTCCAGCGCCCGGTCCCGCATCTCGGGCGAGAGCGGCGGCAGGGCGCGCAGCATCAGCGCGGCGGCGTTGTCCTTCAGGATGCCGGTCGGCTCGCCGTCGGGCCGCCGCACGATGGTTCCGCCGTCGACGTCCTTGGTGTCGCGCGTCACGCCGGCAGCGCGCAGCGCCGCGCTGTTGGCGAGCCCCATGTGCAGGTCGACCCGGTCGATCCACACGGGGGTGTCAGGGCTCTCCGAGTCGATCCAGCTCCTGTCGGGGAGCTCTCCTCCCCAGAGCGTGTGGTCCCAGTGCCCGCCGAGCACCCACGCCCCCTTCGGGAGCCCTCGCACGTAACCGGCGACGGCGTCCACGAGCGCGCTCCGCGAGCGCACGCCGCGCAGGTCGAGCGCCCCGATCGCCATCCCGCCGTCGATGAAGTGCAGGTGCGCGTCGATGAACCCCGGGACCACCATCCCTCCGTTCGCGTCGATCGGGGTCACGCCCGGCGCGAGCAGCCGCGCCACGTCGGCGTCCGTCCCCACCAGGGCGATGCGGTCACCGCGCCATGCGACCGCATCAGCCCACGGTCTGCGTGCGTCGCCCGTCCACACGCGGCCGTGGACGACGGCGCCGGTGATCGCGGCGGCGACGGGGCCGGCAGGCGGGGGCGCGGAGGGCAGGGAGGCCGCGCACGCGGCGGCGAGCACGGATGTGGCGAGGGGAAGTCGGGTCATGGGCGGGCCTCAGGCCGTGCGAGCTTATCAGCCCAACGCGGGCGGCTCAGCCGCCTCAGTACGTCGACCAGGCGGCAAACTGCGGACCCAGGGCCGGGCCCGCCGGCGGGAACTTCGCGTCGAAGCGCATGACGGTGCTGTAGGCATCGGGCACGAAGTAGAGGTAGCGGCCGTCCGTGGCCGTGCCTGCGAAGGCGATGGCGTTCGCGTTGAACTTGGACACATCGACGTGGCTCCAGGCCGACACATCGTTGGCGAAGTCCATCGTCGAGTCGTAGCGGGCGATGGTGCTGGTCAGGCCTGAGAAGTAGACGTAGCGGCCATCCCAGGCGGTGCTCGTCACTTCGTCGAGGGTGACCTTGCCCACTTCCCACGAGGTCGCCGCCGCGAAGGGGAGCGTCGTGTCGTAGCGCACGACCGAGCTCGGCACGCTCTGCGTGGCTGGCGACAGGTACAGGTAGCGCCCGTCGTAGACTCCGGTGGAGTAGGCGTTGCTCAGGTTATCGCCGGTCACGAGCTCGAGATCAAACGTCTCCCACGACGAGGCGCTGGCGAACGGCTTCGTCTGGTCCCAGCGGACGAGCAGCGTGTCGTCGGCAGGGATGAGATACACGAAGGGCGAGCCGGCTCCGACCTCGACCCAGAGAGCACCGTGGAACTTGCTGAGCCGCGAGTCGATCGTCGTGAGATCGAACGTCTTCCAGTTGGACGCCTGAGTGAAACCGCTCGAGGACCAGTTGGCGCATGAGTAGCAGAACATGGCGGCGACGCCGCCCTGAGAGGGGGCGAAGACAGCGTCGATGTCGATGAAGCTCACGACGGTCGCGCCGGCGAAGCCCGTCGGCGCCGGCGTGAGCGTCTTGGTGTCGAAGCTGCTCCAGGCGGCGGGTACCGTGAAGGCGCTGCTGGCGTTGTACAGAACCGCAACGCCGGTCGTCCCCGCAAGGTAGAGGAGCTTGTCCGCCGGATCCCAGGCCCCACCGCTGAAGCCCTGAGGCTCGGGCGTGAGCTGCGTCACGTAGAAGTCCTGCCAGCTGTCCTTGCTGGTGAAGTCGTCGTCGCCGATGTCGTACTTCGCGACCGGCGTCGTGGCGCCGCTCGGCAGGAGGTAGAGGCCGAGGTTGCCGTCGTACTCGACCCCCGAGAAGCTCACGAGGTTCGGCGCAACCAGCGTCGTGTCGAACGAGGACCACTCGCTCTGGTTCGAGAAGTCGTTGAAGACCTGGAACGGGGTGGGCGCGATGAAGAGCGACGGAACGTTCGGGTTGTAGAGCGCGTCGTCGAACGACATGTAGAACTCGAACGGGTAGCTGGGACCGAAGACCCAGACGCCGATGACGTCGTTGTTCTCGACACAGTGGCCGCTCTGGACGCAGTCGGCGGAGGCGGGCGTGCCGGCCGCATAGGTCGCGATCATCGCATTGTAGAGCTCGGTGAGCTCGGCTTCGATCGATCGCCCGCCGTCCGGTGTGCCGTACCAGTCGAGCTCATAGCGGGCGCCGTCCTTGGTGATGGGTTGTCCGATGGCCGCGTGGTAGTGCGCGCCGCCATCGGGCCCGTAGAAGTCGAGCGCCCCGGTGTATCCCGCGGAGAGCGTGAGCTCGTCGTAGCGACCCGACGCGGTGTCGTAGGTCAGCACGGCCTCGCCGGCATCGCCCCACGAGACGCTGTGCATGCCCGGCGGGACGTCTCCGGCATCCGTCACGCTGCACGCTGCGGCGACCACCTCGCTCTCCGTGATGCCGGCGTCGTCCGTCCCGCGAAGGTCGAGACCCGCCAGCTGGAACGGTGGCGTGATCGGTGACCCGAACATCGTCGGCCAGGCCGTGGCGGGGGAGCACTTCGGGCCAGCGTCGTGGCTCGCGTCGGCGTGCTGCACCGAGTCGGAGTGTGCATCCGTCTCCGGATGGTCAGGACGAACGTCGGGAGTCGTCGCGTCCCCCGACTCGCGAGGGCGCGTCGCGTCGGACCGCGACCTTGCATCCACAGACGCGTCCCGCACCCCCCCTTCCCCCTTGTACGGCAGGTCCTCGAACCCCACCAGCGCGTTGCAGCCCGCCACCCCGCTCAGCGCGAGCAACACGGTGCACCAAGCACTACCTTGCTGCATCAGAACCTCCCTACCACCTGCAGTCCGCCCGGCGTCGGTGTCACCAGGGCGGTAGCGGACGCCGTCCGCGCAGGCGCCACCAGGAACAGCACCAGCCCTCCGGCCGCGAGCACCCCGCCCGCGACGAATGCCGCCGTCGAGATGTCGCCGTCCGTCTCCCCTGTCCTCTTCGCGTCATTGGCCGGGGAGCTCGGAGCACATGAGACCCCACACTGCGCCTTCGCGTCACTCCACTTGGAGAACGCCATCGCGCCGAACACGCTCCCCACCCCGATGCCGACGACGCCTGCGGCCCCCACTCCGATACCCGCCCATCGCATGGTCGTCCAGGGCGCGTGGCGGTCGGTCGCGGGGGGCGGCTCGGTCGTGGCGAGGGGCACCGGCGCCGCCACGACCGGGGTCACGGCGGTCACCGCGGGTGCGGTCGGCGCAAACTGCACGGCGACCGACTGCCCTTTCTGCCCCTCCTTGATCGCGATCTGACGCTCCACCGCGGGGAAACCCGCCGTCTCGAAGCGGAACGTGTGGAGGCCAGGATCGAGCGGGACCGTCCTGCCATCTAGCAGGGTGGCCACGAGGCTACCGTCGACCGTCACCTTCACGTCCACGACCGCGTTGTTCCCGGCGTCGGTCGCCGACAGCACGACCGACGGAAGCAGCGTGGCGGACTCGGTGGCCTTGTCGACGCACCGCTTCTGGAGCGACTGCGGACAGACGTCGCGCGAACACGCCGCGAAGTTCGCGATGGCCTGCTGGACCTTGCCGTCGGCGAGCGCCGTCTGGGCCGAGTCGAACGCCGCGATGCAGTCGGCCTTGTCATCCGCCCGGGCACGGTCCGACACGAGAATGGAAGCTGCGATGACCAACGGAACGGCGACTCGCTTCATCGGGCTCACCCTGGATCGTTCTCGGCCCCGAAGACCCCACGGGTCCTAGTTGCTGCACTCCGGCTTGTAGTGTTCGTGTCCATCCGAGTCGTACGTGAACGGCGGGTCGCAGTTGACCTTGGGCTTTGGCTTCGCTCGAGTCGGCGGGGTCGGCGCCGCGGATGCGGCCGGAGCCGTTACCGCGGCAGGAGCCGTGACCGGAGCCGCTACCGGTGCCGGAATCGGTGCCGGAATCGGGACCGCCGCCGCGGACGTCGCCGTGGTGGTGGTCGCCGTCGTCGACGCCACGGGAGCCGCAGGCGCCTGCTGGACGATGCCGACGGTCGCGGCGGAGGGTCCCTCGGTCCGTGTCGCAGTCGCCCGCCAACCGACCGCGGCGATCGCTGCAAGCGTCACGGCGCCGCCGAGGAGCACGACCGGAGTTCGGGACCGCCGAGGCGCCGGAGCGCTGGGAACGTCGCCTGAGGTCGGGGTGTTGGTCGTGACGAACAGGTGCGGGGAAGCTGCCGGCAGGACAGCGACGGCGACGGGCGCCTGCTGCGTCGACATCACCTCGAGCGTGACGGCGGGTCTTACGATAGGCGTCGTGGTGGGCGGACGGGCGACCACGTGACGGAGCGCGGCGTGCGTTGCGGTCGCCTGCGTGACGGTGGCCTCGAGCGCCTGCAGCAGGTCGCCTGCGTCCCGGTAGCGTTCGGAGGGGGACACGGAGAGCGCCCGGCAGAGCACCGCCTCCCACGGGCCGACGGCCACGCCGAACTTCGCCGGCGTCGGACGGACGCGGTCGACGATCTGCTGGAAGATGATCGCCGTCTCATCCCCTTCGAGGGCAACACGGCCGGTCAGCACCTCCGTCAGGATGAGCCCCATCGCGTGCACGTCGGTCCAGGGGCCGGACCGACCCTGGCTGATCTGCTCCGGTGACGCATAGCCCGGAGAGAACGCGATGTAGCTGGACCGCGTCTGCGTCTGCCCCGTCCCCGGCGCCTCGTCCGGCGCCATGAGCTTCGCGATGCCGAAGTCGAGCAGCTTCGGGACCGGACCGCCCGGCCCGTCGACGAGCATGATGTTGGCTGGCTTGAGATCACGGTGGGCGACCCCGGCGGC
>Ga0181517_10006220_pt1 | contig 10285 bp, 12 predicted proteins | sample PEATcosm2014_Bin_31_FD_119748 | JGI IMG/M metagenome (GOLD analysis project Ga0181517, IMG submission 119748) | Peatland microbial communities from MTU Mesocosm Facility, Houghton, MI, USA - PEATcosm2014_Bin01_30_metaG | ecosystem: Environmental > Terrestrial > Soil > Wetlands > Peat | place... | reverse complement strand
TTCGCTCAGACTGAAAATCTGAGCGAGAATTGGGGGGATGAACGACGCAACGGGAAATTCAGAAGGGGCACGCCACATGACCGATCTTGATTCCGCTTATATGTCCTGCCCGCATTTCCCAAGACGGTCTTGACGAGAGCCGCGGTCGGAAAGCCCTTGCTCGGAGCGGCCTGCCGTTCGTATCTTTTCTTCCCATGACACTTACCGTCGAAAGACGCGACAGGGCCTTTCGCGAGGCCATGACCTGGCAAGACTTCCTCGGGACGGTCCAGACGCACAGGGCCGCGACCGAGGCCAATTACGCGGCCTACGAGCTCGAGGCCGCGGATCGCGCGATCACCGACCGCTGGCCCGAGCTCGACGTCCTCGCCATCACGATGGACTGGTGCGGCGATTCCGTGGCCAATCTACCCTTATTCGCCAAGCTCGAGCGCCTAACAGGTCGGATCAAGCTGCGCATCCTCCTCCGCGATCCGGCCAATCAAGACCTCGCGGCCCTCTACCCCCACCCCGACGGAGATGTGCACATTCCCATCTACATCCTCTTCGATCGCGAAGGCCGCGAGCTCGGCCATTTCATCGAACGGACACCGGAGCTCGATGTCGTGCTCGAGGGCATGGTTGCCCGGTATAGGGCGGCTCATCCCGAACTCCCCGGAGTGGGATTCGACATCTCGAGCTTCACCCCCGCGGCCCGCGCGGCTTTCTTCGCCTACCTCGGGGTCGAGCGTCCCAAATCCCGCGACCTCGAGAAACGAAGCATCCTTCGCGTAGTGGACGGCATCGTCGGAAGCCGGAAATAAACAAGATAAGCGGCTGCCGAATTCGTCTGTCTTTGTCCCCGACCGACGGCGATACGCGGCAAGAGCTCTTTATACGGCTAATCTTTGATGTAAACCAGATTTCTTAGAAATATTGTAATACTCTTTTGCCCGGAGGCTTATTCAATGTTTCCCGGCAAACCCGAAGGACTCTCCGAGGACGGGGAATGCTTCGTTGAAGACGAAAATGGGGAGTTCGAAAGTTTTTTCCTAAACGCCGCTCTTAACGCTTCTGGTGAACTTTTCGCCTGTTTGGAGCCGATTGACGAAGACGATTTCAGCGACCCGCAAAATTAGCATGTCCGGTCGGCGAGGGCTTCGTCTCACGAGTTTTGCCATTGCCGGGCTTTTCGATGCGGAGCATGCAGTGGGGCGGCCCCCAGGTCAGGTGCTCGCACTCGACATTGTCGCAGCCGGTCTCGAGACAGCGATACTGCTTCGTCATTTCGCCGGTTTCTTTTAGCATCCTTGCCTCCAGTCAAAAGACCATCGAGTCGGAGACGCGATGACCTCGAGCCTGCATTGTGCCACCTGTTTTGCGGCCTGTCCATAGAAAATCCCGACACTGCCCCTTGCGAGCGCGTAGGCCCGAGATGCCGCGGCCAGGCTATTTGGACCCCGCTTCGAGTTTCGTCAATGCGTCGGTCCCTTTCAGATCCGCCCGCGTCTGCGCGTAATCGAAGGCGGTCTTGCCGTCGGTGTTCTTGACCTTGGGGTCGGCGCCAGCTTTCAGCAGCTCCAGGATCACTTCGGGGTTGGGATTGTACAGAGCGGCGATCATCAGCGCGGTCGCCCCGTCATTGGACTTGGCGTTGATGTCCGCGCCGGCTTTGAGGAGGGCGTCGATCACCGCGACATTGCCGTTCTTCCAGGCGGCCCCCTGCAGCGGCGTCGCGCCATAGACGGGGTCAAGAGCGTTGACGTCCTCGCCCTTGGCGATCGCGGCCTGCACGGCCTCGGGAGTTCCGCCGGCGCTCAACCCGAAAAGACCCGTCGGCTGCGGGGCGGGAATGGCGGCGGTCTCGGTCCGCTTGAAGCCGTTTCCCTCGTAGCCCATCGAGTAGACCCTTTGCGCGGCCGCCATATTCGGCCCTGCGGGATTGAAATAAAAATCGCTCCTGTCGTTATCCGGCGTCCCGATCGCGGCGAACCCGCCGAAACCGGGGGTCTTTGGGGACGCGGTGATTATGCAGTCCTCCCCGATGATGGTTATGCCGTATCGATAATTGGCATCTTGAGAGGGATTCGCCGTCAGGCCGATGATATGGCCGTTCTTGCCCTTCAAGCCCTTGACGAGATCGCCCGCCGAGCAGAGACGTCCGAGGCCGGATTGCTTGTCGACGCAATCGCGCTCCAAGTTCCAAATGTCGTACACGAAGAGGAAGGCGACCTGCTCCTCGGGCTTGAGGACAAGCTTCTTCTGATCGTCCCCGAGCGTGATCGCGTCGACCGTCGTGCCGGTCGGGATGACGACCGGCGTCCCGGCGCTCTGCGCTTGGCCGAAAAGAGGGCTTGCAGAGAGCAAAGTCAGGGCGAGAAGCATGGGCTCGAGACGTATTCTCAAATCGAACTCCTTTTGTTACTTACTGCAGAAAGGTACTGGAAGAGGGGGCGCAATTCAATTCGGAGCAATTATTACCGACATCGGCATGCCGGGCTCCGGGGATTTCCGATTCCGGCCCGCCGCGACGAACGCGGTCGAAATCGAGCTGTCGCGCTATCGAGGCAGCAGTGCGGCTACCGCGCCGTTGCCCGGATACTTGGCGAAGTCTTTCGCGATATCGATGTCCATGCGGTAGAAGATCGCGCTCACCGTGCCGATGCAGTCCAATACGAACAGCTTGCCTTTCACGACCACCTTGGCGTTCGGCGGCTCGCCGACGAGAGTTTCCGCGGAGGCGATCACTTCGAGCTCGTCCTTGGTAGGAGGCTTGCGAGCCTCTTCGGGACTGCGGTACGGCCTCGGCGAGTTGTCCGAGGACCCGGGCCGAGACGTCGAGAGCCGCGGAGCCGAGACTAAAGCACGGACCGCCGGGACGAGTCCGTCGGCGGCCGAGTCCTCGATGACGAACGTCGGCGAAGAGTTGCGGGCCGATAATGAAAAGCAGGACAGCAGACAGGATGCCGCGACGACACATGCCGATGACGCGCAGACGACTTTCGTCGCGAACCTCTTCACTGGCATACCCTCTTCCCATGTCTGCGATCGTTATAGCACGGCGAGTATCGGGACGATCAGCCTCGTGCGGTAGCTCTTGGGAGAGCGGGGAAGGATGGCGCCCGGTCCCCTGCAATAGACCTCCCTGACGGGAGAGGCGATCCGCAGGCCTTTCTCGGCGACGAAGCCGAACACCCGGCGATACGAGTCGCCGATCTTCTCGTAGGGTCCCCGGTGGACGAGGCAGAGGGCCCTGCAGCCGGGCAGGGCTTCGACCGATCCCCCGCCTCGGCTTTTGGCGGCCTCCTCCGAGTCCCGGCGCAGGGGCAGGCAGACCTCGATCTCCGCGTCCTCCGAGTACTCGAGCTCGCGATAGAGGGCGAAGCAGGGTCCATCCGCCCAGCGGCCGAACTCCCGATAGAGGCCGCCTATCCGGCGGCCGATATCGGAGTATCTCCCGCGGTAGCCCACGCTCGCGACGAGGAGCTCCTCGATCTCGGCCGTCTCGACCTCGCCCGGCGTCTCTTCCGACTCGGACTCCCGCTCGTCGGCGAGGAAGCCTTCGATCTCGCTCTTGATGCGCCGGTAGCGCTCGATGCGCTCGCCGAGCTCGCGGGCCTTGTCCTCGAGCCGGGCGAGAGCGGCGATCGCCTTGCCATCGGCCTCGTCGCGGGCTATCTCGGCGATCTCTTCCAGGCCGAAATCGAGCTCCCGCAGCCGCCTCACGAGGCCGGCCCTGCGCAGCGACTCATCGTCGTACCAGCGGTAGCCGGTCGCAGCATCCACCCGCGACGGCTCGAGGATGCCGATCTCGTGGTAGTAGCGCAGGGTCTTCACGGGGAGGCGGCTCATGAGGGAGAAGTCCCCGATACGGTACTCCATGGCGGGAATCGTAGCACCCTTTCCTTCCCGGCGCTATTCGAAGAAGGAGGCTACGATCTTGGGAAAGCGCGCGGCGTCGTCCGCGATGAAATGGTCGCCTCCGGGGATGGGCACTTTCTTCAGACCTGGAATGACTCCGTATTGATCGAACATGGCGGCGCCTCCCGTATCCTCGGTTCCGAAGACCAAGGTCGTCGGCGCGGCTATGCGCGACAGGGCGGCCGAGTAATCGTGGCTTCGTCCCATCGAGAAGAAGATCGCCTCTATCATCCATTCGCCGACGAGGGCGGGATCCGTTCCGCCGATGGCCTCGTTCGGTGTTCCCTTGGCGGCGCAGGCGGCCTCGTAGAAGGGGATGAAGCCCGCGTTGATCCTTCTCTGGTCGTCCTCGCCGCGCGAGAATATCCTGCCGTAGTCGAAGAACTCCTTCAGCCAGGCTCCGTAGGCTGCCCTCTCGGATTCCGGAAGCAGTCGCCTCACTTCTTCGTAGAGGCCCCCGTCCTTCTGGGGCATGGCGACGACTTCGGCCGGCGCTATGAGGAGGAGCTTCCCGGCGCGCTCGGGAAACTCGATCGCGTACAGGGCCGCGATGAAGCCTCCGAAGGAATGCCCCACCAGGTCGATCCGCTCGGCGCCGATCGCCCGCCTCAGACGCTCCACGTCGGCGATCTGCTGGGCCAGACCCAGCTTCGCCTCGAGCGCGGCGACATTCGCCGGGTAGTTGCCGGTCGCGAATCGATCGATGGGACGCGTCGACAGGCCCGATCCCCTCTGATGATAATAATAGAAGCTCGTCGCGCCCTCGAAGGCTCCGAGTCCCCGCCAGGCCTCGTTCGAGGGAAAGCCGGGCCCCCCGAAGACGACGATCGCCGGTTTGCCCTCGCCGCGGCGGAAACCCGCCAGCACGATGTCTTTCTCGACCTCGATCCGGAAATCCGCGGTTCCGTCCTTCCGTCTCCTTCCCCATGCGATTTTCCCGTAGGGCTCGAGATCGATCAGTCCTTTCGCGGCCTCCGCCCTCAGATCGCCCGGTCGATACATGGCCTTCCCCCAGCGCGGGAACCACGATAAGGCCGCGATCGCCGCGAGCGCAATAAGCGCCGCGGCCCCTCCGAAGAGCGGCGTTCTCGTTGTCATGGCGTCCCTCCTGTCGCGATGCTCGACCCTCCAGCTACTGGAGAGTCAAGCCTATGAAGGAGGAACAGGGACTATTTCCGTGTCGACGAGTGGGGGCCTTGTCGCATGCCATCGAAGCATCGCTCGCGGCTCAGAGCTCCTCGAACGATTCCTCCGCGGTCGTGCGGCGCAGCGCGATAGCCGTCGGCGACGGCTTATGCCCGGGTCGAGGCGTCGCGGCCGGTCCCGACAGCTTGAAGAAAGCCATGGCGTCCTGCAGCGCCGTCGCCTGGCCCGAGAGTTCCTCCGAGGAGGCGGCCAGGGTCTCGGAAGTGGAGGCATTCTGCTGGATGACCGTATCGAGCTGGCCTATCGCCGTGGTGACCTGCTCCACCCCGAGGCTCTGCTCGCGGCTCGCGCTGGAAATCTCGAGCATCAGCCCGGCCATCTTCTTGATGTCCGGGACGATCCTCTCGAGGAGGGAGCCCGCCTTCTCGGCCACCGCCATCGACTCCGAGGACATGACCGAGATCTCGCCGGAGGCCTTCTGCGAGCGCTCCGCGAGCTTGCGCACTTCGCTGGCTACGACGGCGAAACCCTTGCCCACGTCGCCCGCGCGCGCCGCCTCGATCGCGGCGTTGAGGGCGAGGAGATTGGTCTGCCTCGCTATCTCCTCGATGATCGAGATGCTGGAGGCGATGTTCTTCATCGCCTTGACCGTCGCGGTCACCGCCTGTCCGCCCTCCTCCACGTCCTCGGCGGCCTTTCGGGACATCCGCTCGGTCACGATGGAGTTGTCGGTGTTCTGCTTGTTCGCCGCCGCCATCTCCTCCATGGAGGACGATACTTCCTCGGCGCTCGCCGCCTGCTCGCTCGATCCGTCCGAGAGCGCCTGGGCCGTCTGGCTTATCCGGTCCGACTTCGAGCTCACGTTCTCGGCGGTCGACCGTATGGATTCGAGGGTCTCGCGGAGGCTTTCGCGCATCGTCTCGAGCGAGCGGGACATGTTGCCGATCTCGTCGCTGCGCTTCAGCAGCCTGGGCTCGGTCGCGAAGGTCAGGTCCCCCTTGGAGACCGCCGCGATGAGCTCGAGCAGGCGTTTTATCACCGAGACCAGGGATCCGGTCACGATGAGGAGGACGACGGTGAGGATCGCGAAGACGAGCGCCCCCGCGAGGGCCAGCTCCAGGATGATCGCCGCGACCTCGCGCCTGGCGTAGGAATCCGTGAAGGTCAGGATCGCGACGCCGATCTTGTCGCCGTCGTGCAGGATGTCGGCCTTCTTGACGATCAGGTTCGGAGGCTTTTTGTCGGCCTCCAGCTTGGCCATCGACTTGCCGATGGAATCCTGCACCTCTATCGATACGACCTCGCGGATCTTGCCGAAGGAGGCGAGGCTCTGGCCGAGCCCCTGGGTGTCGAGGCTCCAGAGATAGGAGCTGTTCGTCGTCGCGGCCAGGGCCGTCAGATTGTCGGAATAGGTCTTGAGCTCGGCGCTCTTCTTGTTGGACTGGTCAAGGGAGACGAAGGCGATGAAGCCCGAGAAGCCTACGAAGAACACCAGGATCGTCGGAACGAGCAATTGTCCGCGCAGCCGCATTACGCTTTCTCCTTGATCGCCTCGTCTTTGTCGCGACCAGTCCCTCTGCCGGGCGCTATTTGAGGTACTTGTCGAAAATGGCCGAGTACCCGCCCGAGGCCTTGAGCTGCTTGAGCCCCGCGTTGAACTTGTCGCGGATGCTCTTGTCGGCGAAGGCCACTTTGTAGGCGGTCGGAGGGAATATCTGGGATATGACGACGTCGGCGCCGACGTCGGCGTCCTTGATGCTCCGTCTGAAGTACTTGAAGATATTGACGTCCATGACGATCGCGTCCGCCCTGCCGAGGAAGAGGAACTTCACCTGGTTGCTCTGATCGGCGATCTCGCTGTACTTGCCGTTGGCCTTGGCCATCGCGGCGAAATCGCCGCCGAGATAGGTCGGGGCGTCGCCGAAGGCGACGACCCTGAGCCCCGCGAGGTCGGCGACGCTCGCGATCTTGAAATTCTTCGATTTGAGCGTCACGACGACGTTCTGGTAGGTTATATGGCTGTCGCTGTAATAGACGTCCTTGACTCCCGACGCCTCGCTGATCGTGAGGACGCAATCGTCCTTTTTCCCCGCCAGGTTCTCCGCGAGGCGGGCGAAGGGCACGTAGTCGAGCTGGAGGCTGTAGCCTTCCTTCTCGAGGACATTCCGGACGATGTCGACCTCGATCCCGTTGTTGCTTTCCTGGATGACGTAGGGCGGCAGGGTGAGCGCGACCGCGCCCTTGAGCGGAGTCTGCGCCGAGAGCCGCGTGAAGGAAAGGATCGAAATCGCCGCGACCGTCAGCAGAGCCATCTTCCTCATTGGAGACCTCCTGAAAATGATAAATTTCAGTATTGCCGAGGCAATTACGGTATTCAATAGGGCAACTGTCAGAAATCGGTAAAAATAACGCGACCCGGGTGCGACTCCCCTGCCTTGACTCGATGCCCGGTCGCTGCAAAAATGGGCGATTCGAGGATCACCCGTACTACATCCCGGCGGAATGGAGAACTACCTTTGGAAGCGGAACGCAGCGAAATCGGGGCGGGCGGCACGGCCCTCCGAGCCGCCGGGACGACGGTCTTTCCGGTATTGATAGCGATCAGCGTATCGCATCTCCTGAACGATTCGATGCAATCCCTCATACCGGCGATCTATCCCCTGGTCAAGGCGAGCTTCAATCTGAACTTCGCCCAGATCGGCCTCATCACCCTCGCCAACCAGGTCACCGCCTCGCTCTTCCAGCCGGTCGTAGGCTCCATAACGGACCGCAGGCCCCAGCCCTATTCCCTGGCCTGCGGCATGGTCTTCACCCTGATCGGGCTCGCCACCCTGTCTCTGGCGCGGAGCTTCGGCGGTCTCCTTCTCTCGGTGTGTCTCGTCGGGCTGGGCTCGTCCGTCTTCCATCCCGAGGCGTCGCGCGTCGCCAACATGGCCGCGGGCAGGAGGCGCGGTCTCGCCCAGTCCGTCTTCCAGGTCGGGGGCAACGGCGGCTCCGCCCTCGGGCCCCTGTTCGCGGCCGTGATCATCTCCGTCCGCGGGCGATCGAGCGTAATCTGGTTCACGTCCCTGGCCTTGATCGGGATCGTCGTGCTGGCGCGCGTAGGAAGATGGTATTCGGAGACGATCGCCGCGAGGAAAAAGTCGGCCGGCCCGAGGGCGGACGAGTTCCGCCCTCCCGTGGCCCGCGGCAGGACGGCCGTGTCCGTGCTCATCCTCCTCGTCCTCATCTTCTCGAAGTACTTCTACCTCGCGGGAATGAACAGCTATTTCACCTTCTTCCTGATCGACCGCTTCGCGCTGCCCATAAGGTCGGCGCAGCTCCACCTCTTCCTCTTCCAGCTCTCCGTCGCCGCGGGCACCCTCATCGGCGGCCCCATAGGCGACCGCTACGGCCGCAAGTACGTGATCTGGGGTTCGATCCTGGGCGTGGCTCCCTTCACCCTGGCCCTTCCCTACGCGAACCTGCTTTGGACCACCGTCCTTTCGATCGTCATAGGGCTGGTGCTGGCCTCGGCTTTCTCCGCGATCCTCGTATACGCGCAGGAGCTCCTGCCCGGCAGGGTAGGGCTGATCTCGGGACTCTTCTTCGGCTTCGCCTTTGGGATGGGCGGCATCGGCTCCGCCGTGCTGGGTGGCATGGCCGACCGCGGCGGCATCCAGCACGTATACCGGCTCTGCGCCTACCTTCCTCTCATCGGCCTCGTCACCGGCCTCCTGCCCAACATCGAGCCCCGGCGAAAACGGGCCGAGCGGGCCTGACAGCCGGCACTCCGCTACGAGCCGTCGGCCCGCCTCCGAAGCTTCGGCCCGGCCTCCCCGAAACTGACGAGCGTTCCGATCTCCTCGTCGTAGATATTGAGACGCAGGGACTCGAAACCGGAGCGGAGGGTGATCGGCTTGACCCCCCGGACCTCGGGCACCGACTCCTGCGCCTCCTTGAGCATGTAGTTGGGGATGCGGGGCAGGAGGTGGTGGATGTGGTGATAGCCGATATTACCCGTAAACCAGCGGAGGATGGCCGGCAGGTCGTAGAACGATGCGCCGAACAGGGAGGCCTTGATCTGGTCCCACTCGGCGTCGCGGATCCAGTAGACGCCTTTGAACTGGTGCTGGATGTAGAAGAGCCAGGTCCCGACGACGGTCGAGACGTAGGTGATGGGGAGCTGCACCGCGATGAAGGGGACGATGCCCATGGTGAGCGCGGCCAGGGCTATGAGGCCTGCTATGACCGCGTCGGTGGCCAGGGTCCCGATGACGTCGTACTTCTTGGAATAGTTCTGGGGGAAGCGCGAGACGATCACGAAGCTGATCGGGGCGAAGACAAGGAACAGGAATATCGGATTGCGCAGGGTCCGGTAGACGATGCGGCGCGGCAGGCTGGCCGTCCGGTATTCCTGCACGGTCATGGTGGGGACGTCGCCGGCGCCGCGCTTGTCGAGGTTGGCGACCGTGGCGTGGTGCATCGCGTGAGAGCGGCGGAAGTCGGGGAAGGAGGAGAAGGTGAGGACCCCGCAGATGTACCCGAAGATCGAGTTCATCCTCGAGTCGTTCGAGAAGGAGTAGTGGCCGCAGTCGTGGAGGATGATGAAGGTCCGGACGAGGAAGCCGGCCGCCGGGATCGACAGGACCACGACGATCCAATAGGGAAGTCCGAGACGGTAGGCGATGCACATGGCGGCGAATACGGCCGCGTAAGGAAGGATGGAATTGAGGAGCTCGCGCAGGGACCTGTGGGTGTCGATCTTCTCGAAGCGCTTCATCGCGACGAGCCAAGCGGGCTTTTCCATCGCATCCTCCTCCGAATGATCTCAGGCTTCCATCTCGTGGATGTACCTCCCCCCTCGCAGGAAGGAGGCGACCGCCGCGACGAAGGACAGGGCCGCGGCGCCGTAGAAGGTCAGTCTCAGGCTGGCCATGAAGGCCGGCGCCATCAACGAGGGGAAGAACTTCTTGCCGAGGACGAGACTCTTCGTGGCCTCGGGAAGGCCGGCCAGGACGGCCGGCGGGAGGAGCTGGCGCATCGGGTTGTAGCCGAGGAAGGCGGCGAAGAGGGCGCCCGTCGGCGGCAGCGAGGCGGCCCGCGCGGCCGCGTCGGCGGGGATGCCCGCCTGAGCCAGGCCCGAGGACAGGGCCGCCGGTAGATTGCGCGCCAGGCCGACGATGACCATGCTGAAGAAGAGGGACATGCTCACGAGGGTCCCGGCGTTCTGGATCGTCGCCCTCATGCCCGAGGCCGC
>Ga0181517_10006212_pt1 | contig 10295 bp, 9 predicted proteins | sample PEATcosm2014_Bin_31_FD_119748 | JGI IMG/M metagenome (GOLD analysis project Ga0181517, IMG submission 119748) | Peatland microbial communities from MTU Mesocosm Facility, Houghton, MI, USA - PEATcosm2014_Bin01_30_metaG | ecosystem: Environmental > Terrestrial > Soil > Wetlands > Peat | place... | reverse complement strand
GTAGCCCTCGCTCTTCATGAGCCGCGTGACGGCGTTGCGGAGCTTCTTGGGGACCGGCAGCGCGCCGTGCTCCTCGATGAGCGCTCGCGCCCGCTGCCACGCCCCCTTCACGGCGTTGGACTTGGGCGCGCAGGCCAGGTACGCCGCCGCGTGCGCGAGCGGGTAGAGCCCCTCGGGCAGGCCCATGCGGCGGAAGGCCTGGTCGCAGGCGTTGACGAGCATAAGCGCGCGCGGGTCGGCGTTGCCGACGTCCTCGCTGGCGAAGACGAGCATGCGGCGCAGCACGAAGAGCGGGTCGTCGCCCGCCTCGAGCATGCGCATCATCCAGTAGACCGCGGCGTCAGGGTCCGAGCCGCGCATCGACTTGATGAACGCCGAGACGACGTTGTAGTGCTCCTCGCCGGCCTTGTCGTAGAGCAGCGGGGCCTTCTCCTCGACGGCCTGCACGGCCGCGAGGGTGAGCCGCTCGCCCCCCGCGCCGACCACGGCGCCGACCACGGCGTCGAGCGAGGCGAGCGCGCGGCGGGCGTCGCCGCGTGCGCCCCGGGCGAGGGCGGTGAGGGCGTCGTCGTCGGCCGCGAGGTGCAGGGCCCCGAGCCCCCGCTGCTCGTCGGCGAGCGCGCGGACGAGCACGCGCACGAGGTCGTCCTCGGCGAGCGGGTCGAGGCGCAGCACCTTGCAGCGCGACAGCAGGGCGGCGTTCACGGCGAACGAGGGGTTCTCGGTGGTGGCGCCGACCAGGGTCAGCGTGCCGTCCTCGACGTGCGGGAGGAAGGCGTCCTGCTGGGCCTTGTTGAAGCGGTGGATCTCGTCGACGAAGACGATGGTGCGTCGCTGCTCGTAGGCGGCGCGCTCCCTGGCGGCGGCCACGATGGCGCGCAGCTCCTGCAGGTTGCCGAGCACGGCGCTGAACAGCACGAAGTAGGCGCGGGTCTGGTCGGCGAGGATGCGGCCGATGGTGGTCTTGCCGACGCCCGGCGGGCCCCAGAGGATGAGCGACGGAACGCGGTCGTGCGCCACGGCGCGGGCGAGCAGCTTGTTGGGCCCCACGAGGTGGCCCTGGCCGACGAACTCGTCCAGCGTCCGGGGCCGCATCCGCTCGGGCAGGGGCACTTCGCCGGTCCGCTCCGCCTGCTGCCGCGCGGCGGTGGCGAAGAGCGACTCGGTCGTGCGCGCTCCGGGGGGCGGTCGTCGGGCGGAAGCCACGGGGCGAGGCTAGTCGAAACCGCGCGCGGAGGCTTGTGCCCATGGCCCGGTTGGGTGCAAAACTGAGAGGCTCCGCGCCGGCCCCCTGGTCCTCGTCCGGGCTCGCGGGGTTCACCAACAGAGCCATGCAGGTCACGCGCGCCGTCATCATCCCGTTCGGCGTCCCGTCCGAGGCGCGGGGCCTGGGCCTCGGCCTGGCCGCGCTGGTCCACGGCTTCACGTTCATCGACGGCAAGAGCGTGGGGCTGGCGCAGCTGCAGGCCCGCCCGCGCGAGGACGCCGGAGAGCGCGCGCGGGCCGCCGCGCCCGCGGGGCCGGTCGAGGCCTTCGTGCCGCCCGCGGCGTGGCGCGACCTGTCGGCGCACGGCAACGGGTTCCCCGACGTCTCGGTGGTCATCACGGGGGCGTTCGAGCCGCCAGGCGAGGGCAGGGGGATGATCCAGCTGCTCGCGTTCGACTCGCGGGACGGCGCGACGCGGGCGCGCGTGGAGGCGCACCTCGACAGCGCCCGGGCGGGCGAGACCATCCTGGCGGCGTTCGACGACGTCTGGGGCAAGGTCGGCGGCGAGCTCGGCCTGGTGCGCGACATCGGCGACCTCGGCTGGGAGGCGCTCGAGAGCGTCCTGCGCGCCGAGCGCTGCGTGCTCCACGACCCCGACCGCAACGGCCCGCACGACCGGCTGGCCGCGATGGTCCACCTGGGGCGCGCGGTGGGCGACGCCCCGTCCGCCCGCTTCCCCGCCGGCCGTCTCGCCGCCGTGGCGCTCGAGGCCGCGGCCCTGCCACGGTTCGACGCGAAGCTCGCGGGCGCCGCCCTTCGCGCCCTCGACCGCGCGACCCTCGACGCCCCAACGCACGTCGACCTGCTCGAGGCCACCGCCGCCCTGCACGTCCGCATGGGCAACGCCCGCGAGGCCGAGGCTCGCGCGAGCGCGGCCATCCTGCGGGCCCCGGAGCGGGCGCGGCTCTACGCCATCCTGTCCGAGGCCCGGCGCGTGCTCGGCGACCTCGACGGCGCGCTCGAGGCGGTCGACGCCGGGCTCCGGCAGGTGCACGACGATGGGCTGCTCGCCACCGAGCGCGGCGTCGTGCTGGCCCGGCGGGGCGACCTGCCAGGCGCCGAGGCCGGCTGGCGGCGCGTGCTGTCCAAGGACTCGGTCCACCCGTCGGCGTACGTCAACCTGGCCTCGCTCGCGGCCGAGCGCCACGACCTGTCGCTCGCCCAGGCGCTCGTCGACGACGCGCTCGTCGCGCGCAACGCCTCGCCCGACGTGCTCCGCCGGGCCATCCAGCTCGCGGTGGCGACCGAGGAGGACGGCCTGCCCCGGGCCGCGCGCGTGAGCAAGCTCGCCGTGTCGCTGGTCGAGCGGGTGCCGGGCGACGCGTGGGGCTTCCTGGTGCTCGCCCAGGCCCGCGTGCGCCTCGGAGACACGGCGGCGGCGCTCAGCGCGTTCGCCCAGGTCCGGCAGATCGCACCGTACGGCGCGTTCGCGGCGGCGGCGCAGCGCGAGCGGCTCGCGTGCGAGTGCCCGCAGGCGTCGCAGGAGATCGAGGCGGTGCTGCGGGCGGCAGGGACCGCGGCGCCGGAGGATCTCGAGGGGGTCGCGGCGCGCGGCCAGACGCTCGCCCTGCTCCACGGGGTCTGGACCGCCGAGTTCGCGCGCGGAGTGGCCGAGAAGCGGCGCGGGCGCTGGGCCGTGGCACGATGCGCGTTCGACGCCGCGGTCGGCCTGGCCCCGGGCGCGACCCCGGCGCACATCGAGCTGGTCGAGGCGTGCCTCGCGCTCGGCGACGTCGCCGCCGCGGTCGATCACGCGGGGTGCGTGGTGGCGCTCGAGGGGCCGACCCCGCGGGCGATGGGCGGGCTGGCGGTCGCGCTCGCCGCCGCGGGGCGGGCGGAGGAGGCCGCGGAGGCCGCGCGCGCTGCGCTCGTCGAGGTGACGGACGACGCGAGGCTCGTGGCCATCGCCCAGGGCGAGCGGGAGGTGGCCGAGCCCGCCCCGCCGCCGTCGCTCTGGGACAGGCTGCGGGCGACGGTGCTGCCGGCGCGCCTGCTCCGCTAGAACGACACGCCGACGCCGACCGCCGCGCTCGCGCCCCAGAGCGCCCCCACCGATCCGCCCAGGTCGGGGAACAGCACGCTGCCGCGCAGGCCCAGCTCCGTCCAGACGCGGGGCGTGATGCCGAGCCGCACGCGCCCCTCCACGAGCGGCCCGGGCGCGAGCGCGTCGTAGCGCTGCGTGGTCGGGTAGCCGGCCGCCGCGAGCCGAGCCGCGTCGTTGCGCGTGAGCGTCTCCCACACGACGTCTGCCTCTCCTCCCAGGCCCAGCCCGAACGTCCACGCCCCCGTCCGCCAGCGCCGCTCGATCGTGGCGTTGCCCCCCAGCGTGGTCACCCTGACCGCGTTGGCGCTCGTGGTGTCGCCGCCGAGACCGAAACTGGCGCCGACCCCGATCGCCCAGGTCCCCCACGAGTGCGCGTAGCGCAGCCCCTGCCGCTCGCTGAAGCGGGCGAGGCGCGAGGTGCCGACGCCCCACTCGAGCGAGAGCTCCTCGGGGCGCAGCACCGCCTCGCCCCCCTTGCTGGCCAGCTCCTCGGAGGCGATGGCGCGGAAGTCTGCCGCCGCCAGGGCCCGGGTCTCGCCCGGCGCCAGCGTGACCTCCACCCCCGCCACGCTCGACCCGCCCCGCCGCTGGATGAGGTAGCGCCCGGGCGGCAGCGCCAGCGTGGCGTCGTGGTCCTCGCTCCCCCAGATCTCGCCGAGCACGGCCCGCGATCCGAGCGCGTAGGCGAGGTAGTGCGTGTCGGCGGTGCGAGGGAAGCGCAGCGCGGTGGCGCCGTCGACGGTGCTCGTGAGCACGACGGGAGCGGCCTCGCGAAGCTCGAAGATGGCCGCGGGGTGCTGCAGGACGCCGCTGCCGCGCGCCGAGCGAAGGAGCGTCTGGCTGTAGGCGTAGTCGTAGCTCTCGGCGACCGTGACGCGGCCGTCGCCGTTCGCGTCGCCGGCGCCGCGCAGGGCGCTCACCCAGTAGTGCGTGAAGAGCGCGCCGCGCAGGTCGTCGGACTCGAGCGCCGGCTCCCCCTCGCCGGACGCGAAGAGCCAAACCGTGCCGCCCCCGGGGTTCGCCTGCGAAGCCGTGATGGCGAAGCCGGGCTCGGTGGCCATCCCCTTCGTGCGCGTCGGGTAGGTGCGGCAGGCGTCGGTGACGAGCACCCGGAGCCCGGCCGGCACGGCGCGGACGCGCGCGGTCAAGGCCGAGATGTCGAGCGACTCGGCGCCGAGGTGGATGCGCCCCTTGTCGCCGTGGCCGCTGAAGTAGAAGACGAACGTGACCTCCTCGGGCGGGTGGGTGGCGGCCCGGGCGCGCGCGTGGTCGAGCGCGGCGTCGAGGGCGGCCAGCGTCGGGTCGGCGAGGACGGCGGCGTCCTGCCGGAGCACCCCGCCGAGGCTCGTGAAGACCTCGCGCACCCGCTCGGCGTCGTCGGTCGCGTGGTGGAGTGGAGCCTCTCCCGGCGCGCCGTGCGAGTTGCTGACGGCGACCAGCAGCTTGAGCGGATCGGCGTGCGCCAGGGCCGACGTCGCGAGCGACGCCAGGAGCACGGCCACGCCGACCGCGAGCCTCATGGCCCCGGCTCGCTCCTGATCCGCCACGCGACGATGCCGTCGAAGGTCCGTGTCGCGCGCGCCCGCGCCACGTCGTCCGGGGCGCCGACGAGCAGGAGCGCGTCGGTCGGCTTGTCGTCGAAGCGCGCCGCCAGCTCGGAGAAGTGCGTCCCCGCGGTGAGCTCGGCGGGGGCGAGCAGCGGCGTCCACGTCCCGTCGCCCGACAGCAGCCCCGCGACGACCGGCTCGTCGTGGTCGACCGCCACCTCGACCCGCACGCGGTCGTTCGGCGCCACCTCGAACGGACCCGACAGCCGCTCCTGGACCCCCCCTCGCTCGCGCACGGCGACGACCGACATCCCCCCCTTGAAGTGCAGGTGCGCCTCTGCCATCGGCCCCACGACGTCGGTCACCGTGCCTGGCACGCCAGGGTTGCTCCGGCCGACCCACAGCGCGATGGCCGCGGCCACGGCCAGCGTCGGTGCGGCGTACCACGCCCCCCGCCCCAGGCTCCGGAGGAGCGTCGGCCTGCGCGCGCGCGTCGCCACGGCCTCGGCGAACGCCGCAGGGTCGCTCGTGGCCCGGAACGCCGCGGCCTCCCCGTCGAGCTTCTTCACGTAGGCGGAGCACGCCTCGCACGTGGCGAGGTGTGCGCGGGTCGTGGCGTCCTGGTCGCCGGCGGCGAGCGCGTCGAGCTTGAACGCAGGGGGATGGTTCATGATGCCGCCTCCGTCGATGGCGCCCGGCCGAGCCAGAGCTGCGCCCGGCCGCGAATCACCTGGATCTTCTTGTTCACCGTGACCCTCGAGACGCCCATCTCCTCCGCGATCTCGCCCTGCGACATGCCGTCGACGAAGAGCAGCAGCGCGATGCGCATCTCGTCCTCGCTCAGCGTCGCCAGCAGCCGCAGGACCGCGTCGCGCAGCTCGATCTCCACGCCCGGGTGCACGCTCGCCCCCTCCTCGTCGCAGGGCGACTCCAGCGAGCGACGCCGCCTGCGGAGCGCGTCGAAGCAGCACCGGTCGACGACGCGGTAGAGCCACCGGAGCGGCTCCTCCACGCCGTGCAGCGCCCCGTCGCTCCGCAGGACTTTCACGAACGCCTCCTGCAGCGTGTCGTCGGCGAGCGCGTCGTCGCGCAGGATGGTGCGGCAACGACGCCGGAGGAAGAACCCGTACCGGGCGTAGAGCGCCGAGATGTCGGTCTGCGGAAGCGAAGGGCCCAAGCGAGCGAGAGTCTAGCTCCGCTCAGGCCTTGCAAGGCCAGTCCGAAGGGACGGGGGTCGGGCGCGCGTACGAGATGGTCGTGCAGCTGGTCGACGTCCCCTCGCAGAGCCCCACCTGCACGGTCGGGCACGTCGTGTAGAAGTAGAGCGAGCCGTCGGGCTGGCAGCTGAGGTTCGGGTCGCACGGGTCTGGGTACGTCGTGGGGCGGCCCGGGAGGGTTTGCGTCGCGCCGACGGAGCTGCTGCTCGAATCATCGGACGTCTCGCACATGAGGCTGTTCACCTGCGGGTCCGACGAGGCCGTCAGCGTGATGGGCGTCGTGATGGACTGCCACTGGTCGTAGCAGGCGGGGGCCGGCGCGCCGGCGTCGAGGAGGGCCGGGCAGGCCGAGCCGGGGGCGGAGACCGGGAGCGGCACGTCGCAGCCGGCGTGCAGGTTGTAGCCGAGCGACGGCATGTGACCGAGCTGGTCGGCCGCCGCCGCGGGGATGGTCCCCTGGAAGTAGACGATGAGCTCGGACTCGTTGGTCGCCAGGATCTGGTCGACGTAGCCGGTTGCGCCGTCGGGCACGAGGTCGAGCCTCCCGTTGCCGTTCCTGTCCAGGTAAGCAACCACCGTCCCCCACGCGACTTCACCGTCCGACGACGACGCTGACGAGCCGCCCTGCACCTTCACGGTCCCGTCTGGCCCCGTGGCCGACGAGCCCTCCACGCCGTTCGCCGACGTGGGTGCCGTCGGCGTCACGCTCCCTGCGCCGAAGTCCGCTGCCGCGTCGGTCATGGCCTCCGCAGGGGGAGGTTCGTTGATGTCGATGGTGAAGGCTGCCGGGAAGACCGGCTGGACGGGGAGGTCCTCCGCCACGGCGAACCCATCGACCGCCTGCCACACGATGGCGACGCGGACCGCGGTGCCTCCGACGGCCACCGTCTGCGGGTTGACGACCTGCCCCTCGAGCCGGGCGAGGGTCGACGGCGTGCCGGTGTTGTCGTTGAGCGAGCCGCAGGCGGGCAGCGCCGTGGCGAGGGAGAGGACGAGCGAGCTGTTCATGAGGCGAAGGAACATGGTGGAAGCCTTTCTCCGGGTGATGCCTTGGTGTCGCGTCTGGCACCTGCCCGCTACGACGTCCCGGAGGCCTCAACTGTAAACCTTGCGCGCGAGAAATCTCCCCGGGACCCGTCTACCTCTCGCCGAAGATGGCCGTCCCCACCCTCACGATCGTCGCGCCGCACGCGATGGCCTCCTCGAGGTCGCCCGACATCCCCATCGACAGCTCGGGCAGCCGCTCCTTGCCCCCGTGCAGGCTGCGCAGCGTCGCCAGCGTCTCGAACGCGCGCCTGGCGACGTCCGGGCCGCCGTCGGGCGGGATGGTCATGAGCCCGCGCAGCGCGAGGCCAGGCTCGGCGGTCACGGCGCGCATGACCTCGGCCAGATCGCCAGGCGAGACCCCGAACTTCTGCGCCTCGCCGCCGACGTTCACCTCGATGAGCACCGCCCGCGGCGCCACGCCCGCCTGCGTCGCGCGCTTGCCCAGCTCGCGCGCCAGCGCCGCTCCGTCCACGGCGTGCACGACCGCGGCGGTGCGGACGATGAGCCTGGCCTTGTTGGACTGCAGGTGGCCGATGAAGTGCCACTCCAGGTCGGGCAGGTCTGCGAGCTCGGCGGCCTTCGAGGCGAGCTCCTGCGCGTAGTTCTCGCCGAACGCACGCTGCCCGGCTGCGTACGCCTCGCGCACGGCAGCCGCCGGCTTCGTCTTCGACACCGCGAGGAGCTTGACCTCGCGCGGGTCTCTGCCGCTCGCCTCCGCCGCCCGGGCGACCCGTGCCCGGACCGCCGCGAGCCGCTCGCCGATCTCGCTCATCGCTTCCTCCGCGCGTGCCACACCATGACGTCGCTTGTGCGCGTGAGCGGGCCGCCGTGAAAGTCGCCGAAGACGTCCCGGGTCACGAAGCCGTTGTAGTGCAGCAGGGCCTCCCACTCCTGCGGGAAGAACTGGCGGTGCGCCAGGGGCAGGACCCAGCCGGCGTCGGGCCTGTCGATCGGCTCGAAGGTCGTCGTGACGAAGAGCACCTGCCGCACGTGGTCGTAGTCGAAGCGCTCATCGTAGCGGACGAGGCCGCCGGTGGTGGGGTGGCGGAAGTTCGACCCGCGGAAGGCGCGGGCCGGGTCGCGCATGAGGTCGACGAACGAGGGGATGGCGAGGTCGACGATGAACGTCCCGTCTGGCGTCAGGTGGGCGCGCACGCGCGCGAGGAAGCGCTCGATGTCGGTGCGCGTGTAGAGGTGCAGCGCCGTGTTGAACGGGCAGATCACCAGCGGGAATCTGGCCTTCAGGCGCGCGGTCCGCATGTCGCCCCGCCGCAGCGTCACCCGGGCCTGGACGTCGGCGCGCTCCAGCGGGAGTCGCGCGCGCAGGTCTCCCAGCATCGCGCGCGAGTGGTCGACCCCCGTGACCGCCACGCCGTGACGCGCGACAGGCAGCGCGATGCGACCGTTACCCACCCCGTACTCGAGCATCGGGCCGCCCGACCGGGTGGCCTGGGTCACGTAGTACTGGACGTCATCGATGCGGCGACGGTAGCTCGCCGTGTAGTAGACGGGGTCCTCGTAGTGAGCGCGTGAGCCCGCGTCGAGCTCGAGGTCGACGACACCCCCGGGGCGCTTCGATCCGGACACGACGCTCCCCTGAGCCGTAGCCCCGATCCGGGGCTCTCTAGAGCAGGCCCCTCTCAGCCTGGATGGCGATCCACTCGCGGACGGCGTCGTTGCTCGGCCGGTCGAAGTGGACCTTCCCGGCTGCGATCTCGCGCAGCGACGTGACGGCCGCCTTGTTCTTCGAGTGGACGAGCGGCGTCGCCCCCTTCATGAGCTGCCGGGTGCGATAGGCTCCGAGGATGACGAGGGCGAAACGGTTCTCCTCGCGCTCGAGGCAGTCTTCGACGGTGACGCGCGCCATGGCAATGATGCTCCGCTGAGATTGAGGGAAGCGCACCCTAGTCGCTCGCGGCTCGTGCGGCAAGTCGAACAGCATGGCCGCCGCCGACCTCGTCGCGGCCGTCTTCTGTGCCGCCGCCGCGGCGACCGCCCTGCTCCGCCGTCCGTCGGAGGTGGTGGCCGGCGCGCAGGGTCCGGCGCGATCCGGAGGATCACGAGCCGGTGCGATGTGGCCTCATGACAGTTGCGCGCGGTCGTCGTGGTTGGGGTAAACCATGGGCCCGTGGACCGTTCGCTCGGGCTGTCGTCAGGTGTCCTGCTCCTCCTCTCGGGTGGATGCACGACCCCGCCGTCAGAGCCCGTGTCGGCCGCCGTCTCCGCGCCGACGACGCCTCCGACCGTGACCCCCACCGCGCACGCGTCGGCCGCGTCTGCAGTCCTCCCGCCCGCTGGCTCGCGGGCCGGCATCGTCTCGTATCCTCACGACATCACCGCGTTCACCGAGGGGCTCGTCTACGACCACGGCGTGCTCTTCGAGAGCACTGGCCTCTACGGCGAGTCGAAGCTCCGCAAGGTCGACCTGGCGTCGGGGCGCGTCATCGCGCAGGTCCGCATGACCGCAGACTCCTTCGGCGAGGGGCTGGCGCTGCTGCGCGGAGAGCTCTTCCAGCTCACCTACACCCAGGGTCGCTGCTTCGTGTACGACGCCGAGACGCTGCAGCGGAAGCGCGAGCTGCGCTACGACGGCGAAGGCTGGGGTCTGACGACCGATGGCACGCGCTTCGTCATGAGCGACGGGTCGGCGACGCTCACGTTCCGCGACGCCACCACGTTCGCACCCGTGCGGAAGGTCACGGTCATGGGGGGGCAGGGGCCGGTGGTCAACCTCAACGAGCTCGAGTGGGTGGACGGTTTCGTGATGGCCAACGTCTGGGGGACGAACGCCCTGGTGCGCATCGATCCCGACAGCGGTCGCGTCGTGCAGACCGTCGACCTCGCATACCTTCCGGAGCCCCGGCGCGGTGCGACCGACGACGACGTGCTCAACGGGATTGCCTATGACGCCGCGGGCGGAAGGCTGTTCGTCACCGGCAAGCGCTGGTCGCGCGTGTTCCAGATCGCGAAGCCGTGGGGCGTCGCCGACTCCGGCCGGTGACCATGCGGAGATTCCGGCTGTCTCACGGGGATTCGACCACGCGGTCCCCCTGTCGACCGGCCGCGCAACGTCGCGGCGACCGTTGCAGAACGAGAGCCCGGACAGTATCAAGACACGCGACTGGCACGGGTGGCGGAATTGGCAGACGCAGTGGATTTAGGTTCCACCGCCG
>Ga0181517_10006210_pt1 | contig 10299 bp, 5 predicted proteins | sample PEATcosm2014_Bin_31_FD_119748 | JGI IMG/M metagenome (GOLD analysis project Ga0181517, IMG submission 119748) | Peatland microbial communities from MTU Mesocosm Facility, Houghton, MI, USA - PEATcosm2014_Bin01_30_metaG | ecosystem: Environmental > Terrestrial > Soil > Wetlands > Peat | place... | reverse complement strand
CGGCCGATGCCCAGCAGCGGGACCGCGAGCAGCGGGTTGTCGGCCCCCAGCGCCTTCTCTCGGATCGCGAGCGCGCGCTGGTAGGACGCGAGTGCCTCCCCGTGCCGCCCCGCGACGTTGTAGAGCTCGCCGAGGCCGCCCAGGACGAAGCTCAGGTCGGGGTGCTCGGGCCCGAGCGCCCTCTCCCAGATGCCCAGCGCACGCTGCTCCGTGGCGAGCGCCTCGGCGGACTTGCCCACCTCCGCGAGCGCCCCGGCCATGTTGTGCAGCACGCTCGCCACCTCCGGGTGGTCGGGCCCGAGCGCCTTCTCCTGGATGGTCAGCGCGCGGCGGTAGTACGGCAGCGCCTGCTCGCTCTGCCCCCGGTTCTGGGCCAGGTTCCCCAGGCTCTTGAGGCTCGTCGCGACGAGCACGTGATCCGGTCCGAGCGACTTCTCGTAGAGGTCGAGCGCGCGCTGGAGCTGTGCCTGCGCCTCGTCGAACTTCTCCTGGCTCCCCAGCACCACGCCGAGGTTGCGTGCGAGCCGTGCCCTCCCCTCGTCGCTTGCGGCGCGACCTTCGCGCAGCGAGGCGGCCTGCCTCGCCATCGAGCGCACGGCCTCGTCCGGCTTCCCCAGGCGCACCCCCTCGACCATCACGAGCTGCTCCCACGCCTGGGCGGCGAGATCGTCCTGCCGGTTCGCTTGCGCGAGGTAGGCCGCGTCGAGGAGCGACTGCTCGGCGGCCGCATACTCGCCGGCCCCCTCCTGCGCGCTCCCCAGCCGGTACTGCGCCTCGGCCAGCAGCGGCGCGTAGCCCGTCGCCCTCGCGTCGGCGAGGGTGGCCGTCGCGCTGTCGACGGACGCCTTGTAGCGACCGACCTTGCGGAGCGTCTCCGCCGCCGCGAGGCGGAGCCGCAGCGCCTCCACCTGCTCGCGCAGCGCCGGCTCGCGCGGAGGACGGACGGGGGCCTTCAGAGACTCGACGTCCGCGCACTCACCCAGCTCCAGCGAGGACGCCGCCGCCACCGCCTGCTCGACCACCGGAGCGTCGGCCTGCCCGAAGATCCCCGCCAGTGTGCGCAGCTCCTCGAGCTTGTGCGACAGGCACGCCATGCGAAGATCCAGGACATCCTCGGACTGGCTGCCGCGCTGGCGCGTGGCCAGGCAGGCGCTGGTGTTCATCTCGACCCACTTCGCCGCGTGAGCGTCGAGCATGCGAGCCGCCGTGTCGTAGGCGACCTCCGCGTAGGGCTTGCCCGTCGCGGCGAAGGCCGAGTGCATGGCCTGCCTGGCCGCGGGACTCCAGGCCGCCGCGACGTCCCGCTCGGCGCCGGCGCAGAGCGGAGCCTCGTGTCGGCGGGAGACGGCGACGACCGCCGCGCCGCACACGAGCACGGCCGCCGCGATCCCCGCGCGCCGCCAGCGCGCCGTCGGGTCGTGCCGCAGCGCCGCCAGCAGGGCGTCCATGTCCGGGTAGCGCTCACGCGGCCTGGACCGCAGCCCGCGCACGATCACGCGACGCAGCCAGGCGGGAACTCTCGCCGCCCGTGCCGGCGCGCGGATCTCGCCCCCCGTGATCGCCGCCACACGCGCCGGTATGGTCTCGCCGCCGAACGGCCGTTCGCCGTAGATGGCCTCGTAGAGCGACAGGCAGAAGCTGAACTGGTCGCTGAGCGCGTCGGTCGGCTGCCCCAGCAGCTGTTCGGGCGCCATGTACGCGGGCGTCCCGAGGAGCGCGCCGTCCGCGGTGAGCGGCGAGGACAGTCGCTGCGAGGACGCCCTCTCCAGCGGGATGGTCGCCTCCGACGCGAGATCGCCGACCTCGCGCACGAGGCCGAAGTCGAGCACCCGCGCACGACCGTCCCGGTCGACCAGCACGTTGTCCGGCTTGAAGTCGCGGTGCACAAAGCCCTGCGCGTGCGCAGCCGCGAGCCCGCGGCCGGCCTGGAGGTACATCGGCACGATCTCCCACGGCGACCGGTGCTCCACGGCCCACGCCCGCAGCGTCGTCCCCTTGACGAGCTCCATGGCGACGAACACACGATCGCCGAAGGTCCCGACGTCGAAGACGGCCAGCACGTTGGGGTGCGAGAGCTTCGCCATCGCCCGGGCCTCACGCACGAGGCGCTCCTGCGCCGCGCCGCCGCCCACCGAGGACGATGTCTCTGGACGGAGCAGCTTGATGGCGACCCTGCGGTCCAGGTCCGGGTCGTAGGCGGAGAAGACGACGCCCATGCCGCCGCTGCCGAGGCGTTCCAGGATCACATAGCGGCCGAGCGCCGAGCCCCGCTCCAGCGCGACGTCGCCGTCCTGCTGAGCCATGATCGGGGCGTACGCCTCACCCGTGCCGGCGGAGGCCCCTTGCTGCGTGTCGGCGTGCGCGAGGTCGTCACCCGGTCGATCGCTGGCGTTCGGTGGCACGAGCAGCACTCCCCCTCGGCGTTGCGCGCCAGGCTAGCACAGCGGTTGAGCTGGAGCCTCATGACCCGGCGACGTTGCCTACGTGACCCCGCGGCCCGAGCAAGACGTGTGCTGTGGGACCCCGGGACCCTGCCCCGCGCTGGCGTCCGCCACTCGCTCGCTGTACTGACGCGTTCGACCCGCCGCCTGAATGCCGCTCGCCTCCGCCGCCCCCCCGCTCGCACTCCGCGCCGCCTCGCACGACCGACGCGAAGGCGGCGCCTGGACGCCCTGGCAGGCCGCCAAGAACCACATCCTCTACGTGGCCGTGCGTGCGCTCCTCCTCGTCCTGCGCCCGCTGCCGGCGTCGTGGCTCCGGGCGCTCGGCGCTTGCCTCGGCCGTGCCCTGTACCGGGTCGGCGGATCGCCCCGTCGCGTCGCCCTCGCCAACCTCGAGCGCGCCTATCCCGGCCTCTCCCTCGTCGAACGTCGCGCCCTCGCCTGGCGCGCGTACGCGCAGCTCGGGTCGTACCTCGGCGACACGGTCGCGCAGCTCCTGGGTCCGGCTCGCTTCGTCCCGCTCTCGTTCGAAGAGGGCTCTCGGCAGGTGCTGGAGGACGCCGTGGCGCGTGGGGCCGGCGTGATCTTCGTCTCGGCGCACCTCGGTCCGTGGGAGCGGGTCGCGGGCTCCTTGGTGCGCCACGGCTTCCCCCTCACGACCCTGGCGCGCGAGAGCTACGACCCGAGGTTCATTCGTCTGTACGACCGCCTGCGCGCCTCCGTGGGCGTGCGCTCGGTCTACCGGGGCGGAGCCTCGGCCGCGCTGGCGGTCGTGCGCACCCTCCGGCGTGGAGGCGTCCTCGGCGTCCCGATGGACCTGCGCTCCCGCGTCCCCTCCGTGCAGGTCCCGTTCCTGGGCGTGCTGGCGCCGACCCCCGTCGGTCCCGCGCGCATCGCGCTGCGCACCGGGGCCTCGGTCGTCGTCGGTACGGCCGTGCCTGTTCGCAGGGGCGCTCAGGGCATGCCGTCCGTCCGCCCGGCGGAACCCGACCTCGTGCTGCGCGTCACCCGCATCGAGACGACCGACCTCCTAGCCGACCCGGCCGGCGAGCAGCAGCTGACGCGCCGGCTCAACGACGCGATCTCGAGCCGGATTCGCGACTTCCCCGAGGGCTGGGTCTGGATGCACCCGCGCTTCGAGCCCACGCCCGCCGAAAATTCGGCTCCTTCCTCGAGGCAGAACCGATACACTTCTGCGCAGACGGCGGGTGAGGTCCGCCGAGGAACCGGCCTCGCATGAGCAGGACGGCGCGCACGCAAGCAAGGAGCTCGTTTGGCGGATAGCGGTCGAGTCCCGAAGGTCGTGGTGGAGCCCAGCGCGCTCCGCTCGTTGCCGCTCGACGCCGCGGACGGCTTCGTGCTGTCGCGCGTGGACGGGGTCGCCACCGAGCGCGAGCTGGCCGATCTGACCGGGTTGCCCGAGTCGCAGATCCACAAGTCCCTCGAGAAGCTCGCGTCGCTGAAGGTCATCGACTTCGGCGCCGGCGGCCCCCGATCGGTCCCGTCGAAGTCCAGCATGCGAGCCGTCCCGCAGCCCGCTGCCGTCACTCCCGGTGGCGGCCGGCCCGTCACGGCCGGCTTCAGTCCGCCGGCGAGCGATCCGAAGGTCCCCCTCGACTCCGGCCACATGCCGAGCTCCGAGGTGACGGCCGGCGCGCCGAACCCCCTGGTCGAGGCGGCGGTCGAGGCGGTGTCCGACAGCGCCCCCGAGCTGTCCGAGCCCGTCGACCTTCCGCTCGATCTGCGCCGCCGCATCCTGGGCCTGCACTCGGTCCTGCCTTCGCTCGACCACTACGGCCTGCTCGCGGTCGGGCGCGAGGCCGACAAGAAGACCGTCAAGCGCTCGTACTTCGAGCTCGCCGGGCTCTTCCACCCCGACCGCTACTTCCGCAAGAACCTCGGGTCCTTCAAGGCCAGGATGGAGGCCATCTTCGCGCGCACATCGGCGGCGTACGAGGTCCTGTCGAGCAAGGAGCGACGCGCGGAGTACGACACGTACCTCGCGGACGTCGAGAAGGCGCGCAACGTCGAGGCGATGCTGCGCAACGTGATGTCCGAGGTCCAGGTCGCCGAGCGGAGCGCGATCGAGCAGGCCAGGGACGCGGTCCCTGCGTTCCAACCCGCGAGCGACCCGCAGCCGTCGAGCGGCCCGGCTCGCCCTCCGGCCTCGGACGGGTCCTCGACCTACTCCGCGACCATGCCGCGATCCCCCTCCGGCAGCTTCCAGGCGGTCAACACCCCGCCGCCCGCGCCGTCGAGCTCGTCGTCGATCTCCGAGCAGCTGCGCCGCGAGGCGCTGGCAATGCGCCTGACGCGAGGCAATCGCCCCGTCACCGCCGTACCGGGCGAGGCGCGGCGCCCCGTGACGAGGGTCCCGGTCGACCTTCCGCCCCAGCGTCCCGTGACGGGTGTCCCGGTGGTGCCGCCGGGCACTGCCCCTGTCTCCCCTCCCTCGCGCACCGCCGTCGGAGAGGGGGGCGACCCGCTGCGCCGCCGCTACGAGGAGCGCGTCGAGGCCGGTCGCCGTCACCAGGGGGAGAAGTACGTCGGGCTCGCCCAGCAGGCCGAGGGGAGGAACGACCTGACGGCTGCCGCGGCGGCCTATCGCGTCGCGCTCAACTTCTTGCTCGAGGACGACCCGACCCGCGCCCACGCCCGGGAGGTCATCGCCAAGTCCGAGGCCGCCCTCGGCGAGACCTACGTCCGGCAGGCCCAGCACGAAGAGCGGGCGAGCCGCTGGGAGGACGCCGTCCGCTCCTGGGGCCGGGCCGCCAAGCTGCGACCGCAGGACCCTGTCGCGCTCGAGCGGTACGCCAACGCCCTCGTCAAGAACGGCGGAGACCTCCACGAGGCCTCGCAGCACGCCCAGAAGGCGGTCTCGCTCGCCCCGACCGTCCCCGAGTACCGGTGCACGCTTGCCAGCGTGTACCTCGCGGCGGGCCTGCAGCTCAACGCCCGCCGCGAGCTCGAGTCCGCCGCGACCCAGTTCCCGGACAGCTCCAGCATCCAGGCCATGCTGAAGAAGATGACCAAGCCGGCCTGACATCCCGAGGCGTCGCGGCCGTGATCGACGCTGTTGCGACCGGGAACCCGAGAAAGAACGCTGCGTTCGGCCTCGTTGCGGTGTAGTTTGAGCTTCGTGTGACTTGTCGTAGTGTCCGCCGTCACCCGGGATGGCGGCGGGCTCGCCGCGTGCGCTGATCCCCGCCTTGCCCCGTACCATCCCCAGTTCTCAGCTCGGAGCCGCCAGATGACCGTCGAGAAGGTAATAGGAATCGACCTCGGCACGACCAACTCGTGCGTGGCGATCGTGGAGGGCGGTGCCCCCACGGTGATCCCGAACCGCGGTGGCTACAAGACCACCCCCTCGATGGTCGCCGTCACCGAGGCCGGCAAGCGCCTCGTCGGCCACATCGCGAAGCGGCAGGCCATCACCAACGCCGAGTTCACGGTGTCGGCCGCCAAGCGGCTCATCGGCCGCAAGTGGACGAGCCCGCAGGTGAAGAACGCGGTGTCGACCTCGAGCTACAAGATCGTGGAGGGCCCGCACCAGGACGTCCGCATCTCGCTCCGGGACAAGGAGTACAGCGTCCCCGAGATCAGCGCGATGGTGCTGCAGGAGATGAAGATCATCGCCGAGGACTACCTCGGCGAGCCCGTGGTCAAGGCCGTGGTCACCGTCCCCGCCTACTTCAACGACAACCAGCGGCAGGCGACCAAGGACGCCGGCGAGATCGCCGGCATCGACGTCATCCGGATCATCAACGAGCCGACGGCTGCGGCGCTCTCGTACGGCTTCGGCCGCAACCTCGAGCAGGTCGTCGCGGTCTACGACTTCGGCGGCGGCACGTTCGACATCTCGGTCCTCGAGATCGGCGGCCACGGCGTCTTCAAGGTCATCGCGACCGCGGGCGACACGTTCCTCGGCGGCGAGGACGTCGACGCGCGCGTCATCGACTGGCTCGTGCAGGGGTTCAAGTCCGAGCACGGCATCGACCTGCGGCAGGACCGGATGGCCCTTCAGCGCCTGAAGGACGCGGCCGAGAAGGCCAAGTGCGAGCTGTCCTCGGTCCGCGAGACCGAGGTCAACCTCCCGTTCATCATCTCCAACAACCAGAACGAGGCGCTGCACCTGCAGCGCACCATCACCCGCGAGCAGCTCGAGGAGCTGAGCCTGGATCTCATCGAGCGCACCATCGACATCTGCGAGCAGACGCTGGTCGACGCCAAGCTCGAGAAGGACGAGATCGAGGAGGTCGTGCTCGTTGGCGGGATGACCCGCATGCCGAAGATCCAGTCCGCGGTCGCGACGTTCTTCGGTCGCGACCCCTGCAAGGGCGTGCACCCGGACGAGGTCGTGGCGCTCGGCGCGGCGATCCAGGGGTCGGCCCTCGTCGACGAGAAGCAGGAGATGATCCTGCTCGACGTCACGCCGCACGCCCTGGGCATCATGACGTTCGGCAGCTACTTCGAGGAGCTCATCCCCCAGAACACGACGGTGCCGACGCACCGCCAGAAGATCTTCACCACCAGCCGCGACAACCAGACCGCCGTGAAGATCCTCGTCATGCAGGGCGAGGACGAGCACGCCGAGCACAACGAGCTGCTGGGTGAGTTCATCCTGACGGGGCTGCGGCGGGCGCCCAAGGGCCAGGTCGAGGTCGAGGTGACCTTCGAGATCAACGCCGACGGCATCGTGAGCGTTCGCGCGAAGGACCTGGAGACAGGCCTCGAGCAGTCGATCCAGGTGACGGCGACCAGCGGCCTGACGCCCGAGGAGGTCAAGGCGATGATGGAGAGCGCCAAGGACCACCTCGTCGAGCGGCGCGGCTCCGAGGAGTTCGAGGCGGCGCGTCAGGAGGCCGAGAAGAGCATGACCGAGATCGAGCGGCTCTTCCCGCAGGTCGAGCAGATCGTGGCCTCGAGCGATTTCGGGCGAGACGCCATCGAGAAGACCAAGACGATCGTCTCGAAGGCTCGCGAGGCGATCCGCAAGCAGGACGTCGCCGCCGTGCGCGAGCAGATAGACGGCCTGACCCGCACGCTCAGGATGTTCAAGGGCGTCGTGGCGAAGACGCAGTAGGCCCGACCGGCACGAACGGGCCTCGAACTTGCATGACTTCAGGACGCAAAGCGAAGACGCAGCTGACCGAACGTGACCGACCCGACCAAGCAGACCGACGCGGCGACGCCCGACCCGGAACCGGGCTCGGGTGCCGACCCCTGCGACAGCCAGGGGGGGCCGGGACCTAGCGCGCGCCCCACCGTGGCGCCGCCGTTCGATCTGGCCGCGTACGCCCAGACCGCGGCGGTCCCGTCGCTCGACGCCCCGTCCGAGCTCGAGTGGCTCGAGGACGTCGCCGACACCGCGCCGGCCGCCGGGCAGTCGGACGAGGCGACGCTGCCTCCGGACGCTTCCTCGGAGCAGGGAGCGCCTGGCGACCCTGGGCGCCAGGTCGACCTGCCTGGCCCCCCGGCGCTCCCGCGCGAGACGCCCCCCCCGTCTCCGCGTCTCGACCCCGAGGCGGCGACCGGCTCAGGGCCCCCCGGTGTTCCGGTAGCGCCTGAGTCCGCTTCTGCGATGCCCCCCACGAGGCGGTCGCACTCCATGGCCGAGGGGATCGTCCCGCCCGGCGCCATCAACTCGCAGCGGCCGAGCTCCTCGGCACCCCCCTCGCAGCGGATCACGCCGCCGGAGATGGACGGCCTGCGAGTTCCCCTCACGCCCTCCCTCGACGGGGCGGGTGCCATCCCGCTCCGCCCGGCCGAGCCACGCTCGGCTCCGTCGGGGGACAGCCTGCTCTCGCTCGCCAACTTCCACGCCCCGAGGTCCGTCCCGCACGGCATCCTCGCCCTGGACGCGCCGTCGCCGACGTCCGCCCCCACGAGCACGCGAAGGGCGGCAGGGACGGGCGCGGTCGCCGATCCGGTCGTCGAGATGCAGGAGCGCTTCGCGCTGGGCGACTACTCGGGAGCTCTCGCGATCGCGGAGTCGCTGCTCGCCACGAACCCGACGCACCCGGAGGCGCGCGAGTACTCGGAGAGCTGTCGCTCCGTCCTGCAGCAGATGTACATGGCGCGCATCGGGCCGCTCGACCGGGTTCCGGTCGTCGCCGTCCCGGCCGATCAGCTCCGATGGCTGTCGATCGACCACAAGTCCGGCTTCATCCTGTCGCTGGTCGACGGGGTCTCGAGCTTCGAGATGATCCTCGACATCTGCGGCATGCCTACGCTGGAGGCGCTACGGATGCTCGACGGCCTCGTTCAGCAGCGGGTCGTGGCCGTCCGCGACGACTGAGCCAGCAGTTTCGCGTCGCGCAAGCGAAAAGCAACAGGCGGCAAAATGGGGTGCGCTTTCGTTGCGCGTGCCTCCGGCCGACGCTAGACCGAAGGCGGATGGACAGTATCCAGCCGGAGACTGCGCGCCTGCGACGCAGCGTCGAGTGGGCGCTCCGCCGCGCGGTTGACCCCGCGACGGTCCTGCCGATGCTCCACCGGCTGTCGCGCGTCGCCCCCGAGGGGACGGACGACAGCGTCTACGCCCTGCGGCACCTGGCCGAGCTGCTCGCCGACCAGCACCCCTGGCGCGCGGCGCTGTACGCGAAGCGCGTGCTCACCGTGCAGCCGTCCGACGACGGTGCGTGGTCGACGCTGGCGCTCTGTCACGCGCTCCTCGGTCACTATCGCTGCGCGGTCGGCGCGTACCGCCGGGCGCTCGAGTTCGCGCCTGCGAACGCGGCGTACGCCCACAACCTGGGGCACCTGCTCGATGTCGCGCTCGGTCGCCCGAGCGAGGCGCTGGCGTGGCTCGAGGTCGCCTACGAGCGGACCGGGCAGCGCGCCGACGTGGCGGTCTCCTTTGCGCACGCGCTGGGTCGGGCGGGGAGGCTCGAGGACGCCAGGCGTGTGACCGAACGGGCCCTTGGCGTCGGAGACGCCGGGGTCGCGCGAGAGCACGCCGCGCTCGTCCGGTGGCTCGAGCTGGGGGCCCCGTCGGACGCCAAGCTGCCGGCCTTGCTGCCGCGCCGCCCGCCTGCGCGCGCCGAGCAGGGCTTCGAGCGGCCGGTGGCGAACGGCGACGAGGCGCCCGACTCCCGTGCCGAGGCCCCCTCGGGGGTGCTGACCGAAGGCGATCGCGCGCTCGAGGCGGCGCTCGCGAAGGGGCTCGCGAGCCTGCCGCTCGACGCAAGGCAGCGCGGACGAGCCCGCGCCATCGCGCGGGATCCGCGGGTCACGGGCGCCGTCTGCCTGTCGGCGTCGGCGCTGCCGAGCCTGGCTGCGGCCATCGCCTACGCGGTCGTCTACGCGGACCGGGTGCCGCTGACCCAGGCCGAGGTCGCCGCCTGCTTCCGCGTGAGCGTCTCGGCGCTCCGGGGGCGGTTCAAGGCGCTGCGAGGGCACCTCGACCTGACGGGCGGCGGCGCCTGCGTCGCGACCGACGCCCCGCGCTGAGAGCGTCGCCGGAGCCACGAACCTCGAGGTACGTGCGTTCCGGGCCCGGGCGTGAGCCTCCGTCCCGCAGGTCCCTGCGAGCCCCGCGCGTGGGGAAGCCGCGGTCCCGGAGGAATGAGCGACGTGCGGGCCGGAACGAGCCATGTTCGGCGTGTACCGGCCGATCCCGGTCGGTCGGGCAGCCGCGGTCCCGGAGGAACGAGCGACGTACGGGCCGGTACGAGGCATGCTCAGCGTGTACCGGCCGATCCCGGCGCGCCGGGAAGCTACGGTCCGTGAGGCACGAGCTACGTACGGGCCGGTACGAGCCACGTTCCGGAGGTACTGGCCGATCCCGGCGCGTCGGGAAGCTACAGTCGGCAGGTACTGGCCGATCCCGGCGCGTCGGGAAGCTACGGTCGGCAGG
>Ga0181517_10006208_pt1 | contig 10300 bp, 7 predicted proteins | sample PEATcosm2014_Bin_31_FD_119748 | JGI IMG/M metagenome (GOLD analysis project Ga0181517, IMG submission 119748) | Peatland microbial communities from MTU Mesocosm Facility, Houghton, MI, USA - PEATcosm2014_Bin01_30_metaG | ecosystem: Environmental > Terrestrial > Soil > Wetlands > Peat | place... | reverse complement strand
GAATCAATCTTTTGCCGCCTCCACCCGTTCCAAAGCCTCTTTTTCACCCCTAACCCTTATGTCCTGAGTGTTTTAGCCGCATCTTCAACGCAATGAATATCTTGACCAGCCATAGCCAGCGCAACCGATTGATTCTAAACCGCTTGCCCCCAAGATCTCCATTATGAGTATTATCCCTCTGGCCACCACATAACAATACACTTACGCACCAATCAGCCGCCAAGGGGGGATGGCAGGGGGAGGGGGAGAACAAACAGCGACGAAATGGAGAATAAACGGCTATCAGCTCCTGCTCATCCGCTTAAAATCTGTGGAGCTTTCGAGACAACAGGTTCGCGCTTCCAGCGCAGGATCTCTGTCGATGAAACGCATTTGTCCGCGCAACGTCTAATCGTCTGGACATCTCGCATCGAACTGCGGTGCGTTGCAGGCGGATATACTTAGCTCAGCAGCAACACCACCGTGCAACTCGCGCAGCCACGCACAGACCAATTCGCATGAGGATCTAACTACCGATGGACACACAGAAGCAAGCCGCACACGACCTTTTCGCTCGCATACGCAATCACCGTCTGAGCGCGACCTTCGCGCTGCTGGCGGTCCTCTCCTTTGGCATTCTCGTTGGCTCCATCTTCACACGCTCGGTCAGCGCCAAGGGCCAGGCAATAGACTCCTCAGACGCGCGTCCGCTCAACATTCCCAATCCTCGCGATCTCTCCAACGCCTTCTCCAGGATCGCCAAGGACGTTGGCCCGGCGGTGGTCAACATCAACACCGTGTCGATCCCCAAACAGTCCGCCAACCGACGCTCCAACCGCCGCGGCCAGATCATCCCCTTCGGCGGCAATCAGGGCAACGGCGGCGACCAGGGCGACATGCAGGACCTCTTCAACCGCTTCTTCGGCGGGCAGGGCGGAGATGACGGCGAAGACCAGGGCAGCGCCGGAAAGCGCGAGGCGCTCGGCTCCGGCTTCATCGTCGATTCGCGCGGCTACATCATCACCAATAAACACGTCGTCGATAATGCCGACAAGATCTACGTCAAGCTCTCCACTGATCCGGACAACGACGGCCAGGACGGTCGTCCGGCGCATGTAATCGGCGTGGACAAAGAGACCGACATCGCGGTGATCAAGATCGACGCGCCGCAGCCGCTCCCCACCGTCAAGCTGGGCAACTCCGACGGCGCGCAGGTGGGCGACTGGGTGCTGGCGATTGGCAGTCCGTTCGGCCTCTCGAAGACGGTCTCGGCAGGCATCGTCTCGGCCAAGGACCGCTCCCTCCCCGATGATGTCGGCCCCAATGGCACGGCCAGCCAGTTCCAGAGGTTCATCCAGACCGACGCGGCGATCAATCCCGGCAACTCCGGCGGGCCGCTGGTGGACATGGCCGGCGAGGTGATCGGCATGAACACCGCCATCTACACCCAGTCCGCGGGCTCCGAGGGCGTCGGATTCGCCATGCCATCCAACACCATCGCAAGCGTCTACAACATGCTGATCGGCCCCGACCACAAGGTCACGCGCGGCTCCATCGGCATCAGCTTTCGACCAGAGCCCGCTGCTGTGAGCCGCGAATACGGCTTCGCCAACGGCGGTGTCTTCGTCGAGGAGGTCACGCCCGGAAAGGGTGCAGCCAAGGCCGGAATCCAGCCGGAAGACGTCATCGTCTCGGTCGACGGCAAGCCGATCAAGGACGGCGATGAGTTGGTTGCCAACATCTCCTCGCGCAGAGTGGGCTCAACCGTGCAGCTGGGCTATCTCCGCGACGGCAAACTGCACACCGCCAGCGTCACTATTGGCGATCGCAGCCAGCTTGAATCCGACGCCAGCGGCCCAGGCAGCGAGAACGCCACTCCGGCCCAGTCCGACGCAGGCGAAAGCAAGCTCGGCATCACTGTCGCCGCTGTTCCGCCCCAGCTCGACAGCAAGCTCGGCATCCAGGGCGGCGTGCTCATCAACACTGTCCGTCCCGGATCGTTCGCCGACGATATTCGCCTGGAAAAGGGCTTCATTATCGTCGAGATCAACAAAAAGCCCGTCCCCGACGAGGCCGCATACCGGGCCATTGTCAGCGGGCTGAAGTCCGGCCAGGACGTGGTCTTCAAGGTGCGCGTGCAGGGAGCGAATGCGCCCGCCGGAGCCACCTTCTTTGGAGGCACTCTGCCGTAACCCGTGGTGCGAGCCGGGCAGGAGCGCGCGCCATCCGGGACACGCTCCTGCTAAGTATCAACTAAGGAACCCGCTAAGATGCAGAGTCCACGATTCGTGTTGCCAAATCGTGAATTTTGGGTATAGTCTGACCACGTTGGTTAGAGGTTTGCACGAGTTCTGTGTCAATTTGCTCCATGAGGTCTATCCGTATTATGCGTTTGGGTCAAATCGTTCTGTTATCAACCCTTATACTCGGCTCATTCTGCCCCGCAGTCGCCCTGACACACGCGCGCCGCGGCCCCACCTCGCAGAGAATCGGCAAACGCGCTTCCAAGGCCAAGCCACAGAGCCAGCGAACCATTGACGATGAGCGCGCCACCCAGATCCAGAGCGCCCTCATCCGTTTCGGATACCTCTCTGGAGAGCCCAGCGGCCACTGGGATGCGGGAACCCAGGCCGCAATGGAGAAGCTGCAGGGCGACAACGGTTGGCAGACAAAGCTTGTGCCCGACTCGCGCGCCATCATCAAACTCGGCCTCGGATCCAGCACCGCTTCGGGCAACTCCGTCGCCGACCAGGCCACGCTCTCTACCTCCAACCAGCCCAATGCATTCTCGCGGTAATAGTTCTCTTCCCTGCAATCTTCCACATCCTCAAAATCTTGGAAGAAGTGTCGCAGCTTGAGACGCATTGCCGGCTTCGTTCGCAACTTGAATTAAAAAACGGCGGGGAAGGCATGTTACTACCGATCCCCGCCAATCGCTCTTCTCTGAACCTATTAACTAATCTTGTGAGCTAAGCTTTGAACTAGGCCACCTTCTCTTCCTCATCGTGCTTCTTTCTGGCCGTCATGCCCTTGGTATTCGCCGAGATGTCCGAGCGCAGCCCCGCCAGCGCAGCCCGCAGTCGAACCACCGCAGATGAGTGGATCTGCGAGACGCGCGACTCCACCACGCCCAGCGTCAGCCCAATCTCCTTCATCGTCAGCTCTTCATAGTAGTAGAGCGTCAGCACCATCCGCTCCTTCTCCGGTAGCTCCTCGATGGCGTCCGTCAGGCGCTGCTTCATCTCGCCCTGCAGGCAGCGAAAGAGAGGGTTCTCGTCCGGCGGTCCGGGAATATAGGTTAGTTCTTCGTCGCCCGAGTCCTCTGATCGCTGCATGTGCAGGCTGCCGATCTCGAGGCCTTTCAACTCTCCCAGCAACTGCTGGTACGCGCTCAGGTCCATATCCATCTCGCGGGCGATCTCTGGCTCCGCCGGCACACGTCCCAGCTTGTGGGTCACCGAGCGAATCGCCTCCTCGACAGCGCGTCCCTTGCGACGCAGCTCGCGCGGACTCCAGTCCAGCGTGCGCAGTGAGTCCAGAATCGCACCCCGAATGCGGAACTGCGCATAGCTCTTGAACTGTACCTTCTTGGTATGGTCGAACTTGGAGAACGCATCGATCAGGCCCACTATGCCGGCCGAGATCAGATCATCCAACTCGACATGCTGTGGTAGCCGCTCGTGGATCCGCCGTGCCAGGTAGCGCACCGTGGGAAGATGTTCCAGTAGAAGCTGATCGCGGTCCGGAACAGACTCACTCTCCACCTCGTTTGCGAACGGTACTCCCGTCGTGCAGAGAAACGGGTCGTTGCCTGCCTCCGGCAACTCGGCAAACCCGGACCCCGCCTTACTCAGTCGTTCCTGCATCAATAATGTGTGGTCCCTCATACTTGCCTCTTCTCCAACGCATCAACTTCGAATTCCGCAGCCTGGCTCCCAGGCGTTGCAGCATCGATCTCTATTCGCATTGGATAGATGCACGACAATGGCCATCTCGTAGCCATTTTGAATTAACTATTTCTCAGGTGGTCCCGAAATGGGTCAGCACTCCAATGCGTAGGCGCTGTGAGCGGAGTAACGCACAGCGGAAGAGTCACTTATTGGTACACATATCGCCCGTGCGGTTAGAGCCTGATTGGAAAATGGCCGTATACAGCAAAAAATAAGTCGCACAGCTTCAGGAAAAATAGGTTCTTGTGCATCCTGTCAAGTCTGTATTCTTTGAATTATTTAATAGATTTGCGGAAACTGGTTATTTTTCAGCTGCGCATGACTTCGGTAGCGGATGTCCGCGGCTGATATCTCCGTGTTTGCGCCGGCCAGGATCACTGCCCGTTCGAGCACATGCATCAGCTCGCGCACATTGCCTGGCCATGAGTGCTCCAGCAACTTTGCCGCCGCGCCGGGCGCGAGCCGCTTGCGCGGACTTTGCTGTCCCAACTGGTCCAGAAAAAATTCCGACAGATCATGGATGTCCTCCATTCGCTCTCGCAGCGCAGGCACCTGGATGGGGAAGACCGCCAGCCGGTGATACAGATCCAGGCGAAACGAACCCTCCGCTGTTTGTTGCTCCAGCGGCTGGTGCGTGGCCGCGATCAGGCGCACGTCGACCTGTGTCATCTCATTTCCGCCTACCCGCTGTAGCTCGCCCGACTCCAGAAAGCGCAGCATCTTGGCCTGCATTCCCACAGGCATCTCGCCAATCTCGTCGAGCAGCAGCGTCCCTCCATCAGCCGCCTCGATCCGCCCCATGCGCGACTGCACCGCACCGGTGAAGGCGCCGCGGGTGTGGCCAAATAACTCAGCTTCCAGCAACGACTCCGGAATGGCCGCGCAGTTCAGCACCCCGAAGGGCTTTCCCGAACGCGTGCTGAGCCGATGCAGGGCACGCGCAACCACCTCTTTGCCGGTCCCCGTCTCGCCTTCAATCAACACCATGGTGGAGCGCGGTGCCACCAGGCGTACCAGACGCGCCATCTCGCACATCGCCGGGCTATCGCCCACCAACTCCGGCAACAGCATCTTGATCTTGCGTCCTGGCGTCTCCGTAACGGGAACAGACTCAACTGTCTCCTGCACATCGAGCCATCGTCCGGGCGAGAGGCTCAAACTACGCTGCGAGAACGTCCCGTCCGTGACAGTCCCGTCCGGCAGCGAGCGATAGGCCTCAGGCCCGCGCTGGGTGGTGCCCTTGTCAAACGAATTTCGGGTCGTCGGCCGCCGCACCGGAGACCGATTTGCAGCCCCCTCCTGCGCCTCGCGAATTATGTGCAGCAGTTCATTGCGCCATGAGCTGCGCGGGCCTGATGGGGGATCGTCACCGCCCCCGGCCGCACCGTCCAAGTTCAACTGCTCGATCTCCGGATAGAGCAGCCTTACATGGGCCGCAAACTCGCGCACCTCCAGGTCCGGCAGCCAACCGTCGAGCAGCAACGCCGTAACTGGTTGCGACTCCAGTTGCAGCAACGCCTCCGCGCCGCCGCTGGCCTGCCACACTCTCCAGCGCAGGGCCGCCAGCCGTTCGCAGAGTTGCAGCCGAAACTCAACGTCCGCGCTCACCACCACCACGGTCCGCGCCTCCGCCGTCCGTTCGACCGCATTCAGCCCAACGTCCAGATCCACATCTCCGGGCGCACTCTTCATCGCGTCTGGCGCCGAATCCCTGACAGCGTCCCGCAGCCGCGCCTTCATTGATCTGCCTCGAACGTCTCGGCCTCGGCCTCCCGCACCGCCTCATGCAGTATCTCGCGCATCGATTCCACCAACGCCACCATGCGCCGGCACTCCGCCAGCCCGGTCTCCATAGCTTCGCGATAGGCCTCATGAGTGTCGGTCAAGGCTGCCATCTCCAGAGTGCATTGCAAGGTCGTCAACGGCTGGCACAGCTCATGCAACTCCGCGCTGAGCTGCTTCATCTGCCTGCGATTGCTTCCGCCTCCAAACTCCTCCGTATCAGGCATGGGACACACGCTCCCCAAGCGCAAAGATCGACGTCAACACCGCCGGCGAGTTACCCGCACCGGCCTTGAGATCGCTGTCCTCCAGTGCGCCCAGCAGATAGCCCTCGCCGCGCACCGTGCGAATCACCGAGTGACAACCCGCGGATTCGCCCTGTGACGCAACTGCATTTTTGCCCAGCTTCTTGCGCAGATAATTGATATAGACCTCGACGATGTTGGTATCCATGCGGCTCGACCTGGCGCTGTTTGTTTCGGACCCCAGCGGCATCTGCCATACCTCCCGCAGCAGCTCTGCGCGGCTGCATACGCGCTCGCCTCGCCGCCGCATCAACGATTCCAACAGGGAGAACTCGGTCGCCGTCAGCTCGATGTTGCGCCCTGCCTGTGTCACCCTCCGCTCGGCTCGATCCATCGCCAGATCGCCAAACTGCAACACCGTGTCCTCGAACTGGCTGCGCCGACGGCAGAGCGCCAGCAGGCGCGCGCGAAGCTCATGGAAGGAAAACGGCTTCATCACTACGTCGTCAGCACCCAGTCGCAGACACTTCACCCGCTCCTCCATCTCGGCCCTTCCCGTCAACACCAGCACGGAGGTGGAACGGAAGTGCTCCTGCATCTCGGCCAGCACCTCGACTCCGTCCATGCGCGGAAGGCCCAGATCCAGAATCATCAGCTCAGGACGCAGCTTTGCCGCAAACTCAAGCGCCGCCTCGCCATCCGTCACCACCGCTACATCGTGGCCGTCGAGCTTCAGCCCCTGTTCCAGAAAATGTCCTAATGCGGAATCGTCTTCAACAATCAACACATTCACAGGCAGCCGTCCTATAGAGAAATCCAAAGAGCAATAACCCAGCCCCCTAGAACTTTCTTATCGGCCCAATCGCCGATTTCATCTGTCCGGCCCGCCCTGACTGTCCTCTGCTTCGCCTGTGAACGGCAACTGCCAGGCCCTCTACAGCGTCCATGTGCGAAGTATGCGCATGTAACTTGGCGTAACTTTGGTACCGCAAAAGTACTCGAACAAAACGCCGCCACTGACCATGTTTGATTGCAGCCCGCTCAAACATAGCCTTTTATGCGCAGTTTTTCGTATCTGGTGCTGATTCATTCCCGTTCTCCACCACAAACGCGGAATTGTCATCTCGCTCCGATCCGAATATGATTCTTATGGCTTCCACATCGGGTGTACTGGTGTTTTTTGCTCGATACACCGAACTTCTGCGTTCAAGCTCGCAGCACTGTTTTTTCCATAATCTGTCCGTCATATGCGGTGTATGAACGGCCGCCGGAGCTTCTAATTCATGCCCAGTAATACTGCCAGCTTTCCCGAGAAGAGCGTCACCGTCTCCGCGCCTCAGAATTCAAACCTCCGTTGGTTTGTCTGCGCCCTGCTCTTTGCCGCCACCACCATCAACTACATGGACCGCTCCGCGCTCGGGCTGATCGAGCCGCTCCTGCACGTTCCCTTCATGGGTTGGATTCCCGGCGTGCTGCCTGAGTTCCAGGTCGCCTATCACCTCAACTATGCCCACATCGTCGAATGCTTCATGATCGCCTACGGCGTCGGCTTTCTCTTCGCCGGACGCATCATCGACAAGCTGGGCACCAAGGTTGGTTACGCCTGCGCCATCGCCGTCTGGGCATGCGCCTCCCTCGGCCACTCCATCGTCGCCAGCGTGGTCGGCTTCTGCCTCGCCCGTATCTTCCTCGGCCTCGGCGAGAGCGGCAACTTCCCCGCAGCCATCAAGGCCACCACCGAGTGGTTCCCCTCGGAAGAGCGCGCGCTGGCCAATGGGATATTCAACTCCGGCTCCAGCGCCTCCTTCTTTATCGCTCCAATTCTCATCGCCGCCGTCACCGCCCGTTTCGGCTGGCACGCTGCCTTTATCTGCACCGGATCCATGGGCATTCTCTGGTGCATCGTCTGGCTCATCTTCCCATACAACCGCCTGCGCCGCGGTTCCACTCAGACCCAGGCCAACCTGGACGCCGATTTTGCCGCCTACGCCTCGCACGGAGAGACACTTCCCTACTCCGCTCTCCTGCGTCGCCGAGGCTTCTATGCCTTCGCCCTCGGCAAGGGCCTCACCGATCCCATCTGGTGGTTCTATCTCTTCTATCTCCCGATGTTCCTGCACGACAACTACGGCCTGGACCTCAACCACGCCAAGTACCCGCTGATCATCATCTATAGTGTTTCCACCGTGGGATCCATCGGCGGAGGTTGGCTCTCGGGCTTTATCATCAAATGCGGTCACACTGTTAATGCAGGGAGAAAGTATGCCCTGCTCATCTGCGCCCTGCTGGTCGTCCCCATTCTTTTTGTGCCGTACTTCGGCGTCATCTTCCCCACCAACCCGTGGCCGGCCATTGCGTTGTTCTCGCTGGCAACCGCAGCCCACCAGGGTTGGTCCGCCAATCTCTTCGCCACGCCCACGGATATATTCCCCTCTACCACGGTCTCCACCGTGGTCGGCATCGGCGGAGCCGCCGGAGCATTAGGAGGAGCAATCTTCACCTGGCTGGTGAGCCACTACTTCTCGCTGCACCCCATGTTCATATTTTCTGTGGCCGCCTTCGCCTATATCTTTGCCCTCGTCATCATCCAGATCCTGGTACCCCAGCTCGGGGCCAAAGCACCGGAGACTTATCTGCCAGAATCAGTTTGACAATATGCCGGGTACACCCGCTGTTTGTCTTTCCGCACCGGGAGACCCATATCCAGGGGTCTCCGGCGAGTGCATCTGCTCGCCGGGGCCAGCATCCTGCGTTTGAGATGTGGGCTCCTGCTCTGCCAAAGTGAAACGTCTTGCCCCGCCACCTGATAAACTGGCCTATCAAGCCAATGCCAGAAAATTCCAATAAGTTCTACCTCACCACTCCGATCTACTACGTTAACGCCCGCCCGCACATCGGGCACGCCTACTCGACCATTGCCGCCGATGTCATCGCGCGACGCCACCGCCTGCTGGGCGAAGACACCTTCTTCCTCACCGGAACCGACGAGCACGGCCAGAAGGTGCAGCGCTCCGCCGAGGCCGCCGGAATTCCCCCGCAGCAGTTCGCCGACCAGGTCTCCGGCTCCTTCAGTGGCCTATGGAAGCGCATGGGAATCACCAACGACGACTTCATCCGCACCACCGACGCCCGTCACAAGCGCGGCGTGCAGCATCTCTGGCGGCAACTTGAGACCAACGGCGCCATCTACCTCAGCTCCTACACCGGCCAGTACTGCGTCTCCGACGAGGCCTTCGTCGATCTCCCTGCTGGTACGCCCTGCCCCGATTGCGGCCGCCCGCTCGAAACCGTCACCGAAGAGAACTACTTCTTCCGCCTCTCCGACTTCCAGCTCCCGCTGCTCGACCTCATCGAGAGCGGCCAGCTCCACATCCAGCCTGACACCGCACGCAACGAAGTCCTCAGCTTCCTCCGCGGCAATATCTCCTCCAACCAGACCTCTTCTGAAAGTGTCATCCTGAGCGAGCGCAGCGAGTCGAAGGACCTGCGGTTGTCTTCCGCTGGCAACCCCTACCTCCCAGGCGCTCTGAAAGACCTCTCAATCTCGCGCACCAGCTTCACCTGGGGCATCCCTGTTCCCGCTTCAGATGCCGTCATCCCGAGCGAGCGCAGCACCAATGAATCCGTCATCCCGAGCGAGCGCAGCGAGTCGAGGGACCCCCGCATTTCGCCCGAAGCGCCACAGAAGCCGACGGAGAAGCACGTCGTCTACGTCTGGCTGGACGCCTTGGCCAACTACATGACCGCCATCGGCTACGGCTCCGACGACCCCGCCGAGATTGCTAAGTTCAAAAGATTCTGGCCCGCCGACCTGCATCTGGTCGGCAAGGAGATCACGCGTTTCCACTGCCTCTACTGGCCCGCGTTCCTGCTCGCACTGAATCCGAAGCTAAAGCACGGCCCAAACGATCCGATGCCGCAGCTCACTCCCGCCGAACACGCCGCCTGGGCCAAAGAGTGGCTGCCAAAATCCATCGTCGCCAACGGCTGGCTCCTCTTCGAAGAGTCCAAGATGTCGAAGTCCCGCGGCAACGTCGTCCGCACCGAAACCATCCTCGACGCCTTCGGCACCCTCTGCCCACCGCCTCCGCCGCCCACCCCAGAGGCTGTCATCCTGAGCGCAGCGAAGGATCCCGATGCCGCCCGCCCTATCGATACAGCCCGACCCTTTCTCCCTCAAACTCCAACCGTCCCCACCCAACCAACCAAAGCCCAGCAAGACCTCTTCGCCGCCGACGTCCTCCGTTACTTCCTCCTGCGCGAAATCCCCTTCGGCCAGGACGGAACCTTCAGCTTCGACGCCCTCATCACCCGCTACAACGCCGACCTCGCCAACGGCTACGG